>Ga0099791_10001121_pt1 | contig 10400 bp, 10 predicted proteins | sample Rivendell_Oct201_7_FD_77318 | JGI IMG/M metagenome (GOLD analysis project Ga0099791, IMG submission 77318) | Vadose zone soil and rhizosphere microbial communities from the Eel River Critical Zone Observatory, Northern California to study diel... | ecosystem: Environmental > Terrestrial > Soil... | reverse complement strand
TGGCCGCCAACGAGGAAATGCGGGAGCTCGCATTGCGTGCCGCCGCCGCAGTGGACGCTGCTTTCGCGGGCGTCGATATTCTTTATGGTGCTGACGGTCGCCCGACGGTGCTTGAGGTCAACAGCATGCCGGCGTGGTCCGGTCTGCAGCAGGTGACGCCGTTCAACATCGCCGCCGCGCTTGCGGGTGACATCGTTGCCGCAATGGCGGAGCGCCTGACGCGACGAGCCGGCCCGTGATATCTCGGCCAATCGTCGCCGCAGCATTCATCGCCGCCTGCCGCGATGAACTCGAAGCGCCGAAGCCGGGCAATGTTCATGTTTATGCGGCCGGCCACCGAATGACGGCGGCGCAATTCGTCGATAGCGCCGCCGCTGCGGCCGATCCCTTGTGTGCACCCGACGCGCGCGTCGGCGCCCGCATTCGGGGCGCGGTCGAAGCGACGCTTCGGGCGGTCGGCGCCAATACCAATCTCGGCATCGTGCTCCTTTGCGCGCCTCTGGCGGCTGCGGCCGAGCGGGACGCGCCCAAGCTGCGCGACGCGCTCGTTGCCGTGCTCGACGACCTCGATATCCGGGACGCCGACGACGCCTTCGCGGCAATTGTGCAGGCGTCTCCTGGCGGTCTCGGGCATGTGGAGAGGCATGATGTCTTTGCGGCGGCGCAGGTCCCCCTGAAGCAGGCGATGGCCGAAGCCGCCCATCGCGATCTTGTCGCCCGGCAATACGCAACCTCATTCGCCGACGTGTTCGACCTCGGCATGAGGCTTCACGCCGCTGCCGCAACGCGCTGGTCCGCCCCGAAACTTGCCGTGCTTGCCGCCTATCTGGGCTTTCTATCCCGGTTCCCCGACAGCCATGTCGTGCGCAAACATGGCGCCGAGGTTGCGGCGGAGGTGTGCCGGACGGCAATGAAATTTGATGCTTTGCTGTGGTCGGCGCAGGAACCGGCCGATCTCTTTGCCGAGCTCTTGGCGTGGGACGCCGTCCTCAAGGCGCGCGGCATCAACCCAGGCACCACAGCCGATCTGACGGTCGCAACCCTGTTTGCCCACCGCTTGCAATCCGTCTTGTTGCAATCTGTCTTGTTGCAATCTGTCTTGTTGCAATCTGTCTTGCCGTCCGGTCGTAACAGTGATTGACTTCGCTTAGGCGGGACCAGTTTCCGCCGCTATCTGGCTAACCGGTCCGGCGCTTCCTGCCGGGCGCTGACAACAAGGATAGACGAGGTACGCCCGCTGGATGTTTCCGGCGTGGCGATGTCATAAGTTCCTCGCAAGGGAGAGATGGCCATGCCAGTAATCAATGGGCTCTGCGTCGGTGAATCACTCGTGGGCGACGGCAACGAAGTTGCCCATATCGATCTCATCATGGGTCCGCGCGGCAGCTCAGCCGAATCAGCGTTCGCGCACGCCCTCACCAACAATAAGGACGGCTTCACGTCGCTTCTGGCGGTGGTAGGGCCAAACCTGCTGTGCAAGCCCGCAACCGTTCTGTTCAACAAGGTGACGATCAAAGGCGCCAAGCAGGCGGTACAGATGTTCGGGCCGGCCCAGCATGCGGTCGCGAAGGCGGTGGCGGATAGCGTTGCGGAGGGAGTGATTCCGCAATCCGAGGCTGACAATATCTTCATCTGCGTCGGCGTTTTCATCCATTGGGAAGCGAACGACGACAAGAAAATTCAGGATTTCAACTATCGCGCCACCAAGGAAGCGATCGCTCGCGCTGTCAAGGGAGAGCCGAGCGCTGCCGAAGTGGTGGCGAAGCGCAACGAGGTCAAGCACCCGTTCGCGGCGTGATGTCAGCCGTGAATGCTCATACTTCCGACACTCAACCGGCTGCGAGGTCGCGGCCGGTCAGGCGGCCATCATGAAGGCTGGTGGCGACAAGCGCGCCTGAAATGCCGGCGCCCTTGAGAACCGCAAGGTCGGCGCTGTCACGCACGCCACCGGCCGCGTAGATGTCGCGGCCGGCCGCGATCTCGCGTATGGCACACAATCGAGCGAGATCAGGCCCGGCGCCGGCGCCTATTCGCGCAAGAGTCATGACAATCAATCGCCGCGGCCAGGACACCGCGTCGTCGAGGAGCGCCGCAGGCCCCAGAAACGCCCGATCGCGGAAATCGAGCGACAGAACGACGCGGTCATGTTCTGAGAGGCCCCGCGTCAGCGCCATGTCGTGTTGGCTTTCGCTGCCGATAACCAGGTGACCCAGCCCCGCATCGAGCCAATTGCGCGCCGACGACAGGTCCGAAACCCCATTGTCCACCCAGAACGCCGCCGCTGGAAATTCCGCCTTAAGTCGCCGCAGCACGGCCTCGTTGTTTCCCGCACCCATGATGGCGTCGAGATCGGCGACATAGAACGTCCGGAAAGGATAGACCGAATAGAGGCCCGACATCACGTCGACAGGATCGCTGGTGGGGGATAGCGGCGATTCGAGCGGCCGATACTGATCGCGCTGGCCCCTGTGGGCGCGCACGACAATCCCGCCTCGCAGGTCGAGAACCGGAATGATATCCATCGGACCTCCACGCATGCCGTTTCAGTATATTCGCGCGGCGCACGAGGCAACATGAGCAGTGTCATCGGATGGGATATCGGCGGCGTCCACCTCAAAGCCGCCCGTGCCGAATCCGGGCGCATCGTCAAGGCAGTCCAGTTGGCGGCTCCGCTGCGCGGCGGGGTCGAATGCCTTGCCGAAGCGTTCGACCGGGCAACGGCCGAGCTGGGCGCGGCGCAGCACCACGTCGTCACCATGACGGGCGAACTCGCCGACACGTTCTCCTCGCGTCCCGAAGGCGTCGCGTGTCTCGCCCTGCTGGCGGCGCGCAAGCTCGACGGGGCGCCGGTATCTATCTATGCGGGACCGGCCGGATACATTCGCCCCGAAGAGGCGCGCGCGCACGCGGACCTGGTGGCGTCGGCCAATTGGCACGCCTGCGCATCCTTCGTCGCAGCGCACTGCCGCAACGCCCTCTTCATCGACATGGGATCGACCACGACTGACGTGGTTGCGGTCGTCGACGGCGCCGTGGCGGCGCGCGGCTATACGGATGCGCAGCGGCTTGCCGCCGGCGAGCTTGTGTATACCGGCCTGGTGCGCAGCTTTATCATGGCGTGCGCCGACCGCGCGCCGTTCAAAGGCTCGTGGACGCCGTTGATCAACGAGAATTTCGCGAACATGGCCGACGTTTACCGCATTCTCGGCAGTTTGCCGGCGGACGCCGACATGATGGCGACTGCAGACGGCCGCGAGAAGACACGCAAAGGCTCGCTGGCGCGGCTCGCCCGCATGGTCGGCGCCGACGCGGCCGATGCCGACGATCGGGCTTGGACGGCGCTGGCGCAGTGGTTTGCCGAAATGCAGGTGCGCAGCGTCATCGACGCGGTCATGTTGGTCAATTCGCAGCACCTGTTGCCGGCCGACGCGCCGGTCGTGAGCGCCGGGATCGGCGCGCACATTGTCAAGGAGATCGCTCAGCGCGTTGGCCGTGGATATGTCACCTTCGACGCCCTTCTAGATGCGGCGCCGCAGGTCCGCGCCGCCGCATCGCAATGCGCCCCGGCGGCCGCCCTCGCCCTCATGAATTCGTGAGCCGTACGTCCTGTTGACGAGCATGGCGAAATCAAACCTCGGACCTCATCCTGAGGAGGCCGCGCTCTTCGCGCGGCCGTCTCGAAGGATGGCCGCGGGCACGAACTCGGTTGTGGCCGTCCTTCGTCCTTCGAGAGCCTCAGGACGCGCGCATCGAAATCGGCTGTTGCCGATTTCGACACTTTTTGATTGCCGAAGTCGGGCAGGCCCGACTTCGGTGCGCGCTCCTCAGGACGAGGCTGAGGGATGAAATCGATATGATTCGTACCATGGAAACGCTGTACTAGATCGCTATTATGAGCCAAACCGCTATAGTGCGGCCCAGGACTTCGCAAGGGAGGAAGCATGTTGCCACATCGACATCGGAAATCATCAACTCTCGCGCTGGCGTCGCTGCTGCTCGCCGGCGTCTCGGCGTTCGCTCAGCAGGGCGCCGATCCCACCCGCAATCTCACGCCGGTTACGGACGCGATGCTGCGCAATCCGCCGGCGTCCGACTGGCTGATGTGGCGGCGCACGTTTGACGGTTACGGCTACAGCCCGCTCGACCAGATCAACAAGAACAACGTCAAGGATCTGCAGGTCGCGTGGACGTGGTCGCTGATCCCGGGCGCCACCGAGACGACGCCGATCGTGCACGACGGCGTGCTCTACATCTTCAACTACGCCAACAAGATCCAGGCGCTCAATGCCGCAACCGGTGATCTCATTTGGGAATACAAGCGTGATCTGCCGGAAAAACTGATCGCCAACACGCCCAATCTGTCTTCGCGCAACATGGCGATCTATGAGGGTAACCTGATCGCCGCGACCTCCGACGCCAATCTGATCGCGCTCGATGCCAAAACCGGCAAGCTGGCGTGGGAGCACCCCACCGCCGATTGGACCAAAGGCTGGCGCTATACGGGCGGTCCGTTCATCGCCAACGGCAAGATCATCCAGGGCATGACCGGCTGCGGCAACGCCGAGCCGGGCGGCTGCTTCATCACCGGGCACGACGCCAAGACCGGTGCGGAGCTGTGGCGCGTCCAAACCATCGCGCATCCGGGCGACCCCAACTTCGACACCTGGAACGGCTTGCCGCTGGAAAGCCGGTTCGGCGCCTCGGCCTGGATTACCGGCAGCTACGATCCCGAGCAGAACCTCATTTTCTACGGCACCGGCCAGCCCTATCCGTGGATCGCGGAAATGCGCGGCACCATGCCCCGCAAGCCCGGCGCCAAGGTGACGGCGCTCTATTCCGATTCGACCCTCGCGCTCAATCCCGACACCGGGAAGATGCAGTGGTACCACCAGCATCTCGAAGACGACACCTGGGACCTCGACTACGTCTATGAGCGCATGCTGGTTGATCTGCCGGTCAATGGCGAGACCCGCAAGGCCGTGGTGACCACCGGCAAGCTCGGCATTGTCGAGGCGCTCGATCGCACCAACGGCCAGTGGCTGTGGCACAAGGAAACGGTGCCGCAGAACGTGGTGGCGGCGATCGATCCCAAGACCGGCGAGAAGACCATCAACGTCGCCGCAATCCCGCATATCGGCCAGACCACGGTCAACTGCCCGGCCGATCCGGGCGGCCGCGGCTGGCCGGCCACGGCTTACAACCCGCGAACCGGCATTCTCTACATGCCGCTCAATGAGTATTGCGCCAACACGACGCCGACGCCGCTCGACCCCGGCCAGGCCTACACGGGCGGCGGCCGCGCCGTGTTCGCCCGCACCAAGGTGCCCAACAGCGACGGCAATATCGGACGCGTCGACGCCATCAAGCTCGCCGACCGCTCGCAGGTGTGGTCCTATCGGCAGCGCGCTCCCAACACCAGCGCGGTGCTGCCGACCGCCGGCGGCCTCGTGTTCTCGGGCGACATCGACCGCTACTTCAAGGCCTTCGACGACGCCACCGGCAAGGTGCTGTGGCAGGTTCGCACCAACAACATGGTGAACGCCTTCCCGATCACCTACAGCGTGAACGGTAAGCAATATGTGGCGGTCGCAACCGGCAGCGGATCGGGGCTCGGACGTTCATTGTCGACGCTCGTTCCCGACATGAAGACGCCGGACGGCGGCTCGACGTTGTGGGTGTTTGCGCTGCCGGAGCGGTGAGGCGCTGTAGCAAAGTTCAGGCACGCGGTTGCGCGTGCCTGAACTTAACGCGGGGCGGCCGGGCTGATCGCCCGAGCCGCGCTTGCGATGGTGGCGTCCCGGATTGGGGCCTTATCATCCGACCGGCGGGCCAGAACCCGGCGGTCTCATTCGGACGCCGACCACGGTCCGCTGACTTCCGGGAGCTGACCGGTGCTCCGCAGTTCGTACAGCTGTCTTGGGCCAGCAGGAGAATCTGCAGAGCGTCCGATCAGCCGGTCGGAATCAGCAGCGAACGGCGAAACTGCCCAAGTCCTCTGGAAAGATGACCTTTGCCGTACAGATCCTCGACCAAGTAGATCTCACCAGCGCCGATAATCCTTGTCTCACCATCACTCGCTGTAACCTGATGGGCGGCATCCAAATTGATCACGTACTGCCTTCTGGCAGCTCGATGCCAACCAAAGAACCAATCGCCAGGCGTTGTGCGAAAGATGATGCCTTTTGCCGGAAAGAGCTTCGATGTGGTCCCGTCCGGCCCTATTTCCGTAAGTTCGATTTCCAGGGTGCGGAAGTGTGTTTCGCCGCTCTCGTCTGTATAAAGGTTATGAATGCGCATTGTCTTCATTCCCTCGTTGCGATCCATGGTGCTGGCAGGACCTCACCAGTTTCTCGCGAGAACTTGGTCATCACGCACTACTCAGCCTTGATGCCAGCGGCCTTGAGCATGGGCCACCACTTGTCAATCTCAGCTCTGTGGAATGCAGCCAGCGCTTCCGGCGTTTGTTGGTCGCGTGGATAAATTTCCTGTCCGAGGTCCATGAGCCGACGTCGAACCTCTGCGTTCGCCAGAGCGTCCTGAGTCGCACGGTCGAGCTTGGTGACGACATCTTGCGGCGTCCCCTTGGGTACAAAGAATGCGTGCCAGGCCGAGATGTAGAATCCCGGCAGGCCGGCTTCGTCCACCGTAGGAATTTCTGGAGCCGCTGGCAGTCTTCCAGGAGCCGTGACGGCAAATGCTTTGACATTGCCGGCGCGAACCTGCGGCAACGAATTGGCGGCATAGTCGATGAGGATGTCGATCTGTCCCGCTACCAGGTCCTGCATTGCCGGCCCCAGGCCGCGGTAACTCACGAATTGGAACCTCGTGTTGGTCTCTCTCTGCAGGTAAACGCCTGCGACATGTGATGCGCCACCGGCGCCACCGGTCCCGGCCGTCGCCTTGTCGGGATTGGCTTTGATCCAGGCAATCAGCTCCTTCAAGTCCTTGGCCGGCATGGACTTCCGCACAACGATCAACAGCGGGTTGGTCGCGATCAAGGAGACTGGCTGGAAATCGTTCAGCACATCATAGGGAAGCGCAAAGACTGCCCCGTTGACCACGTGCGTAGGCCACAAGCCAAGACCGAGCGTGTAGCCATCGGGTGCTGCCCTCGCTACGCGTCCCGTGCCAATGCTTCCTGACGCGCCTCCAACGTTCTCGATAATCACCGATTGGCCGAACGATGGCCGCAGGCCCTCCGCCATGATGCGTCCGATAGTATCGGTGGGGCCGCCTGCAGGATACGGCACGACCATCGTCACAGGACGTGACGGGTAAGTTTGGGCGAGCGCACTTCCGGTAACCGCCACAATCGCGGAAAGACCGACCGAGGCTAGGAACATTCTGCGCGAACGCATGCCATTGTCCTCCTTTGAAGCGATATCGTCTCGGGCCGCTCTCGTCGATATGACCACCTGAGCGCACCGGTCCAATTGCGACCCGGATGATTGAAATAAGCCGACCCCTGTTATAAGCAGAAGAGCAAATTCACTTCTGACGATATTAGTGACGCTAATGGCCAAGGCGCTGGACTGGGAGTCACGTATCGGCCGTCGCGTCCGGCTACGCGACCTGCATGCCCTCTCCGCCGTCGTCCAATCCGGCAGCATGGCTAAAGCAGCGAAGGAATTAGGTGTCACCCAATCCGCCGTCTCGCAAATGATTGCCGATCTGGAATCAGCGCTGCGCGTCCGCCTTTTGGACCGCAGCCCACGCGGCGTCGTCTCTACGATTTACGGAAATGTGCTGCTCAGACGCAGCCGCGCGGCCCTCGACGAACTCAGGCACGGCATCCAGGAAATCGAATTCATGACGGACCATGCCGCCGGTCAGGTGCAGGTCGGGTGTCCGGAATCCATTTCTTCTGCCGTTCTGCCCGCGATCGCTGAACTGTTCTTTCAGCGATGTCCGAAAGCCGTCCTCGACGTAGATAACGTGAGCCTCGGACGCATGGCGCCTCTGCTCGATCGCAAGATCGATCTTGTGATCGCACGAGGCGCCCGAGGGTTCGACGAGCAAGATGTCTCCGAGGACGTCGACGTGAAGATTCTTTTTGAAGACGAGCTTGTTGTTGCGGCGGGCTCGAAGAGCCCGTGGTTCGGCCGCCGCAAGATCGATCTTGCCGATTTGGCCAACGAGCGATGGATTTTGACGGCGCCGGGAATCTGGAATTATATGCTGGTGTCGGAGGCCTTTCGCGCACGTGGGCTCGACGTGCCCAACATCAGCATGCGGACGCTTTCGGTCCACCTTCGGATCAATCTTGTTGCGACTGGCGATTTTATCACGACGTTGCCGCGGTCCATTCTTCACCTCTATGCCGCTCGCTTTGGCTTGCAGGCTTTGCCGATCGACTTCCCAACTCGGCCGTGGCCGGTGTCGATAATTACGCTGAAGAACCGCACCCTGAGCCCCGTCGCGGAACAATTCATTGAATGCGCTTACGAGGTCGCGAAAACGATGAATGGTCGGCCCCGGGGTCGCAAGCGGTGAGGCGAGTCAACCTGCACCGTCATCTGTCGGCTTTCTTCTTATTCAATCATCGCGTCCGCACCGCCGCCCGGCTTGGGCGCCCAAGCGCTCGAGCGGCACGTCCCAAAATGGACGGCTCGCCTCCGTCTCGGCGATGCCGCTCAGGCCCAGATCCTTGAGCATGTGGGCGTCCATACCAAGCAGCATGCGGCGCTCGCGCCGAACCTGAAGCGCAAGCCCGATCGTGCGGATCAAGCGCGCGATTCCCTTCGCCGTCCCCTGCGGGCATTCCCGCGAGGGAAGGGAAGAAGTTCGCGCCAGACGGTCGCGCCGGCGTAAATTCGCGCGCACAATGCCAGACATCGCAGGACTCCCCATTTGCGAGCCCCCTTTCCGCTCTCCACGAGCCGCACAGGCCAGGGGGACGCGCGTGGTCTACGTCTTGCGCTTGCATAAATAAATCGAATGTTGTTTATGTCTTGCATAAGACTGCCTTAAGCAAAGGATGCTTGATATGCACCGCGACATCGACACCGCGCTGCTGCGCGCCTTCGTGGCGGTGGTCGAGACGGGCAGCGTGACCGCCGCCGCGGCGTTGCTCAACCTGACGCAGGCGGCGGTCAGCCAGCAGCTCAAGCGGCTCGAGGAATTGTTCGGTACCGAGCTGTTCGAACGCCATCACCGTCGCCTGGCGCTGCGGCCGGACGGTGAGCGGCTGCTCGCCCATGCGCAGCGGCTGATCGCGCTCAACGACGAGGTCTTCAGCGCCATGAGCGCCCCGGCCTATGAGGGCGAGGTGCGCCTCGGCGTCCCCCATGACATCGTCGGCCCCTATCTGCCGCCCATTCTGCGCCGCTTCGACAAGGCCTGGCCGCGGGTGCGGGTGTCGCTCAAATGCACCACGACGCCGCAGCTCCTCGAGCTGCTGCGGCGCGGCAGTATCGATCTCACCTTGACGACCGAACAGCGCTGCGGCCCCGGCGGCAAGACGCTGCTGGAGGACGATCTGGTCTGGGCCGGCGCCAGCAACGGCACCGCGCACCAGCGCGATCCACTGCCGGTGTCGCTCGGGGATGAGAAGTGCGCGTTCCGGCCGGTCGTCTTGAAGGCGTTGAATGGCGCTGGTCGCGACTGGCGGCCGGTCTGCGAGGTCAGCAGCATGGAGCCGCTGCTCGCCTCGATCGAGGCGGACCTGGCGATCGCGCCGCTGTTGCGCACCACGATCCCGCATTACCTGGAGGCGATCGAGCGCGACCGCCGCCTGCCGCGCCTGCCGAAATTCTTCATCAACATGTATCTGCCGCCGGCACGCCAGAGCGAGACCGCGGTCGAACTCGCCCGCCACATCGCCCAGGAATTCGAGGCCAACGCCTATGGCAGCAGCCGGAATGGGCGCACCAGCCGCATGGGCTCCGCCGCCGGTCGCTTCCGATCGCGCCAGGGCGTGGCGCCTGGAGGTGACCCGATTCCCATGCGTTTGAAATCGATGTAGATTATTTCCGAGCTGCCACCTGGACGTGCCGAAGTCCTGTCAATCAGCGGCGGCGTTGGTGCCCACGGCGGGCGCGTATTGCGAAAATCGACTGACCTTGCGTTTTGCCGGCCCCTATTGGGCCCGCAATCCGACACACGTGCATTTCACTGAACGATCTTCTCCAAGGAGGAGGCACCATCATGAACACGCGATCCGCTCTCGCGACGGCGGCACTGCTTACCGCATTGGCGGTGCCCGCTTGGGGACAAACAGCCGGGCCGGCGGCCGCGCCGGTCAAGGGCGGTGCGCACGGCGCCGCAGCGATCCCCGACTTTTCCGGCGTCTGGAATCATCCGGCCTTTCCCTGGTTCGAGCCGCCGGCATCGGGTCCAGGCCCGGTGACGAACAAGTCGCGCTGGCCGCAGCGGCCCAGCGGCGCCGGCGGCTCGGTGGC
>Ga0099791_10001114_pt1 | contig 10420 bp, 6 predicted proteins | sample Rivendell_Oct201_7_FD_77318 | JGI IMG/M metagenome (GOLD analysis project Ga0099791, IMG submission 77318) | Vadose zone soil and rhizosphere microbial communities from the Eel River Critical Zone Observatory, Northern California to study diel... | ecosystem: Environmental > Terrestrial > Soil >... | reverse complement strand
TGCTCGGCGGTGCGCCAGGCCGCGGAACGATCGGGGGCATGGTGGCGGCGAACGTGTCGGGACCGCGTCGAATCCGCGCCGGCGCCGCGCGCGATCATCTGCTTGGCGTTGTCGCCGTGTCGGGGCGCGGCGAGACCTTCAAGTCGGGCGGCCGGGTGGTCAAGAACGTGACCGGGTTCGATCTGTGCAAATTGCTCGCCGGATCGTGGGGCACGCTCGGGATTCTCGCCGAAGTGACCGTCAAGGTCCTGCCGCAGCCGCACGCCGAAGCTACGCTGGTTGTCTTCGGTATGACCGACGGCGAGGCGGCGGCCGCGATGGCGGCCGCAATGGCGACCCCGGTCACGGTTTCAGGCGCCGCGCATCTGCCCGATTACATGGCGTCACGTTTCGACGGCCTTGATGAGGCGGAAGCAACGACCGTGTTTCGCATCGACGGCATTGCGGCCTCGCTCGAGGACGAGGTCGCGAGCCTCAAGCGGGCGGTGCGGCCATTTGGGGCCTCCGCCACCTTTGATCAGGCGGCATCGCGCCGGCTATGGCGCGCCATCCGCGACGTGCAGCCGTTTTGGGCCGATGGTCCCTGCGGCGATCGACCACTGTGGCGCGTCTCGGCAACGCCGAGCAAAGGGTGCGAGATAGCAGCGAAAATTTCGCCCGCGGCCATGTTGTTCTATGATTGGGCCGGCGGCCTCATCTGGGTTGCGCCTCCGGTGACGCAGGATGGCAGTGCCGGAGAAATCCGCAAAGCCGTTGCGGCGGCAGGCGGTCATGCGACGCTGGTGCGCGCGCCGCAAGCGGTACGGGCGAGTGTCGATCCGTTCCATCCCGAAACCGGGGCGCTTGCCGCCCTGACGAGGCGGGTGAAGGAGAATTTCGATCCCAAGGGCGTGCTCAATCCGGGACGGATGTGGGCCGGAGTTTAGGTATGCAGACGTCCTTCAGCCTCGCTCAGCTTGCCGATCCGGATGTCGCGGAGGCCGACAAGATTTTGCGCGCCTGCGTGCATTGCGGCTTCTGTACGGCGACCTGTCCGACCTATGTGCTGCTCGGAGAGGAGAATGATTCGCCGCGCGGCCGCATCTACCTTGCCAAGGAGATGCTGGAGAATGCCGAGCCGGCGCGCCGTGAAGTGGTCAAGCATATTGATCGCTGCCTGTCCTGCCTTGGTTGCATGACGACATGTCCGTCGGGCGTGCACTACATGCACCTCATCGACCACGCCCGTGCCTACGTGGAGAAGACCTATCGCCGTCCGTTTATGGACCGGCTGGTGCGCACTGCGCTGCTGCGCGTGATGACTGATCCGAGGCTGTTCCGGTGGGCGTTGATCGCGGCCCTGCCGGCAAAGCCGATGGCGCCGTTGCTCGATCTCGTCGGTTTGAAACGGTTTGCCGCGATGCTTCGTCTCGCGCCGTGGCGGATTCCACGGGGCCCGCCGACGGGCGGTGTCTTTCCGGCCGCGGGCCCGCGCCGGGGCCGTGTGGCGCTGCTGTCGGGTTGCGTCGCCGGTGTGCTTGCGCCCGACATCAACAAGGCGGCGGTGCGGGTTCTCACGCGTCACGGTTTTGACGTGGTTCAGGTGCGCGATGAGGGCTGCTGCGGTGCGCTCGCACATCACATGGGCCGCAAAAAAGAAGCCCACGCGGCAGCATGCCGCAATATCGACGCTTGGTTCGGCGAGATTAATGGCGGGGGAATCGACGCCGTTCTGACGACGGCCTCGGGCTGCGGCACCACCATGAAGGACTATGGCTTCATGCTTCGCAATGACCCGGATTACGCCGCGCCGGCTGCGAAAATCGCCAGCATGTGTCGCGACATATCTGAATTTATAAATGAAATCAAATCGTTAGAGTATGTGTCGCGGCCGCCCCTTAACGTCGCCTATCACCCCGCCTGTTCGCTTGCCCACGGTCAACGGGTGACCGAAGCGCCGAAGGTGATGCTGTCAGAAGCGGGATTTGTGTTGAAAGATATTCCCGAGAGCCATTTATGTTGCGGTTCCGCTGGAACCTACAATATGTTGCAGCCAGAATTGGCGAATCGGTTGCGTGATCGGAAAATCGCGAATATCGATAAAGTAACGCCCGAATTGATCGCAGCCGGAAATATCGGTTGCATCACCCAGATCGCAGCGGGCACGCCAATTCCGGTCGTTCATCCGATCGAGCTGATCGATTGGGCGACCGGGGGATCGGTGCCAAAGGCGTTGGAACGCACGAGATGGTTCGATGCAATCGGTGATTCGAGCGAGTAAGGTACCGTCAGGGTCCAAGCAAATCGTGTTTGATTGCCCCGCGGTGCGTCGGGAAGTCAGCCGCAACGATCGGGAGAACGATCATGGCGAAGAAAGCAAAGAAGGCGAGTAAGGCTCAAGCCGAGAAGAAGAAAACAACAAAACTGGCAGCGGCACGCAAGGCCGCAAAGAAGACGGCAAAGAAGACCGCTTCAAAGCGACCTCCCGCGAAGAAGACCAAGGCTGCTGCCAAGAAGACGACAGCCAAGAAGCCCGTCGGCAAGAAGGTAGCTGCGAAGAAAACAGCCCCCAAGAAGGCGGCGGCCAAGAAGGCGGCGGCCAAGAAGGTTGCGCCCGCAGCGCCCGCTCAGAAGACAGCGCCGCCCAAACAACCTGCTGCGGCTATGCCCGCGCCGAAGCCGGCTGCACCGCCGCCGCCGAAGCCGATGGCTGCCATGCCTGCACCGGCGCCACGACCGGTCGCGCCGCCGCCTCCTCCGAAGCCAGTCGTCGCGTCTGCGGCGCCTGCGCCGAGGCCCTTCGCTCCGCCGCCCGCGCCGCCACGTCCGGTTTCGGCCACGCCGCCGGCTACCGGGCCCGTGTCGCCTTCGCCGACGCACGCAGGTGCGTCCCCGATGGCGCCGCGCCCGGCCGCTCCCGCGGCCCCGGCGAGCCATATGGCGCCGAAGCCGGCATCGCCCGTTCCGGCGTCGCCGCCGAGCTCAAGCCCGGCCGCGTCGACTCCGAGTTCTGCGCCGCCACTCCACGGCTCGAGCTCTAGCGGATCGAGCGGATCGTAAGAAACGCGGACGCTCGCGCCAACCGATTCGCCGCAGGCGCTCGCGGCCTGACCGCCAGCGGACACGGCCTCGCATTTGCCAACGCGAGGCCGTTTTCGCATCCGGAAGTTGCTTTCCGTGGAGGACGCATGACGTGTATTCGCGGGTTCCGGGCCTGCGCAGTGTGGTATGGGTGCAACAGTTTTAAAGTAATATGACAAATGCCTAAAAAAGCATCGCGAAAATAGGCATTTTCATCTTTTTTCATCTTGCCTGAATCGCCTCTTTTCGACGGTAATGACGCAGGCCTCGGGGGGATCGCGACACCAACGAGGGGCGCGGTTCGTTCGACCGGGATATCGGACGATCCAGAGTCGGACAAATCGCTCTAGGGGAATGGGGAAGTCATGAAAAAACTGGCATGCGCTGTGGCGCTCGCTCTCGGCTGTTCGACCGTTTCGGGTCTGGCGGCGGACTTGGACAAGAAGATGCTGACGAAGGCACCCCCGGTGGTGGTCAGCCCGTGGGACATCGCATTCGGCGCGGCACTCATGTCGGACTACAATTTCCGCGGTATTACCCAATCCAACCATAAGCCGTCGGTCGCGGCTTACTTCGAGCCGCGGTACAATTTCAACGATAGCCTCCAGTGGTACGCGGGCGTGGCGGGCGAGAGCATCTCGTTCCCCAACCGTGCCGCCGCGGAGATTGATTTCTACACCGGCATCCGGCCGACCTTCGGCAAGCTGGCCCTGGATTTTGGGTTTTGGGAATACTGGTATCCGGGCGGCCAGTGCTTCAACACTCTGGCAGTCGGCGGACCGGATTGTGCGGCCCAAGGGGTATTGCCTAATTTTAATGTCATCAAGAAGGATCTGAGTTTCTGGGAAATTTACGGCAAGGCCACCTACACGCTGAACGATCAGTTCTCGTTCGGCGGTAGCGTATACTGGTCGCCATCGGTCCTGAATTCGGGCGCCGACGGGACCTTCCTGGCCGGTACGGCGAAATACATCCTGCCGACAGTCCTGCCGAATGGCATCGGCTGGTTCATCTCCGGCGATGTCGGCCATTGGTTCCTGGGAACCAGCGACAGTTTCTACGCAGTAGCCGGCTTCCCAGGCGGCATTCCCTACAAGAGCTATACCACTTGGGATGTCGGTGTCGCCTTTACCTGGAAACAATTCACGCTTGACTTGCGTTACTATGATACCGACCTGAATAAGGGCGATTGCAATGCCTTTACCAGCGACCACACCGCGAGCGGTGTGTTCAGCACCCCGATCAATCCTGGAGGTCCCGCCTCTAACTGGTGCAGCGCGACCTTCATTGCCAAGCTTTCGGTTGACCTCACCAAGGACAACTTGAAGTAATCTTCTTCCCATCCGGTCAAAGCCGGGCGGGGACGATCTTAAGAAATGACCGCCGTCAAGCCGTTCTTGACGGCGGTTCGTTATTTTAGCCGCGTTAGATTTTACTCGCCTCAGCCATTGCAGAATTCGTCATCAATCCCCGGGCGACCACAAGGGTCGCCCCTGCCGCGTCGTCATTCCTCGGATGGCGATGATAACCACCCGACTTATTCAAATAATGCGGGAAATCCCCAAAAAGTGTCTCCGAAGACGCTTTCCCACCTTCCCCGAATCGTCCTTTTTCGACCCTAGTGGGCATTGCCTCGGCGGATTGCGACATCCAACGAGGGGCGGGCTGTTTCGACTGTCAAGGCGGACCATCCAAGATCGAGCAAATCGCTCTAGGAGGGATGGAAAGTCATGAGGAAAATTGCGTGCGCTGCGGCGCTCGTTCTAACCTGTGCGAGTGTTTCGGTTTGGGCCGAGGATTTGAAAGCAGACAAGACGACACCGGACATGAAGGCGCCGGAGACGAAGAAGCCGAACGAGAAGAAGGAAAAGCCAGAAGGCAAGAAGTCGGCAGAGAAGAAGGAGAAGAAGCCCCAAGAGAAGAAACCCAAGGAGAAGAAGCCGGAAATCTGGACGCCGTGGGACATCGCGTTCGGCGCAGCCATAATGTCGGATTATCGTTTCCGCGGTATTACGCAATCCAACCACAGTCTGTCGGTCGCGGCCTATTTCGAGTCGCGATACAATTTCAGCAACAGCCTGCAAGGCTATGTGGGCCTGTCGGGGGAGAGCGTCTCGGTCCCGAACCGCGCTGCCGGCGAGATCGACTTCTACGGCGGCATCCGGCCGACCTTCGGCAGGCTCCTTCTCGATTTTGGCGGTTGGTACTACTGGTATCCGGGCGGAGAGTGCTTCCACAGTTTCATCCGCGGCTGTTTGCGCAGCTTGCTGAACGGCAACGTCGTCAAAGCCGATTTGAGCTACGGGGAAATCTACGGCAAGGCCACCTACGCGATGAGCGATCGGTTCGCGCTCGGCGGTGGCGCATACTGGTCGCCCTCGGTTCTGAACTCGGGCGCCGACGGGACGTTTTTGGCAGGTACGGCAACATACGTTCTGCCAACCCTTCCCAACGGCATCGGCTGGTTCATATCTGCTGACGTAGGTCATTGGTTCCTGGGAACGAGCGATAGCTTCTATGCAGTGCCCGGCTTCCCGGGCGGCATTCCGTTTAAGAGCTACACCACCTGGGACGCCGGCCTTGCGTTCATTTGGAAGCCGTTCACCCTCGACTTGCGCTACTACGACACCAATCTGAACAAGGGCGATTGCAATGCCTTTACGCACGACCACACTGCGAGCGGTGTTTTCAGCACCTCGATTAATCCCGGAGGCCCCGGCTCCAACTGGTGCGGTGCGGCCTTTGTCGCCAAGCTCTCGTTTGACCTGAGTCAGGACGACAATCTGCGAGACACGAAGGCGTCGGACACGAGCACGTCGGGCATGAAAATGCTGGACATGAAGATGCCGGAGACGAACAAGCCGGAAAAGAAGAAGGAAAAGCCTGAAGAGAGGAAGGAGAAGTCGGAGAAGAAGGAGAAGTCGGAAGAGAAGAAACCGAAAACGCCGGGGGACTTCGCGTTCGGTGCGGCCCTCATGACCGAGTTCAACATCCGCGGCATTTCCGGATCTAACCATCATCCGGCGGTGTCAGCTTACTTCGAGCCGCGCTACAATCTCCGCGACAACCTGCAGGCCTATGGCCGCGTTGAGGTTGACAGCATCGAGCTTGGCAACCGTGCGGAGGCCAGCATTAATTTGTATGCCGGCATTCGGCCTACTTTGGGCAACCTGACCGTGGATTATGGGTGGTGGCAACGCGTGTTCGCGGGCCAGGTGTGCATCCGCTCTCAGGCGAACAGCGGATTTTGCCTCATTCCGCACAATCTGGATTACGGGGAAATCTTTGCCAAACCCACCTACACCGTTGACAAGCAATTCTCGTTCGGCGGCGGCGTATTCTGGTCGCCCTCGGTTCTGAACTCAGGCGACGAAGCGACCTACGTGCTGGGTACGGCAAAGTACAATCTGCCCGCGATCCATATCGGTTCCCGGAGCATCGGCTGGTTCCTGACTGCCAACGTCGGCCATTGGTTCCGTGAACATACGCCATACCCGAGCTACACCAACGGGAATATCGGACTTACCTTCACTTCGAAGCAGTACAAGCTCGACCTGCGCTTCTCCGATTCCGACAAAATTGATTGTGACGTCCGCCGGACGCCGAGCAGCGAGCTGAGCATGGTCATGAATCCTGGGGGCCGCTCTGAGCGGTGCCGTGCGACGTTCATCGCCAAGTTCTCCGTTGACCTGGACAACGGCAACTGGAAATGGCCAGGCTTGTCCCCATAGGCGCCAACCGTCATGCATGATCGGCACGGCGCCAGAATTCCTCACCGGCCCCTTCCGGCAGTCGCGACCGCTGCCTACATTTCTGGCGGCGGTGCCCGCGCGGGGCCGCTGGCGGCGTTGTCAAGCGCCCTATGACGGTGTTCCGGGCCGCGCCCTTGGGCGACCGGAACAGGCTGAGGGAGTTGAGGATGAATTTTGAGAAATATACCGATCGCGCCCGCGGTTTCGTTCAGGCGGCCCAGTCGCTGGCGCTGCGCGAGGGCCACCAGCAATTCGCCCCCGAACATCTGCTCAAGGTCCTGCTGGATGATCCAGAAGGCCTTGCGGCCGGCCTGATCGACCGCTCCGGCGGTCGTTCGCGCGAGGCCTTGGCCGCCGTTGAAGCGGCGCTCGCCAAGCGCCCGACGGTCCATGGCAGCGGCGCCGGCCAGATTTATCTCGAGCCGGCCCTCGCGCGAGTCTTCGAAACGGCTGAGAAGGCCGCTGAAAGGTCCCGCGATGCGTTCGTGACAGTGGAGCGTCTGCTGCTCGCCCTGGCGATCGAGAAGGACAGCGAGGCAGGCAAGATCCTCAGCGGCGCCGGCGTCACGCCGCAGACCCTCAATGCCGCCATCGAGGCGCTGCGCAAGGGCCGCACCGCAGATTCAGCCTCGGCCGAAAATGCCTACGATGCGCTTAAGAAATACACCCGCGATCTGACCCAGGCAGCGCGCGAAGGCAAGCTCGATCCGGTGATCGGCCGCGACGAGGAAATCCGCCGCACCGTCCAGGTGCTGTCCCGCCGCACCAAGAACAACCCGGTGCTGATCGGGGAGCCTGGCGTCGGCAAGACCGCGATCGTCGAGGGCCTCGCGCTGCGCATCGTCAACGGCGACGTGCCGGAGAGTCTTGAGGATAAGAAGCTGCTCGCCCTCGACATGGGCGCGCTCATCGCCGGCGCAAAATACCGCGGCGAATTCGAGGAGCGCCTCAAGGCCGTGCTCCAGGATGTGACGGGATCGGAGGGCGGAATTGTCCTGTTCATCGACGAGATGCACACCATCGTCGGCACCGGCAAGGCCGACGGCGCTATGGACGCTTCGAACCTCTTAAAGCCTGCCCTTGCCCGCGGCGAGCTGCATTGCATCGGCGCCACCACGCTCGACGAATACAAGAAGCACGTCGAAAAAGACGCGGCCCTGGCTCGGCGATTCCAGCCGGTCTACGTTTCTGAGCCCACCGTCGAGGACACGGTATCGATCCTGCGCGGCCTCAAGGAAAAGTACGAGCAGCATCACGGCGTCAGAATTACCGACTCGGCGATCGTCGCCGCCGCCACGCTTTCGAACCGCTACATCACGGATCGCTTCCTTCCCGACAAAGCGATCGATCTCGTCGACGAGGCTGCGGCCCGGCTCAAGATGCAGGTCGATTCCAAGCCTGAAGAGCTCGATACCATCGACCGCGAGATCGTGCGCCTGCGTATCGAGCAGGAGGCGCTCAAGAAAGAGAATGACGCGGGTTCGCGCGCCCGCCTGAAGGCGCTGGAAGCTGAGCTCAAGGACCTCGAGAAAAAATCAGCGGATATCACGAGCCGCTGGAAGTCCGAAAAGGCCAAGCTCTCCGAGGCGCAGAAATTCAAGACCGAGCTTGATCAGCTTCGCATCGAGCTTGCCAATGCGCAGCGTCGCGGCGAATACCAGCGCGCTGGCGAGCTCGCTTACGGGCAGATTCCGGCTCTTGAGAAGAAACTCAAGGAGCTGGAGGCGACCGAGGGTAAGTCCGCCATGGTCGAGGAGGCAGTGACCGCCAACCACGTCGCCCAGGTGGTGTCGCGATGGACCGGCATTCCGGTCGACCGCATGCTTGAGGGCGAGAAGGAAAAGCTTCTCCATATGGAGGAGAAGCTCTCCGCGCGGGTGATCGGTCAGGACGAGGCGGTCCGGGCCGTATCGACCGCGGTACGTCGTGCCCGCGCCGGGCTGCAGGATCCGCACCGGCCGATCGGTTCATTCATCTTCCTGGGGCCCACGGGCGTCGGCAAGACCGAGCTGACCAAGGCCCTGGCGGCATTCCTGTTCGACGACGAGACCGCGATGATCCGTCTCGATATGTCGGAATACATGGAGAAGCACTCGGTCGCCCGCCTGATCGGCGCGCCTCCCGGCTATGTGGGCTATGAGGAGGGCGGCGCACTGACCGAGGCGGTGCGGCGCCGGCCGTATCAGGTGATCCTGTTCGACGAGATCGAAAAGGCCCATCCGGATGTGTTCAACGTCCTTCTGCAGGTGCTCGACGACGGCCGGCTGACCGACGGACAGGGGCACACCGTCGACTTTCGCAACACCCTCATCGTCATGACCTCAAATCTCGGGTCTGAATATCTGGTCAACCAACCGGAGGGGGAGGAGACCGATGCGGTTCGCGACTACGTCATGGCTGCGGTGCAAGCGCGCTTCCGTCCCGAGTTCCTCAACCGCATCGACGACATCATCCTGTTCCACCGCCTCAAGCGTGACCAGATGGCAGGCATCGTCGACATCCAGATGAAGCGAATCGAAGAGCTTCTCGAAGACCGCAAAATCTCGATTGAACTCGATGCCAAGGGGCGGGATTGGCTTGCCAATAAGGGCTACGACCCGGCCTACGGGGCGCGTCCGCTCAAGCGCGTAATCCAGAAGTATCTGCAGGATCCCCTTGCGGAGATGATCCTTTCGGGCCGCGTCAAGGATGGCGATCAAGTCGCTGTCTCGGCCACGAAGTTTGGCCTCACCTTCAACGGCAAAGTTGCGGCCGCGGCGTAGCGGCCCTGGGAGCGCGGGCGTCCCGCCCGCATCTCTTCAACCCAACCAGCTTGCGGAGGGATAGGGAGATGCGGGCGGGACGCCCGCGCTCCGAGCAGGCGCCCTACACGTTCATCCAGGTGCGCACCTGGTCGACAAATCGCTTGGCGCTGCTCTTCGGCAGGCCGCCGACGGAGAGCGGATTGAGGCCGCCGCTGCTCTCGATGGAGATGGAGTCCCATATGAGGCCGCGCTCATGAGCCACCTCGGCGAGATGCGACATCGGCAGATGTTCGTCCTGCCGGGTCCAGGGCGTCAGCCAGAACTCGACCTTCACGAGGGTGATACCGAGCTGGTCGGCTGAAAGGTGGTTGGGGAAAATGAACTCCGTGAGCCGCCCCTTGAGCATTGCCCACAACCGGCTCGATCGAACTTGGATTGGTCTGCCGGCGCTGGCGCTTTGTCGCGGCGCGGGGCTTGCGGGCTCGCTCATCAGCGTCGGCTCGATCCGTCAGCGTTGTACGGTGGTGCCCGCCTGGGCGGCGCGGGTTGGCTGGCTCATCATGTTGTCAACCTTGTTACGTTCGCGCTCGAATGACGCCAGAACCGCCCCCTCCAGGACGCGCCCGCGCGGGAGCTTGATGCGCATCGGATCCAAGAAGCGGTTATTGACGAGGATTTCGTAGTGTACATGCGGCCCGGTCGAGTTTCCGGTCGAGCCGACATAGCCGATCAATTGGCCCTGGCGGACTTTTACGCCCGGCTCGATGCCGCGCGCGAACGCCGTCATGTGGCCGTCAGCGGTCTCGTAGCCGTAATTGTGCTTGAGTCGGATGTACTTGCCGTAGCCGGATTCCCAGCCCGCCT
>Ga0099791_10001111_pt1 | contig 10436 bp, 6 predicted proteins | sample Rivendell_Oct201_7_FD_77318 | JGI IMG/M metagenome (GOLD analysis project Ga0099791, IMG submission 77318) | Vadose zone soil and rhizosphere microbial communities from the Eel River Critical Zone Observatory, Northern California to study diel... | ecosystem: Environmental > Terrestrial > Soil >... | reverse complement strand
CGACGTTCAGCAAACCCGATCGCCACATCGGCTTTGACGACGAGACGTTGCGCGACGGCTTGCAATCGCCCTCCGTCTGCGAGCCAACGGTCGAGAAAAAGATCGAACTGCTACACCTGATGGAGGCGCTCGGCATCGACACCGCCGATATTGGTCTGCCCGGCGCGGGCGGCACGCATGCGGCGGGGGTCGAGATGATGGCCCGCGAGATTGCTAACAAGAAGCTAAAGATCCGTCCCAACTGCGCCGCGCGCACGCACAAAAACGACATCATTCCGATAGTTGAAATCTCGCAGCGCGCCGGCCTTCCCATCGAAGCCTGCACGTTCATCGGCTCCTCACCGATTCGTTTCTATGCGGAAGAGTGGACGCTGGATAAACTTCTACAGATGACCGAAGCAGCCGTGACTTTCGCCGTAAACGAAGGCTTGCCGGTGATGTTCGTCACCGAAGACACGACGCGAGCGGATCCGGCAACGATTCGGGCGCTGTACACGACGGCGATTCGTTGTGGCGCGCGCGCACTCTGCGTCTGCGACACGGTGGGACACGCCACACCTGATGGTGCGCATGCCGTGATGAAATTTGTGCGCGGAATAATCGACGAACAGGGCGAAAAGGTAAGGCTCGACTGGCACGGCCATCAGGATCGCGGCCTGGGCGTGATCAATTCGATCGCCGCCATCGAAGGCGGCGCGGATCAAGTCCACGGTTCGGCGCTCGGCATGGGCGAGCGCGTCGGTAACACTCCCATTGATCAGTTGTTGGTTAATCTGAAATTAATGGGGTGGATCGAAAATGATCTCACGCGTCTACGCGAGTACTGCGACAAGGCCGCCGAAGCTTGCCAGTGGACGATCCCACTTAATTATCCTGTGTTTGGACGCGATGCTTTTCGGACCGCTACGGGAGTGCACGCAGCGGCGGTCATCAAGTGCTACAAGAAAGGCGACACGGAACTTGCCGATCTGATTTACTCGGGTGTGCCCGCGGGCCAGTTTGGCCTGAAGCAAGTGATCGAGATTGGACCGATGAGCGGCAAATCAAATGTAGTTTTCTGGCTGGAGAGTCGCGGCCTGGAAGCGAGTGAAGAACTCGTCACCCGAATCTATGAGCGCGCCAAGCAGGCCTCGGCGGTGCTGAGCGAAGCTGAATTGATGACGATGGTTTAGAGAAAAGAAGAGCGCGGGTAGGCCCGCGCTCTAAACGTCCCGTTCCGGAATTACCTAATTGATCGGAATCGTGATCGTTGCGGACCCGGCCTTGCCTGCCGGAAAGCGCTTTTGTCGCGCGATGCGTAACGCGGTCGCGTCCCCGCCCGAAGCCTGGGTTACCCGCCCGTTCTCATCGTAAGTAACCTGAACCGTTACCTTCTTCGCTCCTGACGTCGGCGATGACTGACTCTTGGCGGCGCTGGTGTTGGCAGCAACTGGCGCATCCTTTGCCGTTAGTTTCGCAGCGTCCTGAGCCTTCGCTCGTTCCTTCGCTCGTTCTTCGCGCTGCCGCTTGGCGGCCAGATCAGCCGCATCGGAACTGGGCACGGGCTGGCTCGGCTCGCTCTCGACAGGCGTGGCTACACTCTGATCCGCCGGTGCTGGTTGACTAACTGAGGGCTTCGCTTCATTCGCCACCTTCGCTGCTTTGCTGCGGGCGTACAGTCCCCACGGGACGCCAACCACTGCAACTATCAAGGCGACCGCCGCAAACACGGCACCCAGCCTCCAGGGCTTCTTCATCCAGTGCGATTCATTTTCCGGCCGGGAGAGAAACTCTCCCATCGCCTCGACCTCGGGTGGCGAAAGAATTTCGCTCAGCAGATCCTCCTTGTTGTAACTAATAGCCAGGGGGACCTCTTCGATTGGGTCGCTTTCTTCTTCTTCTTCTTCTTCTTCCGGACGGTCATCGTTCGCGAGAAAAGGATTTCCGGGCTCAATGCCTTCGTCCATTCGCCGCAATCCTTCGAGGACGACTGAAGTCCAGGGTTGGTTGATCGTGTGTTCCGGGGCTTCAAATGCAGGGCTGAATGTGAATGAGGCATTCGGCAGCGTAAGCGCATAATAGACAGCCTCGATGCCGCGCAGCGAGCCAATCCGGGCGTGCACGACCGAGCCGGCCTGAAGATAGAAGTATCCGGGGCCGATTGAGTAGATAAGTTTTAGACGGCCGGACTTTCGTTGGTTGCAAAAAAACTCGATCAGCTCGGCAAGAGAAAGATCGCTGAGTTCTCCAGTAAGTGCCATGGGTTGTTCCTTTTTCTATATAGTGTGAGAGACGCTCATCCCGTTGATGCGGATCGGCGGAGTTGCGCCTGACAAGAGTTACTAGGGAAGCTGAAAGTTATAGTTTATCTGGCCGGTAACTTTAACCGGCTGGCCTGAGAGTTTGGTTGGCGAAAACCGTGCCCGGTAAGCCGCTTCCACTGCGACTTCCCGCAAAGTGCCCGGCCCGGACAAGGCTCGCGCCGAAATGACTTTGCCGTTTTCGTCAACTACTACTTCGACCTGGACCATTCCCGACTGACGCATTCTGCGAGCGGTATCGGGATACGAAGGCGGCGGTAAAGCCAGCGCCATTCCATTGAGCACACCGCCAGAAACCGGTTTAAGCAAAGGTCGCGGGGCAGGCGGCGGCGCGTTGTCACTAACGACAACAGCTTTCTTGTTCATATCGACGGCCGCGCCCCGTAAATCAGCAGGCGCGGGCTGAGCAGCGGATAATTTGAGTTTGTCGAGCGATGAAGTTGGCAAAGGCACTGCCGCCGCAACCTTCTCGCCCTCCGCGTGATTCGCTGAAGTACCAGAGTTGGCAGCGGGTTTCACTTCCTTGGAAGTCTCCACTGTTGGCTTGACTTGCGGTCTAGCATCTTCGTTCTTCACGGAAGGCGCGGAGTTGCCGGCAGGCTCGACCATCTTCGCCATTGTGGCGTCGAGATAATAAAAGATTGTTCGATAGGTGACCTCAGTTGGTTCGAAGGCGATCTTACCGTTCTCTACGACCGCAACCGAAGTTGTCATCTTCACCCAGTTACCCAGCGAGTCAGACTCGTATTTGTAAACTTCCTTGCTGACCAGCGAGCCGTCAGCGTTGACCAAAGTCATTTCGCTGATATTGCCCTTATCGTCGTACTTGTAAACTTCGCGGCCCGTGAGCGTCGATCCAGCGATGGGAAAGTATTGGTTCTGGGTCTTGCTTCCCTTGAGATCGTACTCGGCGGTTTCGAGAACAACTCGCTTACCATCCTCCACTGTCTTACCACTCGCAGTAGAAAGCTTGACTACTTCCGTCCGGATGCGGCGCACCGGACCCTGTAATCCATCGCGGAGGCGGTCGCTTTCGTTCCCTGACGCGGCCGCTGGTTGCAAGCTGTTCGCTTTCGCGGACAAGTTGGTCTGCCCAAACGCCGCCGTGACCATCCACGACACGAGCAGGAGTGTGAAGAGAATTCTGGTGACTTGCTTGGACATTTTATTCTCCTAAGAATCTGGGCTGAAATAAGGTGAGCGCGGGGCGCTTTCAAACGGTAAGTTGAAGCCGGACAGGCGGCCTCGACTGGTATATTATCGTGTTAAAGCGAGTTTGTCTAGAGCCAACATTGACTTGGTATGGGCGAAAAGAGCCAGTAAGTAAGCCTATTTCACTTTTGAGTGGCTGTCATAGGCGACGAGCAGGGCGGCAATCTCGTCGATCAGGCGGACAGGATCGCTGTGGCCGGTGGCGTCATTACAGAAGATTGAGAAGGCGAGAACCTCGCCATTTTGGGTGGTTGCGTAGCCGGAAAGCGAATGGTCGTAAGTCAGTGTACCCGTCTTGGCGAACAGCTTTCCGGCTTCGCGAAGGAGTCGTGGTTTTAGGGTCCCGTCGCGTCCTGCGATCGGGAGCGAATCGTGAAAGACCCCCGCCGAGCTGGTCTTACTGATTGCCACAAGCAAACGAGCCGTTGCTTCGGGTGTTACGAGATCCAAACGCGAAAGGCCGGAACCGTCACGTATCGCCAGGCCATCGATTGGAATGCTACTGCGATCGAGCCAGGACTTTACGACAGCAACACCGGCTTCATCATCACCGCGCTCGCGATTCTTTCGCGGGTCGGGATCGGGCGCCAGCGAGCCTCGCTCTTTCCCGAGGGTCCGAAGAATCAGCTCGGCGTAGAGGTTGTTACTCTCCTTATTTGTCTGATGAACAATCTCGCCAAGCGTTCTGCCTTCTGCGAAAGCGATCTCGAAAGCCTTCTGCGGATCGAACCTCTCAGCCTCTGCGGCGCGAGAGTCACGACTCCGCGGTTCACCGTCAACCGCGATGCCCTGTGCCAGCAGTGCTTCATTGAAAAGCGTGGCCGACCACAGGGCTGGGTTGTAGACTGAGAGATAAGCAGTGAAGCCACGACCGCCGGCCGGAAACTCTCCCCACACACGAATCTCGTTATCCGAAAGACCGCGATTGATTCCGATTGATGCAGGCGCGGCACGCTCGCCCGTGGTCGTGTGGTTCGTCAAATGAAAGTAGCGGTTCTCGCGCTGCAGTTTGACGGTAGCTGCGTTGCCGAATTTGCCCCCGGGAGTGATCATCAACTCCATCGCGTTCGCGTCGATCGTTAGCGCGCTGGGCTGGGCTCCGAAGTACCACTGCACATCATTCCACTGCCAGCCGAGACCGTACATCTCGCCACGGAAATAACTGTCGTCGCCGATGACGTTGCCGCGCACGTGGCGAATGCCGTGCTGCCAGAGTTCCAAAGCCAGCAACGGCAGGCCGTCCTTACCGTATGAAGCCAGGCCCGGATCGCCGCGGCCAAACAACGTCAAGTCGCCGTCGATCACTCCGTTGCTATCCGGTTGCTTACCGGCGTAGACAGAAGTGCGCCAGTGATAGTCGGCGCCCAGTAAATCGAGCGCGGCGGCGGTCGTGTAGATTTTCATGTTCGACGCCGGCGTGAACAACTTGTCGCCGTTTCGCGAGTAGAGCACGCGGCCATCACTCATCGACATGACAAACACGCCCCAGCGCGCCTGCGCCGGTTCGCTTTCGTCGATCGTGCGGTCGATCTCTCTCGCGAGCGCCAAATCCGGGGGAGCATTTGAAACGTTGGGAGCGGGATTCCTGGTCGTCGCCAGAGGCGTTGGGGTTGCTCGATCCTCGCGTGAAATGGCTGGCGAACGCCGCTCGACCAGCAAGACTGACGTCAGCACAAGGCCGAACGAAGCGATGGCCAGCAAACCTGTCTTCTTGAATCTCATTTCAAAAACGGAAGGTCGAAGAGGCCATCTCGCGCTGAATTCGCTAGCTGGCGAACAATGCCTCTGTGCGTCCTGCCGCCAGCAATTCGCGCGTAGCGCCGTAAACTTCTTCGACCGGAATTTCTGGAATGGTGACGCTGTAAATCACCCGTTTGGCCTCGCTCAGCGGAACATAACTTTCCGGCGCGCGACGATCAAGCAGCAGCACTACTGGAGCGCCAACTGCCGCGGCGATGTGCATGGGACCGGTGTCGTTGGAAACGAAAACCGCCAAACGCGCCTGCGCCGCTGCCAGCTGGCGAATCGTGAGCCGATCCAGAATTACGGTGCCCGCAGGAAAAAGCCGACGCATTTGCGGGACCAGTTCGCGCTCTTCAGGACCCGCAAAAACAATCGGTCGCGCGCCATCGTTGCGGATTAAAGAGTCGGCCAGTTGTGCAAATCTCTCCAGTGGCCAACGCCGGCTTTCGTGACCGGCGCCCGGAAACAAACCGATTAGCGGAGCGCCCACGTCCGCCTTTGACTTGCGCAGCAGGGCGTCGACTTCGCGTCCGTGTTGCGCTTGGGTCACGAGCCGTGGCACGCGCGGCGCGTCCTTTATTTCCAGTGGCAGCAACACGTCCAGATAGCGATCGACCTGATGCCGGGTTCGATTGCCTTCTTCGATCGGCGGCAGCGGCCGAAAGTTGGCGAGAAAGTCGAGCGACCGTCCCCGCCGCCGCGAAAACAAGCGTTTCGGCGCGCCCGCAAGAAAACCCAGCAGGTTGGTTTCGGAAAAACTGTGCAGATCGATCACGAAATCAAACTTACGGCTGCGCACGTCTTTGACGACCTGGAAAACTCGCAGCACGGAGAGCGGCTTGAATCCGTCGCGCAGCGCGACGCGATCGACGGAGATGGTTGCATCAGCATAGCCGGACATTTCGATCACTTCCGCGCCGGGCTTGCCGACTGCGATTGTGATGCGCGCGCGGGGAAAGCGCTCGCGGAATGCACCGAGCGCGGGCAGGCTCATCACGACGTCGCCGAGCTGGCCGAAATCGATAACGAGGATATTGCGAGGGTCGAAGCTCACTTCAGATGCTTATCGAAAAAATCTGCGCTGGCATGATACGCGTGGACCCAGTCCTGATGCCGAAGAAAATCATGTATCTCGTCAGGATAGATCAACTGCTCGAAGTACACGCCATTTGCGCGCAGTCGTCGCACGAGATTCACCGTCTGCGAAAACTCCACGTTGCGATCGTCGTCGCCGTGAATCAACAGCACTGGCGATTTCCATTTATCCACCGACGAAATTGGCGAAGACTCGCGCGCGATTCTGTTTCGCTCAGTCGTGTCGGTCGGCACGCGCAACCCCGCCACCGGAGAACTCCAATCGTGCACGCCGTGAAAATCAACTCCCGCGGAAAAGATGTCAGAATTGCGAGCCAATCCCAGCGCCGTCAGGTAACCACCGTACGATCCACCCCACAACCCGACGCGTTTTTTGTCTACGTCGTCGCGGTCGCGCAGGTACTTCGCGCCGGCGACGACATCCTGATATTCCGACGCGCCGCGCGCGCCGCGATGCTGGGCCATGCGAAAGCTCCGGCCATAACCAATGCCGCTGCGATAATTCACCGACAAAACCAGGTAGCCGCGGCTGGCGAGATACTGATTCAGCGCATAAGAGTTGTGGTAGTAATAAAGATAATGCCAGCCCAGAAGCATCTGCCTGCTGGGCCCGCCATGCATGAATACCAGGGCCGGCAATTTACCGGATTCGTTCGCCGGCTTGAACAACTGGCCGTGAATTTCCCGGCCGTCGGCGGCTTTGAAAATTACTTGCTCCGGCACGACGAGCTTAGCGGAAGGAAAATCACGCGGCAGTGCCTGCGGTGCCAGCGGCTTCATGTTTGATCCATCGAGCGAAGCAGTGAACGGCAGGAACGGATCGCGCGCGGTTGAATGAAGGAAAGCGATCTGCCGGCCACTGTCGAAAAGCACGGGATACATTTCGATGCCGCCGCCTTTGGTAATTTGCTCAGGCGTCCCGCCGCTCGTGTTGACGCGCCAGAGATGGCGTCGATCGATGTCGTTCTTGTTGGTCGAAAAGACGACGAAAGATTTGTCGGGCGAAAGTGCAACGTTTTCAACTTCAAATTCTCCCGGAGTCAACGCCGCAACTGCGCCGCCGTCGGCTGAGATGGAATAAAGATGCGCCCAGCCGTCTCTTTCTGATAAAAACAGCAGACGATCGCTGGCGACCCACTGCCAAAAATCGCCGCCCGCAAAGCCGGAATAGGAATCGTTTTCAGAGTCGCCCGAACGCCAGATTTCTTTCGCCTCGGCGGTTCGCACGTCAACAACCTCGATGGCCCACGGTTGAATGCGATCGCGGTCGTTCGAAAACGTGTCCGTCACGGTGAGCAAACGAATGAAGGCGATGAGCCGCCCGTCGGGCGACCAGCGCGGCGCGAGGTCGCGATCCACACTGGGTGAAAGAAAACGAAGCTGGTTGGCTCGCATGTCATAGACTGCAATGAAGCTGTGATCACCGCGAGACGACACAAAAGCTAATTGAGACCCATCGGGCGACCACTGCGGCGCACCTACGCTGCCGCGGATCTCAAACAGCTTTCGCTCTCTGCCGCCGATCGCAGGCGAGATCCAGAAATGACCGTCACGGATCCAGATCACCTGATCGCCGGCCGGAGTAAAGATTGGCCCGCTGCCCTCGCCCATTTTCGTTGCGCGTCCCGTGCGCAACTCAGCGACCCAAACTTCCTGTCTGGCGCCCGCGGTATCGCTCGCGGGATTGGGCACTTCGCCTGCCTGATTCTTGTCGCCGCCGCGCACGTAAGCGATCGCGTTTCCATTTGGAGAGAACGTCAGGTCGCTCAACTCCCGCCCGTCGTCCTTGTCGTAATGCGTCAACTGCCGAGCCGTGAAGGCGGGCGCTTCCGCGATCCAGATATTGCGTTTGCCTTCGGCGTCAAAGGCCCAGGCGACCTTGTCGCCGCGTTTGGAAACAGTAAGATCTGAAGGAAACGGCGAACTCATCACCTGCTCGAGGGTGAAGCTCTGCGCGTCGATGCGTCCCGTGACGACGACCAGCAGCGCGACCGCGAGCGGCAAGAGCAACAAGGGGCGGTAAGATTTCATCGTGGTCTCCTGTCCGGCGGCGAATCATGATCCTTCTCGAGTTTCTGAAGCGGAAGATTCTAACACCGGCAACACGGTCATGTTAACACTGGTGCGCGGTCAGACTCTTTTTTTGCTAACATGCGAGCGATAGCAAAGAAAGAGAGCCGCATGACTCATAGCCATGATCATGGTGCCACACCAACCGGACAGCGGTTGGCCCTGTCGATCCTCATTACGCTCACTTTTGTTCTGGTCGAGGCGATCACTGGCTACCTCTCTCACTCGTTGGCCCTTATGTCCGACGCCGGGCACAACTTTGCCGACGCTCTCGCACTTATCTTTGCGTGGTATGGCGTTTGGATTGCGCTAAAACCCTCAACCGCAAAACGCACATTCGGCTATCACCGCGTTGGTACGCTCGCGGCTTTGGTTAATTCTGTTTCATTGGTGGTTATCGCTCTGCTTGTTTTTTGGGAAGCCATGGATCGGCTGCGTCACCCAGAGCCAGTGCACAGCACGCCAATGATTATCGTCGCCCTGATAGCCATTCTCATGAATACCGTGATCAGTCTGTGGTTAAGAAGCGGAGCAAAGAATGATCTCAACGTGCGTAGTGCCTATGTGCATATGCTCGGCGATGTCATCGCGGCGGCAGGCGTCGTCGTGGCCGGCTTAGTCGTTGCTTTTACCGGAGCGTCAATCGCTGACCCGCTGGTTTCTATCCTGATCGGACTTCTGATTCTGTGGAGTTCGTGGGGGATTCTTAAAGAATCGGTCAACGTGCTATTAGAAGCGATTCCCGCCGGGATGAACATGGCTGAAGTTGAGCAGACAATAGCGAACGTACATGGGGTGCTGGCAGTACATGATCTGCATGTCTGGACGGTCGGCTCCGGCATGGTTTGTTGTAGCTGCCACGTCATGGTCAACGAGCAAAGCGTGCGGAGCGGAGAGAACGTCCTGCGCGCGGTTACGGAAGCACTAGCACACAATTTCGGTATCGCCCATACAACTATCCAGGTGGAAGTGGAAGGTTGCGAGCCAAACGATATGTACTGCGTGAAAAGAGTCGCAGAGCATCATCGACACTAGGTGCAGGTGGTCAAAGCCTTAACTTTTGTCTGGTTTGAAAATGCAACCTGAAGGTTGAACTCTAAACGCAATGCCGGCAATCGACCTCGGTTACGGGCTGGACGCGGTCAAGTTTGATTACGACAGCGCGCGTCTTGATGTGCTGGCGCCGGACGCAAGCGAAGCCCATCCATTTACCGATGCTGAAATCGGCGCGGCACTCGACGCCCCCATCGATTCACGACTCCTCGAAGATCTGGTCCAGCCGCGCGACAGCGTGCTGATTGTCGCTTCAGACGCGACGCGCGCGACCGGCAGTCCGCTGATCATCAACCTGCTGGTTCGGCGCTTAATTCAGAACGGGATTGCACCGGGCGACATCGCGATTATCTTTGCGACCGGGCTCCACCGGCCGGTGCGTTCAGCAGAAAAGCTCGAGCTGCTTTCACCCTTTATCGCTCAGCGCATTCGCACGATCGACCACGACGCTTATGACGCTTCGCAGTTGATTCAGATCGGTGTCAATGCGAATGGCGCAGCAGTTAAAGTTAATCGCGCACTGAAGGAGTTTTCGAAGGTGATCCTGACGGGCGCGGTGAGCTTTCACTATTTCGCGGGCTTTACCGGCGGACGCAAAGCGATCTGTCCGGGTTTGGCTTCGGCTGAAACGATCAAAGCGACGCACATGCTGGCGCTGGATTTCGAACGCGGCGGCCGACGCGCCGGCGTGGGAGCAGGATTGCTTAGCGGGAACGCAGTTAACGAAGAATGCGAACGCGTCGCGGAAATGGTCGGTCCGGCGTTTATCGTTAACGCGATCGTCGACGATCGCGGCCGCGTCGAACAGGTCTTTGCCGGCGATTGGCGCGCTGCGCACGCGCGCGCCTGCGAAGTCTTTGTGTCGTCGCATACACAGCGAATCACGGCAAAGCGCGAACTGGTGATTGTCAGCTGCGGTGGCTCGCCTTACGACATCAACATGATTCAGGCCCATAAAGCGCT
>Ga0099791_10001109_pt1 | contig 10436 bp, 9 predicted proteins | sample Rivendell_Oct201_7_FD_77318 | JGI IMG/M metagenome (GOLD analysis project Ga0099791, IMG submission 77318) | Vadose zone soil and rhizosphere microbial communities from the Eel River Critical Zone Observatory, Northern California to study diel... | ecosystem: Environmental > Terrestrial > Soil >... | reverse complement strand
CCGCTGCACGGAAGGGTTGGGAGGGGGTTCCGCGGGCCGGCGCCATCGCGTAACGTGACGCCGGCCGCAGGGAGGCAGATGTGCAGGCGCAGTTCGCAATGGCTGCAACGATCCTTCGTTTGACCGTCGGGATGACGCTTTGCACGTCCGCCTTCGCGCAGGATGCCGCGCGGCTCGCGGCCGGCGAGGCAGCGTGGGACAAGGCCGGATGCCTTCAATGCCACGGCTCCACGGGCGAAGGAGGCGCCGGCGGCGAATTTCCGGCCGGTCCTAGCCTGCGCAAGACGAGGCTCGACCGTGCGGCCCTTATCGAGGCGGTCAGTTGCGGGCTTCCGGGCACGCAAATGCCAGGCTGGCTCGACGGCGCCTACACCCAGCGCTCGTGTTACGGGTTTCCCCCCGGCCCGGCGCCGGACGGAACGACCCTCACGCCGGTTCTCAGCGCGAACGAGGTCGAGGCGCTTGCAGATTATCTTTTGGCGAAGATCGTCGGGCGGTAGAGCACGTTCCGTCCCCCGGCGTCATTCGGCGGCGCCGCGAAAGCGGCGCGCCCGGAATCCCCCCAATCGGTCAGCGGCATCAGTCACGCGAGCCATTCGGCAAAATTGCAGGATCAGGGTGCGCCCGCGGTCAATCCGACCAGCTATTTCTCAACCACGGCCTTGTAGGCCGCCTCGACATTGGTCGGGAAACGATCCTGGCTGCCCCAGCTCGCATACTCGGGCATCTTCACTTCCTTCTTGATGTCATCGAGCGACTTGCCCGCCTTCACCATGGCACCGACCCGATCGAGCAGGAGCGTATAGTACGTTTCGCCGTCCTCGAAGATCTTCACCGTGCCGGGCGTGCCGTGCCCCGGAACAATGTGCTCGGGGTTCAGCGCCTTCATCATCTTGCCGGCGGCGAGTATGTCCGGAATGGTCACAAACGGACGCAGAATATTGATCTGGTTGACGACGAAAGCGGACGCCGAGAACAGCACCCGCTCATTGGGCAGCCACACGGCGGTGTCGGCTTCGCTGTGCACGCCTTTGAGATAGATCAGCTCGAGAGTGCGCCCTCCAAGATTGATGGTCATCCTGTCGCGGTACTCGATGTGCGGCGTGACGAACCGGTAGCCTTCAAGGGCCGCTTTGAACTCTGGAGATGTCGCGGCGAGCCGCTGTATACGATCCGGCGCATTGCGGTCGGCGGTGCGCATCGACTCACCCGCCCCCGCGGCCGCGATGACGACAGCGGGCGGCGAGAACATGTAGTGGCCGGTGGTATGATCGGCATGCGGCTCGGTGTCGATGACGAGACGAACCGGCATCGAGGTGAGATTGCGGACTGTCGCCCAGATGTTGCGAGACTCGTACGGGTTCTGCCCTGTATCGATGACGATGACGCCGTCCTGGGTGAGGATGATCCCGCTGTTCGACTCGAAGCCCCTTCCGGTGTGAACGTAGACACCATCGGCGAGCTTCTTGACCTGCGGACCGAGATCTTGAGCGCCGGCGGCACCGATGAACGTCCACGAGGCAAAAATCGCCAACGCAGCAGCCGTCTTTGTTCTCATGACTTCCTCCCGTTTGAAAACAGCGATATCTCCGCTTCGCTGCCGCAGATGGTGGGCTCTAAGAGCCGACGTCCAGGCTTGGCCGAGCGGCGTCCACCAGATAGGCTTAGCGCAGCGGAAGCCCGCTTGAAAGAAAACGACACACCATGAACACGCTCCAGAGTTGTGCCGTCGCACTTCTCCTTGCGGTCCCAACCGGTATTTCGGCAACAGCGCTCGCGCAAACGGCCCAAATATCGACGGATCGCGATTCTTGTATCAATTTCAACAATGTCGCAACGCCCGAGCCGGCGATCGCCGCCTGCACGCGTCTCCTCGAAGCCCTGGCGCGGGGCGAAATCAGCGGCCAGGAGGGCGCCGCGGTCCATGTCGCCCGCGGCAATCTCCACGCACTTCAGGGCGATGTCGAGCGCGCGATTGGAGACTATGACCGCGCGATCATGCTCGACCCGAACCGCGCGGTCGCCTTCTTCAACCGCGCTGGCGCACTGGCTGCAGCGGCCAGATGGACCGCGCCCTCGCGGACTACGACCGCGCCATCGAACTCGATCCGATGGATGCGGACGCCCATATGGGCCGCGGCCGCGCCCATTACCAGAAGAAAGACTATGCCGCTGCAATCACGGATTATGACGCGGCGCTCCGCCTCGCCCCAGGCAACGTCGAGGCTTTGGCGGAGCGCGGCGATGCTCAGGAGCGGGCCGGTTTCTACGATCGCGCCGCGGAGAACTACAGCCGTCTCATCGTCATCGCGCCCAGCAACGCGAAAGCCTGGAACAACCGCTGTTGGGATCGCGCCGTGTTGGGCCTTCTTGAGGACGCGCTGGCAGACTGCAACGAAGCCTTGCGGCTCGCGCCCGATGACCCCGGCGCACTCGATAGCCGCGGCTTTACATATTTGAAGCTTGGCCGCTTCGAGCAGGCGATTGTCGATTACGATGCGGCGCTGGCCCGTGATCCGCGAGAGCCGGGCTCTCTTTACGGCCGCGGTCTCGCGCGCCTGCGGGCTCAACGTGATCCTGACGGCGGCCGCGCCGATCTCGCGGCAGCGAAAGCGCTCGACCCCGGAATAGCCGAGGAATTTGCTCGCTATGGGCTGCGCGAATGATCGGCCGTCGCAGGCACTGCCTGTTCCCAAAGGTGGCGTAAATCAAAGTCTGGACACGGCCGGCGCGACCCGTTGATACCAAACTTCCCTTGTCACAGAGGAGCTTCCCCGATGACTATCATCGATTCCCAGGTCCACGCCTATGAGGCCAACACTCCGAGGCGACCCTGGCACAATGTACCGAACTGGCCCGATCACGTCACGGGTGACGAGATGGTAGCGGCGATGGACAAAGTCGGCGTCGACGGCGCGATCTTCATCTCCGCTTTTTCCATGTACCGCTACGACGCCAGTTATGCGGTGGAAGTGCAACGGGCCCATTCCGAACGGTTCGCGATCGTCAAGCCGGTCGACCCAGACGATCCGGCGGTGGCCGATGTCATCGCCGACTGGAAGAAGACCCCGGGCACGGTCGGCATCCGCATCATGATGACGAAGGAGGCGCAGCGCGAACCGAATGACCCGGGCCTCGACCGGATTCTCCGTGCGGCCGTAAAGCATGACTTTCCGGTCAACATACTTTGCTGGGGCAACGTGGACGCCGGCACAGCGTTGATCGACCGCCACCCCGATACCCGATTCATCATCGATCATCTCGCCATTCTGCAGCCCCGCACGCCGCCCGCCCCACCGCAGCCGTGGGCCGATCTGCCGAAGGTGCTGGACCTCGCCAAGCGCAAGAATGCGGTGATTAAGGTGAGCGGCGCCTGTACGTTGTCCCGGGAACCTTATCCCTTTTCGGACATCTGGGCCCCGCTCGCCCGCGTGTTCGACGCCTGGGGTTTCGAACGCTGCCTGTGGGGCACCGACTGGACTCGCGCATTTGCCGTCGTCAACTACGAACAGGCCGTCGAGCCCTTCCTGAAGACTGACCGCCTGAGCGCTGACGAGCGAGCGATGTTGATGGGCGGCGCGTGCGCCAAGGCCTATGGCTGGTCGCCCAAGAAGGGCTAGCGGAGGGACGAGGTCCCGATCCCGCAGCCACGGACAACACGAACGTGGGGGCTCTTACACTGGGGGAGGTTCCACAGGACCCGTTACAACAGTACATGTTCACGTCCGGTGCCCTGCGGCGCTCGGGCTGAATTTCCGGCGCGCACGCAGCCCATCTGCGACAGCCTCCCGGGAGAGGGGAGGCTTCTGCCCTTGATCGAGTGGTTCCCAGATCAGGCGCGTTTAATTCGCCGCAGGCCAAAGGCAGGGCGCGCTGCGAAGTCATGGCGGCCAGGAATGTCGGTCGTGTGAACGGGCGCCATGCCCGGTGCCCGGCGCCATCCTGCCTTGCGGAGCGCCGTGGGAGTCGCCATGCTGGATGCTGAGCCACCGGCTCTCACGAACATTCCGCCGTAATCCGGGAGCATTCTATGCGCCACCTCGCCTGCACCCTGTTCGTCGCCTGTGCCATTTTTCCCCAAATCGCCGTCGCCGAGGACGCGCTGGTGCCGGTCGAGAAGGCGGCTTTCCACCACCCGATCTTCCACAACGAATACGTATTGCTGCTCGATGTCTACGTTCCGCCGAACCGGGGTGGACCGATGTATCACACGCATTCGCTCGATCAGGTGAGCGTGCTGATCGCCGAAAGTGACATGACCAACCAAGTCTGGGGAGGCGAGGCGACGCCGCCGCGGCGGGGCACGCCAGGCAATGTGGGATTTGCCACCAATTCCAAAAAGCCGGTCAGTCACCGCGGCTTCAATGTCGGGAGCGCGCCATTCCACAACATCGTCATGGCTCTGCTCAAAAACGAGCCATACGGGTTCTCGGCAGGAACCCGCACGAGCGCACCGGCTTATGCGCAGGTGCTCGACAACGAGCGGGTCCGCGCTTGGAAAATCTCGCTCGAACCAGGCGAGTCCGCGACGGCGGTCACGCAAACGGCTCCGGGCATGCGCATCGTGCTGGACGGTGGCGAAATCACCGAATATGTGCCCGGCGACCCTGATCGCGGCAAGATGCTGCGCACCGGTCAATATTTCTGGCAGGATGCCGGGGTAACGCGGGCCCTACGCAATACCGGCACGACAAAAGTTCAGTTCGTCGAGATCGAGCTGAAATAGGTCGCGGAGCAGACGGACGGCGCAGGATTGCGCGCGGCATCCGCAGCCCGAATTGCGCGGTGAAATCCGTAGGGACGGAAGCCTCATATCACGTCGCGCGTTCGCATCGCCGAGATAAACTCGGGCGACTCGCGACACGGGGGAGCAACGGCACGGCAGCCGGGCTTGGACGTCTGCGTTTGCCTTTGCTAGATTGAGACCATGGCCATCTTGACGGAGGATGACATGCTTCGCCGCAACTCGATTGCCGGTTTGACACTGGTCGGCGCGCTCCTGATGACGGTGGCCGGCGCCCCGGCGTTCGACGACACGAAGTATCCCGATTGGTCGGGCCAGTGGCGCAAGCCCCAAGGCGTCGGCAACCAGTGGGACCAGACCAAGCCTGCCGGCCGGGCCCAGCAGGCGCCGCTCACGGCCGAATACCAGGCGATCTTCGAGGCGAGTCTGGCCGACCAGGCCGCCGGCGGCCAAGGGGCGGATATTCGGATCACCTGCGTGTCGACGGGCATGCCGCGCATGATGACGGCGGTGCGACCGTTCGAGTTCGTGATCACGCCCAACGTCGCTTACATCAATTTCGAGAACAACCAACCGCGCCGCATCTACACCGATGGCCGCGGTTTCCCCAGGGACGAGGAAGCCACCTGGCCCGGCTATTCGATCGGCAAATGGGTCGATACCGACAACGACGGCCGCGTCGATACGCTCGAAATCGAGACCCGCAACTTCAAGGGTCCACGCGTCTACGAAGCCAGCGGCATCCCACTGCATCGGGACAATGAGTCGATCATCCACGAGCGCATCGCGCTCGATAAGGAAAACAAGGACGTGCTGCGCTACGAGATCACCACGGTCGACCACGCGCTGACCAAGCCTTGGACGGTGTTGAAGACGTTCCGGCGCGAGCGCAACATCCTTTGGTCTGAGGACCAGTGCAGCGAGAACAACAATCACGTCGTTGTCGGCAAGGAATTCTACTTCCTCTCCGGCGATGGCTATCTGATGCCGACGCGCAAAGACCAGCCGCCCCCGGACACCCGCTACTTCAGGACCAGGCGGTGACGTTGCCTCGTGGAGATGATCGCAAGCCAAGCCGGCGCCCCGTCGACCGGATCTCGCCAATTCCGCATGGGAGGACATCATGCTGCACAAATGCTCGCTCGCCGCGCTCGCGGTCATGGCCGAACTGGTGCTCATGTTCGGCTCGGCCGCAGCGTTCGATGATTCAAAGTATCCCGACTGGTCTGGTCAATGGAGACGGCCGTCAGGTGTCGCCACGCAATGGGATCAGACCAAGCCTTCAGGACTCGCTCAGCGGGCTCCATTAACTGCCGAGTATCAGGCTCGACTGGAGGCGAGCATCGCCGACCAGGCGCGCGGCGGACAAGGTGACGATGCCCGCGTGAGCTGCATCACTGCCGGCATGCCGCGCATCATGACCGGGACGCGGCCGTTCGAATTGGTCGTCCTGCCGGCGGTCACCTACGTCTATGGTGAAGGAAACATGCCGCGCCGTATCTACACGGATGGCCGCAGCTTCCCCACCGACGAGGAACCCACCTATATGGGATACTCGATCGGCAAGTGGATCGACGAGGACGGCGACGGCAAATATGACGTGCTCGAAGTCGAAACCCGCAACTTCAAGGGGCCCCGAACGTACGAAAATTCCGGGATTCTCCTGCACGGCGACAACGAGAGTGTCATCAAGGAGCGGTTTTTCCTCGACAAGGCCAATGCCGGCCTCCTGCGCATCGAGATCACGTCGATTGATCATGCGTTGACGCGGCCGTGGACGGTGCTCAAAACCTTCCGGCACGAGCGCAACATACTGTGGGCGGAATATGACTGCGCCGAGAGCAACAACCACGTGGTTGTTGGCAAGGAGTACTACTTCCTGTCTGGAGACGGCTACCTGATGCCTACGCGCAAGGACCAACCGCCACCGGACCCGCGGTATTTCAAGACAGCGAAGTAGGTGGTGGGGTGGAAGCGGCTTCGGGTCAATCGCGCCGTTTCGGGCGTGCCATGACCGAGGCCGCGTAACACGCAATGACCGGACTTGGCTGACGAGACCCAGCGCTTTCCACTCGGGCTAAGCGCAGATTTGAAACCCAATTCCGCTACCTGCCGCTCGCCAGCAGCGAGCGGATCTGCTTAAGCGCGAGATCGACTTTCATGTCGTTATAGATCTTGCCCAGTTCCGGCGTTGCAAACTGCGGATGTCCTTGCACGCCCGTTTTCGCCTCGGCCAGGGGAAGCTTGTCTTTACGAACCCATTGCCCGGGTGTCGTCTCGATCGCGAGCAGCGCCGAGGTATCGTGGATACCCGCGTGGTCTTCGTCGGTGGGCAGCCCGCGCTGAGCAAGTAGTTCGCGCATCTGGACACGTGACTTTGCGTACAGGTCGCCAATGAACAGGACGCGCGCGTCGCTCGCGCGAGCTTCGGCATTGAGTTCCTTTGCTGCCAAGGCCAGTTCGTCCTGGCCGCCGCCGTGGTCACCCATTATCGCTACCACCTTGAAGCCAGCGGTGAGCGCGCTCTGGCCCACGCCGCGCACGACGCCGAAGAACGCTTCCGGCGTCAGTGTAACCGTTCCGGGGAAACGCATGTGCCCGGCGCGCGTGAGCGCGTTGCCTGCCACCGCATATGGTAGGATGGGATAGACTAACGCATCGCCGAGTTCCTCGGCGATGCGTTGGGCCAGCGCGCGGGCAACGAAATTGTGCTTGCCGATCACCATATGCGGGCCGTTCTGCTCGCTGCTGCCGACATAGATGATTGCTGTGCGTTTGCCGCCGGCGATGGCGTCGCGCACCTCCGGCCAAGTGAGGTCATCGATGAAGACCGAGGGGATCTGGGCATACGCAGGCCATGCGAGGAGCAGCACTCCGAAGAACCAGGATAGCATTCTCATAGGGCGACCTCCCTTGGTGCAGCGGTCTGATAGACGGCACGGGCCCTGGCGCCGCTCACGTCGTCGAGGATACGATATCGCGGTCCAGGCTTGATTTTCGCGTGGCGTTTCCGCTCGGTGACTCGAGTGCAGAGTATAGCCTCTGCTGGTTCGACAGAAGGGAGATCGGCATGAACCGGATTTTCAAGCTGTTTTGCGTGAGTGTGGCGGTTGCGTTGACACTCACGACCGCTGCGATGCCGCAATGGTCGGTCGGCCAACCAGGCACGCGCGAACCGCCCCAAGGTCAGAACCGCTATGTGTATCTGGTGATGTCCGATCCTCTGCCAGGCAGGGAATTCGATTTCAACGACGGCTACCAGAACATGCATATGGGCGATCTCGTGCAACTCCCCGGCTGGATCGGGGCACAGCGTTTTCGGCTGGTGCCTGACGTCATGCCGCGCAATACCCCACCGCTCTACCGGCGCGGCAATCTGATTATCTGGGATCAAGAAGGCACCGATCTCGACAAGCTGCGAAGCGACGCCAACGCCGCCATCGCGGGAGGCAAGAGCCGGCTCATTCCTGGATTCGACTACGGGCCTGACGGCGCGGTCCGCGCGACCTATCAGGTCATCGGGGCGCGCATGACTCGCCCCGACGGCAGGAAGCCGTTCATTCCCGACTACGCGGACAACAAGACGCCGCGGCCCAACCGCTACATCATGCTGGATTTCATCGAACCGGTTGCCGGTGTCAGCGACAGCGTTTTCGAGGCTGCGCTTGCGAAGCGCGTCAACGAAGTGCTGGCATTGTCGGGCTGGATGGCGGCACAGCCATTCCGTTTCGCGACGCCCCCTCCGAGCGCCCGCCCGGCGAGTCTCGCCTTCACCAAATATCTGGTGATCTGGGAAACCGAGGGCAGCCATGCGCAGGAGCTGCAAGACAGGCTCTTCGCCGCAACAAAGGCGGGCGAGGTCAAGGCGCTGGCTGCCGACCCTGCGACCGCGCAGTCAAGCTGGTGGGTGACCACATCGCCCTTCATCACCAAAGACGATTTCCAGCGATAGCGCTTGCGGCGCGACGATCTGACCGCAGGAGACCTCGGAGCCGAGGGTACGTTGGTGATGCGGCGGCTGCACCTGTGCAACCGGACCCGATGGCGAGTACTGGTGCGGGACAGGCTCGGGCCACAAGCGGTCGTAACGTTGATGATGCGGATCTCCCTCAGCTAAGGCTCGCCTGCGAGCGGGCCAAATCCCTTGGGCGGCCGGCGGTGCTTGGTGCCTGCTTCGTAGGCCGAGGCGATCTCGAACAACAGCGCCTCATCGAACGGCCGCCCGAGGAATTCCATTGCGACGGGAATTTGATCGGGTTTCGGTCCATCCAAGCGGCTGCCGTTCGGATCGCTCGCGTCCGGCACGCGATCATAAATCACGCGGGTGAAGCCTGCCGGCACCACGATCGCTGGTAAGCCGCTCACCGGGCTCAGATTCACCGCCCAGCTGCCGCCGGCACTGCGCCAGGTGTCGAGGTCGGTCTTGAGACTGGGCTCTCCCGGCACGAGATCGGGATCGGACATCTTCGTTCCCGCCTTGAGCACGCGCGGCTCGACGCGGGGGTTGAACACAGCGGCGACCCGGCTCGGATAGACGAGCGGCGCCGGAATCGTGGTGTAGACATAGACGAGGGCGTCGAGATTGTTGTCCGCCATGACCTTGTAAAGAATGCGCTGCAGGTTCGTGATGCGCAGCGTATGACTGATCCCGTCCGGCGTGCCGAGCGTTTCCGCCGTGGCGCCGAGCGCAAATCGCAACCAGTCGTTCTCGCCGGCAAAAGACTTCGTGTTATACAGATCCTCGACGCTGCGAAATCTCTTATCACCGCGCTCCTTGAAGTAGAGATCGAGCGCGTATCTGGCTTCAATGCGCGGGTTCTGTGCCGCGATCATGCGCAAATTGACGCCGCGCGCGCCGCCCGGCAGCAGCTTCGGATCGCTGGCTATCGCTGCCAAGTGGTCGATCGGTTTTGCCCCGGCGGGAATTGCGGCCGGGAAGGTCTGGGTGAAGAAGCTCGGCTCATAGGCGGTCATGATCTCGGCAATGGCGCCGCTGAAATCGACCGGATCGACAAGGGTCGCGCCGAGGCTCTTCATGTCGGCGAGCGCCTCGTTGCCGATGCGGATGTTCTCGCGGTCGGCGATCGTCGCCTCGATCATGAAGTCGCGCACGACGCCAAGCCGCTTGCCGGCGAGCGAATGGCGGCCGGTGTAATTCGAATAGACGATCGGCTGCCTCCCGTGCGCAACGGCCGTGATGGCGTCGCGCGGATCATCGCCGGTGAGCACTTCGAGCACGGCCGCCGTGTCCTCGACGGTGCGGCACATCGGGCCGCCGCGGTCGCGTGAGAACGTCAGCGGCACGATGCCGGCGCGGCTCACCAGCCCCTGCGTCGCTACTATTCCGACCAGCGCATTGAGCGACGACGGATAGCGCACCGACCCTGAGGTATCGGTACCGAGCCCGCAGATCGCGAGGTTCGCGGCAACCGCCGCCGCCGAGCCGGCGCTGGAACCGCCGGTGATACGCTTGGTGTCATAGGGATTGCAGGTCTGACCGCCGAGCGTGCTGCGGCCGATGCCGGCCGGCGCATATTCGTCGAGATTGGTCTTGCCGAGGATGATCGCACCGGCCGCGCGCAGTTTTGCCACCATGGTGGCATCCTTCGGCGGCTTGTCGTTGGCATAGTCGGCGACGGCGCCGGCCGTCGTGCGCATATCGATGGTGTCGTAGTTGTCCTTTACGGCGATT
>Ga0099791_10001107_pt1 | contig 10450 bp, 7 predicted proteins | sample Rivendell_Oct201_7_FD_77318 | JGI IMG/M metagenome (GOLD analysis project Ga0099791, IMG submission 77318) | Vadose zone soil and rhizosphere microbial communities from the Eel River Critical Zone Observatory, Northern California to study diel... | ecosystem: Environmental > Terrestrial > Soil >... | reverse complement strand
GATCGCCGAGGACGGCACGGTCACGATCGTGTGCCATCGCTCCGAGATGGGGCAGGGGGTCAGGACCGGCATGCCGATGATCGTGGCCGACGAGCTCGAGGCCGACTGGAAGCGCGTGCGCGTCGCCCAGGCGACCGGTGACGAGAAGAAGTTCGGCAACCAGGACACCGACGGCTCGCGCAGCACCCGCCATTTCTTCGAGCCCATGCGCCGCTGCGGCGCCGCCGCGCGCGCCATGCTGGAGGCCGCGGCCGCCGAGCGCTGGAAGGTGCCGGTGAGCGAGGTGGCCGCCCGGAACCACGAGGTCGTCCACCGCGCCAGCGGGCGCCGCCTCGGATACGGCGCGCTCGCGAAGGCCGCCGCCGGCCAGCCGGTTCCCGCCCGCGCGTCGCTGCGTCTGAAAGATCCGAAAGACTTCCGCTACATCGGCAAGGGGCAGCTGAAGCTGGTCGATGCGGCCGACATCGCCAGCGGCAAGGCGAAGTACGGCATCGACACGCGGCTCGACGGCATGCTCTACGCGGTCGTGGCCCGTCCTCCCGTGCTGGGCGGCAAGGTGGCCAGCGTCGACGACGCCGAGGCGCTCAAGGTGCCGGGCGTGGTGAAGGTCGTCCAGATCGAGCCGAGCCCGCCGCCCGCGTTCTTCAATCCCCTGGGCGGCGTCGCGGTGCTGGCGCGCAACACCTGGGCCGCCATGCAGGGGCGCCGGGCCCTCAAGATCACGTGGGACGACGGACCGAACGCCAGCTACGACTCCGTGACCTACAAGGCGGCGCTCGAGGCGTCGGCGCGCAAGCCCGGGAAGGTCGTGCGCAACGACGGCGATTTCGACAAGGCCGCGGCCGGAGCCGCGAAGCGCCATCAGGCCGAATACTATATACCGCACCTGGCGCACGCGACGATGGAGCCGCCGGCCGCCACCGCGCGTATCACCGGAGGCAAGTGCGAGGTCTGGGGATGCTTCCAGTCGCCGCAGGCCGCGCGCGATACGGTGGCCAAGCGGCTCGGCATGTCGGCCGACGACGTGACCGTGTACGTGACGCTGCTCGGCGGCGGCTTCGGCCGCAAATCCAAGCCGGACTTCGGCATCGAGGCGGCCGTGCTCTCGAAGGCGGTCGACGGAAAACCGGTCAAGGTCACGTGGACGCGTGACGACGACCTGCACAATTGCTACTACCACACGGTGTCGGTCGAGCATCTCGAGGCCGGCGTCGACGCGCAGGGCAAGCCGGTGGCGTGGCTGCACCGGACCGTCGCGCCCACGATCATCTCGACCTTCAACGCCGAGGCGAAGCACGAGGCGCCCCTCGAGCTCGGCATGGGCGTCATCAACGTGCCCTTCGCGATCCCCAACATTCGCATCGAGAACCCGGAGGCCGTCGCCCACACGCGGATCGGCTGGTTCCGGTCGGTCTCGAACATTCCGCATGCGTTCGCGATCCAGTCGTTCGTGGCCGAGCTGGCCGCGGCGGCGGGCCGCGATCCGAAGGACTTCCTGCTCGAGGTGATCGGCCCCGCCCGTCAGGTCAGCCCCGAGACGCTGGGCGACACCTGGAACCACGGCGAGTCGCCCGAGCGGTATCCGGTGGACACCGGGCGCCTGCGGCGCGTCGTGGAGACGGTGGCGCGCGAGGCGGGCTGGGGCCGGAAGCTGCCGAAGGGCCACGGGCTCGGCATCGCCGGCCACTACAGCTTCGTGAGCTACATCGCGGCGGTCGTGGAGGTCGCCGTCGACGCCAAAGGGGCGCTGACGATCCCGCGGGTCGACGTCGCGGTGGACTGCGGCGCCACGGTGAACCCGGAGCGCGTGCGGGCACAGATGGAAGGCGCGACCGTCATGGGCGTCGGCGTCGCGACGCTCGGCGAGATCAGCTACAAGGGCGGGCGCGTCGAGCAGAACAACTTCGACTCCTACCAGGTGACGCGGATCAGCGCGGCGCCGAAGATCATCCGCGTCCACATCGTGCCCGGCGGTGATTACGCCAAGCCGATGGGTGGTGTGGGCGAGCCGGGGGTCCCGCCGATACCTCCCGCGCTCTGCAACGCGATCTTCGCGGCGACGGGCAAGCGCATTCGCCGCCTGCCGATCCGCGATCAGCTGACCGTGTAATTTTGTCGGGCGCGGAGCGCCGTCAACGGCGCTCCGCGCCCCTGCCCCCGCTCATCAGCCCAAGGTCTCATTGTGGGGGAACCGTGAACCATGGTTCGTTCCCGGCAGTGAGGAGACTCCACGGGATCGTTCTGGCGCTGGCGAGCGCCGCGATGCTCGCCGAGGCGCAGACGCCGCCCCGCGCGGCGCCCCGCACCGAGCTGATGCTGGTGACCGGGTCCGAGTCCGGGACGTACTACGCGATGGGCCGGGACGTGAAGCGGCTGCTGGACGAGGTCGCGCCGGATTCGGGGATCGACCTGGCCATCGTGCCCTCGCAGGGCGCGCTCCAGAACGTCATCGACGTGTTTCGCTACTCGTCGATCCAGCTCGGCATCTCGCAGAGCGACGTGCTGGCCTATCTCGAGATCTACGCGCGCGGCGATGCCGACGCGCGGCGGGCGGTCGGCGGACTTCAGATCGTCGGCTACTTCTTCGAGGAGGACGTCTATCTCTTTGGCCGGCCCGGCATCAACGGGTTCGGAGATCTGACCGGCAAGCGCGTGGACATCGGCCCGGCGGGCAGCGGTACGACCGTGACCTCGCTCGTGCTCCTGCACCTCGCGGGAGTGGAGCCGCGAGAGCTGGTGAACTTCCCCGAGATCACCGACGCGGTGACGGCGCTTCGCAAGGGCCGGATCGACGCGTTCTTCCGCGTCGCCGCCACGCCGACGGACTATCTGAAGGAAAGCATCTCCGCCTCTCACGGCTTCGTGCTCGTTCCGATCCGGCTGAGCCCCAGCCCGGCGAGCGCGCCGCTGGCGCAGCACTACGTGCCGTCGACGATCCCGGCCCGTGCGTACCCCTGGCTCGATCGACCCGTGGACACGGTGAAAGTCAGGACGGTGGTCGTGACATCCGGTGCGCCTTCCGGCTCGTCTGTCTGCGACGCGATTGGCCGGCTGGCCCGGATCGTGTCCGAGCACCGCTCCTGGCTCGAGCGGAACGGGCACCCCAAGTGGAAGGACCATAGCGGCGCCAGGGATCTATCCGCCGATCCGCGCGCCAGCTCCTGCGTGGTGCAGGCTCTCCGCCGGTAGGCCCCGTGCGTCGACACGGCGTCCCGGGCGGGGTCGCCCTCGCCATCACGCTGGGGGCACTCCTGCTGGCGGCCACCGTGTGCGCGCAGGACGCTCAGCGCGAGGAGGCTGTGAGATGGGCCCGCGCGGGTGACCGCGATCGGGCGATCGCGCGCCTGCGCGAGCTGCGAGTCGCCTACCCGGGGAACGTTCCGATCGCGTCCGATCTCGCGACAATTCTGCAGTGGGCGGGCCGCGATCGGGAGGCGCTGGACGTGTTCGACACGGTCGGCCCCGATGCCGCGCCGGACTACGCCTTGTTCGCCGCGGCCCGCAGCGCGCGCGCCCTGGGTGAGCTCGACCGCGCCGGCGCGTACCTCCGTCGGGGCGCCGAGCGCTTTCCCGACGACCCACGCTGGCCGACCCTTCAGGCGCTGGTCGACGTGGATGGCGGACGGCTCGAGGCTGCCCGGGAGGTCCTGACAGCAACGTACGGAACGGACCCCACGGACATCGAGGGACTGCTCGCGTGGGCTTACCTCTCCGTACGATCCCGCGATGCGCCGGCGGCCCTCCGCTACTACACCGAGGTGCTGAAGCGGCAGCCCGAGAACCGCGAGGCCCTCAAGGGCCGAGTCATGGCCCTAGAGTCGCTCGGGGCACCGTTTCGGGCCGAGGAGCTCGCGCGTGACCCGTCGGGGCTGCTCGGCGAGACCGAGAAAGACCGCGTGGCCGAGACGAAGTCCGCGCTGCTGCTCCGCTGGGGGAAGCTATCGACCACCGATCCCACCCATCGGTACGACGCCACCGACCGCAGCATCGAAGTCCTCGAACGCCGCGTCGCCGAGCTGGAAGCCCGGTCGCTCACGGCGGCCCTCCAGCGAGCCCGGTTTGATCTCATCGTCGCCTATCGCGAACGGTCCCGGATGCGGGACGCGGTGGCGCTGTACGAGCAGCTGCGCCGGGATGGGGTGACGGTGCCGCCCTATGCTCGGTTGAGCGCTGCCTCCGCGTACCTCTATCTCGAGAAGCCCGAGATGGCCCGGGATCTCTACCAGTCCGTGGTCGACGAGAATCCGCAGGACTTCGAGGTCCGTTTTGAGGCGCGGCTGGGACTCTTCTATGCGTGGGTGGAACTTGAGCGCTACGACCGGGCCTACGAGGTGATCGACGCGCTCGACCGGGAGCAGCCGCGCTTCACGCAATACCGCGACACCGGTGCCACGGTCGAGAACGACTCGAAGGCCACGACGGCGGTGGGGGCCGCGCTCGCCCGCTCTTACGCGGGCCAGCAGGGAGAGGCGTGGGACCGATTGTCGCCCCTCGCGGCGGCGGCGCCGGCGGCGAGCGGGCTCCAGGCCGACCTCGCGAGCGTGGCGCGCTCGCGAGGCTGGCCGCGCCGCTCACTGGCGCTGGTCGAGCCCTGGATACGAGCGGAGCCGAACAATGCCGACGTCAAGCTCGGTCAGGCCGAGAGTCTGCTCGCTCTCCGCCGATACCCGGAAGCCGGTGCGGCAATCGCCGATCTGTACCGCCTCTATCCCGAGAACAAGGGCGTACAGAACCTCAAGCTCGACTGGGATGTCCACGAGATGGCGGAGTGGGTGACCCGGGTCGAGCCGAGCTACGGCGCGGAGCCGACGGCGCCCGGCGCCGGCGTCGCGGTCGAGACCCGCCTCTGGTCGCCCCCGCTCTGGAGCTACTGGAGGGCCAGCCTCGGCTATCGCTACGCGACGGAAGATCTCGAGGAGGGCCGCGAGACATTCCAACGCGCCGCGGCCGGCATCGAGTACCGCGGGCCGGTCTTGCGCGTGTTCGCCGAGCTCACGTACAACGCGAGCACCGAGAACGGCGTGGGCGGCCGGGCGGAGGTCGAGTGGACTCCGACCGATCACCTACGCCTCTTCGCCGTCGGGGAGATCTTTTCCCGGGAGACGCCGATGCGCGCCTTGAAGAACGGGGTGAGGGCCAACGCGGTCGACCTCGGAGTCGGCTACCGGTTCCACGAGAGCCGGGACGTCGCGCTCGCATGGCGGCTGATGGATTTCAGCGACGGGAACGTGCGCAACGAGTTCTTCCCGCGCTTCGCCCAGCGCGTGCTCGATCTGCCGCGGTTCACGCTGACGGGCGCTGTCGACCTGTATTTTGCTACCAATTCACGGACCGATGTCGCGTACTTCAGCCCGGAGCGACTATTCAGCCCCACTGTCGCGCTGACCGCCGAACACCTCGCATGGCGACGGTATCGGTGGTCCTTCGTGCACGCCCTCACCGGAACCGTCGGCGGAACCTTCCAGTCGGGCTTCGCCGGCGCGCCGATCGGCGGCGTCGCCTACGAGCACCGGTGGCAGTTCGGGCTCCGGGTCGATCTCTCCTATGGCATCCTCTTCGGCAGTCGGGTGTTCGATGGTGACCGCGAGCAGGAAATCGCCGCCTTCACCCAGCTGAACGTGAGGTTCTGAACGATGCGTCGCGCCCTGATCCTGATCCTGCTCCTGATCGCCCGCGCCGTGCCGGCAGCGGCCGCTGACACAGACTTCGCCGTGATCGCGTATCACGACGTCGTCGACAGCGAGCGCTCCCTGGGCTACGACACGGTCACCCTGCGTAGCCTGGCCATGCACTTCGACTGGCTGCGGGCCAATGGTTATCGCGTCGTGTCCCTGGACGACGTTGTCGCCGCGCAACGGGTCGAGCGGCCGCTCCCGCCCCGGGCCGTGCTGCTCACGTTCGACGACGGCTACCGGAGCTTCTACACACGCGTCTATCCGCTGCTGATCGCGTTCAAGTATCCGGCCGTCCTCTCCGTGGTCGGCAGCTTTCTCGATGTCCCGCCCCGAGGGCAGGTCCGCTACGGCACGGCCCTGGTCGCGCGCGAGGATTTCGTGAGCTGGGAGCAGCTGCGCGAGATGCAGCGCTCCGGGCTCGTAGAGGTGGGCTCCCATACCTACGGCCTGCACACCACCATCTTCACGAACCCCCAGGGCGGTGAGGTTCCGGCCGCGATCGGACATGGGTTCATTCGGCGACAGCCGGGGCCGCGGATCGCCGAGCGGTACCGGGTCCAGACGCCAGCGCCCCGGTTCGGGGACGCGCTCGCGCTCCTCAAAATGCCTTTCCAGCAGTACCTCGCGTTCGCGGCCGACCTGGCGCAGGCCGCCATCGACCACGCCTACGATCCCCGCACGGGCCGATACGAGACGGACGAGGAGTACGGGGGACGGATCCGTGCCGACCTCGCGCGAAACAGCGAGCTTCTCGAGGCTCAACTCGGCACGCGGCCACGGGTCATCGCGTGGCCGTACGGGCGGTGGAACGAGGTGACGGTCGAAGCCGCCCGCAAGGTTGGAATGCCGATCAGCCTGACCCTGGATCCCGAGCGCGCTGACGCGAAGGATCTCGGCCGCATCGGCCGCTTCTACGCCACGAGCAATCCGGGGCTCGAGTTCCTCAACTCGGTTCTCGCGAAGCCGCCGGAGCCGACGCTCCTGCGCGGTCTCTGCGTAAACCTGGACGAGATCTACGCGCGGTCGGAAGAGGAGAGCGAGGTCAAGCTCGGCAAGGTGCTCGACAGTGTCCTGGCCTTTCAGCCGAATGCGATTCTGCTGGCCGCCGCCTCGTCGACTCCCGGCGGCGGAGTGTACTTTCCGACCGATCGCCTCCCGGTCCGCGCCGATCTCCTCAATCGTGTGGCCTGGCAGCTGTTCACGCGGACGGGCGCGGAAGTATACGCGTGGCTGCCTGCAGAGCAGGCGGGACGCGACACCGAGACGGCCGTTGCCGTCTACGGCGCGCTGGCGAGATCGACGCCGTTCCAGGGAGTGGGAATCGGCGCGACATTTCTCACGGGCGACCTGTCGCCGGTGGCGTTGCCGCCGGGTGCGAGCCGCTGGGACCCGAGGACCCCTCGGCGGCTGCGCGCAGCACAGAACCGGACTCGATTGCCCGAGCAGGCCCGGCGCGGGCTCGGCCTGCTCGACGCCGTGACCCACTACCAGCCCGCGGCCAGAGTCCTCGACGTGGTGCAGCTTTCACGCTTGCGCCGCGCCACCGAGGTGGTCGCAGATGCGGCCGACTACCTGGCAATCCGATGGAACGGGTCGTCGAACGAGGCACTCGCGGCCCTGAAGAGGCTTGGATGGCTCGAGGGAGACCACTGGGGACGGCTCGTCCTCTTCAGCAATCGGAGCTCGCCGGCGGAGTGGCGTCGGTTGCAGCGTGCGGGCCTCCTGAGCAGCATCTATTGCCCCGACCGCCTGCTCGACCGGCCCGGCGACGTGGCGGCAATGGGCCAGGTGGTCGGCGGCTCGTCGTACCCGTTCCGGCCCTGAGCTGAGCATGCTCGAGCACGCCCAGGCCGTCGTCGACGCGCTCCAGCGATTCGAGTTCGCCTATCCATTCGTCATGGGAGGAGTCTGGGTGGCCGGCGCGCTCTTCTTCTGGTGGTTCGAGGAGCGACGCGCGGCCACCTCGCTCGGGCCGCCTTTGCCGAGCCCGTGTCCGCGCGTCGCCGTGATCGTGCCCTGTCACGACGAGGCGCCTCAGATAGCCGAGACGATCCGCGCTCTCAGGGAGCTGCGTTATCCGGACTACGAGATCGTCGCGGTCGACGACGGGAGCACCGATGAAACCGGCCGCATTCTCGAATCGCTCGCCGGCCACGATCCGAGGTTCCGCGTTGTGCGCCTGCGGGTGAATCAAGGCAAGGCGGCGGCTCTCCGCGCGGGCGTTGCGTCGACCACCGCGGAGTACGTGATTTGCATCGACGGGGATGCTCTCCTCGAAGAGGACGCGGTCGGCTGGATGGTCCACGCCCTCACGGCTTCGGACGACACTGGCGCGGTGACGGGGAACCCGCGCATCCGCTCGCGGTCCACTTCGCTGGGACGGCTGCAGGTCGGCGAGTTCTCGACGCTGGTGGGTCTCATCAAGCGAGCCCAGATGGTGCTGGGCTACCTCTTCACCGTCTCCGGGGTGGTCTGCGGCTTCCGACGGCGCGCGCTCGCCGACGTGGGCTACTGGCGCTCCGACGTGCTCACCGAGGACGTCGACGTCACCTGGCGCCTGCAGCTCGCGGGCTGGCGCGTGCGGTTCGAGCCTCGGGCGCTCTGCTGGATTCTCACGCCGGAAACGCTCCGGGGACTCTGGCGCCAGCGGCTCCGCTGGGCGACCGGTTCGGTCCAGGTGTTCCTCGGATGCTTGCCCCGACTTCTCCGGTGGCGATCGCGAGGCATGTGGATGATGGTCGGCGAATACCTGATGAGCACGGCCTGGGCATTCGTCGCGGTTACGCTGACCGCCATCTGGCTCGCGGCTTTCCTGCCGGGCGTCTCGCTCCCGGTATCGGTGGGCGGCCTGGTTCCGGGCGAGTGGGGGCTGATGCTCGGGGCGATATTCCTGCTGCAGGTGGCGGTCGGCATGGCGCTCGATCGCCGCTACGAGCCCGGAGTCGAACGATACCTCCCGTCCGTGATCGGGTACCCGTTCGCGTTCTGGATGCTCATGGCACTCACCGTCGTCGTGGCGCTCCCCCGCGCGCTGTTGCGAGGGCGAGGCCGGCCGGCGATCTGGGTGAGTCCCGACCGCGGCCTCTCGAGGAATCCGTGAAGGGCCGCGACCTGATCATCGACGTCCCCGGCCGGCGCTCTCGCCTGCTTCGCTGGCGTGATCGGTGCCTCACGCTATTGCTCTGGGGCGCGTGGAGTCGACCGGTCGATGCTCTCGCCCGGCTCGGCCTCGGCCCATTCGCCACCGACGGCGACCTGGTGTGGGATATCTTCCTGCGCGATCTCAGCGAAGCGACGAGCGCCATGAGTGTGCTGATCGTCGTGCTCTGTGTCTGGGGCGGCTATCAGCGTTGTCGCCGCAGGGCTGCCGCACGTGCGCCCCGCATATCGCATGGCGGCGACCGGTCTGGATGGTAAGGTCTTCGCTGAGGGGGGCTTCCATGGACGGGGGCGAGGATGAGAAGTGGAAGGTGGTCGCGTCGTCGGATACGAGCCCGGAGGAGGCGGCCCGAAAGGCCTTGAACAAGATCCTGAAGTGCTCCATCAACCGGCGAAAAGAGTACGGCGCCATGATCTGCCTCAAAGCCGGCAAGTACGTCGCGCTCAAGTGGCGAACCCAGGACGAGCCGAACAAGGTCGACGTCGGCCAGAACGAGGAGAACTGCGGCTGCCCGCCGGGCGCGACTCCGGTCGCGTACTACCACACGCATCCCCTGTACTCACAGGCCGGCATGAAGGCGAGCTACAACGAGTTCTCCGACGAGGACATCGCCGTGGCGACGGGGCACAACATCGACGCCTACGTGGGAACGCTCGACGGCAGCTTCCTGAAATACGACTACAAGCTCGGAAAGCCGGCGCTCCGCCTGCGCGGCAGGCTGAGAAACGGCTAGGAGCGCGTCCGATGCCGACCCCGAACCCGCTGCCCCCGCAGATCGAGCAGTTTCTCCACGACAACCCGCAGGGCGTGCTCACGTCGTTCCGGCGCAACGGGATGCCGCAGCTCAGCATCGTCACCGTCTACCCGCGCGACGGCGGCGTGGGCGTCTCCATCACGGAGACGCGCGCGAAGTTCAAGAACCTCCTGCGGGACGCGCGCTGCTCGATCCTGGTCTCGCACGTCGACTGGTGGTCGGGCTTCCTGGTGTTCGAGGGCCGAGTCGAGCTCGTCCACTCCGGCAACACCGACCCCGAGAAGCTGCGTCTGGCCCGGCGGCACATCTTCAGCGCCACCACGCGGCGGCGCAGCGCCGACTGGGATCAGTACGACCGGATCGCGGCGGCCGACAAGCGGGTCGCGCTGGTGCTGCGGCCCGACCACATCTACGGCTCGGCGCTGGCCCGCATGCGCGACGCGGTAACGAAGTAGCGCGACGGCCGGCCTCCTCCCGCGCGGAGGAGGCCGGCGATCATCCCGGAGTCGCTGTTTCTCAGTCCCGGAGCGCGAACACCCAGATCACGCCGCCCTGCGGCACGTCGGTCTTGGTGCCGCGGAACGTGTCGAGCCGCGCCTGCATCCGCTGGGCGTCGACGCCCCAGCCCGATTGCACGGCGACGTACTGCACGCCGTCGATCGCGAACGAGCTCGGCACGCCGGTAATGCCGGAGTTGGTCTTGAACTTCCAGAGCTCGGCGCCGGTCTTCGCGTCGAACGCCCAGAAGTTGCGGTCGTTGGTGCCGCCGAGGAATACCAGGCCGCCGCCGGTGGTGAGGATGGGGCCCCAGTTCATGAAGGGGAACTTGTGAGTCCAGGCCCGCTGACCGGTCTTCATGTC
>Ga0099791_10001106_pt1 | contig 10454 bp, 10 predicted proteins | sample Rivendell_Oct201_7_FD_77318 | JGI IMG/M metagenome (GOLD analysis project Ga0099791, IMG submission 77318) | Vadose zone soil and rhizosphere microbial communities from the Eel River Critical Zone Observatory, Northern California to study diel... | ecosystem: Environmental > Terrestrial > Soil... | reverse complement strand
TACCACCATGAAATCGAAGGCTACAACGGCCGGCTCGATGCCATCCAAGCAGGTATCTTGAGCGTGAAACTCCGGCATCTGACCGAGTGGAATCGCCGCCGGCAGGACGCCGCGCGGAGATACGACGACATGCTATCTTCGTTTGAAGAGGTCATTGCTCCGTGCCAGCCTGAGTGGTCCCGCTCCGTATACCACCTCTATGTGATCCGGGTGCAGGACCGCGAAGGCCTTCAGAAATATCTTGCCGAGGCACACATTCATACCGGGATTCACTATCCCGTAGCCCTTCATTTGCAGCACGCTTACGCGCACCTCGGATACAAGCAGGGAGATTTCCCGGTTTCTGAAAAGGCGGCCTCCGAAATTCTCTCACTGCCGATGTATCCCCAACTCGAGCCCACTGATCAAACCAGAGTCATCCAGACTATTTTGGAGTTCCTGTCCCAAAGCGCGAACCTGCGGGAGTCAACCGAGACGTTAAGTTTGCGCTCTGTGTAACTCGGTTCTGTATTTATCCGGACGATCGCCAGAATCGAGCTTTATATTATGAAAACCATGGTGAGTTCTCCGACGATCGGCGTTAAAAATATGCCATCACGGGCCAATGAAAAATCAGGAGTCCGCGGCAAAAAGATCTGGATTGACCTCGACAATTCGCCGCATATCCCATTTTTCGCGCCGATTGTCCGGGGAGCCCCCTAATGTCGCTTGATTCCGCTATAGACTATAGAATGGACAGACGCAACCTGGAACCCCGTTCGGGGCTGCACTAAAGTCAGCGACGGGTGTAAGCACTGCTTCGCCGAAACATTTGCAGAGCGCTTTCGCGGCGTGAAGGGACATCCCTACGAACAAGGATTCGATTTACGATTGGTCCCCGGAAAACTTGCCAAGCCTCTGCGCTGGCGGAAACCGAAAATGATTTTCGTGAATTCAACGAGCGACCTATTTCATGAAAGCGTGCCCGACGACTACGTCGAGGCCGTTGCGAATGTGATGGTTTCGGCAAAGTGGCAAACGTAATCCAGGTTAGCTTGGGGGAAGATTGTTGGCGATCGCCGTAGGGAGGTGCCCCAGTGAACTCGAAAGAAACGACGAGGCCAGTTTTCGATTCCGGCGCTACATCACCGGAGGCCAGCTTTCGCGCGAATTCGTCCGGGAGGGCCCGGTCCCAAATTTCAAGCTTCGCGATCTGCCCTTTCCACGCGTGTCGCGCTGTCCCGTCGCTCCCCACAAACAGGGAGGCGGCCGGGTCCCAATCGCTCAGGCGAGTCTGTTTCTGCAGGGGGACGGATAGGGTGAAGAAGAAGCCCAAATACACCAGCAGGAAAGCGCAAGTCCCCCACAAAGACAGCCAGGAGTCCACTGCCTTTTCCAAACTGGTCATGTGTTTCAAGAGCAGTTCGCCGCACGATTCAAAGAGCAGAAATTCCGCGACCGCGCCCAGGCAGTTACTGAGGATGTCATTCCAACCCGAATCGCGCATAGGGATTATCAACTGGAGCAACTCGACCGTATAAGACGTGAAGGCCCCGGCCACAACGCCACAACCAACGCGGCGCTTCGGCTACCCCCACGCTTGCGCATCTACACGGCGATACCAGCCGCAAACGAGACGAACAGGAGAACATTCAGGAAAAAATCAAGGCGCCCCACGTATTTTAGAGAGTCCCCAAGAAGAAAAGGAGACCTGTGGAGACTGTGGAACTCACTGAAATCCAGCCGGAACGGGAAAAGCGTCAGGCAAACAATTCCGATGAGAGAAGTAATCTAAATGCGATTCGCCCAGTGGCGCGATTCTTGAGGCGGGGAAGACCAATTTTTCATGGGTGTGGGATTCATACCGATTTGCGGACATTTTTGAGTTTAGCATGACTCACGAGTTCTTCCCTCGGACGAACAGGATTGCGCAAAAGAGTAACTGACCGGTGCCGATCTCGAAATCCCGAAGCTGTTTCCACATAAGTTATTCTATACAAACAACTTGCATCAAAAACTATAGCTGTTCACTAAGCGGGGATCGCGGTGAGTCCATTGGTTTGGGTCACCTTGGAATTTGAATGGCAGATTGTGGAAATACTTTTCATCAAATTCCCCAAATCAGAGCAGAATACCAAGATGCCCCTCCTGTGCGGCAGTCTCATATTCCATGTAACTCCTTTTGTTGCATTGAGGTACAGGTGGTACGAATGGGACATGCTTCGCCGGAATCTGCATCACTTTGGGCAACAGATTGCACTTATCGAGTTGAAAAATTGATGACGCGATTGGGGTTTAATGGCGGTAGCTTGTCCGGATCTCGCACGTGTAACATAAAATCCAAGTCAGGAGAAAGTAGAATTCAATGCCAAACGGCCAGATGAACGAACCGAAAGCTTGGTTCGCCCTTCAAGTCCGTTCCCGATGGGAAAACGCCGCCGAGGGACTGCTCCAAAACAAAGGTTTCGAGACATTGCTTCCGACCTATCCGGCGACCCGGCGTTGGTCGGACCGTTCCAAGATTGTTGAATCGCCCTTGTTTCCCGGTTACGTTTTTTGTCGCTTCGATATCCATGATCGCCTTCCGGTATTGATTACACCTGGAGTCATCTCCGTGGTTGGAAGAGGCAAGACTCCCATTGCGGTTGCTGAATCCGAGATCACCGCTCTCCAAATAGTTATTCGCTCCGGAATTCAGACCCAGCCGTGGCCCTACCTGGAAATTGGCGAACGGGTGCGAATCAAAAATGATGTGCTGGAGGGTATGGAAGGGATCCTAACCAGTTTCAAGGGGCATCAACGAGTTATCATCTCAGTAGTCTTGCTCCAACGTTCCGTGGCTCTTGAAATCGATCGTTCGCGGATCCTCCGGCTCAGTCCCGCGCGAACAACGTCTGCCGACTCAGGTGTCGCTTTGTCTCGGCTCGGAGATGTGGTGGCCTGATGCGTCGCGCACGTTGCTGCGATGAGGCGGGAGCAAGAATTTCTCCGCATTGCCGAATAGGCGCGAATCACAGCGGGAAATCTTTGCCATCGAAATAACTTCAAATCCCCCCGTCACCGAGCGCGTTGCGGCGGAGTTTCTCTCTCTGCCCATGTTCCCGCAGCTCACCACCGCTCAGCAGAAGGAAGTTGCCGGCGCGGTGATGGAATTTATTACATCGAACGTTGGCTACTCCCGCTAGATTTGCGGGGCGCGGCGGCCCGTCCGGATAGCGTGTGCGGTGGGGGCGTTTTGCGTCTCCGCCGGGCGATTTCTCGGAATCAAAGTTCCTGGTTCAAGCGTGTACCTAACCCCCATGTCCCCAAATAGAATTCAAATGCCTCGCCTGGATCGGTTAGCCACGCTATGCGTGGGCTATCCGGTTTCGCGGCTCTTTGGCCCAAAATACGGGTCGCGCGTGCCGATCCTGATGTATCACAGCATCTCGGATAACCTTTTCGCGAAGTTTCACCCATATTACCAAATCAATACTTTACCGGATGTCTTTGCCAGCCAAATGAGATGGCTGCGGCGCAGCGGTTACAGGACCATGGATTTACCGGAGATGCTGGCGGGGATGGAAACCGGGCAGGATCTTTCCAAGATCTTCGTTATTACCTTTGACGACGGATATCGTGATTTTTATACCGACGCGCTGGCCGTCCTGAAACAGTGCGGCTTCACGGCGACGATTTTTCTGGCCACCGCCCGAATCCAGGACGCCCCCGTGCGTGTCGAAGGCGCGGATTATCTGACCTGGAGCGAGGTTCGCGAATTGCACGCGGAAGGGATTCAGTTCGGGTCGCATACCGTGACCCATCCGGACCTGCGCTCGCTCGGGCCGGAGCAAATTGACTACGAATTGGGCTATTCCAAAGAAATCATCGAACAGAAACTTGGGGCTGCGGTTACATCTTTTTCCTATCCCTTCGCGTTTCCGGAAGAAGATCGCGACTTCACGCGCTTTCTGAGTGACGCTCTGGAGAATCACGGATTTGAAAATGGAGTCTCCACCATCATCGGCCGCGCCCGGCCCGGTAGTAACCGTTTCCAGTTGCCGCGCCTCCCTGCGAACTCCTGGGACGACCCGCCGCTGCTCCGGGCGAAACTGGAAGGCGGTTATGACTGGCTGCACTGGCCGCAACGATTCTACAAATTCCTGTACCATAGTGTCAGCCTGATGCAACGCTCGAGTTGGATCGAGTCGGAAGAGGCCAAGCGGGGTCCCACTTCCACATAGTTCCCCTGCAACTCTCCGATTCCGAACCATCGAGGCTGCGCGAATCGTGCAGCAAAGCAAGCGATGCCGGCGGGCCAATTTTAATTTACAGATGAATTTATGGTTGAATCTCCAGCTGAAACTGCCCGATAATAGACGTCTGCCAGGTCTTCCAGGAGCGTCCCCAGGAATCGTTTTCCCGGCCGCGGGGAAGGCCGGGACTCGGTTCAGCCGGTGAACTCCCCTGCCGAGGGAAGGACAGTTCACCCGACCTGTCCCCTGACTGGACGAATGGCCAGTGGTGGCAAGGAGAAACCCTTGCTAATCTCTCGTACATGATAGAGATAGCGCTCAATAGACTGGGCGGGAAGAGAGCCTTTGAAAGTAATCCATAAACGGTTTGAGGCAAACATGGGTAGGGTGAACCGTAGGGTGGTGATGCGCTGGGGGACCTATTGTTTGCTGGCGTTGGGAGTCTTGTTGAGCGCCGCTGCGGCAAAAGCGAGCGACATTTACATCGGGCAGAATTCCGCGGGAGCCGGCAATGGGGCGGATTGCGCGGATGCGCGCAAGGTGAGTTCTCTGGCGCCCAAGGATTGGGTGGCCGGAAACACCATTCACCTTTGCGGCACCATCACCGCTGGTTTTTCCGTCCAGGGCAGCGGCACACCTGGGAATTTCATAACGATCAAGTGGGAATCGGGCGCAAGAATCTCCGTGGCGTACGGTCAGATGATTAACCTCAGTGGCGCTGCTTCCTACCTGCTATTCGACGGAGGCGCCGCGTGCGGGCCTCGGACCGCCTGCTACTCGAACGAAGCCGCGAACCAGACCGGTTATCCCGCAAATATCACCGGAATTATCGAAGCCACGGCCAATGGTTCCTCACTTCCTAACCGGGATTCGTCCACGCAAGCTTTTTATGGTTGCAACGGCTGTCATGACATCGAGATCCGCAATCTGATTATCCGCAATTTATATGTGCACAGTCAGGCCAGCGATTCCGCCAACAGCATTGACTCGGGAAATTTTGCTTTTCAGTATCCATATGGGGCCACCGGCGCGGCGGGGACCATCAGCATCCATGACAGCGACCTGCATGACATGGGCAACGCCATCAGCATCGAACGCGGCCAGGGCACTATCTTCAATATTTATAATCTCGAGATGTATCACAACAATTGGGCAGTGGAGAACAGTGGCAATGGGCCACGGACGGTAAATATCCACGACAATCATTTCCATGACGCGGCCAATTGGGACACCTCCTCGGATACGTTCCATCACAACGGATTGCACAACTACATGAATGTGGCTTCCGATTCCCTGGCGCTCAATTTGTATAACAATCTTTCAGATGGCGATTGGGGGGCTTGCTGCACAACCGCCACCATGTCATTTACGGAATTTGCCAATCCCAATAATTTCAATGCATTCAACAATGTGGACATTCAAAGCTGCAAGAACAACACGGCTCCGGTTTTCGACTACGGCGCAACGGGCGGAATATTTGTGAACAACACCGCGATCGGCTGCCCCACCACCCCGCAAAACGTGAATGCTTTCAGCATCTACGGAACAAATATTGATTTCCGAAACAACGCGATTGAAGGGTACGGGCAATATCTCGTGGTCAAAGCGGGTACTACATTTACTCATCTCGATTACAACGTGTACGGAGCGATGGGCCAAAGTGGAAATGCGCCCTGGCAATGCGGTTCCACCGGCGCGAGCGCTCTGTCAGCCTGGCAATCCGCGTGTTCCGGAGATGCTCACGGAACTAAAGTATCCATCCTGAATGTCACTTTTTCCGGAGTGCCGCAGTTCGGTTCCCCCTTGCTTAGCGCTGGAATCAATCTTACCGGTTTGGGAATCCTGCCTCTGGATAGCGATACCAGTGCGGGAAATACGCGTACGCCCGTCGGGCGTCCATCCACTGGCCAGTGGGCCGCAGGCGCCTACGCGGCAATCTCAAGCGGCGCACTTCCGGCACCGCCTACGGGACTAACGGCGGCGGTGAATTAGACAACTGTATTCAATACGAAAACATTCGTTAAACATATGTTGGAAGCGATGAACCCAAGCTCTTGCCGGTCCATGCCATTCCGCGCACGATAGCAACCATACATCCAACATTTAGGATTTGCATTTGGGCGCTTCTGCCCTCAGTGGCCCTCGCGAAATGACGCCGTTGTGCCGGTCACTTCCTTCAGAACAAATTATCCTGGGAAGGATATTCATTGGCATTCACATTCGTAACCTGCGTCAACAATAAAGAGATACTTCGATCCAATCTTCTGGCATCGCCGTGTTTTCGCGAGCCCCATCCTCACCAGATACTGGTCCAGGAATCTTTCCCTTCCGCGGCGATGGCGTATAACGACGCCATAAGTAAGGCGGTGAATGATGTCATCGTATTTGTCCATCAGGACATATTGTTTCCTGAATCTTGGAGTTCGCAACTGGAACACAATCTCCATATCTTGAAGGATGCCGATTCCAACTGGGGAGTTTTGGGGTGCTACGGGGAAACCCTCCATGACGGAGGGCGAGGATATATATATTCTAGCGGGAACGGAGTACTCGGAAAGCCATTTGATCTTCCCGCGCCCGTCCAAACGCTGGATGAGATCATCCTGATCATCAGAGCATCGAGCGGACTGAAGTTCGACGAGCGCTTACCCAACTTTCATTTTTATGGCGCCGATATTTGCATGCAGGCCGCCGCCCTGGGTTTAAACAACTATGCCATTTCCGACTTCTGCATTCATAACACGCAGCTGAACCTGATTCTTCCCAAGGAATTCTACGATTGCTACAGGTATCTAAAACGGAAGTGGAAAAATGCGCTGCCAATCCAAACGACCTGCACACGAGTAACGAAGTCCGATATGGAAATGTACAAGCGGAAAATCAGGGAAATTTGGATGCGCATCGCCGGCAAAAATCCGATTGGCACAATTCGCGTTTCAGACGGCCGGGCGCTTCTGGCTGAATTCGACAGCGCCTCTGGAAATGCGCCCGATCACGAATACGGAAAAGAAAGGTGCGCGTCAAAGTGATAGCGCAATCCTATCGCAGCCTCAAGAATCTGATTGAGTCAAAGCTTTCCGGGGAAAGACTGAAGGATAAAGTCTTTCGCGGGGGGGCCTGGCTGGGTGTCGGCAGCGCCGCCGAACAGGCTTTCCGATTCGGCAGGAGCATGATTCTTGCCCGGTTGCTCGTGCCCTCGGCCTTTGGTTTGATGGCCATCGTTGGATCCACTGCCTCGGTGTTACACACGATTACCGATATTGGGGTCAAAGAAGGACTCATCCAGCATTCGCGCGGGGAAGAGGACGATTACGCGTCGGCAGCCTGGTGGCTTGCCTTTGGCCGATCGCTTTCGCTGTATGTCCTGTTTTTCAGCCTGGCCCCGCTGGTGGCCCGAATCTATAAAAACCCTGAACTAACTCTGCTGATGCGCGTGGCCACGATCAGCGTGATCTTTGATGGCATTTACAGCTGCCGCGCCTACGTGGCGCTGAAGAAAATGAATTTCTCCAAATGGACGATGATTAACAGCGGTGGAGGAATCTGCGGCATCATTGTAACTTTGGTTTTGAGCCTGCTCCTGCGCGATGTGTGGGCGCTGGTGATCGGGAGCGTGTCCGAAGGGGCTTTTCGGTGTCTATTTTCCTACATTTTCTTCCCGTACGTTCCCTCTCTTCGCTGGAATCGCCAGGCGATCCGGGACTTGCTCGGATTTTCCAAAGGTCTTTTTGGACTGTCTTTTCTGAATCTTGCTTTTGCGCGCACCGACGTGTTCGTTCTCGGGAAGGTTTTCTCGGCGGCCGAACTCGGGATTTATACGATGGGCATCTATCTGGTCCAAACTCCCGTGGCCTACCTCATGAACACGCTCGGCCAGACTTTTCTTCCCACTTTTTCGCAGATACAGAATGATCCGCAGCGAATCAACAGAATCCTGATTAAGACCACTTCGATGATGGCGATGCTCGGGCTTCCGGCATTTGTTTTTGTGTGTTTTTCAGGCCGTTCGCTGCTGACCATAGTGCTCGGCGCGCGATACGGCGCGGCTGCGATACCGCTGATGGTAGGCACTCTGGTTTGCCTCATCAACCTGATGAACGGTCAGATCACCACAGTCTTTTATTCCATAGGCTTGCCGCAGCTGCATCGCAATTGTGTTTTGTTGATGTCTATCCTGGTGATTGGTTTGATCTACCCGCTGGCCATATGGTTGGGGCTAGGCGGCGGCCAGGTTGCGTGTCTCGCCGCGGTCGTAGCCGGATATTTGTACCAGGTGCGTCGCGCCGCAAACGTGACCGGGCTCGATCTCGGACAATATTGGAAGTCGTTGGCGACCCCTCTCGCAATATCCCTGGTCATGGGCGCAATCTGCTTCGGCATGAGTTTTATTCCCGGCCTGGGGCATCCGTTTCTAAACATCGTTCTGGGAGCCGGGATATCCCTGGTCACCTACGCATTCAGCCTGGCCTACGTCCTTCAAAAGGCGCCAAACGCATTCGTGCCCGATGTGAACCAGGCCACAATCCCGTCTTGAAATCTTGAAATAAGAATCCGCCGATAGGGGTCAAGAGGAGACTTCAGCATGCAGGCTGGGACATCCATACGAAGGACAGTGCGAGGGATCCGGCGCCGTTTGGCGACGGCGTACACCCGCTGTTTCTTTCCTACAACCGCGGCAAACTTGCAGGCCTTTAGATCTGAGCTGGCTAGAAAACGCGGGCTGGAACTTGGCGGGCCAAGTGGAATTCTCGGCGATCAAGGACCTCTCCCGGTTTATGACGTGCTGGAAAGTTTGGACAATTGTTTGTATTCCTCCCGGACAATTTGGACAGGAGAAGTTGGCGGAGGGGCCAGCTTTATTTATCATCCCAAAAAAAAGCCGGGGACTCAGTTCCTTTGCGATGCCACGCAACTCGATCCGATTTCCAACTCGAGCTACGATTGCGTGATTGCCTCGCACTGCCTGGAGCATGTGGCCAACCCTCTCCGGGCCCTGCAGGAATGCAGGCGCGTGCTGACGCCGCAGGGTGCTTTGTTGCTGGTTCTACCGCATAAGGACGGCACGTTCGATTGGCGCCGCCCGACCACCACGCTGGAGCACATGATGACGGACTATGCGAATAATGTGGGAGAGGACGACCTCACTCACCTGCCCGAAATTCTGGCGCTGCACGATTTGAGCAGAGACGAAGCGGCGGGCACTCCGGAACAATTCCACCAGCGATGTCTGGACAATATAACCAAGAGGGCGATCCACCATCACGTGTTTGATACGCACACCGCCCTTGCTTTGCTGGACCGCGGATCCTTCCAGATATCACAAGTAAGTACTCTCAGGCCCTATCACATCATGATTCTTGCCAGACGATCGGAAGGGGTACCCGACAACGTGGCATTTCTCGGGGATCAGGCGGAGTTTCGCCGGGTCAGTCCATTTCGTTCCGACCGTCTAAGCGCGCCTCAGAGCCCGGAGAACGGTGCACGATGAGCATCCGGAAAACATGCACGGCGCTCAGGAAGATTCAATTTTCCATGCGGGAATTCATTTTTTGTGGCTGGTCTTTGAATTTTCAGAGGAGCCAGGAATAAGGTAGTGAGGCGAGGATTTCTTTCGTGGATCTAGAACACCTAAGATACGGCGGCGGACCAAACGAAACGCTCCTGCACCCGGCTGTTTTGGCGGCGATGATCATCGCGATCCTGGCAATGTTTCTGCTTCCGCGCAAATACCTGGTTGTACCCTTTTTACTGTGCGCCTTTCTCATTCCTGCCGGCCAGGGGGTTTACCTCGCCGGGCTGCATATATTCGTTCTGCGAATTATCCTCGTGTTTGCGTGGATGCGATTGGCGTATGAAAAATTTACCTCCGGGGCGAAACTCATTTCGGGCGGCTTTACTTCCATAGATACGGCGTTAACGCTCTGGGCATTCTGTCATAGCCTCGCTTTTATCCTTCTGTATCGTGAGCTGGGGGCGGTGACCAATCAAATCAGCTTCCTCTGGGACGTTTTTGCCGCATATTTCTTGTTGCGCTTTCTCATTCAGGATGAAGAAGAAATTCGGCGCGTACTCAAAATTGTTGCCGTGGTCGCGGTGATTGTGGCCGCCGGGATGGTCAACGAGAAACTGAGAAATCAGAATGTGTTCGGATTTTTGGGCGGAATTCCAATCGTACCTTCGTTTCGTGAAGGGGCCATCCGGGCCCAGGGACCATTCGCGGTTTCCATCCTGGCTGGAGCG
>Ga0099791_10001105_pt1 | contig 10455 bp, 5 predicted proteins | sample Rivendell_Oct201_7_FD_77318 | JGI IMG/M metagenome (GOLD analysis project Ga0099791, IMG submission 77318) | Vadose zone soil and rhizosphere microbial communities from the Eel River Critical Zone Observatory, Northern California to study diel... | ecosystem: Environmental > Terrestrial > Soil >... | reverse complement strand
TCCGCGTCGACGGAGAGCCCATCCCCGAAGACGGCGTGGTCGACGGCGTCGAGGCCCTCGGCACGCTGGTGGCGCGGTTCGACGCCACGATGTTCGAGGCGACGACGGCGTTGGCCCTCGACCACTTCGCGCGCGAAGCCGTCGACGTGGCGGTGCTGGAGGTCGGTCTCGGCGGGCGCCTCGACGCGACAACGGTGGGCACGCCGGAGGTCGCGGTGATCGCGCGCGTCGATCTCGACCATCAGGCTGTTCTCGGCGCGACGCTCGCGGAGATCGCCGCCGAGAAGGCCGCGATCATTCGCGGCGGCGTGGCGATCTCCGCCGCCCAGGCGCCGCCGGCCGAGCGCGTCATCGTAGACCGCGCTTCGGCGTTCGGCGTTCGACTGCTCGTCGAGGGGCGCGACCTGACGGTCACGGTCGAGCAGCGCGGGCCCGGCGGCCAGCGCCTCACCTGCGCCGGCCGCGGCTGGTCCCTGGCCGGCCTCGAGCTCGGCATGCCCGGAAGCTTCCAGCCGTCCAATGCCCTCCTCGCCGTCACGGCGGCGCGGGAGCTCGGCGTGCGCGAGCCCGCCATCCGCGACGGGCTCGCCCGGGCGTGGTGGCCGGGACGCTTTCAGATCATCCGGCACGCGCGAGGGTTCCTCGTGCTCGACGGCGCTCACAATCCTGCTGGGGCCAGCGCCTTGGCTGCCTCGCTGCGGGAGGTTTTCGCGGACACCCGCGTCACGTTCGTGCTGGGGATCCTCCGCGACAAGGACGCCCCGGGCATCGTCGCGGCGCTTGCTCCGGTGGCCGACCGGTTCGTCCTGGTCGCGTCGTCGAACCCACGGGCCGCGGAGCCGGACACCCTGCGGGCCCTCGTGCCCGCCTCCGTCACGCGCGTCGTCGCTGGATCGCCGGTCGAAGCCCTGGCGCTCGCCGTCCGCACTGCCGCCACCCCGATCGTCTGTGTCGCGGGCTCGCTGTCGCTCATCGGTGACGTCCTCCGCCACCTCGGGGGCAGCGATAAGCCTTGCTCGCTCGAAAAGGTGGCTGGTAGCATGGGTCTCCTTTTCTGACGAGGACTTTCGGGACACTGATGACGCGGGTCCGGGCTTCGATCCTTCTCTTCATGAGCGCCGTCCTGGCTGCCTGCCCAGCCGTCGCGCAAGCGCAGGCCCCAGTGACCGTCCAGACAGCGGGCGGAGAGGTCACGATCGTGGCAGACCGCTTCGAGCAGGCCGGGCCCGACAACCTGCTCGTGGCGACCGGCAACGTCGAGGTCACCCGCGGATCGGCACGTCTCCTCGCCGACCGGATCGAGATCAACCGCGCGACCGGCGACGCCACGGCATACGGCCGGGTCATCTTCTACGACGGCGATGACCGGCTCACGGGCCAGCGCATCGACTACAACATCAAGACCGGCACGGGTGTCGTCTATCAGGGCGAGGCGCACGCGCCGCCTTACTACCGCGTCCTCGGGGAGCGCATGGAGCGAATCGGCGACAGCGTCTACAGTGTCCGGCGCGGCGTGTTCACGACCTGCGAGGACGACGTGCCGACGTGGTCCTTCCATCTGGGGTCGGCCACCGCCGACATGGAAGACCTCGTGTATGGGACGAACGCGTCCTTCTGGGTGAAAGGCCTGCCGGTCATCCCGTTCTTCCCCTTCTTCGCGGCGGCCATCCGTCGCGATCGCCAGTCGGGCTTTCTCGCCCCGCAGCTGGGGAGCTCCTCGCGCAAGGGACTTTTCGCCGAGATCCCGTTCTACTGGGTGATCTCCGACAGCCAGGACGCGACCCTGAGGTTCGACACCTTCCAGAAGCTGGGCTTCGGAGGCGCCGCCGAGTACCGGTACGTCCTCTCGCAAGAGCAGCGTGGCGCGTTGGCCGGAACCTTCATCGACGAAAACTTCAAGAACGGCGCCGTTCGGGGCTACGGGAGCGTCAAGCACGAATGGCAGATCGCGCCGGGACTTGCGCTACGCGCCGACCTCAGCGGGGTGTCCGACGACCTCGTCCTGAGGGAGTACACCTCCGAGCTCAAGCAGCGCTCCGCCCAGCGCGCCGAGTCCAATTTCTTCCTCACGAAGACGTGGACGAACTGGAACTTCGTCAGCCGCGTCTTCTGGTACCAGGACCTCACGGTCGCCCGCCCGGTCGAGCTCCAGCGGGTGCCCGAGCTCACTCTCCAGGGGATGCGGCAGTCGCTCCCGGGGCTACCCGGGTTCCTGTACCAGGTGGACACGAGCGCGGTGAACTTCCTGCGCGACGTCGGCTCGGAGGGGGTTCGCCTCGACCTGCACCCGGTGCTCTCGCGCCCCATCCCCCTCGCCGGGTACATGACGGTCACGCCTTTCGTTGGCGGGCGGGCCACCGCCTACAGTAAAACAGTGACAGGGACCCACATTCCCCTGGCAGGAGGGCCGGCCGTCGAGGACACGAAGGATGATCCGCGAGTCCGCGAGCTGCTCGAGTTCGGGGCCGACGGCGAGAGCCGGGCCTCCCGCGTGTACGCTCTCGACGGGTGGGGCGGGCTCAGTGCGATGCTCCACTCGATCGAGCCCCGCGTGCATTACATCAGGATCGTCGGCAACAACTTCTACAGCCTGCCTCTCTGGACCGACCAGATCGACCGGATTCCCGAGGCCAACTGGTTCGAGTACTCCGTGACGAACCGGTTTCGCGGGAAGACGGTCAGCTCGGACAGCGCCGAGGCCGCGCGCCTCGACCTTGCGCGGCTCGTCCTGGCCCACGCCTATGACTTCGAGGCGCGCCGGTTCGGCAACCTCGCCGGCGACCTGACGCTCCAGCCGAGCACCATGTTGAGCCTTCACGCCGACGCGAGCTATAACGTCGAGGGAGACGGTCTCCAGGCCTACACGGCCGACACGACGGTCACCGTCCCCCGCGTCACGGCGAACGTCGGGCTGCGCTACAACCGCCAGCAGCCGGTGAGCAATCCGTATTTCGTCCAGGTCCCCGGAACGTTCAACCCCGGCGCCGGGGTGCCCGAAGCGTCGTCCATCCACTTTCTCCAGGGCGCGCTCACGGTCGAGGTCTGGAGGAACCTTACCCTGAAGGTCAATACGAACTGGGACCTCCGGACCGACACCTTCGTCGAGAGCCGTTTCGGGCTCGACTTCAAGTTCGATTGCTGGGCGCTCAGCGTCGCGTTCGTCAAACGGAGCCGCGACATCGCCACCGGACAAACCGCCGACGACGAGCTCCGCTTCTCGCTACATCTGCTCGGGCTCGGGAACGTCCTGAGCACGAAGACGGGCACGAGCGGGCTCGACTCCGGACCGAGGTACAAATGATCCCTTTCATCGACCTGACCCGCCAGCACGCGGCGCTCCGGGAGGAGCTGGGCGCCGCCGTCGCGCGCGTCCTCGACTCGAGCCAGTTCGTCCTCGGCGCCGAAGGTAAGACGCTGGAGCGCGAGCTGGCGGCCTTGTGCGGCGTCCGCTGGGCGCTCGGCGTCGCGTCGGGCACCGACGCGCTTCGGCTGGCGCTCTCGGCGCTCGGTGTCGGCCCCGGCGCCGAGGTCATCACGCCGGCGTTCTCGTTCGTCGCTTCCGCGTCCACGATCTTGATGGTAGGCGCGACCCCGGTCTTCGTCGACATCGATCCGGCGACGTATGCGCTCGACGTCGCGGCCGCCGAGCGCGCCATCACGCCCCGCACGCGCGCGATCATGCCCGTGCATCTCTACGGTCATCCGGCGCCCATGGATCGCGTCGTAGAGCTGGCGCGCGCCCACCGGCTTGCCGTGATCGAGGACGCGGCCCAGGCGGTGGGCGGAGCCTGGGCCGGACGGCCCGTCGGGGCCTGGGGTGACGCCGCGTGCTTCTCGTTCTATCCGACCAAGAACCTCGGCGCGTGCGGCGACGCCGGGATGGTGGTGACCGATCGCAGCGACGTGGCGGAGCGCGTCACGAGGTTGCGGCACCACGGCGACAGCGGTCGCTACCAGCACGTCGAGCTCGGCTTCTGCAGCCGACTGGACGAGGTGCAGGCGGCGGTCCTCCGCGTCAAGCTCGTCCGTCTGGCGACATGGACGGAAGCCCGCCGGCGGATCGCCGCCCGCTACCGCGCGCTGCTCGCGGGCGTCCCGCTGGACCTGCCGACGGAGGCGGCGAAGGCGCGCCACGTGTACCATCTCTTCACCGTGCGACACCCGCAGCGCGATACGCTCGCCAAGGCGCTGACCGAGGGCGGGGTCGGGACGGCCGTGTACTACCCACGCTCGGTGCCGGATCAGCCGATGTTCGGCGGCGGCGAGCGGCGCTGGCCCGAGGCGTCGCGCGCGGCGCGCGAGGTGCTGTCGCTCCCGTGCTTCGCGGAGCTCTCCGACGACGAGATCGAGCGGGTGGCCGCTGCCGTGCGGCACGCGTGCGAGCGGTCATGACGCCGACGGCGGAAACACTCAAGCGGCGGCTGGCCGCGAGTCCAACCGTGGGGCTGATCGGGCTCGGCTACGTCGGGCTGCCCCTGGCGGTCGCCTTCGCCGAGTCGGGCGCGACGGTGATCGGCGTCGATCTCGACGTGCGCCGGGTCGCCGCCGTGCGGGCGGGCGAGAGCTTCATCGAGGATGTGCCGACGGAGCCACTGGCCCGCCTGGTGCGGGCCGGGCGCCTCAGCGCGTCGGACGACATCGGGGCGCTCAGGGACGCGGACGCCATCGTCATCTGCGTGCCGACTCCGCTGGGCAAGTCGAAGGAGCCCGATATCTCGTTCATCGTCGCGGCGGCCGATGCCGTGGCCGGCATCATCCGCCGCGGGCAGCTCGTCGTGCTCGAGTCGACAACCTACCCCGGGACCACGCAGGAGATCCTGGTGCCGCGTTTCCAGGCCAGGGGGCTCATCGCGGGGCGCGATGTCTTCGTCGCCTTCTCGCCCGAGCGGATCGATCCGGGCAATCGCCGCTGGACGCTCCGAGACATCCCCAAGGTCGTCGGCGGCGTCACCGACGCCTGCCGCGACCTCGCCTCGGCGCTCTACGCACGTGTGACCCGCGAGGTCGTGCCCGTGTCCGGACCGGAGACCGCCGAGATGGTGAAGCTCTTCGAGAACACGTTCCGGTCCGTCAACATCGCGCTGGTCAACGAGTTCGCGATCATGTGCCGGCGCCTGGGCGTCTCGGTGTGGGAAGTGATCGCCGCCGCGGCGACGAAGCCGTTCGGGTTCATGCCGTTCTATCCCGGGCCAGGCCTCGGCGGCCACTGTCTCCCGAGCGATCCGCACTACCTCTCGTGGAAGGTGCGGCTCGAGGGGTACGAGCCGCGCTTCATCACGTTCGCGGACGAGATCAACCGCCGGATGCCCGCGTACGTCGTCCAGATGGTCGCCGACGCGCTCAACGATCGGAGCCGCGCCCTTCGTGGCGCGCGGGTCCTCGTGCTCGGCGTCGCCTACAAGGCCGGCGTCGCCGACGTGCGCGACTCGCCCGCGCTCGAGATCATCGAAGGCCTTCTCGCCAAGGGTGCGATGGTCGCCTACCACGACCCGCATGTGCCGGCGGTGATGGTCGGCGCCGTCAAGCTCGAGTCGCTCCCGTGGGGCGCCGCCGGACTGGCGTCGTGGGACGTCGTGCTGATCCTCACGGCGCACGCCGACTACGACTGGGCGGCGATCGTCCGCGAGGCACCCCTCGTGATCGACACGCGCAACGCGACCGGCGGCCTGCCGCCCTCCCCCCACGTCATCCGCCTCTAGGGTGCGAGGCCGAGCGGATTGAATTCGCGAACGCTTGAACCGTCGCCCCGCGACACGGCGCCTCGCTCGACTCTTCCGTGAAGCCACGGAGCCCGGGGGCGGCGGGCGGGTGCCCGAGGGGTCGACTGGACCTGTTCCCGCCAAGTGACGGCGGGCCGCCGCGCGCCCAGATGGAGCCCAGCCGCCGAGGAGCAGCGCACGGGTTCCGCGTGGTCCAGTCGACCCCTCGGGCACCCGCCCGCCGCCCCCGTCGCCCCGCGATCGCGAGCATGATTCGACCGATGCACGGTTAGCCGCGATGGCGATGCTCAAAGCGATCGTGGTCTCGATGCGCCCGCGACAGTGGGTGAAGAACCTGTTCATCCTCGCGGGGCTGGTCTTCTCGCAGCGGCTGTTCACGGGCGCCGTGTGGACGGCGCTGGCGGCGTTCGCGATCTTCTGCGCGCTGTCCGGCGCCATCTACCTGCTCAACGACGTCGCCGATCGAGAGCGAGACCGCCTGGATCCGCGCAAGCGCGTCCGGCCGATCGCCGCCGGCCGGCTCCCCGTCGGGGTCGCCGTCGCGGCGGCGGCCGCGCTCGTCGCGGCGGGCCTCGCGCTGGCCGCGCTGCTCTCGCGCTCGTTCCTGGTCACGGCCCTCGCGTACGTCGTCCTGCTGGTCGCCTACTCGGCATGGCTCAAGCACGTCGTCATCGTGGACGTGATCGTCGTCGCCGGCGGGTTCGTGCTGCGCGCCGTCGCGGGCGCGGTCGTCATCGCCGTCGAGATGTCGGGCTGGCTCCTGATCTGCACGATCTTGCTCGCGCTGTTCCTGGCCCTCGGTAAGCGCCGCTACGAGTACCTGGCGCTGGACCAGGACGCGGCCCGCCACCGCCCGATCCTCGCCGAGTACAGCCCGGCGCTGCTCGACCAGATGATCGCCGTCGTGACCGCGTCCACGGTGACGGCCTACGCGCTCTACACGATGTCGCCCGAGACCGTGGCGAAGTTCCGCACGCACCTGCTGCCGGCGACCCTTCCCTTCGTGCTCTACGGGATCTTCCGGTACCTCTACTTGCTGTACCAGCGGCAGCTCGGAGGCAACCCGTCGGAGCTCCTCCTCAACGACAGGGCACTCCTCATCAACATGCTCGGCTGGATTTTCGCAGTGTTGCTGATCATCTACGGCGCACGGCTGGAGTAGAATAAACAGCATCATGCACAGCGCGGTCGCGCTCCTCCGCACGCGCCCCGAGACCGTCGTCGAGGACTACGGGCGCCTGATGCGCCTGGTGAAGTACGACCAGGTGCTGCGCCGCGACCAGGACCTGATCCTCAAGCTCAATCTCTCGTGGACCAAGTACTTTCCGGCGTGCTCGAGCCAGCCCTGGCAGGTCGACGGCGTGCTGACGACGCTGCTCGAAGACGGCTACGACCGCCGGCGGATCTTCCCCGTCGAGAACAAGACCGTGGTCACGGACCCGATCGCCGGATGCCGGAACAACAAGTGGCGTCCGGTGCTCGAGCGTCACGGCGTGCCGTTCATCCCGCTGCCCGGCGTCGAGTGGACCGTCTATAAGTTCCAGTCGCCGCTCCTGAAGCTGAACGCGATCTTCGCCGAGGGCATCGAGATCCCGAAGATGTACGTGGGGAAGAACGTATGCCACTTGCCGACCGTGAAGTGCGTGCATCCCGACACCGAGATCCTCCTCTCTGACGGAAGCCTGGTTCGGGCGGAGGTCTTGGTCAAAGAGTGGCAAGTTCGAGAGCCGGCCAGGGATCTACCGGACGGCGATCGCGTGAGCGAGGGTGAGGTTCGCGTCATCTCTTTGGCGAAGGGAGACTTGACGGGTGGGCACGCGACCCACTTCTGGCGCACGCCGCTGAATGACGTGGCGGTCTGGACGGTACGGACACGCACTGGGCGCCGGGTCACGACGTCACGCCGACACCCGTTCCTCACCCCCGACGGCTGGAGGTTGGCAGAGGAACTGCGCCTGGGGGATCGCATCGCGGTCGCTCGCCGGATCCGGATCAAGGGCTCGAGCCAGGATCTGCCGGGCGTTGCATCCCTGGGCCACGACGCGATTGACGTCGACCAACTTCGAGTCCGACCCGGACACAAGCACGATGTCGGCGTACAACGAAGGATCATCCGCGCCTATCTGGATGGGGGTACGATCACTCAGCTCGCTCGCGAATTCGGGACGCACTGGGAGACGATCCGATCGATCGTCCATCGTTATGGTATTCGGTCTCGCTGGCGTCGCGTCTGGGCGAAGGCGCCAGAGCGAACGTCGCCTGAGTTCTGGCGTTGGATGGGCTACTTCATCGCGGAAGGGTACGCGTACGAGGCGAATGGCTCGTATCGAATCTCGATCGCGCACACCGATCCCGAGGTGCGCGCGGACTACATCACACAATGCCGGTCGCTCTTCGGCGTGGAGCCGAGGATACGTGGGAACGAGATCTACTTCGACGCTCTGAATCTGCGCCCCTTCTTCGAGGCGCTCGGTTTCACGGTTCCGACGAATTCTGCGACGAAGGCTGTGCCCGATATCCTCTTCAAGTGCCCCGACCACGAGATCGCGGCGTTTATCCAGGCCTATTTCGATGGCGACGGGACGGTGGACAAGTGCGGAGCCTGCGCCACGACGAAGAGCTGGCGCCTCGCGGGCCAGATCCAGATGCTTCTCTCCCGCCTCGGCGTCATCTCGTTCGTGGGCACGACTTGGAGCCGAGCGACGAACGGGCGCATGACCGAAAAGCAGAAGTACGCGCGGATCGCGGTCTATGGCGACGATGTCGTGGTGCTCGCCGGGCACGTGAGATTCCGTTGCGCGCACAAGCAGAGGAATCTCGAGCGTTTGGTAACCCGTCGGCGCCGCGGAAGGCGGCCAAGCAACTGGGACACGATACCGGTCGCTCCGGCGCTGTTCCGAATGACACGCCGGGGACTGGGGCTGACTCAGGCGAGCTCGGGCCGAGCCAGCACGGCCAACAACATCGAGAACGGCTACACCGAGCCGACGCGCGCTGCGGTCCGCTACTTCGTCGATCTCTTCGAGAGTCTCGACTCGTCCGGGCGATTCGCAGATGAGATCGCCTACATGCGGTTCCTCGCCAGCGAAGACATCGCCTGGGATCGGGTCGACGAAGTCCTGAATGAGCCAACGGACGTTTCATTTCTCTACGATCTCTCGGTTGAGGGAACCCACTCCTTCGTAGGGAACGGCGTAATCCTGCATAACACGCACGGGCATTCCCGTACCACCGGCGCGATCAAGAACGCGTTCGGCGGCTTGTTGAAGGAAGTGCGCCACTACGCGCACGAGTTCATCCACGAGGTGATGGTCGATCTGATGTACATGCAGCGCGAGCTCCATCCGAGCGTGCTTGCCGTGATGGACGGCACGGTGATGGGCGACGGCGCCGGGCCGCGCACGATGGTGCCGCGGATCGGGAACCTGATCCTGGCCTCGGCGGATCAAGTGGCGATCGACGCGATCGCGGCGCGGATCATGGGGTTCGATCCCCTGGCGATCCCGTATCTCCGGATGTGCCAGGAGCGTGGGCTCGGCGTGGCGGACCCGAAACGGATCGAGATCCTCGGCGACACGGACGCGGCGTCGATCTCGATGGGCTTCAAGACCAGCCGCAGCCTCGTGATCTGGGGCGACCAGCTGATCCGGCGGGGGCCCCTGCGGCCGCTCAAGCGGCTTCTACTCCACTCGCCCCTGGTGGTCTGGGCCCCGTTCGCCTCGAACGTCTACCACGACCTCCTCTGGTATCCGACAATCGGCCGGGCGCGCATCCGGACCTTCGCGGGCACCCCCTGGGGCCGGCTGTTCGAGACGTACTGAGATGGCCTCGCCGGTCCGCGTACGGTTCGCGCCGAGCCCGACAGGCCACCTCCACGTCGGCGGCGCGCGCACCGCGCTCTTCAACTGGCTGTTTGCCCGCCACCACCGCGGCGCCTTTGTCCTCCGCATCGAGGACACGGACCGCTCGCGCTCGACCGACGAGAACATCGTCGCGATCGTCGACGCGCTCCAGTGGCTCGGGCTCGACTGGGACGAGGGGCCGCCGACGCCGGGCTATCGTCAGACCGAGCGGCTCGCGATCTACCGCGAGCACGCCCAGCGGCTCCTCGCCTCCGGACGCGCCTACTACTGCGACTGCCCGCCCGAGCTTCTCGACCGCGAGCGGGGGGCCGCCCAGCAGCGGGGCGAGACGTTCCGGTATTCCGGACGCTGTCGCGACCGGGACCTCGGCGCCGGCGCGCTGCGCCTCCGGTTGCCCACCGCAGGCGCCACGGTGGTGAACGATCTCATCCACGGGCCGGTCACGTTCGAGCACAGCCAGCTCGACGACTGGATCCTTGTCCGCACGGACGGAACGCCCACGTACAACTTCTGCGTCGTCGTCGACGACGTCACGATGAGCATCACCCACGTCATTCGCGGCGACGACCACCTGTCGAACACCCCCAAGCAGATCCTCTGTTACGAAGCGCTCGACTACGCCGTCCCCGAGTTCGCCCACGTGTCGCTGATCCTGGGCAAGGATCGAAGCCGCCTCTCGAAGCGTCACGGCGCCACGTCCGTCCAGGCCTTCCGCGATTCGGGCATCCCCGCCGATGCGCTGGTGAATTACCTGGCGCGGCTCGGGTGGTCGCACGGCGACCAGGAGGTGTTCTCTCGCGCCGAGCTCGTCGAGCTCTTCGACATCAAGAACGTCGCCTCGTCCGGCGCGGTCTTCGACGCGACCAAGCTCG
>Ga0099791_10001103_pt1 | contig 10467 bp, 12 predicted proteins | sample Rivendell_Oct201_7_FD_77318 | JGI IMG/M metagenome (GOLD analysis project Ga0099791, IMG submission 77318) | Vadose zone soil and rhizosphere microbial communities from the Eel River Critical Zone Observatory, Northern California to study diel... | ecosystem: Environmental > Terrestrial > Soil... | reverse complement strand
CGCTCGTCGGCTGGGCATGGGCGCCTGGCGGAAGCCGCGAGCCTGCCCCGGGCACGCAAGCACAGCTTGGCGCCTTGACCGCCGCATGGATCGAAACGGGCGCGGCCTGCCCGACACGTTGATGTCCGGTTCGGCTCGCGCCGTCGGCATTTTCTAGACGAGGAGAGCTCACATGTCGATGACGTTGAACGTCAACGGCACGAGGCGCGATTTCTACGGCGATCCGGACACGCCGCTCCTGTGGGTGATCCGCGAACAACTGGGGCTCACCGGCACGAAATACGGCTGCGGTATCGCCCAGTGCGGCGCATGCACGATCCATGTCGACGGCGTGCCGCTGCGTTCGTGCTCGGCGCCGGTCGCGGCCATGACTGGACGCGCGATCACGACCATCGAGGGTCTGGCATCCCGAGTGGCCAAGGCGGTGCAGAAAGCCTGGGTCGATCTCGATGTCGTTCAGTGCGGCTATTGCCAGTCGGGGCAGATCATGTCCGCCGTCGCGCTGCTCGAGAAGAAGCCGAAGGCGACCGATGAGGACATCGACCATGCGCTGGCCGGCAACATCTGTCGGTGTGCCACCTACCAGCGCATTCGAGCGGCGATCCACCTCGCAGCGAAGCGGTTGGCGTCGAAGGAGGGCGCATGACCTGTGAACAACGGCCGACGTTGTCGCGCAGGGACTTCCTGCGCAGCAGCGGCGCCGCGGGACTTGTGCTCGGATTCGCTTGCTTGCCGGCATGCCGCGCTTTAACCGCATCACCAGTGGACGGTCCGGCACCGCCGGTGCACGCGCCATTCACGCCGAACGCCTTCATACGCGTTGCGCCCGACAACACCGTGACGATCGTCTGCAAGCATCTCGAAATGGGGCAGGGCAACACCACTGGCCTCGCGACCCTCGCTGCTGACGAGCTCGATGCTGACTGGTCGCTCGTGCGCACCGAGTACGCGCCATCCGATCCGAAGGTCTACAACAACGTGTTCTACGGCGAGATGCAGATCACCGGCGGATCGACCTCCATCGCCAACTCCTTCATGCAGATGCGATCAGCCGGCGCGACCGCGCGCGCCATGCTCGTCGCCGCCGCAGCCAACGCGTGGCATGTGCCCGCTGCCGAGATCAACACCGCAAACAGCGTGCTGATGCACGCCTCCGGTAGGCGCGCCACCTATGGCGAAATGGCCGCGGCCGCCGGCCGTCTGCCGGTGCCGAAGGACGTTGCGCTCAAGCAGCCGCAGCACTTCACTCTGATCGGGAAGCAGAAGGCAACGCCACGTGTCGATTCGCTGTCGAAATGCAATGGCTCTGCGATCTACACGATTGATGTCACGCTCCCGGGCCTGCTCACGGCAGTGATCGCCTTCCCGCCTTCGTTCGGGGCCAAGGTCATCTCATTCGATTCCGCCGAATCGATGCGCGTGCCCGGGGTTACGGACGTGGTCCAGGTGCCAGAAGGCGTCGCGGTCGTCGGCACGGGAACGTGGGCCGTACTGAAGGGCCGGCGCGCGCTCAAAGTCGCGTGGGACGAATCGACCAGCGCATCGTTGCACTCAGACGCCGTGCTCGCGGAGTACCGCGCCCAGGCGCAGCAGCCCGGGACGCCGTTCGCTCGGCCGTCGGACAACACGCCCGCCCCCGCGACCGTCGCCAAGACGATAGAGGCGCTCTACGAGTTTCCATTTCTCGCCCACGCGGCGATGGAACCGATGAACTGCGTGGCTTGGCTGCATGACGGCCTGCTGGAGACCTGGAGCGGGCATCAGTTCACGTCGCTTGACCACACACTGGCGGCCAGGGCCGCCAACCTGCCGACGGACAAGGTCCGCCTGCACACCCTCGTGTCAGGCGGCAGCTTTGGCCGCCGGGCCAATTTCGTTTCCGACTATACCGTCGCCGCGGTCAACATCGCGGTCGCTATCAAGGGCCGCGCGCCAGTGCGCGTGCAGTTCATGCGCGAGGACGATACCGGCGCTGGCATGTACCGGCCTATGTACGTGCACGCGGTCAAAGCGGGACTGGATGCGTCGGGCAACCTCGCGGGATGGCAGCACACCATCGTGGGGCAGTCGATCTTTGCCGGCACGGTGCTGGGGTCGTACACGATCAAGGATGGGATCGATGCGATGTCGGTCGAGGGCGTTTTCCCGTCACAGTATGCGATCCCGCAGATGAGGGGCGACTTGCATTCGCCGGCACTGCCCGTCCCGCCGCTCTGGTGGCGCTCGGTTGGCAATAGCCACTCGGCGTTCGTCATGGAAACCATGATGGATGAACTGGCCGCTGCGGCTGGGCAGGATCCGGTCGCATTTCGCCTTGCCTTGTTTGCCAAGGGCAAAAAGGGCGAGCGCGCCGCCGGCGTTCTCCAGCTGGTCGCCGAGAAGGCCGGTTGGGGTAAGCCAGTGCGTGCGGGTGTGGCACAAGGCATCGCAGTGCATGAATGCTTCGGCACGTTCGTCGCTCAGCTCGCGGAAGTATCGATGCCGGATGGCAAGGTGAAAATCCACAGAGTGGTCTACGCTGTCGACTGCGGCGTGCCCGTGAATCCCGACGTCATCCGGGCGCAGATGGAAGGCGGCATCGGCTTTGCGCTCAGCGCTCTGTACTACGGTGAGATCGAGATCAAGGCCGGACGCGCCGTGCAGCGCAATTTCGATCGCTACAAAGCGTTGCGCATCAATGAAATGCCGAACGTGGAAGTGCACGTCGTCGACAGCAATCACGCGCCCACTGGAGTTGGCGAGCCCGGCGTGCCTCCGCTTGCACCGGCAGTCGCAAATGCCCTCGCACGCTTGGGGATACCGAGAGTTCGGCGGCTGCCACTGGCGCGCGCGGGGATGGTCGCGAGCTGATACACGCACCTAATTCGCCAAGCCTGCCGCTGCTACCGCTCGGCGATGGGCTCCGCTATCCACTCGCCGCCTTCCACGAAGCCGTCGCCCGGGAGACCGTCGCGGCAACTGAGTGACAGTCTAGGGGCGATTTCGGTGAGAAGACTTGCGAGCTGTCTCGGAAGTATCTAATTTGCTGGTGCGCCTGGCAGGAGTCGAACCTGCGACCCTCGGATTAGAAGTTCTCGCACCAGGACCATAGGTTGTCGTTGTCTCTTGCGGAGTTAACGACGTACGACGGAGTCGACCTGAATGCGCGGTGTCGCGGGAGGTTGCACGCGGATGCGGCCGGTGAGTGACATCTTCGGTGACAGTCGGACCGGACCGTTCGGGTGGCGCGCTCGGATGTGCCGGGGCCCGTCCTATGCGACGTCCTCTAAGAGGGCCTTCACCTGCCGGCAGCCGCGGTGTCGAAGCCTGCGGTGAACCAACCATAAGATGTTTTCCAGCGATCAGCGCGGCTCATCGCGCCGCCCCTCGGATGAGACGACTATCGTGACGCTGGCGGTGCCGTTGTCGGCTCGATCCCTTGCCCCCCGAGCCACTCACGCGCCGCCCCATGCAGCCACTCGTCCCGGAACGCGAACCAGCGCTCGCGCTCGGCGGGAAAATCGAGCAGGACGCTCTTGAACCGGCGAAAGGCGCCGAGACCGTCGAGAGCGACCTCCAGCCGGTCGCGAAGCCGCACATCGCGCACCATCCCGGTGAACTCTGCCATCCACCGATACTCGACCTTCGAGCCCAACGGCTCGACGTGGATCAGGCGTCCTACGTACAGCCCGGCGTCGATCTCGCCATCCGAAGGCCCGTCGTCGTCATCGTCCAGGCGGTCCATGGATACCATCCGGACCTCGCCGCTCTCCAGGTCCAGATAGCAGGTCCACTCGCCGTGATTTGAGGTCAGCGCCATCTCGAGGTCATCCCAATTCACCGGGACTCGTTTCGTCGACCCGGCGGGTCGAGGTTCGGCTTGACTCAGCCGCATCAGAATCCTCTCTCGCTCGACCGCTTGGAACTCGTGCCCGTAGAAGCGCAAGAACAGAGCCCGGCGCACCGCGGCCGGCGACGCGTACGGGTCCTGAGCCAGTACCGAAGCGCGGACCAGGCTCCGCGCGGTCGCGCCCATCGAGCAGCCCATCTTCAGGCGCTCCTCGGGCGAGCGCCCGAGGAGCATCGCCCGGTACCTCTGCATCACCTCGGGCGGCGTGTCAGTCACCCAGCGCCTCCCGATAGAGCGCGTCGAGCCCGAGGCGCCTGGACCAACGCTCCAGATAGTGCTTGTCGAGGTCGGGCACCGACCTCAGGAGGTTACGCACGTCGGCGAGCTGGACTTCCGAGCGCGTCTCTCGCATCCAGTCGAGCTTCGAGATGATCAAGTCTTCGGGCGCGACCAGGGCGACCTCGTGGCCTTCGATCGGGCCGCGTCGCTGACGCGCGAACTCCGTCCGACGGTACTCGCTGTCCTTGCGGACGATGCAGTCCACCTTCACCACGTGGGTCAGGTGGATCAGGTTGAATGAGCCCCGGCTGGCGATTGCGGCGCGCACCGCGGCCCGGTCGAGATAGAAGTCGCCCTCGAACAGAGCGCAGAACCGGTCGGCGTCCCCGGCCGACAGCTCCACGACGAGGTCGATGTCGCGCGTCATGCGTGGCACCGCGTAGTAGTTGGCTGCGAACGATCCGGTCACCATGTACGCGATCCCGGCGGCCTCGAGCCGTCCAGCGACGATCGTGAGAACCTCCAGCTCTTCGGTCACGCTTGGCCCCCGCCCTCCCCGGCGATCTCTGAGGGAAGGTCACCGCTGGCGCCGTCCTCAGCCGGACCGCTCGAGCCCCAGTTGGCCCCACATCCAGCCGAAGTCGTAGGCTGGCCGGCCCTCCAGGCGCTCGCGGGCCGAGAGATTCTCCATATCCTTGAGGAGCGCGATGACCTTGGGGCGGGCGGACTTGAGGTTAGCGGCCTCGCGCGGCGTGCGGCCGTCGAGGGCGGGCAGCGGTTCATCGAGCCAAGCCCGGTAGTGGCGCTCATAGAAGGCCTGCACGATCTCGGCGGCGGCTTCTGGCGGCACGTCGTCCTCGGGACGCGCCCGGCGCGCGGGACGTTCGAGTGCCCGCTGAACGCTCTCTGATCTGGTGGCCCGGTACGCGACCGCGGGGCCGGCCGCCGCTTCGAGCAGCGCGCGCCCGCGCTCGGCGCGCTGCCGCGACACGGTCTCCAGCACGAGGCGCCTCTTCTGGAGCACGAACGTGCCGAAGCCGCGACGGAAGCCGGCCTCGTCGGCTTTTTCGGCGAGCCAGGCATAGCTGCCGTCGTCCTCGTGCTCCAGCTCGGGGTGATTCGCGAGCGCCGCCTCCAGGGCCGCGCGGTCGTGCACGTCGAAGACAGCCCGGCACAGCACAACCTCATCGCGCTCGGCGGTCACCAAGGTCGGCGGGGGCCGCCGGGCAACCAGCTCGAGCCACAGGTCGTGGAACGCCATGCCGATGCTCTTGAAGAACGTGGCCTCGTCGGCGCGGGGCAGCTTCCCGCCCAGCGAACGGCTCAGCCGCCGCAGGAAGCGGAGGATCAGCTCCTTCCCGCGCGGCGGGTAAAGGTACGGCGAGCCGTCGAGGACCGGGTAGCCCTCGGGGCCGAGGATGACCCGCGCGGCGAGGATGTCCCACTGGACGAGCTGGCGGGTGGCCAGGCGCTCGCGCACTCGCACGCGCTTGTTCGCCCACAGGTCCAGGAGGTCGAGTCCCTCGTCGCGCCGCACGGCCTGGACCTCGTAGGGTCGGAGGTGTGAGAGGCGCATGCGCTCGAGGTAGCGGCGCTCACCCGACCGGAGGCCGCCGCCCGCACGCGCGAGGAACCGCTCGACGATGGTCCCGCCGCCGTGGAGGGGGCTGTCGAAGACGAGCCACTCGTGGAAGCCGACGCGGCTCTGCTCGAAGTCCATCGCCTCGCGCGCCTCCGCCGGCGTCATCCCCTCGAGGCGCTTGCCCCAGAACGTGACCTCCGCGGCGGCGCGGTCTCCATCGAGGTCGGCGCGCCGGGCGAACCGCATCAGGCTCGCCAGGGCGCTATCCCGCTCCCCCGTCGTCCACGCGCCCGGCGCGGGCGCATCCTTGGCGAGGCAGCACCGCTTGTATTTCTTGCCGCTACCGCATGGACACGGGTCGTTCCGGCCGATGTCGCTCATGCGCCGCGTCCGGCGTGGTCCGGCTGGATGCGGTAGCACCCAAGGGCGAAGGCCGTGCTTCCGACGTGCTTGCCTTGCGGCATCGCGTGAGGCGATTCTGTGGGCGAGGCGCCACGCTGTCAATGTCGACGAACGACCTGCGATGACCCTGGACGACGGCGGGCTGACCGCGGTCCTCGCTCCGCCTGAGGACCATTGACAGGGCGCGGCAGAACGCCGCCGATTCGTTGGTGCGCCTGGCAGGAGTCGAACCTGCGACCCTCGGATTAGAAGTTCTTCGCGCGGCTAATTGCTAGCGCATGTGTTTTCAACTACTTCAGCCTCTGACAGAGGCTCGGTGTCGATGCGCTGCAGTGCGATGAATTGTACGCGGTTGCAACCGGTTGGTGACACTCTCGGTGACAGAGGCTCATGGGAAATTGCCTCCTTTTCGTCGGGCTTGCTGCCATCGCAAGGAAGCGGCAGAGCTCGGGGAGGTAGCAGCGCGCCCAAGAGTAACGCCCGTTGCGAGTTTCGCCGGAAACCCGATGTGCGTCGCGGCGATGAGGACGAGTTCGACCGATGCAGGTTGCGGTGCGACGGCGGTCGGGGCGCTACGCTTCCGATCGCGGGAGTCGCCGCGACCACGCCCGACAGTAGCGACGTCGGGCACACGGCGCTGTGGGCGCACAACCCGTGGCTAATCGCGGCTCAGGCAGTTGGCTGGTGAGTCCGGGTCGTCGAGAGAGGTACCGAGGCGAGGGCCCCGGGCTCAGTCCGGGACGCCGAGGAGGCCAGCGACGGAAAGATCTTCGTCGAGATCCGGCCAGTGGATGCCGAGCCCGCGGCCGATCAGCTCCCAGCGCCCCCGGGCCTCGGCCGTCGCGTCCCGGAGCCGCGGAAACCACTCCAGGGGGACGGTGAGCGAGCGCCCGTCTTCGAGGTGCACCACCAGCGCGTCCGGGATGAATTCGATCGTGCGCGCCCGTGCGTCCGGGGCTCTAACGATCAAAGACTTCATGCCACCGCTCCAGAAACCCTAGCACGTGATCCCGCGTCAGCTCGCGCACCCGCCGCAGCTCGGCCGGCGTGAGCCCGCGCGCGTACGCCAGTTGAAGCGGCGCCAGCCACAGCTTCGCGACGCCATCCCCCTTGCTGACGTGCACGTGCGGCGGCTCCTGACCCTCGTTGCTGAAGAAGAAAAACCGAAAGCCCTCGACGCGCAGCAGCGTCGGCATTAGGCCCCGGACTCGGCGCGGTCCCCATGCGGTTGAGTATACGGCGGTGCTGTTTGTTTCGCGGCTAAGAGTGAAGCGGCGGGCCCCTCGAGCGGCCCGGATGGGTCGCGGTGTGCACCGCCTTGAGCAGACGGATCGATACCCGCGTGTAGAGCTGCGCGGTCGTCAGGCGCGCGTGGCCAACGATCTCTTGGATCACGCGGATGAGTCAACTCCTGCATCGTATACAGCCCGATCGGATCTGTAAAATTCAGTGGCTGTTGAGGACATACGTATAGAGATTCGTTCCATCGATGAAGCCGAGCGCGTCCTCCGAGATGAACCGCTGCAGCGCCGGGTGGTAGTACCGCGCCCGAGAGTAGCGTAGTAGGGCCATCGCCAGTCTCTGTGACGGGAGATGTCGCTCAGGCGGCGTCATCTTTCCCGAACGACATATCCTGCGTCCGGCATACTATCGAGAGTCTGCGGCGGCGCCCTGTCGGCGCGGCCGAGAGGAGCCGAATGGCTACGACAGTGTACACGGCGATCATCGAGAAGGAGCAAGATGTGTACGCCGCGCTCTGCCCGAAACTGGACGTGGCCAGTCAAGGGGCCACGGTTGAAGAGGCGACCACCAACCTTCGAGAGGCGATCGAGTTATTCCTCGAGTGCGCCGATCCACAAGAGATCAAGCGGCGGCTCAAGACCGAAATATTTGTAACGAGGATCGAAGCGAAGCATGGGTAGACTTCGCGTCCTGTCGGGACGCGAGGCGTGTCGCATCCTTCAAGAGCACGGGTTCGTCGAAGTGCGCCGGCGTGGAAGCCCTGCTCGAGTGTTAGCGGGTACGGCGTCTGCACCGTGGCGTGATACTGCCCTCGTCCCGGTGTTGGAGATACCACTTGAAGCCGTGCTGCCTCAGTTTCGCGACCGTCGTAACGCTAATCTGAGGGTTCGGAATTTGACCTCACTTGCGCCACGGCGATCCAGGGTTCGTGGAGTCACGCCTCCTTGGACGTGAGTCACCAGCGTACGCGCGCTCCGACTTCCAGTCAGCCTCTCAGTGGGAACGAGTGATTGCACGCTGGGCAGTGAGACAGCATGAAGAACGCGACGTAGACCGATTCATCCTGCGGGAAGCTACGCAACACTCTCCAAATTGGTCGGGCCTGACAATACGGGCACGAGAATGAGTCCAGGCACCGGTTTCTGCCGTGGCTCGATCTCTTCCAAGGAGAAGTGCCACAAACAGCAGGATGGACAGGCCGAGGAGCCCAAAGACGACGTAGAATTTCCATCGCTGTTCTGTAGCTCGATCCATGTTCCCTTCAACATGGCCCAGTCTCATTGCACTCCAAGCGTCTATCCTTCACAGCCACTGATTCCGAGATGAGACCCCAGCAGTGGCTGGACTGCGGCGGCATTCACGAACGATCCAAAGATCACGCCAATTTCGAAAGCAGCGAACACGAGCCCACCTCTCAAGGCACCCGCGGCTGCCACCGTGGCCCCCGACTGCGCGAGCGTATACGTGGTCGCATTGCCCCGCGGGTGGGCGAGGTCGGGGAGCGAATGGCGGCGACCGCCTGGACCGCGTCCGATGGGATTTCTGTCCCTCCGGGACACCCGTTGGGGCGTAGCGAGGGCTCATTGACAGGTGGGCGGGTGATAGAATCGGGGACATGAGTATCGAAGAAATCGAGGCCGAGGCCCTCAAACTCGATCCGAAGAACCGGGCTCGGTTAGCCGAAAAGCTCCTTGCAAGCCTCGAGACTCTCTCGGACCAGGAGAACGACCGCCTGTGGGCAGAGGAGGCTGAGCGGCGCGATGCCGACTGGGAGTCAGCACCGGGCGGCCGGCCAGCGACCGACGTCCTGCGGGACGCCCGGGCCAAGCTGAAATGAATGGGCCCACCCGAGTTTCACCGGCTCGCCGATCGCGAACTGAACGCGGCAGCACAGTATTACGAGCTGGAGAACCCAGGCCTGGGGTCCTCCTTCCTCCGTGAGGTCGATCGGTGTTTACGGTCGATTCAGAAGCATCCCGAAGCCGGGCTGATTCTCCGTGGTTCGGTTCGTCGTCGCCTCCTCCGCGGATTTCCCTACGCACTTCTCTACAAGGTCAAGCCAGACAACATTCGGATCCTGGCGGTCATGAATCTCAAGCAGCGCCCGACGCACTGGGTGGGTCGCGAGTGACGCCGCCGAGGCAGCCCGGTGTGATCGTTCAGAAACATTCCCCCAGCTGGTAGGCTCCAACTAGTCCGATTTAACCCCACCACAAGTCTGGAGCCGACAACGACACCTAAAGTCCTTTCTCAGGACCGACCGGAAGAGACCTTTCACAGCGACGAGCCGCCCGTGCTGGCTCCACACGCTGAGCGGCCCCCCTGTGCGCTTGCGATAGTGGAGCCAGCGCTGGTAGCGCTCCACGTCGGCGCGCGTGACGTCCTCCAGCTTGGTGATGCCGTGGGCGGTCGCCCACGCGGCGAAGTACTTCAGATAGAGCGAGCGCACATGTGTCAACGGTCACCCAATTCTCCCCAGGCGCGGTCATCGAAAACTCCCCACCCCCGGTTAGGTGGTGGTGGCCTCGACCGGCTTCACGAGGCCGGCTTTGAGCTTGTCCTTCAGCCTATTTTGAACTCCAGTGCCCAGTGGCCTTTGATGAGCAGATCAGGTGTGCGTTTTGTAACCGCCTAGGCCGTTGTATGGAGCCCGTTGATTGAGTTGCTGTGTGAGCGCACGGACGAGTTGCGGCTCTCCGTAGGGACCAACGCCAGGCTGGAAGGCTTTGAAGCCGACTCTCGAGGAGTCTATTGCCACGAGAGCGTCGGCTATGTCATCAACGACCCGCGAGAGCTCCACAAATTCCCGGGGAGATCCTAACCCAAGTTCCGGATCTGACCCTGCGTGTTTTGGTCACGCTTGCTTTTCCGAGCGTTGAGCGTCCCGGAACTGACTGGAAAACGAGGCGAAAACGCGACCGCGACCAAACACGGGTTCGAATCCCGTCGGGGCCACCATCTTAGGCGAGGATCTCGAACCGAAAATCCAGGGACCGGTTTGCCGGCAAGTGGTTGCGGGCCCGCGCAACGGGTCTAGATCAAATCGATCTCGAAGCTGAGAATGTTTGATATCGGTGATTGCAGGCCCCCGCAACCATGTGAGGACAAGGGGTTAGCGGACGCAGCAGCCGCT
>Ga0099791_10001100_pt1 | contig 10475 bp, 8 predicted proteins | sample Rivendell_Oct201_7_FD_77318 | JGI IMG/M metagenome (GOLD analysis project Ga0099791, IMG submission 77318) | Vadose zone soil and rhizosphere microbial communities from the Eel River Critical Zone Observatory, Northern California to study diel... | ecosystem: Environmental > Terrestrial > Soil >... | reverse complement strand
CTCCGCAGCGCGCGGAGCGCGCCATGGATTCGGTACGGACCCACCTGATCCGCCGTGACGCTCGCGTCGTCCTGCTCCTGACCCCGCCTTTCGACACCTCCGCGCTGGATCCCGGCTATATCAAGGGGTACCCGCCGGGCGTGCGGGAGAACGGGGGCCAGTACACGCATGCCGCCCTCTGGGTCCTGATGGCGGTGGCCCGCCTCGGAAGCGGGGACGAGGCCGTCGAGCTCTTCCACCTCCTCAACCCCATCAACCACGCGCGCACGCCGGCGGACGTCACGCGCTACAAGGTGGAGCCCTACGTCGTCGCCGCCGATGTGTACGCCCATCCCGCGCACGTGGGCCGCGGCGGATGGACGTGGTATACGGGGTCGGCGGCCTGGATGTATCGTGCGGGACTGGAGACGATACTCGGCGTCAAGCGCCGGGGGGCCGCGTTCTCCCTGGATCCTTGCGTTCCCTTCGCCTGGCCCGGGTTCTCGGCCGTGCTCCGGATCGGGAGGACACGCTACGAGATCACCGTGGAGAACCCGAAGCAGCGCTGCCGCGGCCTCGCCACGGTGGAGCTGGATGGCGTTTCCGTCGACGCGGCCGCCATTCCCTTGCGTGATGACGGGGGAGTGCACCGGGTGCGCGCGGTCATCGGCGATCCGGTGATGGCCGGGAGCGGCGTTTAGGGGGACTTCCGGGGTAAAAGCGAAGAGGCGGCACCTTTCGGTGCCGCCTCGAGCGGTTCTACGGGCGATTCAGCCGGGCTGGTTACGCCTTGCGGACGTTCGCCGCCTGCAGGCCCTTCGGGCCCTTCACAACCTCGAACTCCAGGCGCTCGCCCTCGGCCAGGGTCTTGAAGCCCTCACCGGAGATGGAAGAGTAGTGCACAAACACGTCCTCGCCACCTTCCTGCTGGATGAATCCAAAACCCTTCGCCTCGTTAAACCACTTCACGGTTCCAACAGCCACTCTTTGCTCCTTGCGAACTGGGGCATCTGCCCCTACTCACCGATCCTCTCGGATCGGCCACCCGGCCTCATTGGTCGGGTGCCGGGAAGGAATCCTTCCCGGATACAGAAAAACCGCAGGTAATCTGCTCCCGCGGCAACGTTTCCATATGGATGACGACCGTCAGGCATTGCAGAAAGACAGTATCACCGCGTCGGGCCGGGAAGTAAAGAACTGAATTTGCGGCGAGGCTTCGAAGTCCGATCCGAGGACTCGTAACCCCGCACGGGGCACCTACTTCTTGGGGAAGCTTCCCAGCGAATTTCTCGAAAATTCCCGGAAGGTTCTCGACGAGTTCGTGCTGAGCTGCCGCAAAAGCGCCTTAAACATTGACAAAACTGAACCAAAGGAGAACAAGTCCCGGTGGATTTGCCATAAATGACCGAAGGTCGTTATCCGGAGGGCGCTGTGTATCGTCGCCCACTTCCAGAAGGCGAAGCCGAAGCAGACCCCATCACCCCGAACGCGAGCGCCCCTAGACACCCTGCCGGCCCGCTGTGCGTCTTTCGCAAGATGAGGAAGATGAGCCCCATGATGGCGGCGTTCACGAGCAATAGCCCCAGGTGGATCGCCGTGATGGACTCCCCGAATACCGAAAGGAACAGCGCGTAGAAGAGATAGGTGCCGGCAGCTTCTGCGTGTAGGCCGACACGTACATCGGGACGCCCCGCAGCATCTCCTGGGCGATGTAGCCGAACTCTCCCTCGTCGCGCGATGATGCCGAGGGCCACGAAGGTCCAGACGCGCCTTCGATCGTGCGGGCGGATCTGCCGGGAGCGCACGGATGGAGCGGAGGGCTTGCGCCGGTTCTTAGAGGCGGCTGGCATCGGCAGGGTGGCCGGCCCTCATCGCGGCCGGCGTCGCGCGACCACGGCGATCGCCGGGGTGAAGCGGCGCCAGAGTTTCGTCGGAAGGTGCGCGTATCCGAGGCCGGGCAGAAGATAGCGATAGATTCCGTACCATTCGAGCAGAACGAAATGCTCCCGCGCCCACGCCAGCCAGAAGTCCCTCGATCGCTTGTGCACGTGCGTCTCGTCCTTGTCGAGGAGCCGGATGACCGGTCCCGTGACGCCATCGTAGACCGGCACGACGAAGATGAAGTGCCCCTCCGGCACGAGGCGGGAACGAACGGCCGAGGCGACGTCCTCGAGCGACGGGATGTGCTCGATTACGTCGAACGAAGTGATGATGTCGAAGGGATCGGAAAAAGGAATGTCGTTGACGCCCGCGCGGGCGAAGGTCGCGCCAGGGACCGTGGCGGCAGCTTGATCCGTCGCGTACTGGCTCACGTCGGTGCCGAAACGCCGCCACTCCGGATTCAGGGCCGAGAGGAAGGCCCCAAAGGCGCATCCAATGTCGAGAATCCTCGGGACGCGATCGCGCGCGGCGACGCCCTCGACCAGCCGCCGGTAGAAGCGGAGCTTTCGCGGAGGGTTCTGCCGGGAATAGTTCGGATAGACGGTCTCGTAGTACTCCCGCTCGAAGCGACCTTCCTCCGCCGGGCTCATCCTCCAAGCCGTCGCTTTCCACATCAGGCCCAGCGTATCGCGCGCGGTCTTGCCCACGTTCATCTTGCTGCCACCTTCTTTGTAGTCGTAGCGCAGGATGAACGGCACCTCGCCGAAGATGAGGTGCATCCGGCTGAGCTTGAGAAGGATGTCCACCATGCACTGGAAGCCGTCCTGATCGAAGAATTGATCCCCGTATCGGGTTATGGCGTCTTTTAGGACCTGGGCGCGGTACGCACGATAGCCACAGGTATAGTCCCGGACCCCCTGAATCGGGAAGACCATGCGGAAGAGCCAGGACGCCCCGGTGCTCATGACGAGTCGGAGGAACGGCACCCCCACGGTCCGGGATCCCTCCCGGTACCGGGAGGCGATGACGACGTCGTGTCCCTCCGAGATCATTCGGATCATGCGGAGGATGAGCCCCGGAGCGTGCGTGTCGTCCGAATCCATGGTGATGATGACGTCCTGGTTGCCCGCGACTTTCGAGGCGGCGACCAGACCGTCGCGAATCGTGGCGCCCAGCCCCTGATTGACCTCGTGCCGCATCATCTGGATGGGCATCCGCGCCGCGTGCTCCTGCACGATCTCGCGGGTGGCGTCCCGGCTGCCGTCGTCGACGAGGATCACCTGGTAGGGAATGGCGGCGTCGTCCATCGCCTCGTCGAGTCGATGGAGCAGGCTCCCGATCCTTCCCTCCTCGTTGTACACGGGCAGGACGACGTAGACCTTCCGCCGCTCGCTCTTCTTGCCAGCCTGCTCGGCTCCACCCATGGGGACTCCAGTTGGGATTCGGGTCGAAAGACGTCCGGAACGCAGCTGCGGAGCTCGGCTTCGGGTCAGCCGACGACATCAGTCCGGCCGGTGCCGACTACCGCTCCTCCAACTCATGAGCCATCGTTCGAAACCAAGTGGAGGAGTGATGCCCCCTTGCTACGGGGAAGCCAGATGCCCCTTCCGCCTAGAAACCCTGGAGACAATTCCAATCGCGCCGAGGGCAATCAAACCAGCTAGGCTAACGAGCAGGCCGGTGGCGCGCATGGGTGGCCGGTAGCGAAGCATGATCGTGTGCCCGCCGGGGCTCACCGCGAGCCCATTCAGCCCATAGTCGATCACTTTCAGAGGCGCTTTCCTCCCGTCCACGAAAGCCTCCCAGCCCATGTCGAAGGGGAAGCTGAAGATCAGCATCCGCGGCTTCGCGTTGCTGAGCTTCCCTACCACGCGGTTATGGTCGACCTTCACCACCGTCATGGCATTATCGGCTGATCGGCGTGTGTCCGCGGACAAGTTGTCCAATCCATAAGGCGCTGGGGTTGCGAGAGGCCGCCATTCGGCGAACTCTGGATACTCTCCCACGACGCTATCGGGGACGACGAAAGCCTGGAGCAGCACGGCGTCTCGAAGCGTTGGATCCAGCTCCCTGCGAACACTTTCTCGGACGTACTGTTCCACTCCGAATCCAAGGGGGACGAAGAATTTGTTCTTTAGGATCTTCAGGTCGCCTGCTTTTCCGAGGAGCGTGTAACCATTCACGAGAAAGGGCTCTCCCGTATAATCGCCCCGGACTAGCCAGTAGCGCACGCTGGCGAATGTCTGGAGGAGTGGACGCTGCCGCAACCCCGGGGCCCAGCGTGTCTGTGTTTCGTCCTTCGGGTTGATCACTCCCATTCCAGCCAGGAAGCGGATGTAGTTCAACTGGTTGAACGAGTGGTACGAGCTGGTGCCGAAGTACCCTTGTACTTTCCCGTCGTTCAAGCTCGAGTGCATCGCTGGCGATGATGCAAAGTTCTTCTCCACCCTGAAAAAACCCGCGTCCTGCCCGCGAATGATTTCCAAAGCGTCCCCGGAATAGTCGTTGTACCCGATCTTCTCTTGGAGCTCGTCTGTCGTGACGACATCGCGCCGGCTCACCGATACCCTCGTGAATAGCATCAATTCAAGCCCCACGACGATCAGAAGACCGGCCTGGGCGTACATGCTGACGTTGGGCTTGGTGAGAGCGATGAGGAGCGCGGTGTAGACGACGAGGAGGCCGGCGGCTCCCGCCTGCAGCGTGGCATCAATCCGTGCGGCGTATTCGCGAGGGTAATAGGGGAAGTGGAGCAACACCAGGAGCACGACCAGTGTGCCCAGGAGCAACATTAGGTTGAGACCATTCCCCTTGAGGATGCCGTCCAGGGCTCGCGCGGAGTAAAGCAGCAAGAGAATCGAGAAGAACAGGGAGAGAGTTCTAAAGTAATCGCCCGTGAAGAGCCAGAATCCGTGGCGCAGCCACGGCACCAACTGGACGGCCAGGATGATCCCTGCCGCGATCCCGTAGAGCTTGCGCCGTTTGCCGCTGAGCCCCACGAACACCTGGGGCACGAGCAAGAGTGTCAGAAGCCCACAGTAATGCATCGGGGCCTCCAGGTAATTCGTCCAGCCACGGAACTGGGAACCGGTTCCGAGCATGTCGCTGCTGAACGACCGCAGTACGAACGAGGCGTAGTAGTTCGTGTCGCCCAGGCGGAAGGGCGAGGCCTGAAGCAGTTGGCCGGCATGCGATGCCTCGCCGTGGACCCTGGGGCTCTGGAGAATCTCCACGAGCGATGGGAGAGAGAACACGGCGCTGATCGCGAAGCCGATTACGCCCAGCACGGCGACCCTGGCCAGGAGCCGGGAGAGCTTCCCGGTCTCGCTCCGGCCGGCCTCTATGAGGCGGGCCGGAAGGTAGGCCAGCAGAAAGATTCCGAAGAGGTACGCGTAGAAAATATTGAAGGCCGTGATCAGTGCCACTGCCAAGGGGAAGAGCCATATCCGGCGCCCCTGGAGCAGCATTTCGAAAGACACGAGGAGTAATGCCGCGTGCACGGTGTGGGTGGAGAAAATTGACCACCCACCGCCGACAATCATGGTTCCGCAGAAGGCGTAGCACAGCGAGACGAGGGTCGCCGTGTACGCGCTCATGTTCCGAAGCCGCAGGAACCAGTAGAAGAGGAAGCCGCCCGTCGCGACTTTCAGGATCTCCACCCAGGCCAAGCCACGTGGCAGCATCTCGGGACGGAGGACGTAGAGGATCCATGTGAAGGGCTCGCCGAGTGTGTTCGGGTAGGCGTTCTGGCCCAAACCCTGATTGAACGACCAGCCCGGGATCAGCCATCGCTGGATCTGCGACGCGGTGTGAACCAGCTGCGGGTACAAGCCGTTGAGCGAGTCGCTACCGATGTCCTTGAAGAGGTAGGTCTTGTTCCCAAGAAGGTAGTCCCAGAACGCTCCGAGGATGGCGAGTACAAGTACGCCCGCGAACAACCAGAGCATCTTACCCTTGAGCCGGTCCTCGAGGGAGGAGCGGCGCGGGATCGGCTGTTGCGGGCGGGCTGACGGACGGCGTTTTGCTCCAGCGGGGTGGGGTTTCTTCTTGGTCATGAGTTCTGAAAATCGTCCACCCTTTCGATGAGGTAGCTCGGCCGGCACCGGCTGTTCTGCAAGACCAGCCAGAGATACTGTCCTACGATTCCCAGCCCCAGACTCGTAATCGACCCGAAGAAGGCGATCGCGAGCGCGGTGGCGGTGTAGCCCGGAATGTCGATCCGACCGGTCAGCCGGGCAACCAGGAGCACGATGGTGTATGCAAGCGCGGTCGTGGTGCCGACGATCCCGACCCCGAGCAGCAGGCGGATGGGGAGGTCGGTGAAGTTGAAGACGCTATCTAGGGAGTAGCGGAGCTTCTTCGCGAGCGTCCACGCGCTCGTGCCCTCCCGCCGCGGCTGGCGTTCGTAGGGGACGTAGGCACGCCGGAAGCCCACCCAGAAGAGCAGCGCGATCAGGTTGGTGTTCGCCTCGCGCAGCGCGACCACCCGATCTCGGACGGTGCGGGTGCAACCAAACATGTCCACGCCCCCGGGCGGTAGCTCGGGCAACACAAGACGGCGGTAGATCCCCCAGAACAGACGCGAGGCGGCTTCATCTATCCAGGGATCCGAACGGCTCGCCCTCACGCCGAAGACGATATCGGCCTCTCCTCGACTGAGGATACCGTGGAACTTGAGCGCGAGCTCCGGCGGTTCCTGAAGGTCCGCCGCGAGAACCGCGAAGGTCTCGCCCGACCCCACATCCAGGCCGGCCAGGATCGCATTGAACGATCCGAAGTTTCGGCTGAGTGCGACGAGCCGTGAGGAGAAACGGACGCGCGGCAGGCGCTCGCGTAGGATTTCCAGGCTCCGGTCGGGGCTACCGTCCACCACGAACACGACCTCGACCTTATCTTCGCACGACGCCGTGACCCGCTCGACCTCCCGAAGGAGCCGGTCCAGGTTCTCCTCGTTCTTGTACACAGGGATGACAATCGAGAGCATCTCAGCCCGCCCAGGTGTTGACTGCATCGATCACCCGGGCGACCTCGTCGTCCAGGAGATAGGGGTGGATGGGCAAGCTCACCTCCGACGCGCAGAACTCTCGGACCCGCGTCAGGCCGAACGGCGTTTCGAACGGAACTCCACGCATCGCCGGCTGGTCGGGGATCGCCAACGGGTAGTGCTCGCCCGTGGCGACACCGCGCTCCTTCAAGAATGCCCGAAAACTCTGACGACTCTTCGCGGGAACCACGATCGGAAACAGGTGCCCTACTCCTTCTCCCGCCGCCTCCGGGACTCGGACGCACGGATGCCGAATCCCGGCGCGATAGGCTGCCGCGACCTCGCGCCGCCGACGCGTGTACGCCTCCAGACGCGGCATGAGGGCGCGCCTGAGGATGGCCGCGTGCACCTCGTCTAGGCGGCTGTTCGTGCCCAGCCGCGTGTGAACGTACTTTTCGGATTGGCCGTAATCGCGCAGCTGCCGCGCCGCATCGGCCAGAACCGCGTCGTCCGTCAGGATCGCACCCCCGTCCCCATAGGCTCCAAGATTCTTGGTTGGATAGAACGAAGTCGCGGCGGTTTGGCCGATGGTTCCGGCCGGACGCCCGCCTCTTCGCGCCAGAATCGACTGAGCGCAGTCCTCGACAATATTCGAGTCGAATCGGTCCCGAAAATCGGCGAGCGCCTGCGGATCGAGCGGCTCGCCGTAGAGGTGCACCGGCACGATGTACCGCACCTCGCTCCGCGAGGCGAGAATCTCGCGGCACTGGCCGAGGTCGATCTGCCCGCCCGCGTCCACGTCCACGAAGATCGGAATCGCGCCGATCCGGAGGATGGCGAGAGTGGTGGCAAAGGCCGAGTTCGGTGTGGTGACGACACGGTCTCCGGGGCTCAAGCCGAGCGCCCGAAGAGCGATTTCGATCGCATCGAGCCCCGTTCCAACACCGACGCAGAAGCGGCGTCCCCAGGTCGCGGCGAGTGCCTCCTCGAATCGTCGCACCTCCTCGCCGAGGATGTACCAGCCGCTCTCGCCGACGTGCCGCACCGCGTCGAGCACCGCCTCGCCGCAGTCAGCCCACTGCCGCTTGAAATCATTGAGGAGGATCATGCGGGCGGTGGCGAGCGCGCTCACCGCTTCGGCGGAGGTCCCCCGGCTACCGCACCAAGAAACTCGCGGTAGTCGCGGATGTAATCCTCCGGCCGGTAGTAATCGGAAGCCAGCACCAGGAGCAGGGCGTCGGGGGAGTAGCGGAATTGGCTGCCCCAGACCATCGGCGGCAGGTGAACCCCCAGCGCCGGCGAGTCGAGCACGAACTCGGCGCGGGCCGTGCCGTCGTCCACCATGAGGAAAACCCGTCCCCGCAGGCAGACCAGGAATTGGTGCAGGTCGCGATGCGCGTGCTCGCCCCGGATCCCCTCGTCCGCGACATCGAAGATGAAGAAGAAGCGCCGAACCTCAAACGGCACTTCCCGAGCGACCTCGCCGACGACCAGCGAGCCGCGCAGGTCGTTCACGCGCTTGAGACGGTGCAGCGTCACGCCCCGGACCGCGGTGGCGACGCTGCCCGTTTCGGCCAAGCCGGCCGCCACCCCGGCGCTCGGCATCCCGGCCCCGGTGGTGGTGGGCCGAAGCGGGGAGCGGGTCTCCTCATCCACGTAGCCGATGATCCGTGCCGGGTTTCCGACTACGATAGCGTTCGCCGGCACGTCGCGTGTCACGACGCATCCCGCACCGACCATGGCACGTTGGCCGATGGTGAGGCCGGGCAGGATGGTGGCGTTGGCGCCGATCGAGGCACCGGCCCTCACCATGGTTTCGGGAAATCGCTCGGGGCGCACCCGGCTGCGCGGGAACATGTCGTTGGTGAACGTCGCGTTGGGGCCGACGAAGACGTCGTCCTCCAGGCGCACTCCATCCCACAGCTGGACACCGGACTTCACGGTGACCCGATCTCCTACGACGACATCGTTCTCGATGAAGACGTGGTCGCAGATGTTGCAGTCAGCGCCGATCCTCGCCGCGGGGAGGATGTGGGCGAATGCCCAGACGCGGGTGCCTTTCCCCACGGAAGGGGTCTCGACGACCGCCAGCGCGTGCTGGAAGTGCTCCATCATCGGATTGTAGCAGGCTGGAGCCGCGTGCTGCCAGTGAGGAGGGAAACCGCAGTCGCCTGGCCGAGGAGCGGCAGTCGCGTAGTATGCTACGCACTCAGTCGGCTTCGATCCTCGGAGGATTCATCCCAGCAATCCCGATACGATTCGCTCGACAGGCGCTTGGTTTCTTGATGTGGGCGCCGACGATGTTGCTCGCCCTGTCGCTGAATCCTCCCGGGGCTTCGGCTGCCAACGTCGAGGCCTCCGTCATCTCCGAACGCCCCTCGGTCGCTCCCGGCGTGCCCTTCCACGTCGGCATCCGCATGAGGATCCGCCGCGGATGGCACATCTACTGGAGGAATCCGGGCGACTCCGGGCTGCCGCCCCGGATCACCTGGACGCTTCCGAAGGGATTCGCGGCGGGGCCGATCGAGTGGCCGATCCCCGGGCGGTCCGAGGAGAACAACCTCGTGACCTACGGATACGATCGCGACGTGATCCTTTCCGTCCGGATCACGCCCCCGGCTACCATCCACGCCACTTCCATCACGATCGCAGGGAAGCTCGATTGGCTGGAATGTGCGGAGATCTGCCTGCCGGGATCCGCCAGGCTCTGGCGCTCCCTGCCGGTGTCGCCGGGGCCCGGTGTTCGCACCCCGGAAGCGGCGGCGATCGCCGCGGCACGCGCCCGTCTGCCCGCCGGGCCCGAGGGATGGGCTTTCTCCGCGGAGGCCGGGCCACGGGCAATCGCCCTCGATTTCGTCCCGCCGAAGGGGATCGCTCCACGGGAAGCGTACTTCTTTGTCGACAAGCCGCTCGTGACCGAGCATGCGACACCGCAAGGGCTCGAGCGCACGAAGCGCGGGTACCGCGTCACGCTCGCCAGGGCCGCGAACGCCGCGGGGAACCTGGCGCGGCTGAGCGGCGTTCTGGTTATCGAGGATGCAGGACACGCCAGATCGCGGATCGGCGTGAACGTGGACGTCCCCGTGAGCCGGGGGAACCCCGCGTATCGAGCACCCACGAAACCCTCCAACAGAAACCGACAGGGAGAACGATCATGAATCGAATCGCCACACTTGCTTGCCTCCTGCTTCTCACGCCCGCTCTCGATGCGCACGCCGCGGCGATCGTTGGCGAGCCGGCGCCGGCGCTCGAGGCGCGCGATGCCGACGGAAAGACGGTCCGCCTCGATGCCTACAAGGGCAAGTACGTCGTCTTGGAATGGGTGAATCGCCAGTGTCCGTTCGTGCGCAAGCATTACGGCAGCGGGAACATGCAGTCGCTTCAGAAGAAGTACACCGAGAAGGGCGTCGTGTGGCTCTCGGTCTGTTCCTCCGCACCGGGGAAGCAGGGCTACGTGCAGGGCCCCGAGGCGAAGGAGTGGATGGCGGAAGAGAAGGCGGCGCCGACCGATTTCCTGCTCGATCCCAAGGGGAAGGTGGGGAAGGCCTACGGTGCCAAGACCACGCCGCACATCTTCGTGATCGATCCCAAGGGCAAGGTCGTCTACAACGGCGCGATCGACGACAAGCCG
>Ga0099791_10001098_pt1 | contig 10476 bp, 5 predicted proteins | sample Rivendell_Oct201_7_FD_77318 | JGI IMG/M metagenome (GOLD analysis project Ga0099791, IMG submission 77318) | Vadose zone soil and rhizosphere microbial communities from the Eel River Critical Zone Observatory, Northern California to study diel... | ecosystem: Environmental > Terrestrial > Soil >... | reverse complement strand
TCCCGCGCGCGGCCGCGACGTGGGGCTCCCGCTTCCGCCCTCCTTCGCGGAGCGGCGTCCCTGGTACGAGTGGATCGCGCTCTGGGGAGGGGGCGCGCTCGCGATCATCGCGCTCGCCCTTCTCGTGCGCGCGATCATGCCCGGCATTCTCGGCACGCCGCAGTCACCCGTCCAGCAGTCGGCGATGCCGCTCGGCACCGGCGGGAACCTGGATCTCTTCTCCGATCCTCCCGGCGCGTCGGTGAAGATCGACGGCGTGCCGATTCCCACGCGCACTCCCGCGACGGATGTCTCGGTCTCGCCGGGCACGCACCGCGTGGACATGGATTGGGGCGTGTACGGCTCGCGGCGAGACACGGTGCAGGTCGCGTCCGGCGGCCGCGTGACGCTGCGTCCGCGCCTTCTGGGATCCGTGGGGTTCCGCTCGTCGGATCCGTCGCGCGTCCTCGATGTCTACGTGGACGGAGCCTACGTCGGCTCGACCCCCGTCGCGCTCGACAGCGCCGTGGTGGGACGGCACCTCGTGCGCTTCGGAGGCCCGGGCCTCAACTCGACGGCGCAGGAGGTGGAGGTGCTCCAGGGAACGCGCGTGGAGCTGATCGGGAATGCCGGCGCTCTTCCGGACAAGGGGCACGTTACCGTGCGGAGCGCGCTCCTGAGCGACAGCGGCTTCGAGGCGGGGCGTGGCGATCCGGTGTGGGCGGACGGCGAGATGCGCGGCGTGACTCCGCTCTCGCTCGATCTCAAGCCGGGCACGCACGGGTTCCGCGTGCTTCGCCGCGGATTTCCACCGCAGATCACCGTGCTCGAGGTGAAGCCGGGCGGGGATCAGTTCTTCACGGCGGAGTTCAGCTCCCGATCGGAGGATCCGCTCCGGTTCATGCCGCCGTCGGGAATCTCGATCTCCGATCCCGTCCCGGTCACGATCTCGCTCCCGGAAGGAGAGTGGGATGATTCGATGATTCTCTGGGTGTACGCTGCTCCTCCCGGCGGCTCCTTCCAGGCGCGGCGGATGACCCGCCTGGACCCGAGCTCGAAGCTCTTCGCGGCCCTCGTTCCCCCCGAGGTGCTCCGGAACAGCGGGCGCCAGGTGCGGGTCTATTTCAAGGCGGTCGGCGCGGCCGGCCGCGAGCTCTACTCCGAGATCTTCACCATCCCCGTTCTGAACTGACGCGGCCTCTCCCCGGCCGCGGGTCCTTCCCGTCCTCCCCGCGAGGGCGCGCTCGTGCGCCTTCCCGCTCCGGTATTTCTCTGGGTGTGCTTGCTCGCCGGCCACGCGCTCGTGTCCTGCGCGCCGATTCCCGCGGCGTGGGAAGAGACCTCTCGCTTCGGAGCGTGCGTGCTCGCGCCGGCGTCGCTTCTCCTGGGATGGATGGCGAGCCGGCACCACGCGCGCGTGCGGGCGTGGCTCTGGACGAGCCGCGCTGAGGTTTGCTGCGGCATCCTGGCGCTCGTCGCCGCCGGCGGCGCCCTGGGCGGGGAGGCGGACCGCATCCAGGAACCGCTCCCCGTACATCCGCGCGCGGTGCCGGTCGCGGTGGAAGGGCGCATCCTCGATGCCGTCGCCGCGGACGCGCTTTCTCCGGCGATCACCCTGCAGGCGACCGGGGTGCGCGTGGGGGACGCCACCGCACGATGTTCTTCCACCTTGCTCGTTCGCTTCGGAGACGACGGACCGCCTCCCGAGTGGGCGGTGCCGGGGATCTCGATTCGATTCCAGGGCACGTACCATCCTCTGGAGGGCGCTCGAAACCCGGGGACGTCGGCCCCGGGCCGATGGCTCGAGCGGCTGGGAATCGGGGGGACGGTGGACGCCGATCCGCCGACGGTCGTGGTGCTCGCGGGCCAAAAGGACGAGCCGATTCCCTGGAGCGGCCTCGTCCGGCTGCGTCTGGCGCGGCTCTTCTCCCGCGACCTCAGCGCCCCGGTCGCCGCGCTCGCACGGGGCATGGCCCTGGGGGATCGTTCGGGCATCGTCCCCGCGATCCGCGACTCCTTCCGCGACGGCGGGACGATCCACATCCTCTCGATCTCGGGGCTTCACGTCTGCGTGCTCGCGGGCATCGTGGCGGCGGCCGCGATCGCGCTCCGCATTCCTTCCTCCGCCGCGCTCTGGATCGAGCTCCTCACCCTCTGGGGTTACGTCGTTCTGGTCGGTGCGCCCGCTTCGGCCGTCCGGTCCGCAATCCTATGGACCGCCATGCGTGCGGCGCGCGTGCGCGGCTCCTCGGTGCGTCCCTTCGCGGCCTGGGGGAGCGCCGGTCTCCTGCTCCACCTCCTGGATCCCGGCGTGCTCGAGGATCCGGGCTTCCAGCTCTCCTTCGCCGCCGTGCTGGGCCTCGCCGCATCGGGCGGCCTGCGCATCGCACTTCCCTCAGCACCCTCCGCGGCCGGAATCGCGGCACGTGCTCGCTCCGTGGTCCAGGGACTTCTCTCCCTGGGACAGCAGAGCGCCTTTGCCGAAGCGGGGACCTTGGGTGTCCAGGTCATCCAGTTCGGCGCGGTCCCGGTCGCGGGGCTCTTCCTGAACCTCGTGGTCATTCCGCTCTGCGGTCTCTTCATGGCCGCCATGCTCGTGCACCTGGGCTGCGCCTTCGCGGCTCCGCCGCTCGCGCAGGCCGCGGCGGGAGCCGTGGAGCTCTCGGGGCTCCTCATGCTCTGGCTCACCGCGAAGGTCGCGGCGTGGATGCCGCCGCTGCCGGCGCGCGCGCTGCCGCCCGCCGCGGCAATCGTGGTCGGGCTCGCACTGCTTCTCGTGGCGGCCGCGGCGTGGGAACGGGCGCGTCTCACGCGCCGGCCCCGAGAGCGGAGGAACGCTGCCGCGTGCGCGCTCGCGGCGCTCCTTCTTTGCTGGGTGGCGCCCTTCCTGCCGTCTCCGCACCGGCCGGACCGCGCGGCCTGGCTCCTGGTGCTCGACGTGGGGCAGGGGGACGCCGCGGTGGCGCATGCATCGGGAACGTCGATTCTCGTGGACGCGGGTCCCGCGACGGAAACCCGCGACGAGGGACGCGTGGCCGTCGAGCCGGCCCTGCGCGCGGAGGGAATCGAACAGCTCGACGCCGCGATTCTCTCCCACGCGCACCGCGATCACTATGGCGGCCTGGCCTGGCTCTGCTCGCGCGGCTTCGTGCGGGCGCTCTTCGAGAATGGAAGCGATCCCGGGGGAGCGTGGCGCCGTCCCGTCCTCGCCGGGCTCGCGCGCTCGCGCGCCCGCGATCATTCCGTCCTGGCCGATACCATCCTGACTCCAGGCCCGAGCCTCAACGTTCCGCTTCTTCGCGCGCCTCCCCTCGAGGGTGCGCGGAGCGGAAACGCCGCCGAGAACAACCGCTCCCTCGTCGCGCTCGTACGCGTGGGAGAGGCAACCGTCTGCTTCGCGGGGGACGTGGAGCACGACGCGGAGATGGCGCTCCTCGGCACGCTCGGGCCGGTACAGATCATGAAAGTGCCGCACCACGGGAGCAAGACCTCGAGCGACTCGGCGTGGATCGCAGCGGCGAAGCCGCGCTTGGCACTCATCTCGTGCGGAGAGCGCAATCGCTTCGGACATCCCAACCGCGCCACCGTCGGGCGCTACCTCCTCGCCGGCGCCCGCGTGCTCCGGACCGATCAGGAGGGCGCGATCCGGATCACTCCCGTGCCCGGAGGAGCGCTCATCTCCACGCGCGCGCACCCCGCGCCGGAGCTTCTGCGGTGGAGCTCGAAGATGCGCTAAGTCCTTCGGGACAGAGTCCTTGTAAAGGATTGCGGGCAGTGGTATACGTTGGGTGGTGAAGCCGTTACGGCTGCTCGTCCTGGCCTCCGGCCGGGGGTCCCACGCGGCCAATTTGATCGAGGCCACGAGGGATGGCAGGATCTCGGGTAGCGTGGTGCGCGTCGTGAGCGATCGTCCCGACGCCCAGGCGCTCGAGACCGCCCGCGCGATGGAAGTCCCGGCCCAGGTGCTTGCGCCCGCGACGAAGGGAGCGCGTCTGGATCCGGAGGCGGAGCGGATGCTCCTTCGTCTCGTGCGGGAGGATCGCGCCGATCTCGTCGCGCTGTGCGGGTTCATGCGTATCCTGAGCGCCGGGTTTCTCGATGGCGTTTCGGCTCCGGTTCTGAACGTGCACCCGTCGCTGCTTCCCGCGTTCCCGGGACGGAACGCGCAGCGGCAGGCGATCGAGGCCGGCGTGCCCGTCACGGGCGTGACGGTCCACTACGTCGATTCGGGCATCGATACGGGTCCGATCCTGCTCCAGGCGCCGCTCGACGTTCTTCCGGGCGACACGGAGGAGACGCTGTCGGAGCGGCTGCTGCCCCTCGAACATCGTCTGTACGTCGAAGCCATTCGCCTGATTCAGCGGAGGAAGGAACGATGAAAGCCGTCGAGCGCGCTCTGCGCCGGGTGGAGGTTCCCGGAAGAAAACCCGACTACGCCGGAAAGGTGCGCGACATCTACGAGCTCGGCGATTCGCTGCTCATCGTCGCGACGGACCGGGTCTCGGCCTACGACGTGATCCTGAGCGAAGGCATCCCGGGCAAGGGACGGGTGCTCACCCAGATCTCCCGTTTCTGGTTCGAGAAGCTTCGCGGGCTCCTGCCCAACCACTACCTCTCGACCGACGTGGCCTCCTTTCCCGCGCCCTTCTCGCAGCACGCCTCGCTCCTCGAGGGCCGCTCCATGCTGGTCCGGCGCGCGAAGCGCTACGACGTGGAGTGCGTGGTGCGCGGCTACCTGGCGGGCTCCGGCTGGAAGGAATACCAGGCTTCGGGAGCGGTCTGCGGCGTGAAGCTGCCGCCCGGGCTTACGCTCTCCTCCAAGCTTCCCGAGCCGATCTTCACCCCGGCGACCAAGGCCCAGGAAGGACACGACGAGAACATCACGTTCGAGCGGATGGTCTCGATCGTCGGACGGGAGGTCGCCGGGAAGCTTCGCGAGGCATCGCTCCAGATCTACCGCGCCGCCGCCGAGCACGCGCGGGAGCGCGGCTTCATTCTCGCGGACACCAAGTTCGAATTCGGCGAGCGGGACGGGGCCCCGCTCTGGATCGACGAGGCGCTCTCGCCCGATTCCTCGCGCTACTGGCCGACGCGGGGCTATCGCGAGGGGGTCGCGCAGGACAGCTTCGACAAGCAGGTGATCCGCGACTACCTAGATTCCATCCAGTGGGACCGCAACCCGCCGCCGCCCCGTCTTCCCGAGGACGTGGTCGAGAAGACCAGCCGCCGCTACGAGGAAGCCTTGGCCGGAATCACGGGGGGTACGGGCCCGCGGTGAGCGAAATCCGGATCGGCCGCGCGCTCCTGTCCGTCTCGGACAAGACCGGGCTGATCGAGCTCGCGAATGGACTCGCGCGCCACGGAGTCAAGATCGTCTCCACCGGCGGTACCGCGGCCGTGCTCCAGGATGCCGGCGTCTCGGTCCGCGACGTCTCCGAGATCACGGGCTACCCCGAGCTCTTCCAGGGCCGCGTCAAGACGCTCCACCCCGTGGTGCACGGCGGCATCCTCTACCGGCGCGGGAACCGCGCCGACGAGGAGGAGCGCCATCATCACGGCGTCGTCTCGATCGAGCTGGTCGTCGTGAATCTGTATCCCTTCGAGAAGACCATCGAGCGCGCGGGCGTCTCCGAGGCCGAGGCCGTGGAGCAGATCGATATCGGCGGTCCGGCCCTGATCCGCGCCGCGGCAAAGAACCACGCGCACGTGCTGGTCGTCGTGGATCCGGATCAGTACGGCGAAGTTCTGGAATCGCTGGATCGCGGGCAGGGTGCCGTGCCCGCGGCGATGGCGCGGAAGCTCGCGCGGCGCGCCTTCGAGCGCACCGCGGCGTACGACGCGGCGATCGCGCGGTACTTCGCGGCGGGATGCCCGGAAGCTGCTCGCTCCGGCGCGCTTCCCGAGCGCATCGATCGCCGCTATCGCCTGCTCCAGAAGCTCCGGTACGGTGAGAACCCGGGGCAGGAGGGCGGGGTGTATGCGAAAGAGGAGGGGGGCGGGATCGAGGCGCTCACCCAGCTCAAGGGAAAGACGCTCTCCTACAACAACTACCTCGACATCGAGGCGGCGCTCCAGCTCCTGCACGAGTTCGAGGAGCCCGCCGCGGTCGTGGTGAAGCACCGCAACCCCTCGGGCGCCGCGGTCGCGCCCACCACGGCCTTGGCGATCCCGCTGGCGCGGGATGCCGATTCGCTCTCGGCCTTCGGCGGGATTCTCGCCGTGAACCGGCCGCTGGATGACGCGGCGCTCGAGGCCATCGGAAGCTTCTTCCTCGAGGTGGTGGTCGCGCCCTCGATCGCGGCCTCGCCCGAGCGGCTCGAGAAGACGCGAAAGAATCTCATGGTGCTCGAGGCTCCGGACCTCCTGCGCGGCGCGGCCGACCCGATCGCGACGCGCAGTCTCCTGGGCGGCCTGCTCGCCGAGACGCTGCCGGGCCCTCCGCAGTTCCAGAGCTGGATGGCGGTCACGGCCCGCAAGCCCACCGAAGCCGAGATGCGGGATCTCCGCTTCGCCTGGCGGGTCACGCGGCACGTGATCTCGAACGCGATCGTCATCGCGCGCGAGGGACGCACGCTGGGGATCGGGGCCGGGCAGTCCTCGCGCGTGGACGCCGTGCGGCTGGCGCTTCTCAAAGCGGAGCGTTCGGGACACGACGTGAAGGGCGCGGTGCTCTGCTCGGACGCCTTCTTTCCGTTTCCGGACTCGGTCGAGATGGCGGCCAAGGCCGGCATCACGGCGATCGCCCAGCCCGGAGGGTCGGTGCGGGACGAGGAATCCATCGCGGCCGCGGAATCGCGGGGCCTGACGATGCTCCTGACCGGAGAAAGGTGCTTCCTCCATTGAGCCACGAGCTGCTTCTCATCCTGGACTACGGATCGCAGTTCACGCAGCTCATCGCGCGGCGCGCGCGGGAGCTGGGGGTCTACGCCGAGATCGTGGACCCGCGCCTGACCCGGGCGCAGATCGAGAAGCGCGCCCCGAAGGGGCTGGTCCTCTCGGGCGGCCCGAGCAGCGTGCTCGAGCAGGGGGCGCCCGGTCTCGACCCGGGAATCCTCGACCTGGGCATTCCCGTGCTCGGGATCTGCTACGGCTTCCAGCTCCTCGCGCGCGACCTCGGCGGCCGCGTGACCCCGAGCGCGCGGCGCGAATACGGCGAAGCGACGCTCGCGGTCGAGACGGCGGGGCGGCTCCTCGCCGGAGTGGATGCGACGAGCCGCGTCTGGGCCAGCCACGGCGACGTGGTCGAGTCCATGCCGCGCGGATTCACCAAGCTCGCGCACACCGAGTCGGTCGACGTGGCCGCGGTCGAGGATCCAAAGCGCGGCGTCTACGCCGTGATGTTCCATCCGGAAGTCGCGCACTCCACGCAGGGCACGCGCATCTTGAAGAACTTCCTCTTCGAGGTGTGCGGGTTCCGCGGCGACTGGACGATGGGGCAGGTGCTGAACGAATCGGTGGCCAAGATCAAGGCACAGGTGGGAGCGCGGCGCGTCCTCTGCGCCCTGAGCGGCGGAGTCGATTCCTCGGTGGTCGCGGCGCTCCTGCACCGCGCCGTGCCGGGACAGGTCCTCGCCGTGTTCGTGGACCACGGCCTCTTGCGTCTGGGCGAAGCCGAGCAGGTGGCTCGCGCGATGCGCCCCATCCTCGACCGCGACCTCGTGACGGTCGACGCGCGCGACCGGTTCCTTTCCGCGCTCCACGGAGTCGAGGATCCGGAGCGGAAGCGGAAGATCATCGGGGCGGAGTTCATCAACGTGTTCGATCTGGCGGCCCAGGAGCGGGGCGGGGCCGATCTCCTGGCCCAGGGGACCCTCTATCCCGACGTGATCGAGAGCACCTCGACCCGCGGCCCCTCAGCCAAGATCAAGTCCCACCACAATGTCGGGGGGCTTCCGGACCGAATGAAAATGGAACTTGTGGAGCCGCTCCGGGAACTATTCAAGGACGAGGTTCGCGAGCTGGGCGCCCTCCTGGGGCTTCCGGCGGCCGTCGTGGGCCGTCATCCGTTCCCCGGCCCTGGCCTGGCGGTCCGGATTCTTGGACCGGTGACCGCGGAAGCAGTGAAGACGCTGCAGCTCGCAGACGATATATTCATCGCCGAGCTGCGACGCGGTGGGCTCTATGACGCAGTGTGGCAAGCATTTGCGGTGCTTCTGCCCGTCCGCACCGTGGGGGTGATGGGGGACGGAAGGACCTATGATCAGGTCGTCGCCCTCCGGGCGGTCACGTCGAGTGACGGAATGACCGCCGACTGGGCGCGGCTTCCGGATTCGTTCCTGGCCCGGGTATCCTCCCGGATCGTGAACGAGGTTCCGGGGGTGAACCGGGTCGTCTATGACATCAGCTCGAAACCTCCCGCGACGATCGAGTGGGAGTGAGCAAGGGATACTCATACCGGGAGGTTTTCTTGAAGAAGCGGAACATCGCCGCGCTCGCCGCGGCCCTGACCTTGTCCTTGCTCCTCTTTGCGCCGCACCTGGCGCGCGCCGCCGAGGTATCACCGCACGTGGTCGCCGCCGCTCGCGCCGCGGGTCAGGAGGCGCTCCTGATCCGGAACGCCGAGCGGTACAAGAGGAGCCGGGCCTGGGGCGTGGACCAGATCTATCCCGCCTTCGGTCTGAATTTCGCGAAGTACCCGCGCGACGGCATCGCCCACCGGAATCTCCTCGTCGTGCTGGCCGACTTTCCCGCCGATGCCTTCGGGCCCGCGGTCGGTCATGGCCCGAACAGCACGCCCGGGTACTACAACCGGCTCTTCTTCAGCGACGATCCGAACGACGGGATCATCAGCCTGAGGGAGTTCTATCGCACCAACTCGCACGGCCGGCTCATCGTCTCCGGGCGCGTCACTCCCGAATGGGTGAAGATGCCGCATTCGTACGCCTACTACACGAACGGCGCCTCGGGGCTCGACTTCGGATCCTATCCGCGCAGCGGACAGGGGGCCGCCGAAGCCGCCATGCAAGCCGCCTACAACTCGTTCGACCACAACCTGAGCTTCTTCGACAACGACGGTCCCGACGGGATCCCCTCGAGCGGCGACGATGACGGCTACATCGACGCGACGATCGTGATCCATCCCGGGCAGGGAGCGGAGGTCGCGCCGGCTCAATTCGAGCCCGACCTTCTCTGGTCGCACGAGGCCGGCGTCAGCACCTATCAGGACTGCCCGCAGCCGAGCAGCCCGAGCTGCCTTCCCGGGATGATTCTCGGGAACGTTCGCGGATTTCTCTACACGATGAACGGCGAGTTCAATTACCAGTCGGGCGACAAGGCGAACGGGACCTACCTCCACGAATTCGGCCACACGCTGGGGCTCGCCGATCTCTACGAGTTCAGCGGCTGCGGCAATCCCGTCGGAAGCGGGCTCGGCGTCTACTCGCTCATGAGCCTCGGAAACTACCTTCCGCTCTCGCCGCCGGAATCGCAGGGCTCGCGGGCGGGCGCGATCGATCCCTGGTCGCGCGCGTTCCTCGGATTCGAGTTGCCACTCGTCGTGGGCGTGTCGGGGCATTACACGCTCGCGCCCCTCACGCAGGGCGGTGGGGTGATGAAGATCTGGAAGAACGGGCAGCCGGGGTCCGAGTATTTTCTCGTCGAGAATCGGAATCAGGAAGGCCTGGACGCGGCGCTCCCGGGCTCGGGACTCCTGATCTACCACGTCGACGACACGATGATCGACAACTGCCGTGACTGCGACAACGCCTCCTGTCTCGTTCCGCCGGCGCCGCACGGCCGGGTGAAGGTCGTGCAGGCGGATGGGCTCTCGCAGCTCGAGGCGCCGAATCCTCCGAACTACGGCGGTCCCGAAGACTTCTTCCCGGGTTCCCTCGCGGTGCAGAACTGGACCCAGAGCACGTCACCGAACACCAACGACTATGCCGGCGGCGACACCGGAATCCGGATGACGAACATCCTTCGGGCAGGGAACGGGAGCGTGTCCTTCGATCTCTCCATCGCGCTGGTTCCCGAGATGGTGGTCTTCCAGGTGGACGTGCGTGATGGAGGCGCGGGGAACAGGAACGGGATCCTGGACAACGCCGAAACGGATTCGCTCGCGCTCCTGATCCAGAACGTCGGCACGGCTTCGGGCACGCTCAGCTTCACGCTGAGCACGACCGATCCCGGCGTCACGGTGAACGGCGGCGTCTCCGCGGCCACGCCCGCGACGGCGGGCGAGATGGGCGTGGTCCAGAATGCCACGCCCTTCGTCGTAACGGTCGGAACCTATGCCACCCTCCCGCACGCGGTGCCGTTCACGCTGGGCTGGACGGACGGAACCACGACCGGAACGCAGAGCTTCACGCTGTCGGTCGGCATGGGAACCGGGCTCGCCGAGGATTTCGAGTCGGGATTGGGGAGCTGGACCACGGCGGCGATCTCGCCCTCCACCGTGAACGAGTGGCATCCCTCCACCACGCGCGCCTACGGAGGCTCCGCGACCAGCATGAAGGTGGGGAGCACGCAGGATCCGAACGGCCTGGCCTCCAACGACGC
>Ga0099791_10001097_pt1 | contig 10479 bp, 8 predicted proteins | sample Rivendell_Oct201_7_FD_77318 | JGI IMG/M metagenome (GOLD analysis project Ga0099791, IMG submission 77318) | Vadose zone soil and rhizosphere microbial communities from the Eel River Critical Zone Observatory, Northern California to study diel... | ecosystem: Environmental > Terrestrial > Soil >... | reverse complement strand
CGGCGCCGTCTTCTCGAGGGAATGCTCCGCGGCGATCCCGCGCCCGGCTCCTCCATCAACGAATCGGGCCTCTCCGTGCTCCTGGGAGTCAGCCGCACGCCCCTCCGCGAGGCCTTGCTCAATTTGGTCGGTGAGGGATTCCTGAGCGCGACCCCGGGGAAGGGCTTCTATGTCCTTCCGCTGAGTACCAAGGAGGTGGAGGATATCTATCCCATCATCGCGGCCCTGGAGGTTCTGGGCCTTCATGCCTCTCCCTCTCCGACATCCACGCAGCTGAAGCGGCTGGCGGAGATCAACGCGGAGCTGGAATCGGTTCGCGATGATTGGGAGGCGGCGCTGCGCCAGGACGAGCTCTGGCACCGGACGCTCCTCTCCGGCGCCAACAACCGGCGGCTTCTCGAGACCATCCGCACGCTGAAGTACCACGCGCAGCGCTACGAGAGCGCGTACATGCGGCACTCCGGGAGGATCATCCGGTCGGTCGAGCAGCACCGGGCCATCCTTCGCGCCCTGCGCGACGGAGATCGCGAGGGAGCGGCGCGCCTGCTCGAGGCCAATTGGAAGATCAGCCAGGATTTTCTTCTCCCGTGGCTGCGCGAGGAGGAAGCGAGGAAGGAGCCGCCGTCCCGAAAGGCAATGAAATACGAAAGGTCAGATGAAGGGTGATCCGCTGGGATCGGATGCAGTCCTCGGTCTCCTCTGCGATCTCATCCGGATTCCCTCCGTGAATCCCGCCCTGGGGGACGGCGACGCACCGGGCGAGCAGGCGATCGCCGCGTTCGCGAAACGATGGCTCGAGGAGCACGGCCTCCGCGCGACGCTCGAGGAGGCGTCGCCGGGGCGGCCGAATGCCGTCGGCGAGACCGGAAGCGGATCCGGGACCACGCTCGTGCTCTGCGCGCATCTCGACACGGTGGGGGTCGCGGGGATGCCCGCGCCCTACACACCCGAGGTGCGCGAAGGGCGCGTCTACGGACGCGGCGCCTACGACATGAAGAGCGGCGTCGCCGCCGTCATGAGCGCCGCAGCGGCGCTGGAGCGTGACTCCCTCCCGGGAACGGTGCTGGTCGCGCTCGTCTCCGACGAGGAATATGCTAGCCGCGGAGCCGAGCACTTCGTGGAGCGCCACCGCGCCGACGGCTGCATCCTGACCGAGGGGAGCGAGGGGAAGCTGGTGCTCGCGCACAAGGGGTTCCTCTGGATCGACGTCATCACCCGGGGACGCGCCGCGCACGGCAGCCGGTGGGACCTGGGGAAGAGCGCGATCGGGGCCATGGGGAGGATCGTCGCGGCCCTCGACGAGTTCGATTCCCGGGAGCTTCGCGGGCGCGTGCATCCGCTCGTGGGCCCGGCCTCCATGCACTGCGCCCTCATCTCGGGAGGCGTGGGAATCTCGACCTACGCTCCCGAATGCCGTCTCGAGATCGAGCGGCGCACGTTGCCGGACGAGACCCCCGAGCGTGCCCTGGAGGAGATTCGCAAGATCGTCGTGGGAATCGATCCCACCGCCGAGGTGACGCTTCGCTTCTCCCGCACGCCGCTTCTTACCGACCGGAACGCGGCCATCGCACGATGCGTGCGCGATTCGGCCACGTCGGTCGTGGGAGGCCAGCCCGAAGAGACCGGCGTCGGCTACTGGATGGACGCCGCGATCTTCGCGGGAGCCGGCATCCCGAGCGTGAACTACGGGCCCGCCGGAGCGGGCGCGCACGAGACCGTGGAATGGGTCGACGCCGCCTCGGTGGTCACGTGCGCGCGGGTGCTCCACGAGAGCGCGAAGCGGTTCGTCCGAGGCGAATGAGGCGGTCGTCGAGGAAGCCGGCCCAGAACTTCGTTTGACGCCCGGAACACCTCCTGCTATCTTCTTTCGTCCGCCGCGAGGGCCAAAGCTCGCGGTCTTTTCGTTTGGAGGTGGATGGCATGTCCTGCCGCGTCGTTGTCGGCGCCCAGTGGGGTGACGAGGGAAAAGGCAAGATCGTCGATCTCCTGAGCGAGGAAGCCGACGTGGTGGCCCGCTACCAGGGTGGCCCGAACGCCGGCCACACCGTCGTCGTGGGCGATCAGACCTTCGTCCTGCATCTCATCCCGTCCGGGATCCTTCGCCCCAACACGCTCTGCTACATCGGAAACGGCGTCGTGGTGAATTGCGACGCGCTTCGCCAGGAGCGCGACAAGCTGCTCCAGCAAGGGATCTACGTGGACGGGCGCCTCTTCGTCTCCCTGTCGGCCCACATCATCCTGCCCGATCACCGGGCCATCGAGCAGCTCACCGAGGCGGGCCCCGAGAGCGCGCGGATCGGCACCACGGGGCGCGGGATCGGACCCGCGTACACCGACAAGGCGGGCCGCGTGGGGCTGCGCGTGGCCGATCTCCTGGATCCCGAGATTCGCGAGGAGCGTGTGCGCGGGCTGCGCGAACGCGCCCTGAAGCTCCTCGGCCCAGGCGCCAAGCTCGAGCCCATCGAGGCCGTGCTGGCGCGGTGCGCGAAGGACGACGAGCTCCTGCGCTCCATGGCGGTGAACGTGTCGCACGCGGTGGACGCCGCCATCCGCGGCGGGAAGCGCGTGCTGCTGGAAGGAGCCCAGGGAACCCACCTGGACCTGGATCACGGGACGTATCCCTACGTGACCTCCTCGAGCGCCGTCGCGGGCGGGGCCTGCACCGGCGTTGGAATCGGACCCACGAAGATCACGGACGTCATCGGGGTCGCGAAGGCCTACGCCACGCGCGTCGGAAACGGTCCCTTCCCCTCGGAGCTCGAAGGAGATCTGGCCGACAAGCTTCGCGAGGAAGGTAAGGAGTACGGCGTCACCACCGGTCGGCCGCGTCGCTGCGGCTGGTTCGACGTGGTGGCCATCCGGCACGCGGCGCGGGTGAACGGGCTCACGCAGCTCGTGATCACGAAGCTGGACGTGCTGGACAAGATGCCGGAGATCAAGATCGTGGTCGAGTACGAGATCGGAAAGCGGCGCGTCTCCGAGATGCCGGAGTCCCTGGCGGATCTCCATGCCGCGCGCCCCATCTGTGAGGCGTTCTCGGGGTGGACCGCGCCCACGTCAACCGCGCGTCAATGGGACGACCTTCCCCGGGAGGCGCGGCGATACCTGGACCGCCTCGAGGAGCTGGCCGGGGTTCCCATCCGGCTCGTCTCGGTGGGGTCGGGGCGCGAGGAGAACGTGCGCCGCCACGTGAACCCTCACCACGCGCAGGCCGTCGGCCGCTAGCCCGGGCGGATCGCCGAATGACGGCGCGTCCCTCCAGCTCCACCGGAAGCAAGTCCCCCGGAGCTTCCCGCAACCGAGGCGAACCGACCGGAGCACCCCGCACCCGAGGCCCCCGCCGGAGCCTCATCGCCCTCTTCTTCTTCCTTCTGGCGATCCCGCTCTACGCGAACACGATGGGGAACGGCTATGCGGTCGATGACACCATGTTCATCACCGACAACGCCTACACGAAGAACGGAATCCGGGGCATCCCGGACATCTTCAGCCACGACAGCTTCGAGGGATACTTCAACGAAAAGAAGAGCCTGGTCAGCGGGGGAAGATATCGCCCGCTCTCGATTGCCACGTTCGCTATCGAGCACCAGGTCGCGGGAGAGAACCCCGCGCTGGGACACGCGGTCAATCTGGCGCTCTACGGACTCACCGGCGCGCTCCTGTACCTGCTCCTGATCCGGCTCCTTCCACCCGACGGGAAGGTCCGCTGGTGGGCCACCGCTCCGTTTCTGATCACGCTTCTCTTCATGACGCATCCGCTCCATACGGAAGTGGTCGCGAACATCAAGAGCCGGGACGAGATCCTGGCCCTGCTCTTCGGCATCGCCACGTTTCACGCGTTCCTGACAACCTGCGAGCGGCCCGGCGCCCGAGGCCTTCTCCTGCTCGCCGCCGGTGCCTTGTTCTATTTCCTGGGCCTCTTGTCCAAGGAGACGTTGATTCCCTTCCTCGTCGTCATCCCGCTCGGCATCTGGTTCTTTCGCAGGGTGGATCCGCGGCGTCTCGGAATCGTTCTCGGCGCGATGGCCCTACCGCTCGCCGCGTACTTCGTGATTCGAGGGATCTTCGCGGGGCCGATGAAGATCATTCGCACCGGGGATCTGCTCAACGATCCCTTCACCTATGCGACTCTGGAGCAGCGGGTGGCCACGATCTTCAAGACCGTCGGAATCTACCTGCGGCTCTTCCTCGTCCCTCACCCGCTCACGAGCGACTACTACTACAACCATGTCCCGTTAGCCCATCTCGGAGATCCGTCCAGCTTCCTGCCGGCGCTGATCACGCTGGGCCTCGCGGCCTACGCCGTCGCGGGAATGCGCGGCAGGAACCCGATCGCCTACGGCATTCTCTTCTTCGCGATCACGTTCTCGATCGTCTCCAACCTGCTCTTCTCCATCGGCACGACGATGGCGGAGCGCTTCCTCTACATCCCCTCCCTCGGGCTTGCGATCGCCGCGGTTCTCGGCGTGGAGGCCCTGTCCGGGCGGCTGGTGGGAAGAAATGGACCGCGCGTCGCCGCGGGATTCTTGATTCTCATCTGCGCGGCGTATTCCGTGAAGACGGTCTCTCGCAATCCCGCCTGGAAGGACAACTACACGCTGTTCACGACCGACATCAAGGTCTCTCCGAACTCCGCGAAGATTCAGGCCGCCGTGGCTTCCATTCTGGAAGAGGAGGCCAACAAGAAGAAAGATCCAGCCCTGCATCAGGCGCTGATCGAGCAGGCCATCCGGCATTTCAGGAGAGCCATCCAGATCTACCCCGAGCACAGTCTCGCCTGGTTCGGGCTGGGGAACCTCCTGGCGGCGCAAGGAAACGAACATGCCAAGGAGGCGATCCAATGCTACCGGCACGTGGTCGCGCTCGAGCCGGACAAGGCGGTGGCGTTTCGAAATATCGCCCTGACCGCCGACAAGATCGGCGATTTCGAGACCGCCCTGGAGGGAATCCGGAGCTATCGCCGGCTCCGGCCCGCCGACATCGAGGCGGGACTTCTGGAGGCGTCCTATCTGAACAAATCCGGGCGAGTGGGCGAGGCGATCCGGGTCCGAGAGGAGGTCGCCCGTGCGAATCCTCGGAACGCGCAGCTCTGGTCCGACATGGGCTTGTTCTTCGCGAACACCGCGCACGACTATGGAAAGGCGGTCGAATATCTGGATCGCGCGATCCAGCTGGATTCGACGAAGGTGGGTACCTACGAGAACCTGGGCTACGCGCAAATCTTGAACAAGCAACCCCGCGCGGCGGTACAGACGCTGGAGAAGGGGGTCGCTCGATTCGGAGAGACGCAGCTCCTCGAATGGAACCTCGGTGCGGCATGGGACGCCCTGGGAGAACGGCAGAAGTCGGAACGGGCCATCTCCCGTTCCAAGGAGCTGGGCGGGCCATGGTAAGGAACGTCTTCTTCCTGCCGATCCTTTTCCTATGGTCTCCCTCAAGGCATACGGCCCGATGCGATTCTTCGCGGCGGGATTTCTCCTGTTCTGGCTCTGCGGCTGGCTGGCAGGGGAGTGCTTCGCGCTCTGGTTCCTGGGCAACGGCCTGGTTGCGATCATGTCCGGGACCCCTTTCCTCTCGGGAAAGTCGCCGGTTCAGGTTGGCCCCGCGATCGCGGTCGGCGCGTTCCTGCTGCTCTGGCTCGCGCTCTGGACCGTCGGTGGAATCGCCGCGATCAGCGAGTTCCTTCGTCTGGTAGCGGGTGAGGATCGCCTCTCCGCGGAGGGGGGCCGCCTCACGGTAATGCACCGGCGCGGGCCGTTCGTCCGTCGCCGCGAATTCCCGCGAGACACGCTCCAGCGGCTGTATCTGACGCCGACTCGATGCGCCCTCGCGGTGGATTCATCGGGGGCCACGATCGAGCTCTCGCGTCTGGGTTCGCTCGAGGAGCGCAGCAGCGCGGCGAAGACGCTTCGCTCCGAGCTGGGGCTGAGCGATGCGAACTCGAGCCCGAACCTCGGGAGCGCGCTCCCGAAAGGCTGGGAGGAGATCATCACCCCGGAAGGCGAGCGCGCCGTCATCCCCTCACAGGCGACACGGCGGGTGCAGGCGCGGGTGGCCGCGGTGTTCGCCCTTCTCCTCGGAGCTCTGGCCGTCACTGTCGTCCAGAAGTCGTTTCTCAACCCCGGGCTGATCGTCGCCGTCATCCAGCTCGTGCTGGGCGCCGTCGGGCTCGGCTGCGCGGCCGCGTGGCTTGGGCGCGGACGGATGGAATGGCGGATCGGGAGCGGGAGGGTCACGCTCCGGAGACGGTTTGGATCGAAGGTCAAAGACGTCTTCGAGGCCAAGCGCTTCGAGCTCGCCATCGACAAGGATAGCGACGGCGACACCCGATTCAGCCTGATCGCCGTTTCCGATCCCGCTCCCGCCGCTCCCGGGACCGCCGCTCATCCCCCTTCGACCGCTCCCGCCACGATCACCCTCTCCACCTCCTCGGGCACTGCTTCCGCCTCTCTCGCGACCTGGACCTCGGTCCTCAAGAACCGCCGCCGCGTCACTTCCGTCGGCAACAATCCCTCGACACCACGTCAGCTGGGGGCCTACCTTGCCCGTGCGGCAGGCATTCCTTTCGAGGATCGCACCACCCCGGAGGCCCGTCAGGCCGAGCTTCAGCTCATCAAGGAGCAGCTCGAGAAGGCGGGACCGGTGGGCCGGTTCGCGATGCAATTCCTGATCAAGGCCCAGGAGCGGACTCGAAAACAGGGATAGTCCGGAGAACGCGGGGGTAACTTCTGGGCATCCTTCCGCCCGATTCCCGAACGGACCACCCGGCGAAGTCCAGCCTCCTGGCCATCGTCTCCATCGCGGTCGTCGCCTACGCGATGTGCGACATGATCCACGAGGTGCTGGGGCACGGGGTGGCGTGCGCGCTGACGCCCGGCGTCCGGGCGTTGTCCCTCTCGACGGTGGCGCTTCAGACCTCGGCCGAGAGCCGGTTCGTGGCGTCGGCAGGCTCGATCGCCAACCTCGCCGTGGGAGTCGTGCTCCTCGCGGTGGTGGACCGCAGGCAGCGCTTCGGCCTTACGGGATATTTCCTGTGGCTCCTCGCCACCCTCAACCTCCTCAACGGAACCGGGTACCTCCTTTTTTCCAGCATCCTGAACATAGGGGACTGGGCCGTCGTGATCGAGGGCGCCAAGCCTCACTGGGTCTGGCGGACGGTGATGGGTGTGGTCGGGATCGCGGCGTACGTGCGGTCCGTCCAGCTCTCGGCGAACTCACTGGGCGGGTTCGTCCGAAGCGGACAGCTCGCCCTGGAGAACGTGCGCCGGCTCGTGCTCCTCGCCTATATCTCGGGCGGTCTCCTTCTCGTCGCCGGCGCCGCCCGGAATTCCATCAGCCCGGGCCTCATTCTGACGTCCGGGGCGAGCAGCGGCTTCGGTGCCATGATGGGAATGCTCTTCATTCCCGGTATCGTGGAGGGCACCACCGGCGGCTCCGTCCCTGGGGCGCCCGGCCTGCGCGCCAGCATCCGCTGGGCCGTGGCCGGTGCGCTGGTCGCGCTCTTCTTCATCGGAGTCCTGGGACCCGGCATCACCCTGGCCCGGTAGGGCCACACGCAGTTCCTCACCCGCGATTCCGCAGTCCGCGGTATTTTTCTGCAACCCCCAGGCCCACCTGAAGCGTCTCCGGTCCGGGTACCCGAACCAAGGAGCTCCGTAACGCGATGGATTCCCGCGACGACGCGGCACGCTGGCAAAGGCTCATCGGCTTGCTGAAACCGATCCACGCGCAGGCCGTGGCGACGTCGCGACGCTTGTGCCGATCCGTCGACGACGGTGACGATCTCTACCAGGAGACCGTGCTCCGGGCGTACGACAAGCTGAACGGGTTGCGCGACGAATCCCGGTTTCGTTCCTGGTTCTTCGCCACGCTCCTTTCCAGACACCGCTCGCGCGTGAGACGTCCACGGCGGGACGCGGTCTCGATCGAAGGCGCCTTCGAGCGGGGAGCCGAGCCTACGGGAGAGGACGGGACGGCATGGGAAGAGGAACGGCGCCGGGCGCAACGTGTGGCAAGGGCCCTGTCGGGACTTCCACCAGAGCAGCGAGAGGCGATCGTGCTCCACGACATCGAAGGATTTTCGATTGCAGAGATTGCGGAAATGCAGAGGGTCACGCTCTCGGCGGTGAAGTCGCGATTGACGCGCGGCCGGGAGAAATTGCGCCGGTTCTATCTTCGGCACGGACTGAAGAGTGAGACGGCGCCCTATCTGGAGTCGCTGACGGCCGGGACCATGGCCTGGCCGGTAAAGGAGAGATCCCATGAACGATGAACCTGAGCTGAAACGGGATCTCGAGGCTTTGCGGAAGGTCAGCTCCAGGGATGTACCGGATCTGGAAACCACCATTCGAATCGCTCGCCAGCGCGTGCCCGAAACGGGGCCCTGGCCTTGGAAGATCAGGAGGGAAATCATGGCTCTACTTCACTCGATCCGTACACGCCCCAGGGTCACGGCCGCCGTTCTCGGTGCGCTCGCCATCCTGGTCGCGTCGGTCGTGCCGGTGTCGTACCAGCGTGTCACCGGGCAGGACGTCGCTCTGACGTTGGCGGGAAGAGAAATCGGTAACCAGGATGTGAGGACCGTCGCTCAGGATCTCAAGAGTCTCCTGGGATCGGGCGCGGTCGTGGTGGATGCATCGGCCGAGTCCGGAGCGTCCCGGTACGTTCTCCGGACCACGTCCACGAATCGCGCTGGACCCGAGGTGCAGCATGCCGCGGTGGAGTTCGCCCGGGGCCTGGCGGCCAGGGGCTACTCGGCGTCGGTCGCGGTCACGCCGCATCGTGAGCGCGTGCGGTATCCAGCCGTCGCCTACGCCTTCGACCAGATCATCCGCATCAGCGTTGACGGAAAGAGCGCGGCGGCGCTCGAGGCCGAGATTCGCGACAAGCTGGCTCAGGCCGGAGTCCCCGATGCCCAGGTCTCCGTCACCGATCATCCCGGCGGAGGACGCGACATCCGGCTCAACGTCGAGCGGCAGCACGTGGGGGATGCAGAGCCCCTGCCTCAGGTCGTGCTGGAGAAGAACGGCGCGGCGCTCGAGGATGGCGAAGGGTTCGCGGTGAGGATTCAGAAGAAGAAGGTGAACGGCGCAACCACGCTCACGTTGGAGGTGACGGCGAGCGGCAAGTCGGCGAAGGTCGAAGTGCCGAATTCCGACACGATGAGCGACGCCGCAATCACAGATTCGGTCGGCTCCCAGCTCCGCCAGGCGGGGATTGACGCTCGTGTGACCGTGACGAACGGGAAGGTCGAGATCGAGCCGGTGAGGTAGGGCGGGGTCAGCGACTTCTTTGATGAAGGCAGGCAGGGCGGCCCGAACGGCCGCCCTGTCTCGTTTCGAGGAAGATCCTCACCCGTTCCTCAGGCGTCCCACGAGGCGCAGCAGACCGTCCAGGAGCGTCAGCGGGTGTGGTGGATGGCCGGGAACATAGAGGTCGATCGGCAGCACTTTCTCGACCCCGTTCAGCACCTCCGGGTTTCCTGCAAACGGCCCGCCCGAGATGGCCGCCGCGCCCATGGCGATCACGATCTTCGGCGGGGGCACCGCATCGTACGTCTTCCCCAGGGCGGATCGCATGTTCGTCGTGACTGGCCCGGTGACCAGAATGCCGTCGGCATGACGCGGCGACGCAACGAACTGGATGCCGAAACGGCTCGAGTCGAACACCACGTTTTGCAACGCTGCAGCTTCCTGCTCGCATCCCGCGGATCCGCCGGCGCTCACCTGCCGGAGCCGGAGGGATCTCGCGAGCAGATCCCGCCTGCTTGCCTCCAGCGGTTGTGCGAGTCTCGGCGGGCCTGCGTCCACGATCAGGTCCTCGCGCCGCGTGGCGGCCATTCGATGGTCGGGGGTGAACCGGATGGCGCCCGTCGGACACGCCTTCGTGCACTCATTGCAGAAGAGGCACCGTCCAAGGTCGAGGGTGGGGCTCTTCCCGGGAGCGATGGCTCCTGTGGGACACGCGTCGGCGCACTCCCTGCAGCCGTCCATGCACTTCGCCGGATCGATCGCGGGCCGGCCTCGAAATCCCATCGGGAGCGCATCGCCGGGTGGAGGGAACCGGATCGTCCGGTTTCCCTGTCGCATTCTCTCGAGGAGGGCTTTCAGCACGAGTCGCTTCCGCTCATAGGTCGTGGCCGCTGTAGGACAGGTTGAAGCTCTTGTTGCAGAGCGGGAAATCGGAGATCGGCTGGTCGCGCATCAACATCGCGAGCGCCGTCCAGTTGTGGAACGAAGGATCCACAATCTTGTAGCGCCGAATCCTTCCTTGCCCATCCGTCACCGCGGCGTGGCAGATCTCGCCGCGCCACCCCTCCACAAGCGACAGGGCGATGCTGTCCGGAGCCAGCGGCCCGGGTGCGAGGCGCGGTTCCCCAGCGGGAAGGTCCCGAAGAATGGCCCGCGCGTACTCCGCCGAATTCGAGCACTCGAGCCAGCGCACGCGCGCTCTCGCGAACACGTCTCCGGAAAACCAGGT
>Ga0099791_10001095_pt1 | contig 10488 bp, 15 predicted proteins | sample Rivendell_Oct201_7_FD_77318 | JGI IMG/M metagenome (GOLD analysis project Ga0099791, IMG submission 77318) | Vadose zone soil and rhizosphere microbial communities from the Eel River Critical Zone Observatory, Northern California to study diel... | ecosystem: Environmental > Terrestrial > Soil... | reverse complement strand
GGGCCAAGCTGGCCGCGGTCGGGCTCTCGGAGCGGGAGCACCACCACCCGGCCCAGCTCTCGGGCGGCCAGCAGCAGCGGGTGGCGATCGCGCGGGCCCTCATCAACAACCCGGTGCTGATCCTGGCCGACGAGCCGACCGGCGCGCTCGACTCGCGGACGAGCGTCGAGATCATGGCCCTCTTCCAGGACCTCAACCGCGAGGGCATCACGATCGTGGTGGTGACCCACGAGGCCGACATCGCGCGCTACGCGGGGCGCACGCTCAGCTTTCGCGACGGCCACCTCACCCACGACGAACCGGTGTCCGATCGCCTGGTCGCCCGCGAGCTGCTCGCGACCCTGCCGAGCGGAGAGGCCTCCGACGAGGAAGACGTGGAGACCGAGGTCTCGCCCACGTGAACGTCCTGGCCAGCGCGCGGATCGCGGTGCGGGCCCTGCGGGTCAACAAGATGCGCAGCGCGCTCACCATGCTCGGCATCGTGATCGGGGTGGGCGCGGTCATCACCATGGTGGCGGTGGGCGCGGGGGCGCAGGCCCGGGTGGCCGAGCAGATCCAGAGCCTCGGGGCCAACATCATCGTGATCTGGCCCGGGACGGTGAACGTCTCCGGAGTGCGGCTCGGGGCCGGGGCCCAGGCGACCCTCTCGGAGGACGACGCGTGGGCGATCCAGCGCGACATCCCGCTCGTCGACGTGGTGGCGCCGTACGTGCGAGGCAACGCGCAGGTGGTCTACTCGAATCTCAACTGGTGGACCGGCATCCTCGGGATCACCCCCGAGTACTTCCCGGCGCGCGACTGGGAAGTGATCGAGGGCCGGATGCTCACCCAGGAAGAGGTGGACGGCGCGTCGAAGGTCGCGCTGGTCGGCCAGACCGTCGCCCGCAACCTGTTCGGCGACGAGGATCCCCTCGGTCAGGTGATCCGGATCAAGAAGGTGCCCTTCACCATCATCGGGGTGCTGGACCGCAAGGGCCAGACCACGTGGGGCCAGGACCAGGACGACCAGATCCTGATCCCCATCACCACCGCCAGGACCAAGGTGCTGGGCGGCAACCAGGCCAAGGGCCGCGCGGTGGGCTCGATCACCATCAAGGTGATTGAGGCCGATCTGATGAAGGCGGCCGAGAACGAGATCCGCGAGCTGCTGCGGCAGCGGCACCGGCTGCAGCCCCACCAGGAGGACGATTTCAATCTCCGGAACCTGGCCGAGGTGCTCCAGTCCCAGGAGGCCGCCTCCCGCGTGCTCACCATCCTGCTCGCGGCCATCGCGTCGGTCTCGCTACTGGTGGGCGGCATCGGTATCATGAACATCATGCTGGTCTCGGTGACGGAGCGGACCCGGGAGATCGGCCTGCGCATGGCGGTGGGCGCGCGGGGCCGTGACATCCTGGCCCAGTTCCTGGTGGAGGCGGTCACCCTGTCGCTCATCGGCGGCGCCATCGGCATCGGCGCCGGCCTCCTCGGCTCCTACGCCATCGCCTACTTCGCGGAGTGGCGCACCCTGCTCCAGTTCGAGGCGATCCTGATCGCCTTCGGCTTCGCGGCCGGGGTGGGCATCTTCTTCGGCTTCTACCCGGCGCGCAAGGCGGCCGGGCTCAACCCCATCGACGCCCTCCGGTACGAATGATCGCCCGCCGGCTGCTCGGTGCCGCACTGGCCTGGGTCGCGCTCGGCGCGGCGGTCGAGGCCCAGACCTACTCCCCGCAGTCCCCCTCCCGCCTCGCGGTGAGCTTCACCACCGAGCGCGTGGGCAGCGGCCGGCTGCTCGTCTACGGGGAGGTGCGCAACGGGGCCAGCTCCTCGTGCGAGCGGGTGATCGTGGGCGTCGAGGGGCTCGACGAGAACGGCCGCGTGGTCAGCCGGGGCCGGGCCTTCGTCTTCGGGGTCGTCCCCTCGCGGGGCTCGAGCCCGTTCGAGGTGCGCATGTCCTCTCCCGGGACCGAGAAGCGCTTCCGCGTGGAGATCGAGTCCTTCCAGTTCGTGTCCTCCTCGGGGAACTGACGCCCGCGGGTTCGTGAAGAAGCGAAAGAAGGCCGCCTCACCCCGCCGCCGCATCGCTCGCCAGCGCGCCCGTCGGCGGCGGGCCCGGGCGCGCCGGGCGCGCGTCGCCGCCCCCGCGCCGGCTCCCGCCCCACTCGCCCTCGCGCCTCCGGCGGCCGCGCCGCCCAGCGCGTCGGCGCCGGCCGTCGCGACCCAGGTCGAGCAGCGCGGGCGGCCCATCGTCGCCGCGCTCGCGCGGATCGCTCGTGGCTCGGAGCCGCCGCGGGCCCGCCTCGAGCAGGCGATCCGCCTGCTCCTGGCCGCCTACGGCGAGAGTGATCCCGACTTCTCCGGGCTCTTCCTGACCGGCTGGGCCCGGGCCCGGCACGACAAGCAGTTCCGCCTGACCCTCGCCTGGCAGCGGGAGCAGATCCGGCTCTCCCTCGAGGACATCCTGACGGAAGGCGTGAGAACCCGGCGGTTTCGCGACGATCTGGACGCGGGCGCAGTGGCTGCTGTCATCGTGGGCGCGGCCGAGGGCTGCCTGCTGCAGGCCGCGACCGAGGGCGGGGCGGTTCCGGCCGAGCGCCTGGTGGGCGCCCTGCTGACCCTGGCCGTCAGCGGGGCTTGAGCTCGATGTGGTAGCCGTCCGGATCCTGGATGTAGAGCGACGGGCCGGTGCCGAAGGCGCCGCGCCGCTCCACCACGTCTCCATCGACCGTCACCCCGCGGGCGCGCAGCCCGTCCCGCACCGCGGTCAGGTCGCCGCAGCGGATCGAGAGGCAGAAGTGGTCGAGCCCGCCCCCCTCGGCCCGCTCGCCCGGCAAGAGGTCGATGAGCTGCTCGCCGAAGCGGAGCTGCACCAGCGAGATGCGCTCGTTCACGTGGTCGAGCGTGCATCCGAGGAGGTCGATGTAGAAGCGCTGCGAGGCCGCCTGGTCGCGCACGCGCAGCACCAGGTGATCGAGGCCCAGGGGCTCGAAGCCGCGGCTCATCGCCTGAGCCCCACCGCCACCAGGCCCAGGATCCCGGCGAGCAGGCTCACCCCGTTCAGGACGCTGGAGAGCCGGTGCAGCCGGGTGAACACGAGGGACTCGGTGGAGACCGCGCCGGTCGCGGCGCCGGTCTGGTGCAGGGCCTCGCGCGCGGCGTGGGCCGCGGGCAGCACCACGAGCCACGCGTAGAGCGTGCTGGCGAGCATCAGGGCCACCAGCAGCAGCGAGACCCAGCCGCCGGATCGGTCGTCGCGGAGCAGCAGGCGCACCAGCAGGGCCAGGAGCGCGAGCCCGCCGAGCGCGGCGCCGACCGCGTAGTAGCGGGGGAACACCGCGCTGACGAAGCGGCCGGCCGCCTCGCGGTCGAGCGTGGTGAACGCGGCGGGCGCGATCACCGCCCCGAAGAACGCCATCACCCCGAGCCAGCAGACGATCGCCCCCGCGGCCATGATCCTCATCGCGCCTACCATACCGGCGGCGCCCCCGCATCGCAAGGCGCGCGGAGGGCGCGCGGTTGACAGTGCGGGCTCGGGCCCTCTAGCATCGGGCGCGATGCGCCTGGCGGCGGCGGTGGTCTTTTTCCTCGGCGCGGCCGTCGCCGCGTGGGCCCAGTCGGGGCCGGCCGCCGAGGTACGCGCTTTCGCCTCGCGCTACCACGAGGACCCGGCGCGGATCGACACGCTCCGCGCCACCATGACCCGGATCGTGGAGAGCGACCCCCAGGTCGACAACCTGCTCGCCCTCGCCCAGATCGCGTTCATCTACGGCGACATCCGCGCCAAGACCACCGACGACAAGGTCGCAGCGTACGAGCAGGGCCGGCAGGCGGCACGACGGGCGGTGGAGGCGGCGCCCGGCAACGCGCGTGCCCACTTCTGGTACGCCGCCAACGTGGGTCGCTGGGGTCAGACCAAGGGCGTGGTGCGATCTCTCTTCCTGTTGCCCGAGGTGAAGAAGGGAATGGAGACCGCGCTCGAGCTGGACCCGCGCTTCCCGTCCGCCTACGTGCTCGCCGGTACCGTCTACTGCGAGGTGCCGGGGCTCTTCGGCGGCGACCTCGAGAAGTCGGAGGCGATCTTCCGGCGGGGGCTCGAGGTCGACCCGCGCTTCACCGCTCTGCGCGTCGGTCTCGCCCGCACCCTCATCAAGCGCCGGCGGATCCCGGAGGCGCGGCGCGAGCTGCAGGCGGCGCTCGACGAGAAGAGCCCCGGCAACCTGGCCGACTGGACGCTCAAGGACGCGCCCGAGGCGCGCGCGCTGCTCGCGTCGCTCGCGGGTCGCTCGTGAGCATCGGCCACGTCATCCGGCGCCTCCGCCGGGAGGCGCCGACCTGGCGGGCGACCGCGCTGGCCCTGGTGGCCGACCAGTGGCACGATCCGTTCCGCGTCCTGATCGCCTGCCTGCTCTCGCTCCGCACCAAGGACGAGACCACCGGGCCGGCGGCGGCGCGGCTCTTCGCGCTGGCCGACACGCCCGAGCGCCTGCGGCGCCTGAGCCCCCGCACCATCGAGCGGGCGATCTACCCGGTCGGCTTCTACCGGACCAAGGCGCGGGTGCTGCGCGACGTGAGCCGCGACCTGATCGAGCGGTTCGGCGGCGCGGTGCCGGACGAGATCGACGCGCTCCTCACCCTCAAGGGCGTCGGCCGCAAGACCGCCAACCTGGTGGTGACCCAGGGCTTCAACAAGCCGGGCATCTGCGTGGACGTGCACGTGCACCGGATCTCGAACCGCTGGGGCTACGTGACCACCCGGACCCCGGAGGAGACCGAGATGGCGCTCCGCCGACGGCTCCCCCGCCGCTACTGGATCGGCTACAACGATCTGCTGGTGTCCTTCGGGCAGAACGTGTGCCTGCCCGTCTCGCCCCACTGCTCGCGCTGCCCGATCCGCGCGGGCTGCCCGCGCAAGGGCGTGCGCCGCTCCCGCTAGCTCCGCGCGCGGCGCGCGCGCCGCCTCAGCCCGCGGAGCAGGGCGAGCGCGTCCCGGTCCGCCCGCGGCTCGGGATCCTTCGGCGTCTCGAGCGTCATCGGGACCCGCGTGAAGCGCCGGTCGGTCATCAGCAGCCGGAACGCCTCCACCCCGAGGTGACCCCGGCCGATCTTCTCGTGCCGGTCGAGGCCGGAGCCGAGCGGCTGCTTGGCGTCGTTGAGGTGGAAGGCCACCACCCGCTCGAGCCCGAGCCGGCGCGCGCACTCCGCCATCGTCGCCCGGTAGCCGGCGCGCGAGCGGATGTCGTAGCCGGCCGCGAAGAGGTGGCAGGTGTCGAGGCAGATCCCCACCCGCTCCGGCTCCCGCACCGCTCCGATCACCGCGGCCAGCTCCTCGAAGCTGCGCCCGACGCTCGCCCCGCCGCCCGCGGTGTTCTCGAGCACGATCCGCACCCGCTGCCCGCGCGTGCGCTCGTGGAGCACGTCGATGGCGCGGGCCACCCGGAGCACGCCCTCCGCGAGCCCGGTCGCCCGGTGCGAGCCGGGGTGGATCACCACGAAGGGCAGCCCCAGCGCCTCGGCGCGCTCCAGCTCGTCCTGGAAGACGTCCACCGCGCGATGCCACTCCGCGGGCACCGGGGTCGCCAGGTTGATGAGGTAGTTCGCGTGGGCGAAGACGACCCGGATGCCGCTCGCCTTCCAGGCCGCGCGAAACTCCCGCACCTCGCTGTCGGCGTAGGGCCGGGCGGTCCACTGCCGCTGGTTCTTGAGGAAGATCTGGACGACCGAGCAGCCCACCGCGAGCCCCCGCGTGAGCGCCAGCGGCAGGCCCCCCGCGATGGACATGTGGGCGCCAAGCCAGTCACGCGTCGAGCTGCCGGGCGACCTCATGCAGCTCGCGCTCGAGCCGGCGCAGACGGCCGCCGAGGGCCCGCCCGCGGGGCTTCTGCCGCAGCAGGCCGCCCTCGATCAGGGAGAGGAAGGCGGCCGAGATCTCCTCGGCGCCCCATCGGCCGCGCGGGTTGTACCACTTGTGCACCCAGTTGACCATCCCGAGAATCGCGAAGACCACCAGGCGCGGCGGCACGTCGCGGAACACGCCGGTGCTAATCCCCTCGGCTACGATGCGCTCCACTCCCTTGTCGTAGCGGTCCTTCTGGGCCGCGAGCGAGCGGGCGAAGCGGGTGGGCAGGTTCGCCTCCTCGCCGAAGAACACGGTGAGGAAGGACCGGTTGGCGATCACGAACCGGACGTGCTGCCGGACCACGCGCCGCAGCTGGTCCTCCGGGCCCAGGTCCGAGGCCAGCACCAGGCTCAGATCGCGGGTGAAGGCCTCGATGGTCTCGCGCGAGATGGCGGCGAGCATCGCCTCCTTGGCCCGGAAGTGGGTGTAGAGCGAGGCCTTCGACATCCCGAGGCGGGCCGCGATGAGGTCCACCGTGGAGGCGGGGTAGCCGCGCTCCCGGAAGAGGTCGGCGGCCGCGCGCAGGATCTGGGCCCGGGTCGCCTTGCGCCTCGCGTTCATGGCCGCCCCAGTCTACTTGACACCCCCCGGACCCCGTGCTAAAAACCGAGGAGTATAGAAACTATACTGATGGGTTTTACCGGGCCCCATTTCTAATCGGGCCCCATTTCTAGAGGAGGTGCCCCATGGAGCGTCGCGTGATCTCCGGTCAGATCGACACCGTGTTCGAGTTCGACTACTCGGTGCAGGCGGAGGACATGCGCGGCCTCTACGAGAAGGCCAAGCGCGACCAGTGGAACGCGAGCCGCGACATCGCCTGGGAGACCCCCGAGCCCTCCGACGGCCGCGTGCTCTCCGACGAGCTGGTGGACATCTACGGCAGCAAGATCTGGTCGAGCCTCTCCGAGAAGGACCAGGTCGAGCTCAACCGGCGCATCGCGGCGTGGCGCCTCTCGGTCCTGGTCTACGGCGAGCAGGGCGCGATGCTGGCGTGCAGCCAGATGGTGAACATCGTCACCGGCACCGACGAGAAGTTCTTCCAGGCCACCCAGGTCATGGACGAGGCCCGTCACAACGAGGTGCTGGAGCGCTACATCCAGACCCGCCTCGGCGGCACGCACTATCCGATGCCGGAGAACGAGCGGGTGCTCTTCGACACGATCCTCACCGACTCCCGCTGGTACATCAAGACCATCGCGCTCCAGCTGGTGGCCGAGACCTTCGCGGTGGCCATCTTCAGGATGATGCAGGAGGCCGCCGCCGATCCCCTCCTCCGCCAGGTCTGCAGCCGGATCCTGCAGGACGAGTCGCGCCACATGGGCTTCGGCATGCTAGCCCTGCCCGACATCGTCAAGGAGGCGAGCGACGCGGAGCGCCGGGAGATGGAGGACTTCACCTGCGTGGCGCTGGAGAAGGTGCTGACCGGCTTCTTCCCGCTCGAGGCCTACCGCGACGTCGGCTTCACCCCGGCCCAGATCGAGGAGGCCAAGGCCTACCGGCGCGACGTGGCCGCCCGCAACGACTACGCGGTGTACCGGAAGTTCTTCAAGCGCGACATGCACACCTCGATGGTGAACAACCTCGCCCGCATCGGCCTCCTCACCGAGCGGGTGCGGCCGCGGCTGTCCGCCCTCGGCATCGAGCTGCCCTCGGCCGCGGCCTGAGCGCCGGCGGCGCCTAGCCGCCGAACAGCTCGCGCAGCCGGCGGTCGCGGTAGTCGAAGAGGCCGCGGACACGCCGGCCTCCTCCGAGCGCGTGGACGAGGCGCCCGAGCGCGCCGCCGGGGAGCCGGTACGTGACCCGGTCCTCGAGCCAGGTGCCGGGCGCCGCCCCCGGCTCGTCGCGCCGCGGACCCTCCACGAAGCGGTGCCGGTGCTCCCAGCGCGCGAACGGTCCCCGCAGCTGCGCGTCGACGAATCGATGGGGCGGGTCGAACTCGCGGATCATCACCCGCCACGCCACCGGTAGGCTCGGGACCCGGAAATCGAGCACGGCGCCCGCGGTGAGCCGCGCCGGCGGCGGCGCGATCCAGCGCGGCCGCGCCCACGCGGGCTGGATGCGCGGCAGATTGGCCGGATCCGCGAAGAAGTCGAACACCTCGGGGCGGGGCCGCGCCAGCCACACGCGACGCTCCAGGATATGGTCCGCCATGACGGCCGCGCTATCATAGGCGGGTGCCCGACGCCGGTCAAACGCGAGCGTACCTCGCACTCACGCTGATCTCGGTGCTCTGGGGCTCCTACCCCGCCTTCGCCAAGCTGGCTCTCGCCCACTTCCCGCCCTACGTGCTGGTGGCGCTCCGCTGCTCGCTCGCGTCCGCGTTCCTCAGCGTGCTGCTCTTCCGCCGCGGCTGGGAGGAGTTCCGCGAGCTGCGCGTGGCCGACCTGCGCACCTTCACGTTCCTCGGCTTCGCCGGGCTCTTCGTCTCCACCGGCGGCACCTACCTGGGCATCGCGCTCAGCACCGCGGCCAACGCGGCGATCCTCCAGGCCGCGACCCCGGTGATGGTCGCCCTCGGCGCCCGCTTCTACCTGGGCGAGCGCCTGCGCCGGCGGCAGTGGGCGGGAGTGGTCGCCTCGATGGCGGGGGTGCTGCTGGTCATCACCCGCGGGAGCTGGCGGGCGATCGCCCACCTCGACCTGCTGCCGGGCGACTTCATCCTGCTCGTCTCGCAGGTGGGCTGGAGCGCCTACACCATCTACGGCAAGCAGGTGCTCGCGGTGCATTCGCCCGTGGTGGCCACCACCGCCTCCTACATCCTGGGCTCCGCGATGCTCCTGCCGATGATGCTGGTGGCGGCTCCGTTCTTCCCCCGCCCCGACTTCACCTCCCGGACCGCGTGGCTGGTCGTCCTCTACCAGGCCATCCTCGGCGCGGTCGCCCACGTGTGGTGGTACGAGGGGGTCAAGGCGGTGGGCCCGAGCCGCGCCGCGATCTTCATGAACCTGCAGCCGATCGTGGGCGTGCTGCTGGCGTGGGTGATGCTGCGCGAGGCCGTCGAGTGGCCGGAGGTGGGCGGCGGCGCGCTGGTCCTGCTGGGCGTGGCCCTCACCACCCAGGCCCCGCTCGCGCCACCCGCACCGCCGCCGACGCCTAGGTCAGCTTCTTGACCTCGGCGAGGATCTTGTCGGGATCGGGCAGCTCGCCCTTGCCGTAGCGCTCCGCGAAGCGGATCACGCCCTCCTTGTCGATGACGAAGGTGGCGCGCACGTTCGCGTTCCAGTCCGGCCAGTAGACGCCGTAGGCGCGGACCGCCGAGCGCTGGATGTCGGACAGCAGCGGGTAGTTGGAGATGCCGACCGACTTCGCCCAGTTCTCGTGGCTGAACGGGCTGTCCGTGCTGATACCCATGACCTGGGTATTCGCCGCTTCGAAGTCGCGGATGCGACGGTCGAAGGCGGGCATGCAGGTGGATCAGCCCGGGGTCCAGTCGAGCGGGTAGAACAGGAGCACCACGTTCTTGCCCCGGTAGGTCTTGAGGCTCACCTCCTTGAGCCCGATCGTCTTCAGCGTGAAGTCGGGAGCGGGATCGCCCACTCCGGGTGCCTTGCCCTCGCTCATTGCGCTCATCCCTCTCTCACCCGCCCGAAGCGCGGGCGGAAGTTGGTCGCCTCTGACGCGCGGTCCTCGCCGGGGACGACCCCGCGCGCCCGCGACGGGCGCACCGGCATCGGCGGCTTGCGCCGCCCCGTCCACAGCTCGCGGCGGCGCGCCTCGAGCGGCGCGTCGCGCTCCCCCAGGTAGCCCGCCGCGGTAACGACGCGCCCGGTCTCCCACAGCCGGCGGAAGCGCTCCGGATACGCCGCGTCCCGCAGCGCGTGGTGATCGAGGATCACCCGGCAGCCGGTCTGATCGATGATCCGCAGCAGGTGCTCGATCCCCCGGTCCACCAGCTCGGCGCCCAGCTGCGACTCGAGATAGGCGGGCGGGCCCGACAGGTAGAGCAGTGTCGGACGCTGCCGCGCCAGGTAGGCCGCGGCCACCGGGGACAGCGGGCCCTGGACGTCGGAGGCGTGGACGAAGCGCGTGCCTTCACGGCGGTCTTCCACCGTGAGCGCCACCACGTAGCCGAGCCCGGTGCCGTCGGGCCCGTGGCTCAGCGGCGGCGAGGCCTGGAGCACCGCGTCCACCGTCTCGAGCCGCCGGCCCTCCGCGGCGTCCGTCGGGCACGAGCCCCCGATCACGCTCCAGAACCGCTCCGCGCGCTGGGCCTGCCGGCCGGCGATGTGCCGCTTCGGATCCTTGGCCCAGACGTGCCGGCCCGCGTAGAGGCCGGGGTCGTGGCGGAAGTGGTCCTCGTGGTAGTGGCTGATGAAGATCAACGACGCCCGCGCCGCGTAGGTCGAGATGCGATCGTTCGCGCGGCGAAGCGCCTCCCACTCCTCCTCCACCGGCGGGAGGTTGAAGCGGCTGGGAGCGAGGATCGCGCCCGGATCGATGAGGACGCGCGTCTGCCCGCACTCGACGTAGGTGGCCACCGAGCGCACCCCCAGCGAGTCGGCCGCGAGCGGGGTGACGATCATCGGAACCCCTCACCACCGAACCCCTCACCACCGAACCCCTCACCACCGAACCCCTCACCACCGAACCCCTCACCACCGAACCCCTCACCACCG
>Ga0099791_10001093_pt1 | contig 10496 bp, 8 predicted proteins | sample Rivendell_Oct201_7_FD_77318 | JGI IMG/M metagenome (GOLD analysis project Ga0099791, IMG submission 77318) | Vadose zone soil and rhizosphere microbial communities from the Eel River Critical Zone Observatory, Northern California to study diel... | ecosystem: Environmental > Terrestrial > Soil >... | reverse complement strand
TCGGGCACGCGCGATCCTCCGTTCGAGCGCCGGGTGCGAGTAGAGGACGATCTCTTTGAGTCGATTGGGTCGTCGCTCTGCGAGATTCAGGCGGGCGAGCCGCTCCATCGCCCCGATGAACGCCACGGCGTTGCCGGTCGCGGCCAGCGCGAAGTCATCGGCCTGGCGCTCGATCCAGCGCGAGAAGCCATTGCCGAGCGGAAGCTGGACCAGCCCGAGCGCCAGCGCAACGAGCGCCAGCCACGGGAGCCCGGCGGGATCGGCGGACCCGGCGAGCCCGAAGAGCGCGACACCGGCATCGAGACTGAGCGCGACGAGCCCAAAGGAGACGAGCGTCAGCATACCCTGGAGGAGGAGCCCGCGACGGATGTCGCCGTGGACATGGTGGCCCAGCTCGTGGGCGAGCACCGACTCGATCTCCTCCGGTGGGAAATCGGCGAGCAGCGTATCGAAGAGGATGATCCGTCGCGTGCGGCCGAGACCCACGACCGCGGCGTTGGCGGTGCGACTCTTCCTCGACTGGTCGGCGACGAAGACGCCGATCGCGTCGACGCCCGCCCGGCGCGCCAGCGCCAACAGCCGCTCGCGGAGCCCGTCGTCGGCGAGCGGGACCAGCCGGTAAAAGAGCGGGACGATCCAGACCGGCAGCACAGCGATCAGCGCGATCCGGGCGGCGAAGAAGACCGCCGTCGCGACGAGCCACCAGAGCGGCGTCAGCTCGAGGAGAGCGTAGACGAGCTCGACGGCCGCGAGGCCGAGGGCCCCGCCGATCAGCATCGCTTTCAGGCGATCCGCGAGCCACCCGCCGAGCGCCTGGTGGAGGAGCCCGAAGCGCCGTGGCAGCCAGTAGCTCCGGAGCAGCGTCACGGGAAGGCCGAGCGCGCCGTGCCCGGCGCCGAGCAGGAGCGCGACCAGCGCGATTTGGCCCCACCGTGCTGACGTGGCCCGTGCCGCCCAGTATGCGACTGCGTGGCCCGCCCCCGTCAGAAGCGCCGCGAGGAGATACGCGAGCGAGATGCCCAGGCCGAGGAGCGCCAGGAGGAGCTGGAGCCGATGGTAGCGAGCCGCGTCAGCCATGTGGCATTGTACACATCGGTCGTCGGGCCCGGAGTCGTCGAAATGCCTGCTACAATGACCGAAATCCGTCGAGTAAGGGAGCCATCATGTTCGAGTCCGTCGAGGAGGTCCAGCAGCGGTTCAGGGACGCGCGCTACATCGCGAGCCGTCGCGTGTCCACCGTCGTGTTCCTGGCCGCACGCATGGGCCGTCCGGTGCTCATTGAGGGGCCGGCCGGTGTGGGGAAGACCGAGCTGGCGAAGACGCTGTCCGAAGTGACGGCGCGCCCGCTCATCCGGTTACAGTGCTACGAGGGGCTCGACGAGGGCAAGGCCCTCTACGAGTGGAAGTACGCCAAGCAGCTCCTCTACACCCAGCTCCTGCGCGACCGCATCGGCGAGCTGATCGCCGACGCGCCGTCGCTGCCAGACGCGGTGGCGAAGATCGCGGGCCAGGAAGACGCGTTCTTCTCGTTCCGCTTCCTCTCGCCGCGGCCGCTCCTCTCGGCGATCCTGGCCGAGGAGCCGGTCGTCCTCCTCGTCGACGAAATCGACAAGGCCGAGCCCGAGTTCGAGGCGTTCCTGCTCGAGGTGCTCTCGGACTTCCAGGTCTCCGTCCCCGAGCTGGGGACGGTGCGAGCCAAGCACATCCCGCTCGTTGTCCTGACCTCGAACAACGCCCGAGAGCTCTCCGACGGGCTCAAGCGCCGGTGCCTGCACCTCTTCATCGACTTCCCGGCGCCGGCGGACGAGCTGCAGATCATCCGGCTGAAGGTGCCGGAGGTCCCCGAGCAACTCGCCCGTGCCGTCGTCGCCGCCGTGCAGAAGATCCGTGCGATGGACCTGCGCAAGCTCCCGTCGGTCTCCGAGACGCTCGACTGGGCGCGCTCGCTCGTGATCCTCAACGCCCGAGCGCTGGACCCGGGGATCGTCGAGTCCACGCTGACGATGCTCGTCAAGCACGAGAAGGATCTCGAGCGCGTCAAGGGCTCGCTGGACAAGGTCCTGGCGGAGTAGGCCCTGGACGAGAGGATCCTCGAGTTCATCGGCGACCTTCGCCGGGCCGAGATCCGCATCTCGCCCTCGGAAGCGCTCGACGCCCTCGCCGCGAGCGCCGAGGTCGGCCTCTCCGATCGCGAGACGTTCAAGTCCACGCTCGCCGCGACGCTGATCAAGGAATTCCGCGATCAGCCGACCTTCGACCGGCTCTTCAACCTCTATTTCCTCGACCTCGAGGCGCTCGGCGAAGGGCTCAAGAAGGCGCTCGGTCCCCAGGACCCGCGCGTGCAGGAGCTGCTCGACGAGCTCCTGGCCGACGAGGGGATGGAGCTCGACGAGCTGACCGAGCTGCTCATGCGCGGCCAGGGGAGCGAGCTCGAGATGGCCATCCGCTCCGGCGGCCAGAACGCCGGGCTCGAGCGGCTCATGTACTTCCTGCAGGTCGGCTTCTTCTCACGCCGGATCTCGGACCGCTTCGACTGGTCCGCCATCGAGGGTGACCTCGAGCGGATCATGAAGGCGCTCGAGGCGCGCGGTCTCGACCCGGGCCAGCTGGCGCGGATCCGCAATTACCTCGAGCTGCGGCTCGAGGCCTTCAAACGGATGATCCGCCAGCACGTCGAGCGCGAGCTGGAGCGTCGAGCGTACCGCCAGGGCGAGAAGCTCACGCGCGAGGTTCTCTCGGACAAGCCGCTTTTCGCCCTGACGCCGGACGAGATCGCCCAGATGAAGAGCGTGGTCGCGCGGCTGGCGCGCAAGATCAAGGATGCGCTCGCGCTGCGCCAGCGGCAGGAGCACAAGGGGCGCCTGGACACGCGGCGGACGACGCGGAAGAGCCTCCAGTACGGCGGGGTACCGATGGAGATCTTCCTCAAGCGACGGCACCGCGAAAAGCCGAAGCTCATCACGATCTGCGACGTGTCGGATTCGGTCCGTAACGCCTCGCGCTTCATGCTGCAGCTCGTCTGGAGCCTCCAGGAGTGCTTCAGCCGGGTCCGCTCGTACGTGTTCGTCTCCGAGATCGCCGAGGTCACCCAGGCCTTCAGCACGTATCCGGTCGAGCGCGCCATCGAGTGGGCGCTCAAGGGCGCGCCCGTGGACTACCATTGCCGGTCGGATTTTGGATTTGCCTTCAGCCGGTTCGCGAAGACCGAGCTCGACTCGCTCGACCGGAAGACGACGATCCTGATGCTGGGCGACGCGCGCAACAACTACAACGATCCGCAGTCGTGGGCGCTGCGGCTCATCCGCGAGCGCGCGAAGGGGATCATCTGGCTGAACCCTGAGGGCCAGTGGGGCTGGGGCATCGGGGACAGCGTGATGCCGCTTTACGCGCCCGCGTGCGACTTCGTCCGGGAGTGCCGGACGATCGGGCAGTTGGGTGAGGTCGTCGACAACCTCGTGCATCACTGGTGGCGCCGCGGACGGTAGTGCGGGGCCTCCCGCCCTGGCGCGCTCGCGCGCGGCTCGGGGGTGGGCGTGTGTTAGCCTTCAGGGCATGGGACCCGCCGGCCGCGGGCCGACTGGCGAGCTCGCCGGGCGCGACGCGAACGATCTGATCGCTTCGGCGAGGGCGATGCGCCGCCCGCTGGCGATGGTCGTGGCGACCTGCCTCCTGCTCGCCGTGGGATTGGCCGACACCGCGGCGCAGCCCGACTGCGTGACGATCGAGGACTTTTCGAAGGCGAAGGTGGGCGAGTTTCCGACCGACTGGAAGCCCCGCAAGGACGCGGGCAAGGACGTCTACCGGGTCGCCGAGGAGCCGGGCCTGCGTTTTCGTCATGCCGCTGCCCGCGGGCTCGGCATCCAGGCCGCAAATCAGCACGAATGGGACCTCGGCGCCTACCCTGTGCTCGCATGGTCGTGGCGGCCGCTCGAGTTCCCGAAGGGAAGCGACGAGCGCGAGTCGAAGACCAACGACAGCGTGCTGGCGGTCTACATGCTCGTGCCCTACTCGCGCATTACCGGGCCCAAGGCGGTCAAGTACGTCTGGAGCGAAAAGGTCCCGGCCGGCACCCGACTCAACTCGAACATGGGCCTCACTCAGGTGAGGGTGTTGCGGTCCGGCGCCCCCGAGAAGAAGGGCGAGTGGGTCGAGGAGCGCGTGAACGTGCGCGACGACTACAAGAAGTACTTCGACGTGAACGAGACGCCCAAGCCCGCCGGCATCGCCGTGCTGACCGACTCCGACGACACCAACTCCATGGCGCAGGGGGACTACGCGAACTTCAGAGCCTGTCGCCAGTAGGCGATGGCCCGCGAGGTTCTCGTGGTCGAGGACGAGCCGGATATCCGCCGGCTCATCGTCCTGCACCTCGAGCGCGACGGCTTTCGCTGCCGGACGGCCGCGAACGGGCCGGACGCGCTGCGAGAAGTAAAGGCGGCCGCTCCCGACCTCGTCGTCCTCGACCTCATGCTGCCCGAGCTCGACGGTCTCGAAGTGTGCCGCCGGTTGCGGAGCGACGCGAGCACGGCGGGCGTGCCGATCATCATGCTCACCGCGAAGTCCGACGAAGTCGATCGCGTGGTCGGACTCGAGGTCGGCGCCGACGACTACGTGGGGAAGCCCTTCTCGCCGAAGGAGCTGGTGGCGCGGGTGCGGGCCGTGCTCAGGCGCTCGCGCCCGGACCACGGGCCCCGCGCGCTCTCCGTGGGTCCCGTCGCGCTGGACCCGGCGCGCCACGCGGTGACGCTCCACGGTCGGGCAGTCGATCTTACGCCCAAGGAGTTCGACCTCCTGCACGCGCTGCTCGACGCCGCCGGGCGCGTCCTCTCCCGCGAGCATCTCCTGAACCACGTGTGGGGCTACGCGCGCGCGGACGAGATCGAGTCGCGCACTGTGGACGTGCACGTCCGCCGCCTGCGCGCGAAGCTCGGCGCCGCCGGGAGCCGGATCGCGACGGTCAAGTCGGTGGGCTATCGGTTCGAGGTGGAGTCGGCATGATCCGCCTCTTCATTCACTTCCTCCGCCGTAGCATCGCGCGGAAGCTGACGTTGACGCTCGTCGGCTTCGTCGCCCTCACGACCGTCACGGCCGGTCTCTACCTGAACCGCGCCCTCGCGGCGTTCGCGGTGGAGACCCTGGAGGCGGGCCTGGCCAGCATCGGCCGGCTGCTGCACGACGAGGCGCGGGCGCTGGTCGTGCGGAACGCGCCGCCGGCCGAGATCCACGCGTTCGCGGTTCGTGCGGCGCGGCCGACCGCGTCGCGCATCACCGTGATCGCCGCGGACGGACGCGTGCTGGGCGATTCCGAGGTGGCGGTCGAGGATCTGCCCCGGGTCGAGAACCACGGAACGCGGCCCGAAGTGCGGGCGGCCCTCGCCGGTGGGGTCGGGCGCGACCAGAGGACGAGCGCGACGATCAATGTGTCACTCCTCTACGTGGCGCTGCCCATCGTCGACGGCGGCCGCCCGATCGGCGTCATCCGGGTGGCCCTGCCGCTGACGGCGGTGACCTCGTCGTACGCGGAGATCCACCGCGTCATGCTCGCCGGGGGCGTCGTCGCGCTCGCCGTCGCGTTCGGGATCGGGCTCTTCGTGGCGGGGCGTGTGACCAAGCCGGTCGTGCAGATGCAGGCGATCGCCCGCCAGATGAGTGAGGGCGACTTCACGGTCCGCGCTCCGGTCCGCTCCCCCGACGAGATCGGGTCGCTCGGGCGGGCGCTCAACGGCCTGGCGGCGCGGCTCCGGGAGAAGATCCACGATCTCGGGCACGAGCAGGCGAAGGCCACCGCGATCCTCGACGGCATGATCGAAGGCGTCATTGCCGTCGACGGCCGCGACGTCATCCTCCTGATGAACGAGCGGGCGCGGTCCATGTTCGGCCTCGACGCGACGCGCGGCGAGCGAAAACCCTTCCTCGAGGTCATCCGCAACACGGAGTTGCACGAGGTGTTTCGCGAGAGCCGGGCGGCGGGCGAGGGCAGCGTCTCGCATCGCGAGCTCCGCATCGCGAGCCCGGTCGAGCGGCGCGTGCAGGTGAACGCCGTGCCGCTCCGCCTCGCGGTCGACGAGGTCGGGGTCGTCATGGTCCTGCATGACGTCACCGAGCTGCGCCGGCTCGAGCAAGTGCGCACGGAGTTCGTGGCCAACGTCTCGCACGAGCTGCGCACCCCGCTGACGGCCATTCAGGGCTATCTCGAGACCCTCCTGTCCGGGGCGTTCGAGGAGCGGGAGAACGCTCGACGGTTCCTGGACATCGTCTTCCGTCACACCGAGCGGCTGGGGCGGCTCCTGAACGACCTGACCGATCTTTCGAACATCGAGATGGGCCGCGTGTCCCTGAAGCTCGCGCCGACACGGCTCGACGAGGTCGTCGACACGGTGCTGGCGATCATGGGCCCGAAGGCGGCGAGCGGGCGCGTCACGCTGCAGAGCCGCCTGTCCTCGGACTTGCCGTCGGTGCTCGCGGACCGCGATCGGCTCGTGCAGATTGTCATCAATCTCGTCGACAACGCCGTCAAGTACACGTCCGAGGGCGGCCGTGTGACGGTCCAGGCGCAGAAGCCGGCCGACGGCCAGATCGAGGTCGACGTGATCGACACCGGCATCGGGATCCCGCCGGCCGATTTACCGAGGATCACCGAACGGTTCTACCGCGTCGACAAGGCCCGATCGCGGGAGCTCGGAGGTACCGGCCTGGGGCTCGCGATCGTCAAGCACCTCGTGTTCGCCCACGGCGGCCAGCTCCGCATCGAGAGCGAGCCGGCCCGCGGCACGACGGTGCGCGTCACGCTGCCGGTCGCCTAATCGTTGCGCGCACTCACCGGCGCAAGATTGACGGCTGGATCCGCGCAGCGACTCTCGAATTCGCCCCCGCGGATGTTGACGAGATCGCATCAGCGATCGTCGGCACAGGATCGGGCGCCGGGCCGGTAAGGCCGATCACTGCCACCGCCTGCGGAACACGGTGGTACAAGAGGGGGACGACATCAAAGAGAAACGTCAGCAGCGAAAAGGCGCGGCAGCCCGCCAACCCGACGCAGACGGCCTGACACGCCGCCGGGCGAGGAGGGCTGCCCCGGCCTTCTTGTTCGACCTTGACGGCACGCTGGTGGACAGCGTCTACCAACACGTCCTGGCCTGGAGGGAGGCGCTGGAAGAGGCAGGCATCGAGCTCGCAGTGTGGCGCATCCACCGCCGCATCGGAATGAGCGGGGGACTGTTTATGAACGCCCTCCTGCGAGAGATCGGACGTCACGTGACCGCAGATGAGGCGGCGCGGCTGCAACGGATGCACAGACAGGCGTATCTGCGTCAGGTGAGGCAGGTTCGCCCGCTCCCCGGCGCGCGGGAACTCCTGGCCTACTTGTCGCAGGTCGGGGTGCCGTGGGCCATCGCGACCAGCGGACGACTGGAAACCGCTCGCCCTGCGCTGGACACTCTTGGGCTCGGGCCCGAAGCGCCCGTGATCACGCGGGACCAGGTGCAGCGTGCCAAGCCGGACCCTGATCTGTTCCTCGCGGCGGCCGCGCGTCTTCGTGTGGAAATCACGGCGTCAGTCGTGGTGGGAGACAGCGTCTGGGATCTCCTCGCCGCCCGCCGCGCCAGTGCCCTCGGCGTTGGCCTTCTCTCGGGGGGCTACGGCCAGGATGAACTCGAACGGGCGGGCGCCTACCGCGTGTATCAGGACCCCGCAGACTTGTTGCGGCACCTGGACGAAGTTGGGGTCCGGGCCGCGGAACCATGACTCCGTACCTACGAGGTCTGCCCTCGACAGCAAGGAGGCGTTATGGACGATAACGAGGTCCGCGGTCGGATCGAGACGAGAAAACCGTCGAGCGATAACGGCCTGATCACCGGCTGAATCGAGCACTGTGCGGCGCGCATCTAAAGTGCCGAACATCAACCTCCGGCGTATTCGATGCTCGCCGAATCGTCGGGTGAATCCTCGAAGCGTACCCCGGCATCTTCTGAGTGCTGAGGCGAGAATGATGATCGACGCTCCCCTTGCGGGTGCTGAGCTCGACGAGCCGTCCGGAGCCGTTGGGGCGCTTGAGGCTGATCGAGCCCGCGGCATCGACGAGCGCGAGCTACCAGACTCCTACTCGCGAGCGGTCGTCGCGGTCGTAGAGCACGTCGGTCCCGCGGTTGTGAGCATCGCCGCCGGCACCCGCCGGCCGGGTGGGGCTGCGGGCGTCGTCGGCGCCGGTTCAGGAGTGATCTTCACGCCGGACGGATATGTCTTGACGAACAGCCACGTGGTGCACGACGCGACCGATCTCGGCGTCACCCTGACCGATGGGTCCACCCTTGGTGCGACGCTCGTCGGCAGCGACCCGGCGACCGACCTCGCCGTGATCCGGGCCGACGGCTCGGGACTTCCCATCGCTCAGTTTGGAGAGTCCGCGTCGCTGCGAGCTGGACAACTCGTCGTCGCCATCGGCAATCCGTTCGGGTTTCAGTCGACCGTGTCGGCGGGTGTGATCAGCGCCCTTGGTCGATCCCTGCGAAGTGGCACGGGGCAGCTGATCGAGAACATCATCCAGACTGATGTCGCGCTGAACCCGGGCAACTCCGGCGGCCCCTTGGTTGACACGCGGATACGCGTGATCGGAATCAACACGGCCATCATTCGGATGGCCCAGGGCATCAGCTTCGCCATCCCGATTGACACCGCCCAGTGGGTAGTAGGCGAGCTGCTCGCTCGCGGCCGTGTCCGCCGCGCTTACCTTGGAATCGTCGGGCAAACCCGGCCGATCGACCGCCTCATCGCGCGGCGCCATGCGCTGTCGGTTTCGCAAGCCGTGGAGATCATCTCCGTCGAACCCCACGGTCCAGCCGTGATCGCCGGGCTGCGCGAGGGCGACCTCATCGTCGCGCTCAACGAGCGCGGCGTACGAACGGTCGACGATATGCATCGAATGTTGGTTGGCTGGCCCTTTGGGGACGCGCTCAATGTTCGGGTGATCCGCGGGGATCGGCGTTTCGACGTTTCTATGATCCCCGTGGAGGCTCTCTAAAAGGAGGTCCGAAGCATGAACCAGTCGTCACGGCCAGTGGCCCAGGTGGTGACACCGGAACCGGTCGTTGAGGGAGCGGGGGTTCACCTCCGGCGCAGCATCGGGACTCGAAAGCTCGACCACCTCGACCCCTTTTTGCTCCTCGACCACTTCGAGTCGATCGCCCCGGGGGACTACAAAGCGGGCTTTCCATATCACCCGCACCGCGGGATCGAGACGGTGACGATCGTCCGAACTGGGGAAGTGCAACACAGGGACTCATTGGAGCACCGTGGAACTATCGGCGCCGGAGATATCCAGTGGATGACATCGGGGAGCGGCATCATGCACGAAGAGATGCCGCAAGTCCGTCCCGAGGGAATCGCCGGTCTGCAGCTCTGGCTCAACTTGCCCGCTCGCGAAAAGATGACGCGGCCGAAGTATCGCGACTTGCAAGCGGATCGCCTGACGGAGACGAAGCTGGACGGGGGAGCGAATGTTCGGGTCATCGCCGGTGAGGCGGCCGGCGGGCGGCTCCAGGGGCCGGTCGAGGGCCTGGCAGTCGCGCCGAAGTTCGTCGACGTGACGCTACCACCCGGCACGACCTTTCGCGAGACGGTGCCACGGGGCCATACGGCGTTCGCGTACGTAGACCAGGGCGATCTCCGCTTCGGGCCGGAGCAGGTTCCCGTTCATGGGCCCGCCCTTGTCGTTTTCGGTGACGGCGACGTCGTCGAAGCATCAGCCGGCGCGGGCGGCGGGCGCTTCCTCCTAGCCGCCGCTCGACCGCTTCACGAACGGATCGCGCGCTACGGGCCGTTCGTGATGAACACCCGCGCGGAGATCGAGCAGGCGCTTGAGGACCTTCGCACCGGCCACTTTATCCGCGATGAGCCTCGCGACGAATGAAGCGGGGTCGATGAGGGACCGCGGGCGCCACCATCATGACGCTCGCTGACAGCCTGAAGCTGCTCGAGCACTACAGCGTCGTCATCCTTCCGGCGCTGGTCGTCGCCGAACAGGTCGGCATCCCTCTGCCAGCGGTGCCGGCCCTCCTCGCAGTCGGCGCGCTCGCGGCGAGCGGACGCGTCAGCATCCCGCTAGTGCTGGGCGCGATCGCGCTGGTCGCACTGACGGTGGACCTCGGATGGTACGAGCTGGGCCGGCGCCGCGGCGTAGGTGTGCTGGCGCGTCTCTGTCGCCTCTCGCTCGAGCCCGACTCGTGCGTGCGACGGACCGAGAACGTCTTCGCCCGCTATGGGGTCCGAGGCATGCTCATCGCGAAGTTCGTTCCGGGGCTGACGACGGTCATGCCGCCGCTGGCCGGCATCTTCGCGGTGGGACGCCTGCGGGAATCTGGATGGGATTGGGCTACGCCTTCAGCGATGCAATCTCGCTGATCGTCGCTCGTCTCCAGCGAGTGGAGCACACGCTGGGCCTCGTCGTCGTTGCCGCCCTGCTCGGCTACGTCCTGGTGAAGTACGTGCGCCGGCGGCTCTTT
>Ga0099791_10001092_pt1 | contig 10501 bp, 11 predicted proteins | sample Rivendell_Oct201_7_FD_77318 | JGI IMG/M metagenome (GOLD analysis project Ga0099791, IMG submission 77318) | Vadose zone soil and rhizosphere microbial communities from the Eel River Critical Zone Observatory, Northern California to study diel... | ecosystem: Environmental > Terrestrial > Soil... | reverse complement strand
TGCGCCGGGCGGTCCTGCGCTCCGGCTGGGCCCTGCGCTAGAGCGCTAGCGCGAGCTGTTCCGTCGCCTCGAGCGCCGAGGCACGGACGCCTCGCTTGCGCAGGTGTCGCGCGAAGTCCTCGGTGTAGCCGTGCACTGTGTACACCTGGTCGGCGCCTGATCGCTCGACGACTTCAATGAGCTCGTCGAAGTCGCAGTGGTCGGAGAGGTCGAAGGTCGCGTCCGCGCCGAACAGCCGCGCGAACTCAGTGTCCTTGGCCCACCCCGAAATCAGCGCGGTCCGGTAGCGACCCAGGCGCCGCACCTCGTCCTTACCAGCCGGAGGCGCGATGACCACCCGACCAGATGGCGTGTCGCCGTTGAGCTCGACCCATTCCGGAAGCCGGCTGCCTGCGCCCGCGTATGCGCGCGCGCAGGGTACACAGCGGCTCTCGAGGGCGAATTCGAAGCCGTAGGGCGCCAGCGCGAGCATCACCTCTTCGGTCTTGCCCAGGGCGTGGCAGAGCAGCACCGGCGTCACACGGCTGTCGAGGGCGAGGCGGCACCAGCGTGCGATCGACTCGACCGTCGAGTCCGGATCGCCAAACCGAAAATGCGGCCGCCCGTAGGTACTCTCCATCACCAACACATGCGCGCGAGGCACGGGCGTCGGCGCATGCCCGCCGGGTTGGCGCAGCTTGATGTCGCCTGTGTAGAGAAGGCTGGTGCCTTCGTGCTCGAAACGGAGCTGCGCAGAGCCGAGCATGTGCCCGGCCGGGTGCAGCGTCACGGTCGCCGGCCCCCGCCGCATCGGCTCGTCATATCCGAGCATCCGCCAGCCGCGCGGGCGCCGCGCCTCGGGAATGAGCGCAAGTGTCTGGGGCGTGAGCAGGGCTTCCTTGTGGCGTCGAGCGTGATCTGTGTGCGCGTGGGAGATGAACGCGAATGCCCGGACCACTAGCGGGTCGAGCCATAGGCTGTGCTCGGGGAGGGAGACGCCGTGGTCCCAAACGACTTCGCGTGTCACGGCGGAGGCGCCTCGAGGCGGAATCGGTCGTGCGCTGAGAAAAGGGACGAAGGCACGTCGACGCCAAGCGCCGCGTAAACCTCGAACGGGATGCCGATGTCCACGACCCAGACCTCGCCTGCGTGGCGGGGTCCGTCGCGGCTCACCAGGCCGGCCTTGGGCAGACCCAGGGTGACCGTTGTCTGCGCCTGCACAGTGGGAGCGTAGGCGACGCCGGCGTCCGCGTCGAGGCCCGACGGGAGGTCGACGGAAACGACTCGAGCACCGGACGAGTTGATCGCTTCGATCCACTCGGCGAATTCGCCCTCGGGTGGTCTCGAGAGTCCGGTTCCGAAGATGCCGTCGAGCACCACCTCGGCGCCGTCGAGGCTGAACGTGTCGACAACCTCCACGCCCAGCCTGTGCAGAGCCTCGAGCTCGCGTGCGGCTGCACCGCGCAGACGGTCGACGTCGAGGCAAGACACCGAGGCCAGCCGGCCCCACCTGCGCAGGTGTCGCGCGGCGCCGAGTGCGTCCCCGGCGTTGTTGCCCACGCCGCAGATGACCGCCGTGCGGCCCTGGCAGAACCGGGCGACCTGCCACCCCGCGGCCTCCATGAGCCAGTCGATCGCGACGCCGAAGCGCTCCTGCGCGAGGGCGTCGGCCGCCTTGACCTGGGCGCTACTGAGGGTGGGGAGGGCGCTGGACAACAAAGGAGCAATAGGGGTCATGACGGTGGATGGAGTCGGCCTGTGAGACGCCTGTGCCCAGCAACTGCGAGAAGAGATGCGGGGTGATCGTGCAGACCTGTGGGAACTTGAGCGCGGTGTTGCGGAAAGGGCAGTTGTGGATGGTCACCTTCACGCCCTCAGGCGTCTCGGTCTGCTCCGCGAGCGTCCCCGCCCGGCCGATCCACGCCACCACCCGGTGCAGCTTATCGTCGAATTCGAGCCCGTCCAGACTGGGCGCGATGGCCTTGGCATGGCGGGTGGCCATCCGCGCGAAGACTTCGTCCAGCGCCTCCGGGCCGCCCATGTCCTGCACCTCCTGCAGCACCATCGACGCCAGCTGGCCGTAGCGCTTGGGGAAGACCGAATCGGCCCGCTCGGTGAGCGAGAAGAGGAGGGAAGGCCGGCCGCGCCGGCGGCGTTCCGGGTGACTGACCACGAAGCCTTCCCGCTCGAGGTTGGTGAGGTGCTGGCGCACCGCGTTGGGGGTGACGCCGAGGTCGGAGCTGATCGTCTCGGCGCTGGCGTCGCCTTTACGCCGGAGCAACTCCAGGACTTCCATGCGGGTGGAACGGCCGGCGATGGTGGTGGGCATATCCGGACGCTGGCCAGGGATGCTAGCACAGGCCCAGGCTATTTATTACAGGTGGATCTTGACAAAATCCCGACTTTTCGTAAACTGGGCTGCGAAGGGGTATTAAGCATGATCAAGCAAGCCAGTCGCGCCATCGAGCACATGACCGCTAAGGAGCGTCGGATCCAGCGGGCCAAGTACGCGCGCCGGAACAAGATGCATCTCATCGACAAGCTCCTGAACGAGCTCGAGATGCTGAACCTTGCCGACCAGCGGCAGATGCCGCCGGTGCTCTCGGTCGCCATCAACAAGGTCATCGAGGAGTCGCCCGAGGTGACCGTCCTGGCCCAGGCCAAGCCCGCCTCCGTGATGGAGGCGATGGACGCCCTGTACGAAATCCAGGACAGCCTGATGTACAACCAGATCGAGGACGAGTAACTAACTCTCGTAGCTTCTCGAGGCCGGTTTCGAATCCGATTCCGGCCTTTTCCTTGCTTCGACTTGGTGCGTACGGCCACAGCAACCAGATCTGTCTGTGAACTCAAAACGTCTGCGCACATGTAGTAACCAGATCGGTCTGTGACCACGGATTTGGCAACCAGATTGGTCAGCTAACGCAGGACAGTCCTCCCTAGGGTTCGCGAGGCGCTGACGATCCTCAAGAGGAGGGCTAATGGACTTTGACGGGCTGAACACCTACAGGCTCGAGTCCTTTAATCGCTCACCACCTGATTCGCGTTGCGGCGCAAGGGCTTGACGCAGAGTAGTGTTCGGGCGTGGGCTGGCGACAATTGAAGGCCGTCCTGACCATCATCGCGTTCACGTCAGTCACCTCTTGTGGCAACTCCTCGACCAGCGTTTCGCGCCCTGTACCGGTAGGCAAGCTAGTGGCGCAAATGACGCAATCCACCCCCCGAGATGTAGAAGCGGGTTTCGGCTCGATCTGGGTTTCCAACGGTCCAAGCGGGACGGTCACAAGAATCGATCCGACCACAGACAAGGTCATCGCAACGATCTATCTCGATGTTCCGCCCTCAGTACTTGCAGTCTCGGCCGATGCCATTTGGGTCACCAGCTTCCCGGGAGTGTTGGTGACCAGGATCGATCCGGTCACCAACCTCGTTGTCGGGACTGTGGATCCCGGTGGCAGCGGCCCGGTCGGAATCGCAGTTTTCGACGGATATGTTTGGGTCGCAAACCACAAGGGCAGCCCGACAGGCTCGGTGGCGAAGATCGACCCTGCGAAAATGAAGGTCGTCGACCTCATCTTCCTCGGATCGGCCTCCGACTCCGGCCCCCAGTGGATCGCCGTCAGCGCGGGCTCGCTCTGGGTAGGCGTCACCAATATCAGTGCCGTCGTTCGCATCGATCCCATCACGGACACAGTTGTGGCCACGATCCCTGGCTTCTCCGATTGCGGCGAGATGGCCGCCAACGACCACGACGTCTGGGCCGGGTGCATCTCAGGCGTTTTCCACATTGACCCGGCCACGAACAGAGTCGCGAAAGTGACCAATGAAGTCGGCTCCGGCTACGCGCTTGCGCTCGGAGAAGGTTCCGTCTGGTTCGGTACCAGCACCACGCTTGATCGCATCGACCCCAGCACCCGCAAGTTCGTGGGGCAGATGAAGCTCCCCGGCCCGAGTTTCGGCGCCGCGGTCGGGTTCGGTTACGTCTGGATCACCGATAAGGACGACGAACTGCTTTTCAAGATCAAGCCTGCTTGACCGGGAGGTTGACCCGGCGCCGCCAGCATCTCAAAGCCACCGGTGGCGAAGCAGAGGCGACCGCCTCTAATTCGGCCGGTCGTTGGGCGGTCAGGACGAGCCTAGCCACGCCGGCGGGCGCGCTTCACAGCCCAAGTCCCGGTGAGCCGACCCATGACTGGCTTTCCGACGGACGGCGTACTCCAAACCCTGGCCGACCTTTTTCGACGCAGTTTCACCTTTGTCACCAAGTCGTTCACTCGTTGTCCTTCGGGCAAGCAGATGGAGGAAGCCAATACAAAAACGCCCGTTGCGTTCTCCTCTCTCAGTCCGTGTGCTGTACAACCAGATCGAGGACGAGTAACTAGCTTCAGAGCTTTCTTGGGCCGGTTTCGAATACGATTCCGGCCTTTTTCTTTGCTTTAGAGGCTTGGCGCCCCCTGTAGCAACCAGATCGGTCAGTGAACTCGGCCGGTCTGCGGGCATGTACTGACCAGATCGGTCTGTGACCGTTCTCGGGCAACCAGATACGTCAGCAACGCAGGATAGTCCTGCAGAGGGCACTCCGCGGCAATTGGTTCGAGTCCGTTGCCGCCCACCGCTGACCCCAGCCATGTAATAACCAGAACGGTCTGCAATTGTTCTCTCGACAACCGGATCGGTCGCTGAAGCGCAGCGCCGCGGCACAAGGACCGTGGGACTCGACGGCGCCGACGACCCCCTAGGCCGCCCTAGTCGATTCGGTCGCCGCGCGGCTGCCAGGCCGGCACGATCTGTGGCCCCGGCCCAGGATGCACCGCGTACTTACCGGTTCCGTCGGCATTGATCACGAAGATGGTTCGTCCGCCCAGGTTGCCGAGCCGGAATGAGACGAATGCGATCTGGTCTCCGACCGGCGACCAGGCCGTCCCGAACTCGATCGTGCTCGGATCGACGAAGAGGGGATGCTGGTCGCTGCCGTTCGCGTTCATGATCCAGATGTCATCGCCGCTGTTGTAAGCGATCTTGCTGCCGTCGGGCGACCAGTCCGGAACCTGCCCCTTCAGCGCGGAGTCGAAGGTCAATTGAGTGGCACCGCCACCATCAGTGTTGATCGTCCAGACCTGGCCGTTCCTGATGAAGACGATCTTGCTTCCGTCTGGCGACCAGGCTGGGAAGACGTCCACGTCGGCGCCCGAGGTCAGGCGGGTGGCGCCGCTGCCGTCGCTGTTCACGATCCAGAGATCAGGGTTGGAGCCACCGGCGCTCCCGCCGAAAGCGATCCTGCTTCCGTCCGGTGAGAAATCGGGGAAGGTGACGTTGCCGCCCAGGTGCGTGACCTGCTCCTGCTGCGTGCCGTTCTGCTTCATCTTCCAGATCTCGCTGACGCCGCTGCGGGTGCTGCAGAAGGCGATCTCCTTTCCGTCGGGTGAGTACGAGGCGCAGGCGTCGAAGCTCGAATCTGTCGTCAGCCGGCGAAGATCGTTGCCGTTTGGAAGGACGCTGTATATGTCGGTGTTGCCGCCCACGATCATCCCGAAGGCGAGCCTGCCGTCGTTCGTGCCTGGATAGGTGGCCTCGACAGACACGCTCGCACTCGCCACGAGAAGTCCCGAGAGGGAAAGGATGAGCACAAGTCTCCACCGCATGGGGTCTCCTCCTTGAAATTCTTCCATCCTGGAGAATGCCGGGCGACCCAGTCGATTGCAGGCCCCGAGTTCCACCGTCGTGCCTGGTTCCAGCCTGAGTCTCTGCTGATCTCAGGCTTAATGTCAAGGGGAGAGCACTTCCGGCAAGCCTCCATGAGTCGGCGATCAGCGGTTGATCATCCGGTTGACTCGGCCTGGCGCGGCGCTCCTCGGCCAAAGGTTCGATCCTCCGGAAGCTCACAATCTTCGACGAAATTTCACTGTTGTCGTCAGGTCGTCCACTGGTGGCCCTTCGAGCAACCAGTTGGAGGACGCCAATACGAATCGCGCCGTCTAAGCCCCTTCTTCAGCCCATGTGCTCTACAACCAGATCGAGGACGAGTAAGGCTCTCGGCTTTCGTCAGCCAACATGGCCGGGTTCTCGCGAACCCGGCCTTTTTTGTCGGGCCGGACAACAAGGGTGAGCTCGAGTCCCCAACGACAGGCGAACACGAGGTCCGCGATCTCGGAGCAACATTGCGGATACGCCGTTATTGGAAGTTGGGAGGAATCCGAGCAGATGGCTGTCGAAAGATTCACGCGCGAGCGGATCATTCACTTCGCCAGGGTCATCGGCATCGCTGCATTGCTGGGCATTGTCGTCGGGACCGTCAGTAGCGCGATCATCGGGGTCGGAGTCCAATACCTGGGGCCATTGGAAGGCTACCGGCTGGGCGCGCTGGTCGGGGCGCTGATCGGGGGGGTCTACGGGGGCGCATCGGGCCTTGGTATCCGGGGCCTGATCGGGGGCGTCTTGGTGGGGGCGCTCGTCGGGGCGGGAATCGGTAACGCCGCTTGGAATCACCAACTGGCCGGTGCGGCAAACCCGGCACAGTCCTTCGACCCGATCAGGTTTCCGGCCATCGGTCTGGACAGGATGCTGGTCATCGGCGCGGAGACAGGAGCGGTCGTGGGTGCCATCGCCGGCTCGATTCCAGGTGGACCGGCCATGCCGAAAGGCGCGGGCTAGACGCAGAGGCCTTCATCGCTCCGACGAGGGCCAGGCAAGCGGCCTAGCCCTCGAGCCATTCGGTGACAAACCTGTCGCTGGCGTGAATGTCGATCTGGCGAAGACGTCCGCTGCCGGAGTTGACGAACTTGTGGGGAACTCCCGGCTGGACGATCAGGACCTGTCCGGCGCGCGCCTGCACTGTGTCCGAGCCGACGGTGTACGTCGCCTGCCCCTCCAGGACGATGAAGATCTCCTCATAAGCATGCCGGTGGAGCCGCGGACCGCCGCCTGGCTCCTCGTCGACGAAGATGAGGCAGACGTGGGCGCCGCCGTACTGGTAGCCCTGCAGCTCTGAGTCCGCGAGCTGGTCGCGCTCGACCACGACGTACTCTGGAGTCATTGCAGTCTCGCCTCCGATTGCGTCCTTCATCTTCGTTTGATTGTCTTCGAATCTCGAGGTCAGGCGATCACCCGCGGCGGCGGAGGCGCGGCAGCAGCCTGACCAGGCCGCCGGCGACTGCGAACAGCGTGATCCCGGACACGATCAGCACCACCGGAAAGCCGAGCGACTGTGCGAAGTGCCGAAAGCCGACCTCGTTGACGACGATGAACAACGCCACCCCGCCGGCGATCGCGTAGCCGGCGCTGCTTCGAGCGAGCGCCAGTCCAAACGCCGCGAGCGCAAACATCGCAGCGATGTACTCGAGGTCTCCACCGTCAGTGTTAAACGAGAGGGCCAGTGCGGAGATCGTGGGCGGCAGCACGACCGCGAATCTCAGGATTTCCCGCGCCCATCGCCGCTCATGGCCGCGCGTGATCGTTTCTGAGAGGAGCGCGAGAATTACAGCCGGCACAGCCACGCTCACCTCCAAGCTCGCGGTCGACATGGTGTGGGTGTAGACGATGAACTGGCCGGCAGTGGAGTAGGCGAGAGCGATGGCCGCTACGGCGACCAATCCCGAGCCGGCGCGCCACAAAAGAAATGTTGCGATGACGAAGCCGATCCCCGCCCCGAGCATGTTCGAGCCACTCGTGTCCGGCGGGGCGCCAGGGTAGTCATAAGCCGGCGCCTGGGTGAGGACGCTCGCGTCGACAAAGACTTCTGAGAACCAGAATGCGGCGGCGACTGCCACCACGGTCCAGCCTGCGGCGCGCGCGCGTCGCGCGGCTCCGGCGTTGCCCACCTGACGAACGAGCAGACCCGCGGCTTCGCCGGCGACGACCACAAGGCCAATCAGGGCGAGACGCCCAGCCGAGCCGAGCGTCTGGTACTGGGTGCCGTACAGAAAGCCGACGCCGACCAAAAGGACGACAGCGCCGATGTAGGCGATGACCTCGCTGACGGAGATGCCGGCCGGTCGGTCGGTGGCCGGACGGCCCGCCTCGAACGCCTCGATTCGGGCCGCGGTGGCTGCGTCGATGACGCCGGCGGCCTGCCAGGCCGCGAGCCGGTTTCTCAGGCGTTCCTCCTCAGAGTTGGTTGGCGTTGGGCCCTCTGGTGGCGGGCCGGTGTTTTCCATGGCCTAAGCGCAGTCGCCGCCCGGCGCGACGTCGGTCGTAACCCCGGCTGCGATCTTCTGAAAGCCCGATGTGGCGTTGAAAAGAAAGATGCCGGTGCGGCCGATGAACCAGATGCCATGCGCGTCTGCGTGGTGGCGGGGGCCCACGGTGGCCAGCACGACCCCGGCCGGCGCCGTCACCGATCTTGGTCCGCTGTTGGGGTCGAGATAAACGAGGCCGGGCGAATGTCCGATGAGCGCGAGGAGCAGCCCGCCTTGGCGGTCGGACGCGATGAGGGCGATCGTCGTGCCGGCGGCTGACGTGTAGGCGGTCGTGGTTTTGAGCAAGCCGCCGGCCTGCAGGTTTGCTCGCAGGACAGTAGTCGGAGGCGGAGCGCCCAGCACACCCGGAGAGTTGACGCCATACGCGACCACGCCAGCGCTCGCCGTCGCAGTTGCGGGTGCCGACGTCACCTCACGCCAGTCATCGGTCCCGGTGGGTTGCGTGATCACCGTGATCGCATGCGTCGTGGGGTCGAGCAGCCACAGGCCGCTCGACGCCGGCTGATTCTGGACGAGCACAACGCCCGCGCCGGTATAGGCGAGTGGTGCCAGGTTGGTGGGATTCGCGATCGGGATCTCCGAGCCGTTGGCGGCCGCAAGCCGCAGGCTGCCGTTGGGATGGAGGTAGGTGTAGTGCAGCAGGTCAGGCGAAACCAGCTGCAGAGGCGCGGGCAACCATTTGCCGGCGATCGGGGAAAAAGTCCCCAGCCCGACGCCGAACAGCTGCGGTGAGGTCACAGTGCCCCAGAGCGGGACCGTGCCACCGCCGCTGACGGGAAAGTCCGCCACCTTGACGATCGAGTCGGTCGGATCGTCGGTGGTGACGGCGGACGGCAGCGCCAGGAAACCCAGCACCTCGCGGTTGCCTCCCTGATCGACGCGCAGGTTCACCGGCATCCGGCAGGGGAGAGTCGCTGAAGCGGCTGTGGAGGTCGGCGTCGACTGGGTGGGTGACGGACCGGTACTCGAAGCGCCTGCCGCGCAGCCGCCCACCAGCACGATCGCAATCGCGACTCCCAGCCAGCGCGTCTGCCGCGCACGGCAGAGCCTGAGCGACGTCACGATCCGCCAACGATACCCGCAAGGGGCTCAGGCCGACGCTAGGATCACGTTGAATATCACTGCGTCCGAACCGCCCAGCCGGTTTCCCGTGAGCGCGTAAATGCTCGCGCCGTCCGAGCTGAACGCCAGGCCGCGCGTGTACAGCGTGTCAACGGTCGAGCCGGTATGGCGCCCTTGCAAAGCAGCAGACGGCCATCCGACGGCGTACTGGTACAAGTCCTGGCCGTAAGGCTGTTGCAGGCCTCCCGCCATCGTCTCCTTGCCGTTCGCGGTGACCGCCACTGCGGTCGGGTATGGGCCCGCTGGGTAGATCACTCCATCCTGGGCGAGGTTGGTCATGTTCCACTCGTCGAACTCGTACGGTGCTCCGGAGGCGGTGATGAATCTGGTCCGGTCGCGAGTGAAGGCGACATCCTGGAGGTTGCCAAGCCGTTCCTCACGTGCGCTCAGCACGAAAACGGGACTTCCGGTCGATACATCGATCACGCTGACCTCGGCCGGCTCGAGACCCATGGACCAGGCCAGGATGAAGTTGCTCGTCCGATCGTTGGCCGCGAATGCCGCGCAGTAGGAGAGCAAGGATTCAGTTGGCAATGTGAAGGTGTGCTTCGTCCCGCTGTCGAGATCGACCCCGACGAGTTGCGTCGACCACTGGGCACATGGCCCGGTGGTCGTCCATAGACGGCCCCCCGCAGCCACCAGGTCCATCGGAGAAACAAGGCCGGTTGTCAGTGTCCGGATCCTGGACAGTTTCTTGGTATCGATCGCATCGATCGCGCCGGCTGTGGTCAGGGTCACGTAAAGCACCGAACCGATCACGACCATCGCATCCGCCCCAGGTTCATCGGTGATCGTGCGCAGGACGTGCCCGGAGACATCCAGCACCTCGATGGCGCTGCTTTGCGGGCTCGAAACGAAGACGTGACTACTGGCGCCATCGACAACGATGCGGCCGAATCCAGAGACCGGCAGCGCGGTCGGGCCAGGTTGCGCCGGAGTCGGGGGATGAGTCTTGACCGAGACGGTCGGGGGCGCAAGTGATGCGAATGGCTTGCCTGCGAGCTGAGAGTTGGCATTGCGGCCCTTGTACACGTTGAATGCGCCAAAACCGGCGGCCACGATCGCGACAGTTAGGGCCACGGCGAGCAGCAGCCCGGCAATGAACCGCATTTGGTGTGTAACTCCAGGCGGAACGGGTGATTGTGTATTGGGGATTACCCTGGTTGCGCTCTCCTCGCGAGCGAAAACGCCGCCAGGCAGCCGAC
>Ga0099791_10001091_pt1 | contig 10508 bp, 8 predicted proteins | sample Rivendell_Oct201_7_FD_77318 | JGI IMG/M metagenome (GOLD analysis project Ga0099791, IMG submission 77318) | Vadose zone soil and rhizosphere microbial communities from the Eel River Critical Zone Observatory, Northern California to study diel... | ecosystem: Environmental > Terrestrial > Soil >... | reverse complement strand
GCTCGCCTGGCTACTCGAGCAGGCCGCTCGCAAGAAGCGTCATGGAACTCTACGCGCGCGTGCCGTGCGCGACGGCGAGCGGGGGCTGATCGGCTGGCACCTCTACTACGTACGGGCAGGCTGGACGGGCGAAGTCGTCCAGATTGCAGCCAGGAACGGGTGGTTCGGCCGCGTGCTGCAGCGGTTCCTAGCCGATGCCTGGCGACATGGCGCGGTGGCGGTGCGGGGGCGTCTCAATCCGCGTTATGTTCAGGAGTTGTCGGACCAGCACTGCTGGTTGCGACAGGAAGGCCCATGCACCTTGGTCCATTCCCGCCACGCCGAAGTCATGGCGGCCATCCAACAAGGGGACGCCATGCTCAGTCGCCTCGAAGGCGAGTGGTGGCTGCGGTTCCAGGGTGGATAAGGCGGCATGTTCTCTGTCTCAGGGGTGAATCTCACCCGGCGGCAGAAACCGCGCCCATCGGCTAGTCCAAGCGCGCGCTACGGGGTTCAGGTTGCGACATCGGCCCTGTATCTTCGTAGAGGGGAGGTCGGAGCCAGCCTCACTGGTGGCTCAAGCGCTTTGTCGAACTCACGCCGAGTACCGTGTCGAGCGGTTCGACCCAAAAGCCGTAGTCCCGGCAGGCACTGGTCGCGTAAGTGAAAGAGCGGGTGCCCGCCCGGAGCACGTACGCCTCGCCGAAGATCCGATAGCCCATGCGCATCACGGAACGCAAGGAGGCGAAGTTGTTCGAGAATACCCACGAGATCAGCCCGTTCCTGCCTTCTTCGGTGACTGCCCGCAGCGCCCGGCACATCCCGACCGCGTGCAGCCGCTTGCCGCGGTAGGCCGGCACCGTGTAGCCCTTGTACATGTACGTCCAGGCGGGGTCGAAATGGAGCACGAAGTGCTCGTCGATCGGGGTGGGCAAATCGGAGTACCAGCCATACGCGGCGAGTGCCTCGCCATCGAAGAGCGCATAGCAGCGATCGCCGCGTGCGCGCGCCCTGCGCAAAAAATCGAGGGAGACGTCGTGGGCGCCGTCGTGTGCGAACCTCGCGAGCTCGTCCTCGCCGACAAAGCGTGCATCGAATCCCTGCGCCTCGAAGAGACCGGGATCTTTTACGTCCTGCATCCGAACGGTCATTCCCTTCAAGATCTCGAAATGGACAATTTTGTTGACCATCCGGCACTCGATATCATGCAGCGTGGCCCCCATGCCGTACGTGCGGACGTTTTCCCGAATGTAGTCGACCATCTTCCGCATTTCCATGGGACCTCCGCAGTTAGCATCTTGGAGGCTGCGACAGCGCTCCAGTGCATGTAGCGTATATCTTCGGGCTTTCGCCGACAAACCAGCCCGTAGGCCGAATGGATCAGGGCCACCGCGCATCCCGGTCTCGGGATCGGCAGTGAACTGGTTGGTCTGCGTGAACTGCATCGGGGGGCCGGCGAGCATATCCACGCACAGGCTCTGGCCATTGTTCTGAATGGAGATCCGTTGATTGGAAACGACAGTCATAGCGTTCAGCGCGTGGATGTTCCATTTCCCATTGCCGCGGAACGCCCGAAGCGAGTGCGTCGTAGACCAGAATGAGGTTTGGGCGCAGAGCAGCGCAAAGGCGGCAGTGCATATCGCAATCGCCGGAGGCTTGCCTTCCGGTGTGAACCGCGCCCCCGGAATCATTCTCAGCCGCCGTATTTCCACGGCGTCTCCGCTATGGTCAAGGGTCGGACGGGTTCCCGGCACTCGGCCTCGACCACGCGCAAAATCACGACCGCATGATCCCCGTCCGTATCCACGATCCGCTCTACCTGGCATTCGACGTGCGCCGGCAAATTGGGCAATACGGGCGCGGCGGTCCTTCCTTCCATGAACGCTTCGCCGTTGATCGTTCCGCCGGCGGCGCGGGTCGGGGAGAAAAATCGCCGGGCGATCTCCTGCTGCCGGTCGCCCACGATGTGAAGAACCGCGCTCCCGCTTTCCGCCAGGCATCTGAACACGTTGCTTTCCCTGCGGACCGCCGCCATGATCAACGGCGGCCTGAAGGACGCCTGGGAGACCCAAGTGACGGTCGCCGCCCCGTAGCGGCCTTCGCTGCGTGACGTCAGCACGTACACTCCTTTCGACAGCATCTGGAGCGCCTTCCGTCTGACTTTCGCATCCACCGCCGCCTCCTGGGCCGGACTCGCTGCTACTCGTACACCGCTTCCCGTTGCGCTTTATCGATCCGGCGCAACCGCATCTCATCGAGATCCCGAAACTCGGAAGCGAGGAGATCGAACAGCAGCCGATCGTGCGGGCGGCCATCGATGGTGTGGCACTGCCGCTGCCTGCCGACAAAGCGGAAGCCGAGACGTTCTATGGTCCGGATCGACGGGTTATGGGCCACAGCCCAGGTATTGACCGAGTGAAGGCCAAGATCGTTTGACGCAAGGGTCATGAGCTTCGAACTGGCGATGGTCGAATACCCCGGTTGCGGAAGGATTTCTCCCCGGACGCCCCCCAAAACGTCGCAGTCCTGAAGGCGCGATCCACGTTGTGCAGTCCGACGATCCCGATGGGAGTGTCGTCCCGATCCGACGTATACGCCCTCATGAAATGCGTTTCCCGCTGCGCCATGATCTTGAGAAGGGCGGGCGTGACGACCTGTCTTCCGTTCCCTAAATCCAGCCACTGGTAGTTCTCTTTTTGCGCGAGCCAGCCCGCGACCTGCTCGAGAATTTCAGTCCTGTCGAGGGGCAGCAGCTTCATGTCGCCAGATACGGCACCGTTACCGGACTCCCAGGCCGCCTGCAGCGGGCGAGACCCGGGCACGATGCCAAAGCGCTTCGTAAGCGGCGAGCAGTTTGGGCACTTCGTGGCGCCATTCGAGTTCGCTCTCCACGCGCCTGCGCCCGAATTCGCCCATCTCCGCGCGCCGTACCGGGTCGTCCAGCAGCTCGACGATCTTTGCGGCAAGATCCAGAGCGTCATTTTTCCTGGCGTATAGAGATGCGCGCTGAGCCGAGTGACGTCCTTCCGCGAGATCGAATTGCACGATCGGCTTGCCGAGCGCCATGTACTCCATGATCTTGTTCATGGTGGACTTGTCGTTCATCTCGTTGACGGCGTCGGGATTGACGCAGACGTCAGCGGTGTTGAGCATTGCCAGCATTTCATCGTCCGGAATTCGGCCGGTAAAAGTCACAAAATCGGCGACTCCCAGCTCCGTACCTAGCGTCTTCATCTCGTCAACCGAGGTCCCCCCTCCGACCAGTCCGAAATGGACGTCGGTCCGCCCGAGGTCCAGTACGATGTGCCGCACCGCTCGAAGCAGGTAGTCGATCCCTTCCTGCCTTCCCATCACGCCGACGTAAGCGACCAGGTAACGGCGGCCGCACTTGAGCCGCTCGTCGGGAGGCAGGATCTTCATGCGCTTGAGGCTCGGGCCGCTGCGCACGACGAACACGCGCTCACGGGGCATCCGGCCGCGCCCGAGCGCGATACGCCGGTAAGACTCGTTGGTGGCGATCGATACATCAGCGGTTCGAAAAGTCCAGTATTCGAGTTTCAGCAGAACGCGATGGAAACAATCGCGGCGGCCGAATTTCGCCTCATACAATTCGGGGCTGATGTCGTGATGATCGAAGACAAACTTCTTGCCGAACAGCTTGAAGAACCCACCGATCAGAAAGAAAAGATCGGGTGGATTACAAGCGTGAACGATATCGAAACCGCGTACCAGCAGAACTCGCCAGGACAGAAGAAAGGTCCAAAACAACGCCGCGGAGTATTCGATCGCGTAGCCGAGCGCGCCCTTGCCTTCGACCGGCAGATCGTAGCGCCAGATAGCGATACCGTCGACCACTTCGAATTTCTTCTCGCAACCCTTTCCAGTGGGGCAAATGATCGACACCACGTAACTGGCGTCCCGCAGCGCGCAAGCTTCCTGCCAGACGCGGCGGTCGAACGGGCTGGGGAGGTTTTCGACCAGCATCAACACGCGTTTTGGCCGGCTCCCATTTACTTTCACGGTCGAATCACGCATTACCAACAGATCCCTTCATAGACGCCGGACACGGTGCGCGAATCGATCACGCGCACAAAATCGACGATGGTCTGGCCGTCGGTCAGCCGCCTAGGAACATCGCGGAACTCCGGCGCGGCGTTGCCGATGACGATGGTGCCGGCATGATCGAGAACCTCGTCGACGCTGGGAACCATCAGGCGCGAAATATGGGGGATGTGGTTGAGGATGTAGTCGCGGTTGGCCCCATGGATGACCGCGAGCCTGACGTTGCTATCGTAGATTCTCAAGTCGTAACCCTTGCCTATCAGACGCTCAGTCAGCTCCACCACCGGGCTCTCGCGCAGATCGTCCGTCCCCGCCTTGAAGCTAAAGCCGAGCACGCCGACTTTCTTATTGCCCTTCTCGATAACGGCCCGCACCCCGCGCTCGATCTGCTGTTCGTTGCTCGGCAGGATCGCCGCGAGGATGGGAAGCGAAACGTCGAGCGTTTTCGCCTTGTACAGCAATGCGCGCAGATCCTTGGGCAGGCACGAACCGCCGAACGCAAAGCCGGGCTTCAGGTAATACGGCGAGAGATTGAGCGTGGTGTCCCGGCAGAAAATGTCCATGACGCGGTGACTGTCCACCTCAAGCCCTTTGCAGAGGTTGCCGATCTCGTTGGCGAAACCCACCTTGAGCGCATGCCATGCATTGTCCGCGTACTTGACCATCTCGGCGGTCTCGATGTCGGTCCGGATGAGCGGCGCTGCGATCCGGGCGTAAAGACTTGCCGGCAGATCCCCGCTTGCCCGGTTGAGCTCGCCGATGACGGTCTTCGGCGGATTGAAGAAATCGTGCACGGCGGTTCCCTCGCGCAGGAACTCCGGGTTGATGCAGACCCCGAATTCGGCGCCGGCGCGCCGGCCCGAGCACGCTTCAAGCGTCGGGATGACCACATCGCGCATGGTCCCCGGCAGCATCGTGCTGCGAATCACCACGACCGGAGCGCCCTGATGGTTGCGCAGGGCCGTGCCGATCTGCTCGCATACGCGGCGCACGTATTTCAGTTCGATGTCGCCGTTGCTGCGGCTGGGCGTTCCCACGCAGATCAGAAACAGATCGCTCCGCTGGACCGCGACGGCGGCATCCGTCGTCGCGGACAACCGGCCGGCGGCCACCTGCTGTTTTATGATCCGGCCGATGTCCTTTTCGATGATGGGAGTCTTGCCGGCGTTGATCAGATCAACCTTCGTCTGCTCCGAATCGACGCCGATGACCTCATGACCTTCCTGCGCTAGGCAACCCGCCGAAACGGTCCCGACATATCCGAGACCCCAAACGCTAAGCTTCATGACCGCTTCCCATGGTTGCAACGAATCGACCGGCGAGCCCGCGCTGCAGGACACCGAGCGCCGTATGCGCGCCCGGCCGCGTAAACACTTTCCACAGCATAGAAGGGGTTGTTGACGCTCGTGGTGCGACTGCAAGGCGGGGATGTAGTCCGATCGGCTCAGCAGAGCCTGGCTAACAGTGGTCCGACCGGCGTATCGAATTGTCGACGTTGCGCAATAGGACGCCGTAATGCTGGTGCTCCACATAACAACACCGACCAGCAACATGAAGCAACAGCGCCAGTCTAGGAGGAGCCGACATGAAGTACCTATGGTCTGGGGTCACGATGTCCTTTTGGTCTCCCGTCAATTCGTGCGGGTTGATCCAAGAGCAACGGATTCCAATCGCGCCAGCGCCCGTCGCGATCGGCAAGGCCGTGGCTTGCACGATCCGCGCAGCCGCATTTGGGTTTCTGCTGGCCGCGGGCTTGCCGCTCGTGGCCCAGGCCCAGATCCCGAGCCTGTTGTTTCAGTCGGGTTATGAGCCTTCCAAGACTATCAACGCTGTCTCTCCGAGCGACTGCTGGCTGACGCCTAGCGGTTGCTGGCAACACATGTCCGGTACCGACACCACCACCGGTTTTACTTGGCCCCCAAGTATCTGGGGCGGAGGCGGCAGCGCCTTCCTGCTCCTTGCCGACACGCCGGGGGTGACGGCTGAGAACATCGGTGATTACATGTTCAATCAAATCGTGACCGTGAAAGGGCATACCGGAAACCTGAGCAACCAAGCCCTCTACAGCCAGGTCACGAAGGGTCCCAGCGGACAAAATCCGATGGGCACCGCTTCCACCACGAACCTCTTCGAACTCACCCCGAGCAGCGAAACAAGCGACCTCTACATCAGCTACTGGCTCAAGTTCCCGCCGGGTACGGCGAAGAACATGAGCGGCCTGGACGCGGGACCGGGCATCGCCAATGACGGCGGAACCTGGCGCACCTTGTGGGCGTTCAAAACCGGAACGCCGCCGGCACATGACGATGGCGATTATCGCGTGGAAGCGTATGTGAGTACTCAGAACAGTGCAGGAACGCTTTACTGGGCTATCGGCGCGGACAACAACGCCGGTGGCAATTATCCTGTGGTGAATAGGTGGGGTTATACGAATAGTTCCGTCCCGGTACCTGAAGGGGTGTGGTTCAAACTGGAGTTTTTCTGGCATCGCAGCCCTAACGCTGATGGCCGAGTTTGGATGGCTGTCAACGGTACACAGATCTTTAATGTCCTCGGGGCAAACATGGGCTCCGCCAACCTTCCCATTAATCGGGTCACCGTGAATTCGCTTTACAGCGGGGGGCTTTTACCTATCTACCAGTGGGTAGACGACCTGCAAATCTGGGATGGTTTCCCTCCAGCTTGTACGGTCCCCCCTCCCGTTTGGTGTGACCCTCCGTATGCTCCCCACTAGCCCTCAGGCGCGGAACTTGACCGTGTAACTAGCGGCACGACAAGGGACATCGTTTCATCGACGCCGTCGAGCTTGCCTTGGCGCCGCTTGAAGCGGTCACGTTCCAGAGCTACGGTCCGGGAAGCGAATAGAGCGTTCAGCCGTCGTGACAGTGCCCGTTTCCTGAACGTTTTCTACGACTTCCTGGATGTAACCCGATCGACTAACCAGCCTGATCATCATTTAGGGCTTGGAGCGCGAGGCCGCGTAGAGAAGGCGCCGGTCCGGGCTCACCGCCATCAAAATGCTGTCCGGGATCAAGTTGCGCCGATTGTAATTCTGATGACCGTCAGCAGGCCGGTATTGCCGGCAACGCGCCCTTGGCAAACGATTACGGGCGAGGGCTTTTTTTCGTCCAGGCGCCGAGATATCCAGCCGAGCGGCGGGTCGTCCCGACCGGCGACCACCTCCGGCTTGCCCAGCTCACGCGGACACTCGACCCGCAGGCGCACGTTCGCGCATTCAACTTCCACCACATGACCGGAAACTTGTACCGTGCAGCCCTCTGCCAGATGCCAGTGGGTCTCCACGAAATGCTCTTCGCGGCATTCCAGCGCGTCCCTCACCTCGATGCGCATGTCGCGTTTGTCGAACTCGATGCGCCGTCGGTGGAGCACCGGATCGTCCAGCCGCAGGTAACCGTCGTGCACGCCTTCGAACGCGTCCCGCTCCGCGCCGGTTTCAAAGCGCTCGAGCCGGGCGCGGGCGTGGGCAAGCCACATGAAATTGCCGCCGGGCACCGACTGCTCTTTCCCGTCCACTCGTAATGTGTTGTGCGCCGAGGCACCACGAAAATAGTCGCGCCAGCGTTTCTGGCCGTGGTAGGCGTAGGTGCCGGGGTCGACTAAGACCTCGTTACCGCCGACGGACAAGGTCAAGGCGAGCGCATCGGCATGCCCGTGTGCGGCAATCGAAAGGTAACCCAGGGGCCCCGCATCCACTACGGCTTTCACCTCGCGGGGCGTGCCGAAGTCACGTCCCAGGATGTAGTACCCGCCCTCGGAGAACTCGCGCTTCCCCTCCACCGGGGTCGAAACCGGTAAGCCGTCAAACCGTGCTGCAGCTGCATCACCCAGAAGCCAGCGGCTCTTATCGTCGAAGCGTCCCGCTTTGGCCTTGAAGTCGCCCCGCCTGAACAGCACCGCCCCGGTGGCAAGGAGCGACCGATAGGGGCAGAATCCCGGCTCGCGCGAAAAGTGCACCATCACGGCGTCGTCGGCATCGCCGATCATGGGCACATGCCCGCCCGCATCCATGACGGCGGCGATGAATTCGAGCATCAGTTCGAGCCGCTTCGCGAACTCACCGGAAAACCTGATCCCGTTCGCCTGCCCGAAGAGCAGGCACAGCAGCATCATGTCCGCCACCTCATGGTGGTACCAGAGCGCCTGCTCGCGGTTGGTGCCATCGGCGCCGTTCTGCTTCACGGCTTGCGCTTCCAGCTCATCCTTCGCCTGCTCGCGCCAGCGGGCCGACTCGGACCACAGCGGCCAGGTGACGGACGCGACGAACAAGCCCGTCAGTTCGCCGAACAGATGGTTGTTGGCCGACGAATGCCGCGACAGGTTATGCGCTATGAAATGGCAGTGCTGGCGGATAGCGCCCAGCCAGCCGCGCAGGAACGAATCGCCTTCCCCACCCTCGAGCAGCGGCGAGCTTTCACCGCCGAGCAGCTGCCACGCGCAGGCCCAGTTGACCAGGCGCACCCCCGCTTCGAGAGCGCTCGTCCAGTTCGGGCCCAGAGGGTAAGGACACTGTTCGAACCAGGACGCGAGAAGCGCGCGCGCACCGTCGGCATAGCGTCGCTCGCGCGTGAGGTGCCACGCCTGCGCCAGGGTCACCAGTTCCAGGTGACGGTTCAGCTCCCAGAGATACTTGATATCGCCGACGACGCGCTCGTCCCGGTAATCGATCGCCTTGCCGTAGCCGAGGGCGACCTCGATGCCGGTCCTGGGATCGCGGTTCCAGCGCGGCGGGAAACCGAGGACGTGGTCGCGCAGCAAAAATATCTCCCAGCGGCCGGCGAGGATGCGTTCGGCAGCTTCGAGGTACCAGTGAGTTTGAAACCCCATCGGCATTACCGAAGTCCATGGCCGACCGGCGCCGCCTGCAGCCGGATCGACCTGGCGCGCCAGGCCGAAGCCTCGGCGCTCAAGCGCCGCGGCGATGGCGCGGCGGGTCCGCCACAGGACCTCGGCGAAGCCCATGGTTCGGAGGCGATTGAGCCTCCAGGTCAGCGTCGCGCTCATGCGGTGCCAGCGGTAACCAACGCGTATATCAGGAGGGAGCTGAGCACGCGCTTGTCTATCCGGTTGCCGACGCAAGCCGGTTCACGTGCTTGTCGGCCACCAGCGTGGGAGAAATAGTCTGCTGTTTCTTCCGCAGAAACGGCCTTTCGACGGCGATCCAAGACAGATAACCAACAAGGTAGGTGCAAGCAGCCACCACCGCCTGGCCGCTCGCAAAGCTGTAGCCGAAGAGCGCGGCGACCAATATTGTTGACAGGATGCAGCACCAAAGCCCGGGGTAAATTCGCAGCACGCGATTGCGGCAGTAGCCTTTCAGTCCCGAACTCCGTTCGTACGAAAGCGAGATCAGAAATCCGCTGATCACAAAAAAGATGGGGACACCCGGAAACGCGTACATCAGCTTCATCAACCACTGCGGTGCGAAAACATGCAGATGCAGGACCGTGTGGCATACCAGCACCTGCGATGCGGCGAAAATTCGCAGCAGGTCGAAATTATTGAGCTTGAATTCTTGCTTCACAAATTAGCGCGTCCGTTATCGCCTGCGCCACCTCGGTGCACCCGACCTCGATCGCGAATTCGCGCGGCGCCCGTTGCCGTACCCGCTGGCTCATCCGCAGGCGCAGATCGTCGTCCCCCAGAAGCCTGCACACGCGGTTTGCCAGCTCCAGCGGCGCCCTGGGCGCGATCAGGAAGCCGTCTTCGCCGTCCTTCACAAAATCCGGTATCGCGCCCACGGCGGTGGCGATGACGGGAAGCCCTGCGGCCATCGCTTCCGGGATGACAAGCGGAAACCCCTCGGTCCACGACGGCACCACAATCATTTGCGAAGCCGCATACGCCGCCGCCTTGTCGCGGCCTTCGAGGGAGCCGAGGAACGTGACGCGCGCGGCAATGCCGCGACGCTCCGCTTCGGCGCGGACCACGGGCTCCATCGCGTCGCTTTCGGCGACGCCGGCCAGCACGAAGCGCGCCTCGGGGTGGCGCTTGACGACATGGGGAATCGCGTCGAACAGGTCGTAAATGCCCTTCGGTGCGGACAGCCTGCCGACGAACAGGACCGCGCGTTCGCCCGGCGCCAGCCACGGCGCCGGGGTGTCGGCAGACATGCTCCGAAACAAAGCAATGTCGGCCATATTGGGAGCCCAGACCAGATCGTCGCGCTTCCACGCCTTGCCCATCTCGCGCCGATAAGTGGGCCCGAGCACGATCACCCGGTGCGCCACAGACATTAGGAATCTTCCGATTGCACGGCCGCGCCGCGTTTCGCCCGATGGAAAACGGGCATGCAGGGTGCCGTGGTAGTGGCAGACGACCTTTGCGCCCGCCAGGCGCACGGTCAGCATCAGCACCCAATCGCGCAGGAACGAAACGCCTGCTGCGGCGTGGAGCAGCACGGCGGCTGGCCGCACTCGAATGAGCATCCGGATCAACCGGGTGAGGTC
>Ga0099791_10001089_pt1 | contig 10510 bp, 7 predicted proteins | sample Rivendell_Oct201_7_FD_77318 | JGI IMG/M metagenome (GOLD analysis project Ga0099791, IMG submission 77318) | Vadose zone soil and rhizosphere microbial communities from the Eel River Critical Zone Observatory, Northern California to study diel... | ecosystem: Environmental > Terrestrial > Soil >... | reverse complement strand
GGCTCGGGAAAATCTTCGTCGCGCCGGCGCGGATAAGGGTCGGTGGCGCGGCGGCGCGGGGTCGCATCCAAGCGGCGCTCGTCGCGCATCTGGGCTGTCAGTCCGCGAATGCCGTGCTTGTCGAGCAGATGGCGCAGCGATCGCACCGTCATCTTTAAAAGTTCAGCAGCGTTGGTTTGATTTCCCTCGGTGCGACGCAAAGCTTCGAGCACGTAGGTTTTTTCGAGCTGATCGAGATGCGCAGTCAGATGAAGGCCGTCGGTGGGGAGCTCAAGCTCGGAATTAATTCGGGCTTCGTTATAGTTAGTGACTTGCGCGGGCAGGCGTTCGGGCTGGATCGTGTCGGTCTTTTCCAGCGCCACTGCGCGTTCGATCGTGTGTTCCAATTCGCGCACATTGCCAGGCCACGAATACGCTTCGAGCAAGCGCATGGCTCCGTCGCTGATCGAAATTGCGCTACTTGTCTGGGTGGAATACTTCCGGACAAAGTGCTCCGCGAGTTCGGCGATGTCCGCTCCGCGCTCTCGCAGCGAAGGTAGTTCGATCGGGATGACCGAGACGCGATAGAAGAGATCTTCGCGAAAAGTTCCCTCTTTCACCAGCGCCGCGAGATCGCGATTCGTGGCCGCGATAACCCGCGAGTTGACTTGCAGCTCTTCATGCGCGCCGACCGGCCGCACTTTGCGTTCCTGCAGGACGCGCAGCAGCTTCACCTGCATGGCCGGCGACATTTCACCGATTTCGTCGAGAAAGATTGTGCCCTGGTCCGCCGCTTCAAACAAGCCCTTCCGATTTGCCGTCGCGCCGGTGAAGGAGCCTTTGATATAGCCGAATAATTCCGATTCCAACAACGTGTCGGTGAACGCGCCGCAGTTAACGGACACGAACGGCTTCTGCGCGCGCGCGCTCAGATCGTGGATCGCGCGCGCGACCAGTTCCTTGCCGGTGCCTGACTCGCCCATGATCAGAACCGTCGATTGAACCTCGGCCACGGTCTCGATCATTTGAAACACAGCCTGCATTCGCTCCGACTGTCCGATAATGTTGCTCAGTTTCCCGCGGGCGCGCTGACCTTTGATGAGGGCCTGGTTTTCATCCAGCAGCGCCTGCTTCTCTTTGAGCAGCGAAATCTTTGCCAGGGCCCGCGCTACGATCTCTTTCAGCAGATCGTTGTCGAAAGGCTTCTGAATGAAATCGAATGCTCCGAGCAGGAAAGCTTCGCGGGCCGTATTGACGTTGGCAAAGGCCGTCATCATGATGAACTCAAGGTCCGGCCTCAGTTCGCGCGCCGCGCGCAAGAGATCGATGCCTCCCATGTCGGGCATCTTCACGTCAGAAATCACGACGTCTGCCGGCTGCTCTCGCAGCAGGGCCATCGCGGCTCGACCGTTCTCAGCGACGCGCACCGCGTGTCCGTCATGCTGAAACAGATGCGTCAGGAATTGACGCATACTCAGTTCATCGTCAACGATTAGAATGCTGGACATAGAAAACCGAAAGTCACGAGCGCCCCTCAGCCGGCAACTCTACCGTAATCATCGTTCCTTCTCCCAGCCGGCTGCGCACATTAATTGTACCATTATGATCGCGAATGATCTGATAAACAATTGAGAGCCCGAGACCAGTGCCGCCCGTGGTTGAAGAGAACGGCTCGAACAGACGCTCGACTTGTTCGGGGGCCATGCCGCGGCCGTTATCGATAAAAGAGATTCGCAGGCGGTCGGGCTCGGGACGCGTCAAGCAAATCCGAAAGGTCCCGCCGTCAGGCATTGCCTGCAGAGCGTTGCGCGCAATGTTCCAGCACACTTGTTTCAGGCGCTCCGGATCGCCTCTGGCAATCATCGGTTGCTCGGGCACCTCGTCTTCCAACACATGGTTGTCGCTCAACTCGGCGCTATTGCGCAACAGTGTGAAAGCCTCGCGGATCAGGACACGCAGGTCAACATCGTTGAGTTGCGCTGGTCGCGGGCGGGCGTAGTTCAGGTAATCCGTGACAATGTTATTGAGCCGGTCAGATTCGCGCAGGATGATGTCCATCAACTGCGCTTGTTCCGAGTCGGCGTCCATCTCGCCACGCAACATCTGGATCGAGCCACGCATCGCGGCCAGAGGATTTCTGATCTCGTGAGCGATCGAAGCCGCCAGACGCCCTACGGCTGCCAGACGATCCTGTCTCCGCGAAGTTTCCTCCATCGCGCGCACGTCCGTCAGATCCTGAAAGGTGATCACCATGCCGCTGGTTTCACCCGATTCAGCGAACAGGGGAACAATGCTGAAGCCCAGGCGCAACACCAAACCATCGGGCGCCAGGCAGTCGGCTTCAAAACGCGGGCTGGCGCGGCCACTGGCCGCGGCGCGCATCGATTCGGGAATTCGCTGTGTCAGGTCGCCGAAAAAAATCGAAGCGTCTTTTCCGCGCACGTCCGCCGCGTGATAGCCGGTAATTTCCTCTGCGGCTGCATTGAACGTATAGATGTGTCCCTGAAGATCGGTGGTAATGACTCCGGAACGGATTGATTCGACGATGCGCTCGTGCAGCGCGCGCAGGTTGGCAAGCGTCTGCGTGGTCGCGGCCAGTTGCACGTCAGAGCGAGATTGCCGCTCGGCCAGCTTCGCGGCCAGCAGTCCGACCACCAGAAACGAAACGTCCGAGAGACCAAGTGCCTGGATCGTACTCGCGATTGATTCTTCCGTGGTGCTGGCGTTGATCGGGCCAATCCCGTTGATCGCCAGCAGCGCGCAGGCATTGAACGCCGCCACACTGCCCACTGAAGTAATCATCGCGCCGCGCGGTCCAATGAACAGACCGGCTACCGAAATGACCACGATGTACAGCGCCGCGTAGGGCGAATGTACATTGCCAGTTGCCCACACCAGCCAGGTGACCAGAAATACATCGACGAAAAACTGAATGCGGGCCTGAGCCAGAAAGTTTCTCCAGAGCACATGCGCGGCGCCGTAAATCAAGGTGAGACCGACAACTGTCAGGATAATCGGCGCTACGATGCTGAGTGAGTTGACCAGGCTGGGACCAGGCGTGCTGCGCTTCCAGAGAAGAGTGATGAGCAGCAACAGAACAACCGCCGCCGCCCGCCCCGAAATCAACCACCACAAACGCGCACCGAGCGCTCTTGAACGCGCCAATCGCTTGCTCGTTTCGCTCGCCATCGTGGCAAAGCGTATCACAAATTGCAGACGAGTCGACCCGTTTGAAAGTGTTAAGCCTGCCGAATTTGTCTTGATCCATATTCAGCAGATGGCCGGCCGGGTTGGAGGCTAACGGCCATCCGCCAGGCGCGCAGTCTGGCGCTAATCCTTGTCCCATTCCTCGCGCGTGATCACCTTAATTGGCGGCAACTGTTTTCCGGACAGCGCGGAGTTCAGGCCCGGCATCTCTTTCGCCAGCCACGCGTCGAAGTCGAGAACTATGTCGGCCAACTCGCGAGCAATCGCATCCGTGCGTTCCAATTGCGTCTGCGCTGGGCGACCTTCGTAACTGATCACGTTGCCGTAAAGATCGGCGAGGTTTTCGCGCAGGCGTTCTTCGCCGGTGATGGCGCCGCCTTCTTTGGTGGCTACGATTTTCCGGCGCAGCTCATCGACCTGTGCCGACGCAGCGCGCAGACGCGCAACCAACGGGTCGTTCGCCGGCAGCTTTGCCGCGGCTTGATCAAGAGCGAGGCGCACGCCGTTGATTCGATCAACTGCGAAGGTCATGTCGCCGAGTAAGTTGTAGAGCTTCATCGAAAGATCGAATTGCGCCCGGCGATCTGCCGGCGTGTGCTTTGAACGCGGATCGGGCATGACCTGCAATTGGGTTGTATAGACGTTCTTGTCCCTGGTCATCTTCACCGTGTAATTTCCGGGCAGCACGCGCGGCCCAGTGGAGGCACTAAAGGCCGCGCTGGCGGCAGTGGGCACGCGCGGCGCCTTCAGACGCATGGACCAGGTCGCCCGATTCAAGCCGCGACGCTTGCTGCTGGGAACAGTGCTGAGGAGCTTTCCGCTTTCGTCCAGGATTTCGATCTTCAAATCACCAAAGATGTGACGCTTCTGTTGGTAGTAAGTGATCACGGCTTCGTCAGTCGGATTGGCTCCCGTGAACACCGCATCGCCGTTTGCCCATCCGCCGTTTGCCGGGATGCTCTGAACGGTGGGCCGGGCTTCGATGAAGGCGGCCTCTTTCACCAGGTTCGCCGGCGTGAGCGCGCGCAACGGGGTGATGTCGTCGACGATCCAGATGCCGCGGCCGTGCGTCGCAATCACCAGGTCTTTGTCGCGCGGATGAATGGCCAGATCGCGCACGGCTACGTTCGGCAGATCGCCGCCTTTGTACTGTGCCCATTGCCGGCCGCCGTCGAGCGAAACCCACAACCCCAGCTCAGTGCCGACAAACAGCAGGTTCTTGTTGACCAGATCTTCTTTGACGACGTGTGCATAACCGCGCATGTTTCCCGCCGGCGCGACAACCGGTGTCCACGTCTGGCCAAAATTTGTTGTCTTGTAGACGTACGGCCTCATGTCACCGAACGTGTGGAGATCGAAAGTCGCATAGGCCGTGCCTTCATCAAAGTGGCCGGCGTCAATTGATGACACCCAGGCATTCTTTGGCAAGCCTTTGATGTTGCCGACCACGTTCTTCCAGGTCTTGCCGCCGTCGCGGGTGATCTGGACGTTGCCGTCGTCGGTGCCCACCCAGATCAAATTCGGATTCTTCGGCGCCTCGCAGATTGAAAAGATCGTGGTGTGCATCTCTGCCGAAGAATTGTCGACGGTGATGCCGCCCGATTGTTCCTGCTTTTGTTTTTGCGGATCGTTAGTAGTGAGATCCGGCGAGATGCGCTCCCAGGTCTGGCCGTGATCGCGCGAGCGAAACAGGAATTGCGCGCCAAGATAGATCGTTCCGTTCTGCGTCGGGCTGACGTGAATCGGCGTGTTCCAGTTATAGCGGAGTTTCTTCTCTTTGTATTCGGGTAACGGCTGAATGCCGCGCGACTCGTGCGTTTTGCGGTTAACGCGGCCGATGTAACCGCCCTGTGACTCGGCGTAAACGTAATCGTTGTCCGAAGGATCGGCGAATACCCAGAAGCCATCGCCGCCGTAAATATTCTCCCAACGATCATTCGTGATCCCGCCGGGATAGGCCGAGTCCCCGATCCACGAACTGTTGTCCTGCAACCCGCCATAAACATGGTAAGGCGTGTCCATGTCAACGCTGACGTGATAGAACTGCGAGACCGGGAGGTTATTGCCTTTCCACCAGCGATTGCCGCCGTCAAAGGAATACCAAACGCCGCCGTCGTCGCCGGTGATTACATTGTCGGTGTTGTTCGGATTGATCCAGACATCGTGAAAGTCTCCGTGCGCGCCGCCGGAGATGTTGCTGAAGCTCTCGCCGCCGTCGTTGCTCGCAATCAATGATCCGTCCGGCTTGTAAACTTTGTTTTCGTCCTTGGGATCGACAATCAGATTTGCGAAGTAGAATGGGCGCCAGATCATGTTCTGGCTGCGATCAAGCTGTCGCCAGGTTTTTCCCCCGTCGTCAGAACGGTAAAGACCGTCCTTCGGTATTTCTGCTTCAATGAACGCGTACACGGTACTGGGCTTGGAAGGAGCAACTGCGACGGCAATGCGACCCCATGGCTTTGACGGAAGTCCAGTCGCGCTCTTCTCATCGAGCTCGGTCCACGACGCGCCGCCGTCGGTACTCTTGAAAAACCCGCTGCCGCTGAAAACATTTGGTCCTTCCCCACCGGAACGGAACGTCCAACTCTTGCGGCGAAAATCCCACAGGCCCGCGTAAATTGTCTGCGGATTTTGCTTGTCCATCGAAATCATCGAGCAGCCGGTCGAGGCGTTCGGCCCCTTCAAGATCCTGGTCCAGGTCTTACCGCCGTCGATGGTTTTGTACAGTCCGCGTTCGTCGCTGTCGCTCCAGAGCTTGCCGGGCGCGCAGACGTAGACGGTATTCGTGTTGCTGGGATCAACCAGAATCTTCGCGATGCGCTCGGAATCCTTCAATCCCATGTTGGTCCAGTTCTCGCCGCCGTCGACTGATTTGTAAACGCCGTCGCCGATCGAGACACTGTTGCGCGTCCACGCCTCGCCCGTGCCGACCCAGACGACTTTCGGATTCTTCGGATCGACTGTGATGGCGCCGATGGACTGAACCGGCTGCTTGTCAAAGACGGGTTTGAAGGTCGAACCGCCGTTGAGCGATTTCCACACGCCGCCGGTCGCGGCGCCGATGTAGACCGTTAGTCGCTGGCCTTCCTGTACGGCATCAAGCGCGGCGATGCGCCCGCTCATCGTTGCCGATCCGATGTTGCGCGCACCGAGCCCGGAAATTGTTTCCGAATCAAACCTGGGCTGCTGCGCCAGGGCAGCGGCGGCTAGAGCAAAGCCGAGTGCGGCTGTCGATAGGAAAGAGATGAGTTTTCTTTTCATCGAATTATTCCTCGCCGAGGTTCGATCGTGGCTCCGCGAGGAGCCAATGTTTATAGCTGTCGAGTCACCATCTTTAACCAAGCTCCGTCAGGAGCGAGAGTTATGTCGCTCCTAGCGGAGCTATTAAGGCTAGTACGGCCGATAGGTTATAGACACTACGCGCCTAACGGCGCTGAAGACGATCAGGTCGTCATGGCCAATTCAATTGGGTCGCTGTCCCGACGGCTTTGCAACTACCGGCATGCCAAATCGGCCATCGTCGATCGGCACGTTAGCTTCGATCTTCTCGTATACTGTCTTGGCCTTGTCCTGGCTGCCTTTGACGCCCGTCTCGAAAGAATAGGGAAGATACCAGCCGGCGACTTCTTTGTAATCTCCCAGCACCGTCTCGTACTCGCGTTCGGCGCCGCGCACGATTCTTTTGGTGTCGATTTTGATCGGCACGTAGTAGTCGGCATCCAGATAATAGACGAACATGTCGCCGTTCGGCATCGTAACCTTCAATTTGAACGTATCGGTGCCTTCGAACGTGTCCCGGCCGGCGAACTCTACTTTGTAGCCTTTCTGACGATAGTTGACGAGCGGGCCATCGAAATCCGAATCCTCCAGAATCGATTTCATCTCCTCTTCGCCGAGGGCCTCAGCATCTTTCTTTCCGTTCCAGGGTTCGATTTTCCATCCCGTCTTTCCGTCATAGGCGTTGATGCCGATCATTCCCTGGAGGGCGAACTCTTCACGCACCAGATTGCCGCGCTTGTTCTCTTGCAAGATCGCCGCTTCGAAGCCGCCACCGCCAATAAACTTGCCGGTGCGGCGCAGAGTTTTCACGCTCTGAATTTTGTCCATGCCGCCGACAGTCTTGAGGTAATGCGCGATGAGGTCGTCGACTGACTGCGCGGAAACGGGCAGGGCAAACAGTACCAGGGTCGCGATTAAGACAGGGATTCTTCTCACGATAGTCTCCTTAACTTAAGAGCTGTAGGACCTGAGATGGGCTATTACGTGTCAAAGACTACTTAGGTTTAGCAAGAACGCGCAAGTCCCCGGGTGCTGTGAATTTGTGGGTTATTCCTTCTCTTCGATCACCGGATTGCGCAGCGTCCCAAGTTTCTCGACGGTCACTTCATAAACGTCTCCGGCTTTCAGCAAAACCGGCGGTTTACGAAAGATACCCACGCCGTCAGGCGTGCCGGTCGCAATTACGTCTCCCGGTTCCAGAGTGATCCCCTGCGAAATATATGAAATCAAATAAGCAACTTTGAAGATCATCTTGCCGGTGTTCGATGACTGCATCACTTCACCGTTCAAGCGTCCTTCGATCTGTAGTGATTGCACGTCGGCGATCTCTTCGCGCGTCGTGATGAAAGGACCGAGCGGCGCAAAAGTATCGAGGCCTTTGCCACGCGTCCACTGTCCGTCACCATATTGCAGATCGCGCGCGCTGACGTCGTTAATTAGCGTGTAACCAAAAACATATTCGAGCGCCTGACTCTCGCTCACTCGCGTTGCTTTGCGTCCAATCACCACCGCGAGTTCGGCTTCGTAATCCACCTGAGAACTAATCTTCGACAAGACAATCGGCGTGTCGTGCGCGCTCAGCGAGTTTGGCAGCTTGTTGAAAATCAGCGGCGCTTTGGGCGGCTCAGCACCGCCTTCGATGGCATGGTCAACGTAGTTACGGCCGATAGCAATAATCTTGCTCGGGTAAACGGCGGGCAGGAAATCGATCGAATCAAGCGGCAACGCGGTGCCGATCTGAACATCAGTTAAGAGGGCCTCGAGGTCGCGAAGGGCTGAGTCGCCGCGACTAATGACATCCAGAGTTCGGTTGGCTTGCAGCAGCCAACTCGGCGGTCCACCGCCGGATTCCTTGAGCGCCCGCGCCAGAGCTGCAACATCGTAGACAACATCGCCCAGCAGCACGCCGAGCCTTGGCTCAGCCGATTCATTCGTCTTGAACTGTGCCAGTTTCATCTCTGTTTCAGCTCCTGAAGAGTTGATTTGCGACAGACCGCGCCGGCGGCGACGCTCGTCACGATTCCCACAGTCGTCTGCGTTGAGCTGACGAATGTTACCTTTATCAATAACTTTCCGCCAGACTTGCGTGTGTTAAGCGGCGCCGGTTACTCGCCACCGCAGTGAAGGCGTTGACGGATCTCCTGGCATAGAAGGTGCCCATTGGGTTAGACCTTGTCCCGCACGCGGCAAGGTGGTGCATTACGCGGCGCTTTTGTCATGCGCTAGTCCGATGTGCCGCGGTGGATTGCCCTAAGGTATCGACCCACTCCGCAAAATGGAACGCCCGGGGCGTCAGAATCGCCTGGACGGCGCTGCGGTTTTGCTCGCCCACATTGATCGAGAGTTCGATCGGGTTCAGTCCTTCCTGCAGGAAAACCTGAAGGTCATTGTGACTTAAGCAAAGAGAGAGGAAATGAGATGCTGATGAAGATCAAATACACTTCGAACCGAATCCTGATTGCCGACGACGATCCGGTGATCAGACATTTGGTTACTTCGATTGTTACAAGAGTGGGATACACTCCGGTTACTCTGAGTGATGGCCGCGCGGCGTTCAGTCTCCTGAAGGCGGATGCGAATTTCAAAGCCGCGATCCTGGACATGTCGATGCCCTTTCTCGAAGGCCTCGATCTGATTCGTTACATGAGAACTGAAAAGCGTCTGATGCGCATTCCGGTCGTGCTGATTACCGCTGACCAGAATATCAAGCTGATGGCGGACAGCTTTGCCGCGGGCGCCACGGCATTTCTTCCAAAGCCCTTCACGCCGGACCAACTGCAAAACTTGCTTCGCATGTTGCTTGCCGCAAAGCTGCCCAGCACCCGAGCGGCTTAGCTTCGATCGATCAACCGAAACTGGGGATGAAATAATGTCAGCCGATCTTCTAAGGATGGATGATTATCTGGCGAAGTCGCTAATAAGGCCGGCGCTCGCCAATGGCGGTGGCGCTGCGACCCAGGCACTCGACCCGGTCGTGCTTGCTTCCCTGGACGAAGCATGGGACGAAGGCGAAGCCGATCTGGTGGTGGAATTGATCGATCTTTATCTCGGCGACGCTCCGCAATGGGTCGAGGCCATACGCACGGCCGCGGCCGAAAACGACGCGACGGTGCTGAAACGTGTGGCGCACACTCTGAAAGGAAGCAGCGGCAGTTTGGGTATTCGCCAGGTGGCGGAGGTCTGCGGAATGTTGGAGTTGAATTGCAGCGAATCGGCTGCCAGAGTCAATGAGCTGTTGCAACTATTGGTTCAAGAGTTTAACACGGCGCGCGCGGCCCTCGCGGCTGAGCGCTTGAGAAGACTTGCTTGAGAGTTTTGATCGCCGAAGACTATGTCGTCTCGCGCCGGATTCCGGAGACCCTTCTCCGGAATTGGGGCCACGAGGTCGTGACGACGTTCGATGGCGACCAGGCGTGGCAAACGATGCGGGCACCGGATGCGCCGGCGCTGGCAATCCTGGATGTCATGATGCCCGGGGTTGACGGCCTCGAGGTTTGCCGCCGCGTGCGCCAGCTCGCTCCCGCAACGCCGCCGCACATTATTCTGCTGACAGCCAAGCACGGCGCGCGCGCGATCGTAGACGGGATGGAAGCCGGCGCTGATGATTATCTGACCAAGCCCTACGATCGCGACGAACTGCGCGCGCGGGTGCAGGTCGGCGTGCGGATCGTCGAATTGCAAGCCAAGCTGGCCGGGCGCGTCAGGGAACTCGAAGGCGCGCTTGAACACGTCAAGCAACTCCAGGGGATTCTTCCGATCTGTTCGTACTGCAAAAAGATCAGGGGGCGATCAGGACTACTGGCAGACGGTCGAAAGCTATATCGCCGATCATTCAGAAGCTGAATTCAGTCACGGCATCTGTCCCAACTGTTACGAAACCACCGTGAAGGATCAGCTCGCTTCGCTTCGCGCTTTGGTCCAACCCGTGGTTTAGAAGTTGTGAAGATGTGAGTGCGAAGTAAACCGGCGACGCGAGTGGCGAGCGCCACTGGCATGATCCGCAGACCTGCGTAAGGCGGACGTATCTTCCTTTTCATCGGCAACT
>Ga0099791_10001086_pt1 | contig 10520 bp, 8 predicted proteins | sample Rivendell_Oct201_7_FD_77318 | JGI IMG/M metagenome (GOLD analysis project Ga0099791, IMG submission 77318) | Vadose zone soil and rhizosphere microbial communities from the Eel River Critical Zone Observatory, Northern California to study diel... | ecosystem: Environmental > Terrestrial > Soil >... | reverse complement strand
TGGCCGCGTCGTTCCAGGAAAAGTGGGTGTGGGCCTCGACCATCCCGGGCATGAGAGTGGCGCCGGCCCCGTCGATGACGGTGACCCCGGCCGTCGGGAGCGAGCGCGGGCCCCGGCCCACGCGCGAGATGCGGTTGCCCTGGACCAGGACCTCGCCGGAGTACGGCTGGGCACCGGTACCGTCGAGGATCCGGACGTTGGTGAAGAGCACGCTAGTCGTCATCATTCGCTCTCCTTGGCGGACCCGCTACATGCGTTGGGAATAGAAGCGCCGCAGCAGGTCGTCACACTCCTCGTGCTTCTCGACCATGGTCCAGTGCCCGCAGCGCGGCAGTACCGTCACCCGCGCCCCCCGGATGCGCTCGCCGATCTGTCGCACCCCCTGCGCGGGAGCGATCGCGTCCTCGTCGCCGGTGACCAGCAGCGTCGGGCACTCGATGCTGGCCACCTCCACCGCCTGCGCGTCCGCGAGGGCCTCGCAGGAGCGGGCGTAGCCGTCCGGGCACTGGCGCATCACCAGCTCCCGCACCGTCGCCACCGCGACCGGTCGCCGCGTCCGCGTTTCGGTCGAGATCGCGCCCTGCACCAGCGCGTCGGCGATGGCCTGCATGCCCGCCTCCCCTTCCGCGCGCGCCTTCTCCCCCCGCGCGCGGATGGCCGGCCGCGCGCTGTCGGGCGGGCACAGCACCGGGCCGAAGAGCGCGAGGCTCCGAACCAGCCGCGGGGCCGCGATCGCCATGTGAAACGCGACGATCGTCCCGAGAGAATGCGCGGCCACGTGCACGCGCTCCAGGCCGAGCACCGCGCACACGCGCTGCATCGCCTGGACGAAGCGCTCGATGGAGAGCGGGCCCTCTACCCGATGCGAGCGGCCCGAGCCGGGCAGATCCGGCCGGATCGTCCGGTGGTGACCCATCGCGGGCAGGATCGGCGTCCACACGTTGGAGGTCCCGCCGAGGCCGTGGATCATCAACACCGCCTCGCCGCTCCCGTCGGTCTCGACCGCCATGCGCTCGACGAACTGCGTGGTCACGCGCGGGCCCCGCCCGTCCTCACGCGGCGGACCGGCTGAAGCGCCCGCGCGCCGGCCCCTTCTGCGGATCCTTGTGGAAGAGGCCGTCCTTCATGACCCCGAGCAGCCGCGCTCCGTCCTGCAGCACCGCGATGTCGGCGACGGGGTCGCCGTCGACCAGGAGCAGGTCGGCGAGATGCCCCTCCTGGATCCGGCCGAGCTCGTCACCCCGCATCATGATCTGGCCCCCGAGCTTGGTCGCGGCCAGGAGCGCCTCCATCGGCGTGAAGTCCAGGTACTTGACGAAGTACTCCAGGTCCTTGGCGTTGGTGCCGTGCTTGATCCACGCGAAGCCGTAGTCGCCGCCGGGCAGGATGCGGATCCCGCGCCGGTGCATCTTCTTGAGGGTCTCGCAGGCGACCTCGAGCTCGCGGTGGTAGCCCATCTGCTTGGCGGCGTCGGGCGAGATGCCCCACGGGGCCGCGTGGAACGAGGTGTTGATGAGCCACGCGATGCCGGGAGCGACGAAGTGACGGTCCTTCTTTGCCTCCAGCATGTCGAGCGCTTCCTCGTCCGCGAAGCTCGCGTGGTAGATGATCTCGATGCCGTGGCGCACGCACTGCTTCACCGATTCCGCCGACCGCGCGTGGGCCGAGACCCGCTTGCCGCGCACGTGGGCCTCCTTGACCGCGACCGCGATCTCCTCCTCGGTCATCGGCGTGAACTCGGCCGGGATCCCCGCGATGTACTCCCCCGAGAGGTTCAGCTTGACGGTGTCCACCCCGTACTTGAGGAACATGCGCACCGTCTTCCGCATCTCCTCGGGGCCGTTGACGATGGCCCCGAAACTGAACTCGGGATACGGCAGGTGCGGCAGCGTCTCGTCGCCCAGGCCGCCCGGCACCGTGATCTCCTGGCTCGCCGCCAGGTACCGCGGACCCGGAATCTGGCCCGACTCGATCGCGTTCCTGATCACGACGTCGAGGCGGGGCTTGGCGGTGGCCGCGCCGATGCAGGAGGTGAAGCCCATGTCGAGGTAGCGCTTCGCGATGTGGGCGCACCAGAGGATGTGCTCCTCGGTGGGCATGCGCTGGATCTCGCTGAGGCCGGGCTGGTCGTTCCAGGAGAAGTGGGTGTGCGCCTCGACGAGGCCGGGCATCAGGGTGGCGCCGCCCCCGTCCACGGTGGTGACCCCCGCGGTGGGCAGCGCCCGGGCCCCGCGCGCGATGCGGGAGATGCGGTTGCCCTGGACGAGGACCTCTCCCGGGTACGCGAGCGCGCCGGTCCCGTCGAAGATCCGGACATTCGTGAACAGAACGCTGGTCATGCCGCCCTCCTGCCTGGGAGCGGCCCCGCCTCGGGTCGGGTGCTGCGCGGCGGTGGGCAGCTCCGGCTTCCATGAGACACCTGTCTCACGCGAGTGGGCCATACTAGGAAGCGCCTTCCCCTCTTGTCAACCGGCAATTGCACGGTCACAGTAGCGAGCCGTGAGGACCCCGCCGCCCCCCGACACCGGCCCGACCGGCCCCCAGGCGCGCACCTACCGCCTGCTGCTCGGCCACGCGATGGCGCTGGTCCGGCGCGGTCGCATCCCGTCGGTCCCGGAGCTCGCGGTGAAGGCCCGCGTCTCGCGTGCCACCGCCTATCGCTACTTCCCGAGCCGCTCCAAGCTCGTGAGCGCGGTGGTGGCGGAGAGCCTCGCCCCGGTGCGGCGCTTCGAGCCCACCGCCGCCGACGGGCTCGTGCGGGTGCGCGAGCTGTTCGACAAGACGTTCCCGCTGTTCAAGCGGTTCGAGCCGCACATGCGGGCGGCCCTGCAGCTCTCGCTGGAGCACGAGTCGCTCGAGCGGATGGGGCTCCTGGAGGAGGAGCCGTACCGGCGCGGCCACCGCCGGTACATGCTGCACCGGGCCGCCGGGCCGCTGGCCGCCACCCTGGGGTCGGAGGCCTACGAGCGGCTGCTCAAGGCGCTGTCGCTGATCTACGGGATCGAGTCGTACGTGGTGCTGCGGGACATCTGGGGGGCGAGCTACCGCGAGGTGGAGTCGGTCGCGCGCTTCATGCTCGAGGCGCTGATCGAGTCGGCGCTGCGGCAGGCCCCTCACCCTGCCCTCTCCCCAAAGGGGAGAGGGAGAAACCCTAGCCCTTCACGCTCCCGGCGGTGAGGCCCTCGACCATGTACTTCTGGAGGTAGATGTAGGCCGCGATGACCGGGAGCGTGGTCAGGACCGCGCCCGCCATGAGGTAGCCCCAGCCGTAGACGTCGCCGGTGATGAAGGTGGAGAGGCCCACCGGCAGCGTGCGCAGCTTCACGTTGGTGATGAAGACCAGGGCGTAGAGGAACTCGTTCCAGGCCTGGGTGAAGGCGTAGAGCGCGCTCGCGAGCAGGCCGGGGGCGGCCAGCGGCAGGATCACCCGGCGGAACGCGCCGAAACGGGTGGCCCCGTCGATCATGGCGGACTCTTCCAGCTCCACCGGGATCGACTCGAAGTAGCCCATCAGGAGCCAGGTCACGAACGGCACCGTGAAGGACGGGTACGCCGCGATCAGGCCGGTGAGGCTGTCGGCCATCCCCAGATTGCGGATCTGGGCGTAGAGCGGGATGAAGAGGATCGACGGCGGCACCAGGTACGTGATCAGCACCGTGCTGGCCATGAACGCCCGACCGAGGAACTTGAGCCGGGCCAGTGCGTAGGCCCCGAGCGTGCCCACCGCGGTGGCCAGGAACGTGCTCGACACCGCGACGATGATGCTGTTGCCGAACCAGGAGACGAACTCGGTCTTCTTGAACAGGTGCTCGTAGTTCTCGGCCACGAACGGGCTCGGCCAGAACATCGAGACCACGCTGCGCATCTGGGTCTCGCCCTTGAAGGACGTGACGATCATCCAGTAGAACGGGAACACCACGAACAGCACGAACGTGACCAGGATCGCGTAGGAGACCGCGGACTGGGTCCGCTCGATCTGCACGGTGCTCCGGCCCTTGCGGACGATCACCGGGTCCGGCCCTTCCGCATGTAGTTCGACAGCACGATGATCACGAAGGCGAGTGGGGGCAGCATGTAGAGCGCGACCGCGATGGCCTCGCCCAGGCGCTGGGCCCCGAACGCGATCTCGTAGGTCAGCACCGGCAGCACCATGGTGGCGCCACCCGGCCCGCCCTTGGTCAGAATGTAGATGATCGCGAAGTCGTTGAAGGTCCAGATCGTCGAGAGCAGCAGCACGATCATCACGATGTTGCGGATGCCGGGCAGCGTGACGTGGCGGAAGCGCTGGAGCACGGTGGCCCCGTCCACCGCGGCCGCCTCGTACAGCTCCCCGGGAATCGCCTTCATGCCGGCCAGGAAGCTGATCCCGAAGAACGGGAAGCCGCGCCACACGTTGACCCCGATGACCGACGACATCGCGGTCCCGGGCTCGCTGAGCCAGCCCACCCCGTGCGAGAGGACGCCGAACACGTGGACCAGCAGGTAGTTCAGCACGCCCAGGCTGTAGTCGTAGATCCACAGGAAGTTGAGCGCGGACACCACGGTGGGGGCCACCCACGGGATCAGCAGCACCCCGGTCCAGAACGAGCGGAAGCGGATCTTCGAGGTGAGCACCAGCGCCATGCCCATGCCCAGCACCGTCTTGATCGCGACGGAGGCGAACGTGAACGTGAAGCTGTTGACGACCGCGCGCTGGAAGAAGCCGTCGTAGGTGAGGCGGATGTAGTTCTCGAGGCCGACCCACACCGGCGGCATGCCCACGTACTTGCGGGTCATGCTGAGGTATACCGCGTAGCAGAACGGATAGGCGACCAGGGCCAGCACCAGCACCACGATGGGCGCCACGAAGAGGAAGCCCATGCGGTAGTCGGGGCCGAGGAGACGACGGAGCGTGACCTCGAGCTTGACGCGGGGCTTGGGCGTGACGTCGGGGTGGAAACCACCCCTCACCCCGACCCTCTCGCCTCCGGGGAGAGGGGGGGACGAGGGATGGACAGTGGCCATCTGAAGCTAGGCCTTGCCGCGGATCTTGTGGATCTCCTCGACCCGCGCGTGGGCTTCCTTCAGCGCGGCCTCGGGTGAGAGCCCGCCCACCACCACGCGACCGGCCATGTCGGTCAGGATCTTCTGCCCCTGCACCTCGGCGGCCGCGGGCGTCATGGGGCCCGGATAGCCGATGTTGACGCTGCGGAGGATGTTCTGCAGGATCGCGTCGAAGTTCGGATCCGACTTCCAGTAGGGATTGTCCACCCGGCCCTTGTAGACCGGCCCCGCCTGCCCCACCGACACCTGGATGTACTCGGCGAAGCGCTTCTCGTCCTCCACGTAGCGGATGAGGTCCTCGCAGAGCTCGGCCTTCGCCGACTTGTGGAAGATGGCCCAGTTGTAGCAGGACGAGCCCACGAAGCTGCCCGCGGGGCCGCCCGGCGTCAGCACCAGCGTGGTCTTGGGCGCCAGCTCGTGCTTCTTCGATACCATCGCGTAGTAGAGGCTGGCCCCGTTGTTGGTGGTCACCAGCTTGCCCGCCATGTAGGCCTCGTTGTTGGACACGTCGGTCCAGCCCATCACGCCCGGCGGCTGGATGCCGTACTTCTTGATGGTGTCGACCGCGAACTGCAGCGCGGCGGTGTTCTGCTTGAGGAAGGTCGTGCCGATGGCCGGCTTGCCGTCCTTGTCGAACACGCCCCCGCCGTAGTCCCAGAGGATGTTGGACATGAACCCGTCGCCGTCGTCGGAGCGGTTCAGGGTCTGGCCGAAGCCCCACAGATCCTTGGCGGGGTCCTGGGACTTCTTGGCGAACTCCACCACGTCCGGATCGTAGACCTTCGGGACCTTGAGCCCCTTGGCCTCCATCACGTCCTTGCGGATGAAGAACACGGTGGTCATCGAGTAGCGCGCGACGCCGAGGAACTTGCCGTCGACCTTCATGAGCCGCTCGGCGAAGGGCAGGAGCCCGCCCTTGCTCGCGGCGACGTCGCTCGCGACCTTGGTGACGTCGCGGAGGGCGGCCTTGTAGCGCATGGGCCCGTAGAGGTTCATCTCGGCCATGTCCGGCGGGTTGCCCGCCTCGATGGCGGCGACGAACTTCTGCTCGCGGTCGCCGAAGGTGGCCCAGTCCATCTCCACCTCCACGTTCTTGTCCTTGGCCCAGGTCTCGATCTGCTTGGCCACCACGTCGTTGCCCGCGGTGACGAAGCTCTTGAAGAGCCACAGGCGCAGCTTGGTCTTGGCCTGCGCGGAGGCCATGCCCCGGAGCGCGTGCAGGCCGGCCGCGGTGCCGCCGGTGACGATCGCCGCCTTTCGCAAAAACTCACGGCGCGCGATGAGGCCTGCGTCGAGCTGCTCGGCCAGATTCTTGAGGCGGCTGTCCATGGAGGCTCCTCCTTTGGAGCGCGGCGCCGCGGTGGAGTGCGGCGGGGATGATCGGATGCTAACTCAGGGAGGGGCCCCCGGCAAGGAGACTGTGCGCGGCGCGCGCGATCGCGTCCGCGTCGACGCCGTAGTGGCGGTAGAGATCGCCGCGCGAGCCCGACTGGCCGAAGTGATCCACCCCGAGCGGCAGCTGCGGGACCCCGAGTGCCCCGCCCAGGAAGGCCAGCGCGTGGGAGTGGCCGTCCAGCACCGACACCACCGGCACGCCCTCCTCGTCCGCCGAGACCAGGTCGAGTACGTAGGGACGCGTAGCGCGCAGGCCGCGGTAGAGCAGGTCCGGGCTCGTGACCACGAAGACGCTCGCGCAGATCCCGGTCGCGGCCAGCGCGCGGCTCGCGGCCACCGCCTCGGGCACCATCACGCCTGCCGCGAAGATGTGCACCGCATTGCCGTCCGGATCGTAGCCGCGCTGCTCGCGCGCGTCGATCAAGCGGTAGCCGCCCCGCAGCACCGCCTCGCGATGCGCGGGCGACGGCGCGGGCGCCAGCGCCTGATCGATCGGCTTGGTGGAGAGACGCAGGTAGAGGCTCTCCGCGTCGCCACGCCGCAGCAGGCCACGCAGCCCCTCGAGCAGGATCCACTCCACCTCCTGGGCGAACGTGGGCTCGTAGTACGTGATCGCGGGCAGCGCCACGCCGATGCCGGGCGTGATCACCGACTGGTGCGCTCCGCCCTCCGGCGAGAGGCTCACCCCGGACGGGGTCGCGGCGACGATGAAGCGCCCGCCCGCGTAGAGCGCGTGGTAGAGCGCGTCGAGCCCGCGGCTCACGAAGGGATCGTAGAGCGTGCCGATGGGCAGGAGCGTCCGGCCCGACAGCTCGTGGGCGAGACCGAAGGCCCCGAGCGCGAGGAAGAGATTGTGCTCGGCGATGCCGAGCTCGACGTGCTGGCCGGCCGGCGACTCCTTCCACTGCACCATCGCCGGACCTGCAGCGGCGAAGCCCGGCTTGGCGCGCGGGAAATACACGCCTTTACGGGTGATCCAGCCCGCCAGGTGCGTGGTCACCGACACGTCGGCCGAGAAGGTCACCACGCGGTCGCCGATCGGCACCCGCCCCAGGCGCCCGAGGACGCGACCGAACGCCTCCTGCGTCGAGGACTGCGGCGGATAGGTCTCCTCCAGCGTGTCGGGCACCTCGGGCGCGGGCTCGACGGCCGGCGGCGCGTAGGGCGCGGGCGCCCCGCGCACGAGCGCCGCCTCGGTGCTGCCGGCCGCGAAGCCGGCCCACTCGTCCGCGGGGTCGACGTCGAGCGACTCCCGCAGCTCGTCGAGCTGCCGCTGGGTGAGCAGGGTCCCGTGGTTCATCTGGTCGGCCGCGAACGGATAGCCCCAGCCCTTGATGGTGTCGGCCAGGATCACGCAGGGCCCGCGCCGCGGCTGCGCCGCCTCGGCGTAGGCGGCCAGGATCGCGGCCAGGTCGTGGCCGCCCACGTCGGCGAGCAGGGCGCCCAGGGTCTCGTCGGGCACGTCGGCCAGCAGCCGATCCACCGCCGCGTCCGCCTCGCCGTCGGGCGTGGCGACCACCGCCTTGCGCGCGGCGCCCGCGGGCAGGCGCAGCAGCGCCTGGTACTCCGCGGCGCCCAGGCCCTCGAGCCGCGCCCGCAGCCGCTCGCCGCCCGGCCGGCCGAACCGCGCGCGCAACCGCCCGCCCCAGCGCAGCTCGATCACGTGCCAGCCCGCGCCGCGGAACCACTCGCGCATCTGGGCACGCCGCGCGTCGGGCACCACGCGGTCGAGGCTCTGGCGGTTCACGTCGACGATCCAGAGCAGGTTGTCGAGCTCCCGCACCGCCTCCTCGAGGAGGCCCTCCCACACGTTGCCCTCGTCCAGCTCTGCGTCGCCCACCAGGGCGATGAAGCGGGCCGGCATCGCGGCGGCGCCGTGCTGGCTCACGTAGCGCGCGGCGAGGGCGCCGAAGGCCGCGCTCACCGCCCCCAGGCCCATGGAGCCGGTCGAGAGGTCGATGATCTCGGGGTTCTTCCGCCGGCTCGGGTAGGCCTGGAGCGCGCCCAGGCTGCGCAGCCCGCGGAGCTGCTCGGCGGTGAGACGCCCGCGCAGGTACTCGATGGCGTAGAGGATCGGCGAGGCGTGGGCCTTGGTGGCCACGATGTCGCCCGGCCGCAGCGCGTGGAAGTAGAGCGCGGTCATGAGCCCCGCCACCGACGAGGACGAGGCCTGGTGGCCGCCCACCTTGGTGCCGTCGGGATTCGGGCGCGTGCTGTTGGCGTGGTGGACCATGAGCGCGCTGAGCCAGAGGACGCGCTTCTGGATCGACTCGAGCGTGGCGATGGGGGCGTCGGCCATGTCGTCGTACCTTACCGCAGGGCGGCGGGACGGGCCAGAGGCGGCGCCGCGTCACCGGGGAGGTGGCGGCGGCGCTTTCGGCTCGGCGACGAGAGTGTAGCTGAACACGCCGCTCAGGGTCAGCGACGGCTGCGGCATGTAGGACGGCATGGGAGCGAAGGGCTGGGCCAGCCGGACCGCGGTCAGGATGTGCCGGTCGAGGATCTCCGAGCCGGACGACCGACGGAGCGCCAGGCAGTCGAGCCGCCCGCTCCGCGCGAGCTGCAACTCGATCTGCAGCTCGCCCGCCTGCCGGGCCTCGCCGGCCACCCGCGGGTAGACGTGGTGGGCCTGGATGCGCTCGCGCACCTTCGTCACGTACGCGCGAGAGACCGCATCCGGCCGGTCCAGGTCGATCGCCGGCCCCGGCGCTCCCGCGCACGTCGGAGGCAGCGGCGGCGCGGTGGGCACCTTGTCGACCAGGCGCTGCCAGAGCGCGCTCGGCACCTCCTCGCCCAGGTCGTGCGCCCGCTCCGCGGCGGCCCACGCCTCTGCCGGCTGGCCGACGCGGTCGAGCACTCCGGCCAGCTCGAGCTGCGCCGGCCCGTACGTCGGGTCGACCGCGATCGCGGTGCGGAGCGCGCTGATCGCCTCCGGCACCCGGTTCCGCCGGGCCAGGATCATGCCGACCCCGACGTAGGCGCGCGGCGCGCGCCGCTCGACACGGAGCACGTCGCGCAACTCGACGAGCGCCTCCTCCTCACGCCCGAGCTTGAGCAGCACGAAGCCCAGCTCGGTCCGCGCCTCGGTCTCCCGGAAGCTCAGCCACTTCGCGGTCTGAAGCTCGCTCGCGGCCTCCGGCAGGCGGCCCTGTTCGCTCAGGAGAAGGCCCAGCATGCTGTGCACCCGCGCCGCGGACGGATCGACCCCGACCGCCTCGCGGATCAGGGCCTCCGCCTCCGGCATCTTGCCTTCCGCGGCCAGCGCGGCGCCCGCGTTGGCGATCGCGCCGGCCAGCGGGTTGGGCTCGTCGGAGGCGTGCCCCTCGGCGTAGATCGTGCTCCACGCCTTGCGCATCGCCTCATCCACTCCCCGCACGCCCGTCGTGAAGTCGCGCGCGCGCATCATGCGGATGATCCGAGCGTTCTGCTGGTCGAAGGCGCCGGCGGGGCCATAGCGCATGACCGAGCCGGCGCCCGACGGCCCGGGATGGAACGCGCCGAAGAGATGCCCGATCTCGTGCGAGAGCACCGCCTCGGCCGTCGTGTTGGACAGGACCGCGGTATCGAGGCAGCTGGTCTGCACCATCGCCACCCGACCGAAGAGCTGCGCGACGCCGTAGTGCAGACCCTCGCACCGCTCCGCCGCAAACCCCACCAGGACGTCGGCGGACCCGACCGCCATCTCGCGGTGCAGCCGGGTCATGATGTTCTGCAGCGGCACCGCGGGACCGATCGTCCACGGCACCACCTCCTGGATCTGGAAGCGGATCTGGAAGTTCCGCTCGTAGATGTCGGAGACGGTCTTGACGGTGCGGCGCAGCTCGGCTTCCCAGCCGGGGCTGGCCCGGTACATCTCCTCGGCCACGACCTGCAGCGTGAGGACGCGGACGTCCGCCGGCTGGGCGAGCGCCGGCTCAGGACACCGGCCGATCCAGGACATGGCGACGGCCACCACGAGCCCCGCGGTCAGGCGAAGGAATCGTCTCCCGCGTCCTCGTGCCACACGTACTCCATGAACCGGGCCGCCTGTCGGGCCATGTCGGCGCCGTGCAGCCGCGCCACCACCGAGAGCGCCATGTCGA
>Ga0099791_10001085_pt1 | contig 10523 bp, 6 predicted proteins | sample Rivendell_Oct201_7_FD_77318 | JGI IMG/M metagenome (GOLD analysis project Ga0099791, IMG submission 77318) | Vadose zone soil and rhizosphere microbial communities from the Eel River Critical Zone Observatory, Northern California to study diel... | ecosystem: Environmental > Terrestrial > Soil >... | reverse complement strand
TGGAACTCTCCGATGTCATCGCCGTGCTCGTGGCGCTTGGCGCCGCGCCGGCCATCATCGTGGGCACATCCCGCGGCGGCCTCCTTGCCATGGCGCTGGCGCCGCAACGCCCGGGCGCTGTCGCCGGTGCGGTCCTCAACGACATCGGCCCGGTCATTGCGTCGCAGGGGCTGATGCGTATCAAGGGCTATGTGGGCAAGCTGCCGGAGCCGCGCACGTTCGAAGAAGGCGCCGACATCCTCCGCCGCACAGCGGGCGGCCAGTTTCCAAAGCTTGGCGCCGCTGACTGGCTCGCCGCTGCAAAACGTGGGTGGCGGGAACAAGATGGCCGCCTGATCCCAACCTACGACCCGGCACTGGCACACAATCTCGCGGCCACGAGTCCCGACCGGCCCATCCCGACCATGTGGCGACAATTCGAGGCGCTCGCCCGGGTGCCGGTCTTGGTCATTCACGGGGCCAACTCCGACATTCTGAGTTCCGCGACGGTCGAAGCCATGAAGACCCGCCATCCCGGCATGGACGTTCTGGTGGTGCCCGATCAGGGCCACGCACCGCTGCTCGCGGAGCCGGACATCATCGCCAGGATCAAGCAATTCGCCGAAAAGTGTGACGCGGTTCATGCGGAGGCGGCGGCATAGGAGCTGGCCCGTAATCCTACCGTTGGCACCCATCCACGAGACGTCGCGGCAGCGACGCGTTGATTTTATTATGGAAAATAAAATTAGTTCGCTTTGCCAAAATGGGCCTTGGCGAGGTCTGAGGCTTGACATAGGGGAACGTTGGTCACAGACCTTTCATCTTAGGGACACTTTTACGATAAAAATTGACACAGTGTTTCTTATTTTTCGACTTATTTTTCCCAACGAATTTTAGTGATCTCAGGCTGTCGATTAATCGCACTGCCGTTCACGCCAGGGGAGATGCGCACCGCGTTTGGCCGACGAGCCTGCAAGTCGTCTGGCTGGGAATCATGGACGAGTGAATTGCGGCGTGGCGTACCGGGTTTGCCGGCTGGGGTGTGGTTGCGTAAGCGTTGTGTGCAGGCGGATTTGGATTGCTCTGCTTGAGCTTTTCCACGCGAGGGGTGATGCCTTTTTGGCGTCGCCCCTCGTTGGCGTTTTGGGGTGGCGCCGCACTAGGTGCTCGCGCACGATGCGAGGTCATCGAGGTGGCCAAGTCGCCTCACCACAATCAAGTTGACACCGCCTTCTGACGCCCATTCGGCGCGCAAGGGCTGACTTCGAGCCGCAGCCGCTGCGGTCACCACAACGCGCAAACGGCGTGCGCTTCCAGGGTGAACAACTATTCGGCTTTCTTCAGGAAGCGTTTCTTCGCAAAGGCTTTGCCGGAACCCGACTTGAAATATCGCTCCAGGCTGCGACCGCTCGCTTCGTCCCCGACGGCTACATACGATCTGAGAACCGCAGGCAGATTTTCTTTGGTGGAGGTGACGTGTCCGCCCTGGTGAGAATCGACCCTGCGTCGAAGATCGTTCGTCGAACCAACATAAATGTCGGCGTTCTTTATTCGAGGAAATAGACATACCACAGGTGACGAGGGTCTCCCTGCGCTCCTCCGGAGCTTCGGGAGACACCCTTCGCCCCTCATAGGTGGCCTGCCACCCGAAGCCCGTCAGGGCGAAGGGTGGCGGAGACGGAGAGATTCGAACTCTCGATAGGGCTTTAGACCCTATAACGGTTTAGCAAACCGCCGCCTTCAGCCACTCGGCCACGTCTCCGCACAAGCCGATATGCCCGAGACTGGCGACGCAGGCAAGCGGATGTATGCAAATCTCTTCCGGAGCGGAAGTCGCAAACGACTTCGGAACCAGCCGCACATGGAACGCGCGGGCGTCATCGGCAGCGCTTCGGTGCCCAGCGGCATCATGCGCGGTGCCAGCCACAATGATTTAGAACGACGACCACATGCCGGAAAATCACGAGGCGCCGGCGAGAGGTGGCGCAAATCCTTCAGCGGTTGCCCGCTGACGACAGGCTGCGGAAACCGCATCCTGTACCTCGAAGCACCCAACTGTCGTTGGAGGTTCGAGAGCTTCAGGCCTCAGTCTCGCCGACGCCCTTTGTCGTCGACCCCCGGCGTCGCCTCGGCGACCGCATCGCAATGTCGCGCTCTGCAAACTTGCATCCGACATCACCGGGTGGACGTGAAGTCTCCGACAGGCTCGGAGCATACTGCTCCGAGGCGAGGCTACTTCTTCTTCTTCGCGGCGACCTTGCGCTTCGCAGGCGCTTTCTTCTTCGCGGCGGTCTTCGCCTTTGTTGCCTTCTTCACCATACTGCCCTCCTGGCCAAAGCCTAGTGGCGGTGTCGCATGAGCACCTGCGCGAATCGCAGGCACTGCATCTCGATTACTACAAGCGGAAAGAAAAAAAAATGTTTCACATCAAGGAAACGTGTGTGGGGCATCCTCGTGCACGCCCGGACGGCGACGGAATGCCTCTCACAGCGACATGAGCTCGCAAGTGTTCCGAAGAGCGGCAGCATCACGCAGGCAGAATCTGTAAATTGCAAAAACGCCTGTCAAATGGCCGTTTCTATGGTGCGCAAATTTTGATGTGCCGGGGCGCGCGTCGCCTCTTGACAGCGCACCGGACGCGCGCGCCGCGCGCAAGCGCGGCGTCGGGAACACCGGATTCACCCCTCAAAAAAAATTTGAGCGAATCTCGCCGAAAAGCGCGATGCGGACGATCACGGGACGAAGAATCGGTCGAATCGGCGCCAAACGATTCGCGAAGCAGGGCCGTCGGCTTCACTCCGCACGTCGTGAGATAGTCGGAATCGCCGCAGCGAGGTCAGATGTCGAGCTTTGCCTTGAGCAACTCGTTCACGGCCTGCGGGTTCGCCTTGCCGCCGGATGCCTTCATGACCTGACCGACGAACCATCCGATCATTGCCGGCTTGGTCTTCGCCTGCGAAACCTTGTCGGGATTGTTGGCGATGACCTCGTCGACGAGCTTTTCGATCGCGGATGTGTCTGTAACCTGCTTTAGGCCATAGGTCTCGATGATCGAAATCGGATCCCCACCTTGGGTCCACATAAGGTCCATCACGCGCTTAGCTGAGGACGACGAGATGTCCTTTTGTAGGATGAGGCGTACGAGCATCGGCAACTGGCTTCGCTCAATGAGATCAACTGGGTCGGAATCGTCCTCATTGCTTTTTGCAAGTACAGGTCCAAGAACCAGATTAGCGATGCTTTGTGCGCCTTCTAACAGTGTTCTCACATATGGCTCGGCAGCAGCTCTTCTGGACGAAAAAGCATTGAAATCTTCCGTTTCCAATTTGCTACCAGCTTTTCCATACGCTGCTCTGCAAAGCTCCTCCGCATTGTTCCCGCTGGCGAGTGCCACGTACATAAAGAATTCTAACTCCACTACCTCGGCAAGGTCCCGCTGGGATGTGAGTCTGGATGCCTGTTCATCGTTGAGACCAAAGCTCCCCACAAACCTAGCCTTCTTGGCGTCCGGTAGCTCGGGTAAATCGCGGCGCAACTCCGCGACGTAAGCCTCGCTCAGTTCCAGGGGCAAGAGGTCGGGATCCGGGAAGTAGCGATAGTCGTGGGCCTCCTCCTTGTTGCGCATGGCGCGGGTCTGGTTGCGGCCAGCGTCATAGAGCCGCGTCTCCTGCTCGATCGCGCCGCCATCTTCGAGAACTTCGATCTGACGCCGCGCCTCGTAGTCGATCGCCTGCCCGACGAAGCGGATCGAGTTGACGTTCTTGATCTCGCACCGGGTGCCGAGCGGATCGCCGGGCCGGCGCACCGACACGTTGACGTCGGCGCGCAGATTGCCCTTCTCCATGTCGCCGTCGCAGGTGCCGAGATAGCGCAGGATGGCGCGCAGCTTGGCGAGAAAGGCCTTGGCCTCCTCCGACGACCGCAAATCGGGCTTCGATACGATCTCCATGAGGGCAACGCCGGAGCGGTTGAGATCGACCAGCGACATGGCGGGATGCTGGTCGTGCAGCGACTTGCCGGCATCCTGCTCTAAATGCAGCCGCTCGATGCCGACCCGCACGGTGCCGTACGGCATATCGACGGCAACTTCGCCCTCCCCCACCACCGGCGACTTGTACTGACTGATCTGATAGCCTTGCGGCAGGTCCGGATAGAAATAATTTTTGCGGTCGAAGACTGAACGCAGGTTGATCTTCGCGTTGAGGCCGAGCCCGGTGCGCACCGCCTGAGCAACGCATTCTTCGTTGATCACCGGCAGCATGCCGGGCATCGCCGCGTCGACGAGCGAGACGTGCGAATTCGGCTCTCCCCCGAATGCGGTGGCGGCGCCGGAAAACAGCTTCGCCTTCGTGTTGACCTGGGCGTGGACCTCCATGCCGATAACGACTTCCCAGTCGCCGGTCGCACCCCTGATGAGCTTCGAAGTCGAGCTTTGCACGTTCATGGCGGCCCCATGGATGACGGTCGGTTTCAGGCTTCGCGCGGAGCGCCGGTGGCGTCAAGGGGAGGTAACGGCTTAGCAAACCGCCGCCTTCAGCCGCCTCTCCCCGCTTGCCAGGTATTTATGTCCGTCCTTGATGGACGAAGGCCCGTTACGGGCACTCCAATCCTTACACCGCCCGTACTTCGACGACCCCGGGAACCGCCTTGATGGCGCCGGCGATCTGCGGGCTCACCTTGTAGCGGCCCGGCAGCTTCACCTCGACTTCCTCGCCCGCGCCGAGCATCACGATGAGGTTGACTTCGCCCGCCCCCTGGCCCGCCCCCTGGGCTTCCCCCTCCCCACGGTCGCCCGCCTTGTCGAGGCGTTTCGCCACAGCGTCGAGCGGAGCTTCGTCGCGCATAAAGATGCGCAAGCCCTTTTGGACCTTGGCGGCCGCACGATCGAGAGTTTCGACGCTCTGAATGCGGGCCCTCACCTCGTCGCCCTGCGCCTCGGCGGTCATTTGCAGCAGCACCGGGCTGCCGGGCTCCAGAAGGTCGCGATATTGCGCCAGCCCCTCGGCAAAGATCACCGCTTCATATTGGCCGGACGGATCCGACAACCCGATGATGCCCATCTTGTTGCCCGTCTTGGTGCGCCGTTCCGCCCGCGACACCACGGTCGCGGCGACCTTGCCGGCCGTGACGCCGGCTTTCACGGCGCGGGAAAAGGCCGCCCAGGATTGCACCTGCAGACTGTCGAGAACGCCCGCATAGTCGTCGAGCGGGTGGCCGGTGAGGAAAAATCCGACAGCGTCGTATTCCCGCTGCAGCCGTTCCGCCGGTAGCCAGCCCGGCACGTCGGGTATCTTGATCGGCTCGGGCGCGATACAGCTGCCGAACAATTCGGCCTGGCCGGTCGCAGCGGCCGCCTGGGTGCGCTGGGCGGTCGCAAGCACGATGTCGATCGTGGCCGTCGCCCGCGCCCGCTCGCGCTCAAGCTCGTCGAACGCTCCGGCGGCGGCGAGGCTCTCAAGCACCCTCTTGTTGACGGCGCGCGCGTTGATCCGGCGGGCGAAATCGCCGAAGTCCGCGAACGGCCGGTCGCGCACTGCCACAATGGTTTCGACCGCCGACCGGCCGACGCCCTTGATTGCCGCCAGGGCGTAGCGGATGGTGTTGCCGGCAACGTCGAAATCGACGCCCGACCGGTTGATCGACGGCGGCTCGACGGTGATGCCGAGGCGGGCGGCCTCGGCGCGGAATTCCGCAAGCTTGTCGGTGTTGCCCATGCTGAGCGTCATCGAGGCGGCGAGGAACTCGACCGGATAGTGCGCCTTCAGGTAGGCGGTCTGATAGGTTACGAGCGCGTAGGCGGCGGCGTGGCTCTTGTTGAAGCCGTAGTCGGCAAAGCGCGCCAACAGCTCGAAGATCGCTTCGGCCTGGCTGCGGTCGACCCCGCGCTCGACCGCTCCGGAGACGAAATCGGCGCGCTGCGCCTCCATCTCCTTCTTGATCTTCTTGCCCATGGCGCGGCGCAGAAGGTCGGCTTGGCCGAGCGAATAGCCGGACAGCACCTGGGCGATCTGGAGCACCTGCTCCCGGTAGATGATGACCCCGAAGGTTTCGCGCAGGATCGGCTCGAGCTTCGGATGGATGTAATCGGGCCGCTCGGTGCCGTGCTTACGGGCGCAATAGGTCGGGATGTTGGCCATCGGCCCGGGGCGGTAGAGGGCGCCCAGCGCGATGAGGTCCTCAATGCGGTCCGGCCGCATGTCGACGAGGGCGCGGCGCATGCCGGCACTTTCCACCTGGAACAGGCCGACCGTCTCGCCCCGGGCCAGCATTTCGTAGGTTTTGGCGTCATCGAGCGCAATGCGGGAGAGGTCGAGGTGGATGTCGCGCGCTGCCAGGAGATTGACGGCGGTTTCCAGCACGGTGAGCGTGGTCAGGCCGAGGAAGTCGAACTTCACCAGCCCCGCCTGTTCAACCCACTTCATGTTGAACTGGGTCACCGGCATATCGGACTTGGTATCGCGATAAAGCGGCACCAGCTCGGCGAGCGGGCGGTCGCCGATCACGATACCCGCCGCATGGGTCGATGCGTGGCGGTAGAGCCCCTCGAGTTTTTCCGCTATGGCGAAGGCCCGCGCCACCAGCGGCTGGCTGTCGCGTTCGGCCTGCAGCCGTGGCTCGTCATTGATGGCCCGCGACAAAGTCACTGGCGCCGCCGGGTTTTGCGGGACAAGCTTGCAGAGCTTGTCGACCTGCCCATAGGGCATTTCGAGCACACGGCCGACGTCGCGCAGCACGCCGCGCGCCTGCAGCGAGCCGAAGGTGATGATCTGGGCGACCTGGTCGCGGCCGTAACGGCCCTGCACGTAGCGGATCACCTCGTCGCGCCGGTTCTGGCAGAAATCGATGTCGAAGTCCGGCATCGACACGCGTTCCGGATTGAGGAAGCGCTCGAACAGCAGCCCGAAGCGCATCGGGTCAAGATCGGTGATCGTGAGCGAGTAGGCGACCAGCGAGCCGGCGCCTGAACCGCGGCCAGGACCGACCGGAATCCGCCGGGACTTCGCCCATTGAATGAAATCGGCGACGATCAGGAAATAACCCGGATACTTCATCCGCTCGATGACGCCGAGCTCGAAGTCGAGGCGCTCCCGATATTGCTCCTCGGTAAAGCCCGACGCAACGCCGTGGGCGTCGATGCGGCGCTTAAGACCCTCCGTGGCCCGCCGGCGCAGTTCAACGGCCTCATCGACGCCTCCCTCGCCTGCTTCTTGCCCGGTCACGGAAAAACGCGGCAGAATCGGCTTGCGCGCCACCGGTCGAAATGAGGAACGCTCGGCGATCTCGACGGTCGAGGCCAAAGCCTCCGGCAGGTCGCGAAACAGCGCCATCATCTCGGCGCGGGTCTTGAAGCGGTGCTCGATCGTCAGGTGCCGGCGCTCGGCCTCGGCCAGCAGCCGTCCCTCGGCAATACAGAGCAGTGCGTCATGGGCCTCGTAGTCCTCGCCCGTCGCGAAGAAGGCCTCGTTCGTGGCGATGAGCGCAATCCCCTTGGCGTAGGCGAGATCGATCAGCGCCGGCTCAACCATACGCTCCTCGGCGGTGCCGTGGCGCTGGAGCTCCACATAGAGCCGATCCCCGAACAGGCGCATCAGCGCGTCGGCGCGCGTCTGGACCAGATGCGGCTGTGCCGACACCAAGGCACGGTCAAGCACGCCGTCCGGGCCTCCCGTCAACGCGATCAGACCGTCCGCGCACCCGTCGAGCCATTCGAGCTTGATGTGGGGCAGCTCGGTGCCGGGGTGATCGAGGTACGTGCGCGAATTGAGATGAAGCAGATTACGGTAGCCGGTCTCGGTCGCGGCGAGCAGAACAAGCCGCGGCAACGGCTGCCCGGCGCCGCCGAGCCCGGACGAGCGCGGCTGGCGGTCCTGGTCGCCGCAGTCGACCGACAACGTGCAGCCGATGATCGGCTGAATGCCGGCTCCTGCCATCTTGTCGGAGAATTCCAGCGCCCCGAACATGTTGTTGGTGTCGGTGAGCGCAACCGCCGCCTGGCGATCCGCCTTGGCAAGTTCCGCCAGCCGGGCGATCGGCAGAGCGCCTTCAAGCAGTGAGTAGGCAGAATGCAGATGAAGATGGACGAAGCCGAGCGCCATGGGTGTGCTTCCTGCAGAGGTGATGCACCGGAGATTCGGCGCCAGGACGTGCCGCGGTCGATTCCGACCGCACTAGGATCGTGAGGGTTCGATGTGGGGCCTGTCCACACGAGACGCGCCTCGGACCACGCCATGCACAACTTCGTGCGAACGCATGATCAGGCCCCCGATCGAGAACGTCACAATCCGGACGATAGGACCTCGCCCCAAATTGCAATCATGCCGATGAACAGAGCAATCGACACAAGGGCGGCGGCTTCCTCTACGACAGCGCGAATCATGTTGCCCTCCTAGAACGTAAGGTGAATATAGTTCATGTTTTGTTCTAAAAGTCAACAGCCCATGCTCCATCTCTCCATCAAGGGGAGTCAACTCGGCGTCTAGACGTAGGGCTTCAAATTACGGATGGCGGCACGAAATATTCCGCCCACCAAGGCAGCTGATTGCGGGGATAGGGGTCGTAAAAGCTGTACCCACCCACGGGGCAAATCACGACCTGCGCTTGATCGGAACCCAATTACCGGTCTTGAACAATTCCTTGCAGGAGTCGTTGGCGGCGTTGATCTCTTCCTGCGTTGGTTCCGAGTAGTCGACAGGATGCGCTTCTGATTTTGACCGCCCAAACAACCGCCAAGATGCCACCGCAGAGAACCAGCTATGCAGAGCGCCTGCCATGAATGAGCCTCCAATTATGAGGCCGCGGCAAAGCCTTCAATGAGGCCGAGGCGCGCCCCGCCCTACTCCAGCTCCACCACCTTGCCGTCGCGCAGCGTCACCCGTCTGTCCATGCGGGCGGCGAGGTCCATGTTGTGGGTCGCGACGATGGCGGCAAGGCCGGATGCGCGGACCAGTTGGGTGAGCGCGGAGAAAACCCGCTCGGAGGTGCGCGGATCGAGATTTCCGGTGGGTTCGTCGGCCAAGAGAATGTGGGGCGCATTGGCCACCGCGCGCGCGATCGCGACGCGTTGCTGCTCGCCCCCCGATAATTCGCCCGGGCGATGGCCGACCCGTTCCTTGAGCCCGAGATAGCCGAGAAGCTCGCGCGCGCGCTGCTCCGCAGCGCCCTTTTTCAATCCACGCACCATTTGCGGCAGCATCACGTTTTCGAGCGCGGAAAACTCCGGCAGCAGGTGATGGAACTGGTACACGAAGCCGATCTCGATCCGCCGCAACCTGGTGCGGGCTGCATCGCTAAGCCCTGAGGTCGCCGTTTCATTGATGAAGACCTCCCCGGCGTCCTGGTGTTCCAGCAGGCCGGCAATGTGCAGGAGCGTCGACTTGCCGGCGCCGGAAGGCGCAATCAGCGCCACCGATTGCCCGGGCCACACCGCGAGTTCCGCTCCCTTGAGAATGTCCAGCCGGTCATCGCCCTGCCGGTAATGGCGTTCGATGCGGTTGAGGTAGATCACCGGCGCGTCGTTGGACATGCGATCACTCGCTGCGCAGGGCTTCGACCGGATCGAGACGCGCCGCCCGCCAGGAGGGATAAAGGGTCGCCAGAAACGACAGGGTCAATGCCAGCACCACGACGGCGGTGGTTTCGCCCAAATCCATTTCGGCCGGCAGGCGCGAGAGGAAATACAGGCTCGGGTCAAACAACTCGGTGCTGGTGAGCCAGGACAGGAACTGGCGCAGTTTCTCGATGTTGGCGCAGAACACGGTGCCGACCACGAATCCCGTCATGGTGCCGATGATACCGATCGCCGTCCCGGTTATGAGAAAGATGCGCATCACCGCACCCTGGGAGACGCCCATGGTGCGCAGGATTGCGATGTTGCGGGTCTTGTCCTTGACCAGCATGGTGAGGGCCGAGAGGATGCTCAGCGCCGCCACCAGCACGATCAAATTCAGGATAATGAACATCACGTTGCGCTCGACCTGAAGCGCGCCAAAGAAGGTGGCATTGTGCCGGCGCCAATCGATCATGTAGATCGGCCGCTGTGCGGCATCGGCGATCGGCTTCTTGAAACTGTCGATGCGATCGGGATTATCCACAAAGACCTCGATCGCAGTCACGTCGCCGGCGCGGTTGAAATAGGCCTGGGCCTCCGGCAGCGGCATGAACACGAACGAGGCGTCATATTCCGACATGCCGATTTCGAAGATCGCTGCCACCCGATAGGGCTTGATGCGCGGCGTCATGCCCATCGGCGTCACCGCACCGCGCGGCGAGACCAGGGTGAGGTTGTCGCCGACCTGCAGCGACAGCTGATTGGCAAGTCTGACGCCGATGACGACGGCCTGGCCGCGATCGAATCCGTCGAGCGTTCCCTGCCTGATGTTGTTTGCAATCGAGCCGAGCTTGGCAAAGTCGGCGCCGCGCACGCCGCGCACCAGCACCCCGTTGGCATTGAACGGCGACGAGGCCAGCGCCTGACCTTCTACCACCGGCTCCGCCAGACGCACGCCGGGCACCTGCTTCACTCGCGCCGCTTCCTGAGCCCTACC
>Ga0099791_10001083_pt1 | contig 10545 bp, 8 predicted proteins | sample Rivendell_Oct201_7_FD_77318 | JGI IMG/M metagenome (GOLD analysis project Ga0099791, IMG submission 77318) | Vadose zone soil and rhizosphere microbial communities from the Eel River Critical Zone Observatory, Northern California to study diel... | ecosystem: Environmental > Terrestrial > Soil >... | reverse complement strand
TGCACGACACCTGGCGCCTCGGCACCGAGCCGGTCAATTGCCACACGCACTCGACGATCTGCGCGATCCCGGTGGCCGCCAGCGGGTGGCCGCGCGCCTTGAGGCCGCCGGAGGGATTGATCGGCAGCCGTCCGTCCAGCGCGGTCTGGCCGTCGAGCGTGGCCGGTCCGGCCTTGCCGTGCGGAAAGAGCCCGGTGTCCTCCAGCGAGATCAGCTCGAACGGAGCGAAGGCGTCGTGGATCTCGGCGACGTCGACGCGATCCGGACCGAAGCCCGCCATCGCGAAGGCCGCGGCCGCCGCGCTCTGGGTGGCGCGAAAGCTCGTGAGCGCGGCGCGATGACGGAGAGCGAGCGAATCGGTTCCCTGCCCGATGCCGGCCACGCGCACGCTCGCGCGGTCGGCCGTCAGCACGACCGCGGCCGCGCCGTCGGAGATCGGACAGCAGTGATAGAGCCGCAGCGGATCGGCGACCATGCGGCTCTCGAGGACCACGTCGATGGTGATCGCCTCGCGGAAGTGCGCCAGCGGGTTGCGCGTGCCGTTCGCGTGGTTCTTGACCGCGACCTGCGCGATCTCGCGCTCGCTGACGCCGTGACGGCTCATGAGGGCGCGGGTGACGAGGGCCGCGAAGGCCGGCATCGTCGTGCCGTACGAGCGCTCGTACGGATCGAGCGAGCGTCCGATCAGCTCCGACACTTTCGGCGTCGGCAGATGGGTCATCTTCTCGCCGCCCACGACCACGACCGTGCGCGCCAGGCCCGAGGCGACCTGGGCGAAGCCGGCGTAGAAGGCCGCCGCGCCGGACGAGCTGGCCGTCTCGACCCGGATGACCGGCACGTCGGCGAACCCCATGTGCGTGGCGACGTTGGACGCGAAGTTCGCGTCGCCCACGAACTCCTCGGGGTTCATCGTCGCGATGACGATGGCGTCGGGGCGATCGCGGTCCGCCGCGCGGAGCGCCGCGTGCGCCGCCACCGCCATCAGGTCCGGGAGCGGCTCCGCGAGCCGACCGATGCGCGTCATGTCCGCGCCCGCGACCCAGACGTCATGCATGGTCAGTCCAGATTGCCGGGCGGGTCGGGAAAGGTCAACTTTCTACGCGGCCGAGCTCCGGCGGCGCGGAGGCGGTGGCGGCGCCGCCACGCCGAGATCACGAATGAGCCTCAGAAGGTACGTCCGCTGCAGCCCGAGCGCGCGCGCCGCGTGGGTCCGGTTGCCGCGGGCCTGGTGCAGCGTCGCCTCGATGAGCCGTCGCTTGAAGTCGGAGACGGCACCGTGATAGCCGGCGATCGATGGCGGAGGGGCTTGCGTCGGTCCGGGTATCGCAGTCATGCCCGGGAGAGCCGCAACCCGCATGCCAGCCCCGTAAGAGCCGTCTTTGCAAAAGAATCAGGCCCGCTGCACTCCGGAGAATGCCCAGCGGGCCTGGCGTGTTGCCGCGAGGCGTGTGCAGCTACGCCTTGGTCGCCGGCTTGACTCCGGGATGGTCCTTGAAGAACTGCTTGTTCATCTCGATGAACTTCTTCCACTGATCGGGAGTCTCGTCTTCCGCGAAGATCGCCTTCACCGGGCACACCGGCTCACAGGCCCCGCAGTCGATGCATTCGTCCGGATGGATGAACAGCATCGTGTCGCCTTCATAGATGCAATCCACCGGACAGACCTCGACACAGGCCTTGTCCTTCACGTTGATGCACGGCTCCGCGATGATATACGGCATCTAGACCTCCGCTCTCGTGGGAGCTTTCAAGAATTCAATGGCAAAGCCACCGGACGTTGTACCCGAATCCGCGCAATGTGTCAAGCATTCCACACATTTGTGCCGGGGTCCGGGCTCGCCCACCGCCGCCTACTGGGTCCTGAGCCGCGGATCGAGGGCATCGCGCAGCGAATCGCCGAACAGATTGAACGCGAAGACGGCGAGGCTGATGGCCAGGCCCGGGAAGATCGCCATCCATGGCGCCGCCTCGGCGAACTGGACGGCCGCGCCGCGCAGCATCAGGCCCCACGCCGGCGTCGGCTCCGACACGCCCAGCCCGAGGAACGACAGCGACGCCTCGAGCAGGATCGCCTGGCCGAGATAGGCCGTGAGCATGATGAGGTACGGCGCCATCACGTTGGGCAGCATGTGGCGAAGAATGATGCGCCGGTGGCGGAAGCCCGCGGCGCGCGCGGCGTCGACGTACGGGAGCTCGCGGATGGCCAGGGCGCTCGACCGCGCCACCAGCGCGGCGCGCGGGATCATGGGAATGGTGATCGCCATGATCACGTTGGTGACGCCGGTGCCGAGGATCGAGACGACCGCGAGGGCCAGGATGATCAGCGGGAACGCGAGGAAGATGTCCATGACCCGCTGGATCAAGAGATCGACCCGGCCGGCGAAGTAGGCGCTCGTGACGCCGATCACCGCCCCGATCGTGGCGCCGAAGAACGCGCACGCGAAGCCGACCAGCATCGCGGTGCGGGAGCCGTACACGATGCGCGAGAGCACGTCGCGGCCGAACGCGTCGGTGCCGAGCCAGTGGGCGGCGGACGGCGCCGCCAGCATCGCGCCGTAGTCCGTCGCCAGCGGATCGTAGGGCGCGATCACGTCGGCGCCGACGCCCACCAGGAGGTTGAGGACCACCACGGCCGCGCCGATGGCGCCCAGGGGGCGATGGCGGCAGAAGTCGCCGACCTCGGTGAGCCAGCGCCGGCGCCCGGAGACGTCGGGGATGTCGCTGGCGGCGGCTCGCTGGATGGCCATGGCTACCTGAAGCGGATTCGCGGGTCGAGCCACGCGTACATCAGGTCGACCGCGAAGTTGACGAAGATGAAGACGAACGCCACCAGCATGACCAGCGCCTGCGTCAGCGTGTAGTCGCGCCGCGCGACGGATTCGACGAAGAGCATCCCCAGGCCGTTCAGGTTGAAGACCTGCTCGGTCACCACCAGCCCGCCCATCAGGAACGCGAATTCGAGCGCGATCACGGTGAGCACCGGCAGCATCGCGTTCTTGAGCGCGTGGCGCGACAGGATGAGCCTCTGCCAGAGGCCCTTGGCGCGCGCGGTGCGGATGTAGTCCTCCCGCAGCACCTCGAGCATGGCCGAGCGCGTCATCCGCGTCGCCACCGCGGAGTAGCGATAGCCGACGGCGAGGGCGGGCCAGATGAGCTGCAGCATGTTCTGCCACGGGTTGACCCAGAAGGGCGTGTAGACCATCGGCGGGAGCCAGTGGAAGACGATGAGCAGCAGCAGGATGAACACGATGCCGAGCCAGAACGAGGGCGTGGCGAGGCCGGCGATGGAGAAGATGCGCACGGCATAGTCTACCCAGGTGTCCTGCTTGAGCGCGGCCACCACGCCCATGGGAATGGCCAGCACGACGGCGATGAACGTCGCCATCACCGCCAATTGAAAGCTCAGCGCGGCCCGGAGCTTGATCTCCTCGATGATGGGCGCGCCCGTCCACATCGACGTGCCGAAGTCGAGCCGGATGATACCCGTCATCCACGTGACGAACTGCTGCCAGAGGGGCTGGTCGAGGCCGAGCCGCGCCCGCTCCTTGTCGAGGTTGTCCTTCGACGCGAAGGCGCTGTCACCCATGAAGCGCAGCTCCACGATGTCCCCGGGCACGACCCGCATCAGAAAGAAGATGAGGACCGCGACGCCCAGGAGCGTCGGGATCATCAGGAGGATCCGCTTGACGATGTACTTGATCACGCCCGCGCGTCCCCCATCACTCGGCGAGCCACACCGTGTCGAGCTGCTGGTTCAGGTAGTGACTCGGCGTGACCGTCCAGCCACGAACCTTCGCGTTGTACGGGACGATCCGGTGCCACTGCAGCGTGATGAACGTGTGCGCTTCCTCGTCCAGCAGGCGCCGCTCGAACTCCCGGACGTACCGCTTGCGCTCCTCGGGATCGAGGGTCCGGCTCTGCTTCTGGTAGAGGTCGTCGAGCATCCGGTCGGTGTAGCGCCCGTAGTTGCTGTGGCTGATGTCCTTCGACTGGAACTTCGCCAGGTCGAGGTCGGGCTCGACCGCGTAGCCGCACTGCGCGTCGCTCGACACCGTGAAGTTGCCGGCGCGCAGCTCGGTGACGTGCTGCGAGGCCTCGATGGTGACCATCGTCGCGTTCAGCCCGACCTGGCGCCACTGGTCGATGAGCCAGATCCCGACCGGCTCGTAGGGCATGGCCACCCCGCGGTTCATGAAGGTGAAGGCGTAGCCATCGGGGACGCCGGCCTCCCGGAGCAGCCGCCGGGCCTCCGCTCGCGATTTCTTGATGTCGCGCCAGTACCCGGCGAGCTTCTCCAGCTCGTCGGGCGGCGTCGCGTACGGCGTGCCCGGCACCTGCACGCCGGCGACCTCTTTCACGACCGCGATCTTCGACAGGGCCTGCGAGGCCTGATATCGATCCAGGGCGAGCGTCAGCGCGCGCCGGACGCGCTTGTCGTCGAACGGCTTCTTGTCCTGGTTGATGGCCACCCACGCCGCGCAATCCCAGGGGCTCTCCTGCACCGTGATCTTCTTGCCGAGGGCGTTGACGAGGCTGTCGCGCTCGGCGGGCGAGAAGCCGCGGAACTGGATGTGCGCCCGCTCCGCGCGGACCGCCGCCACCTGGGACGCCGAGTCCTTCATGAAGATCGCCCGGTAGCCGTCGAGGTAGGGCTTGCCCTTGTCCCAGTAGCTCGGATTCTTCTTGCCGACCCAGTGCGAGCCCTTGACGTGCTCGACGAACACGAACGGGCCCGTGCCCATCACGTGCGTCTCGTACCACCGCACGTCCTTGGCCAGGATGTCGGCCTTGTAGATCCAGTTGTACGGCGAGGCCAAAGACATCAGGAACGATGCCTGCGGCCACTTGAGGCGGAACACGATCGTCGACGCGTCGGGCGCCTCGATCACCTCGACGTTGGTGTACTGACCCTTGCGCTGCGACCCGACGTTCGGCGGCGGAAAGACGATCTTGTCGTAGGACGCCTTGACGTCCTTCGCGGTCATCTCGCTACCGTCGTGGAACTTCACGCCGCGCCGGAGCTTGACCGTGTAGACGCGGCCGTCGGGCGAGATCGTCCACGACTCGGCGAGGTCGGTGACGATCTTCGTCCCGGAGCGGTCGTTCGGGTCGGTCTTGAGCAGCGTGTTGTAGTGCGGCGCGAGGGGATGCACCATGCCGAAGGTCCCCTCGCGGTGACCGTCGTAGGACGGCATTTCCGACGGTACGGCGAAGATGAGCTCTCCGCCGTAGCGCGGCTTGTCCTGGGCGGCGGCCGGCGTCGCGGCGACCGCGAGCGCCAGCAGCGCGCCCAGCAGACCGAGGCGGCGGCCTACTCGGCCAGCCACACCGCGTCGAGCTGATCGTTCAGATAGTGGCTCGGCGTGATAGTCCAATTTCTCACCTTCGCGTTGTGAGGGATTATTCGGTTCCATTGCAGCGTGTAGAGGTAGTGCACCTCTTCGTCCAGGAGCCGCTTCTCGAACTCCCGGACGTAGCGCTTGCGCTCTTCCATGTCGCTCGACCGCCCCTGCTTGATGAAGAGCTCGTCGAGCGCCTTGTCGGTGTAGCGGCTGTAGTTGGCGGGGCTCGTGTCCTTGGACTGGAACTTGTAGAGGTCGAGGTCGGGCTCCACGATGTAGCCGCACTGGAAGTCCATGGCTACGTCGAAGTTGCCCGGCCGCAGGACCTGCCCGTAGTAGGCGGCCGCCTCGACCACCTCTTGTTTCACGTTGAGCCCGACCTGCCGCCACTGGTCGATGAGCCAGACGCCGACCGGCTCGTACGGCATCGGGATGCCGCGGTTCTTGAACGTGAACGAGAAGCCGTCGGGGACGCCGGCCTCCTTGAGCAGCCGCTTGGATTCGGCGCGCGCCTTGACGATGTCGCGGCCGTAGCCGGCCAGCTTCTCGAGCTCGGCGGGCGGCGTCGCGTACGGCGTGCCCGGCACTTGCACGCCCGCGACCTCCTTCACGACGGCGATCTTCGACAGCGCCTGCGAGCCCTGGTAGCGATCGAGCGCGAGCGTGAGCGCGCGCCGCACCCGCTTGTCGTCGAACGGCTTCTTCTCGTGGTTGATGGCCACCAGGAGCGCGCAGTCCCACGGGCTCTCCTGGACGGTGATCTTGGGGCCCAGTGCCGCGACGAGGCTGTCGCGCTCGGCGGGCGAGAAGCCGCGGAACTGGATGTGCGCGCGCTCCGCCCGCACCGCGGCCACCTGGGCAGCCGAGTCCTTGATGAAGATCGCGCGGTAGCTGTCCAGGTAGGGCTTGCCCTTGTCCCAGTAGTTCGGGTTCTTCTTGCCGACCCAGTGCGAGCCCTTCTGGTGCTCCACGAACAGGAACGGGCCGGTGCCCATCACGTTCGTCTCGTACCACCGCATGTCCTTGGCCAGGATGTCGGCCTTGTAGATCCAGTTCCACGGTGACGCCACCGAGGCCAGGAACGAGGCCGACGGCCACTTCAGGCGGAACACGACGGTGTACGGGTCGGGCGCCTGCACCGCTTCGACGGCGACGTACTGACCCTGGCGGTCGGACGCCACGCCGGCCGTCGGGAAGATGATCTTGTCGTAGGACGCCTTGACGTCCTTCGAGGTCATCTCGCTGCCGTCGTGGAACTTCACGCCGCGCCGGAGCTTGAAGGTGTAGGTACGGCCGTCCTTCGCCGCCGTCCACGACTCGGCGAGGTCGCCGACGGGCTTGGTGCCTGTCTTGTCGGTGGGGTCGACGCGCAGCAGGGTGTTGTAGTGCGGGGCCATCGGGTGCATGACCCCGAAGGTCTCCTCGCGGTGAGCGTCATAGGACGGCGGCTCGGACGGCACCGCGAACAGCAGCTCTCCCCCGTACCGAGGCTTATCTTGCGCGGCCGCCGGGGCGAGCGCCGCGGCGAAGGTCACGATCATGGCGATGTGGACGCGCAAGGAACGTCGCATCAGTCCCTCCAGAGGTTGTCGAGCACAGCGGATCCCGTCAAAAAAACCTGCATTGGACACGAAAGGTTGCAACATTTAAGCACGTGGCGGCCCCCAGTCAAGCCAGGATGCAGGCGGCCCGGTGACCGGCGCGGATCTCGCGCAATTCTGGCACCTCCCGCCGGCAGCGGTCGACGGCGATCGGGCAGCGCGGATGGAAGACACACCCCGGCGGCGGGTTGAGCGGGCTCGGCACCTCGCCGCCCAGCACCACCCGCTCGCGCTGCGCCTCCAGCACCGGATCCGGAATGGGCACCGCCGACAAGAGGGCCTTCGTATACGGGTGCAGCGGCACGTCGTAGAGCGACTTGCGGTCGGTGATCTCGACGATCTTGCCGAGATACATGACCGCCACACGGTCGGAGATGTGCCGCACGACCGAGAGGTCGTGGGCGACGAAGAGATAGGTCAGCCCGAACTGCGCCTGGAGGTCCTCCAGGAGATTGATGATCTGCGCCTGGATCGAGACGTCGAGCGCGGAGACGGGCTCGTCGCAGATGATCAAGGCGGGCTCGACCGCCAGCGCGCGGGCGATCCCCACCCGCTGGCGCTGTCCGCCCGAGAGCTGATGCGGATACCGGTCGGCGTGCTGGGGCAGGAGCCCCACGTGGCTCAGCAGGTCGCGCATCCGCTGGGCGCGACTGCGACGCTCGGTCACGATCCCGTGCACCGCCAGCGGCTCGGCGATGATCTGCCCCACGGTCATGCGTGGATTGAGCGAGCTGTACGGATCCTGGAAGATCACCTGCATCTTGCGCCGGACTGCCCGCAGCTCGTCCTCGCCCAGCCGCGTGAGGTCGCGGCCCTCGAAGATCACCTCGCCGCTCGTCGGGCGCTCGAGCTGGAGAATGCAGCGGCCGGTGGTGGTCTTGCCGCATCCCGACTCGCCCACGAGCCCGAGCGTCTCGCCCCGCCGCAGCTCGAAGCTCACGCCGTCCACGGCGCGAATCAGACCGGAGCGGCCGCCGAAGAGCCCGCCCGCGACCCGGAAGTGCTTCACCAGATTCCGGACTTCCAGGAGGGGCGCGGCGGCGTTCACGTCCCGGCGGCGCTCCGCGCCCGGGCGCGGTCGAGGTTCGCGGCCTCCCAGCACGCGCTCACGTGGCCGCCGGCGCCGAGCGGACGCAGCGGCGGCGTCTCACGCACGCACCGCTCGACGCGGAACGTGCACCGGGGCGCGAAGGCGCAGCCGGGCGCGAGCCGCGTGAGGTCCGGCGGCTGGCCCTCGATCGGGTCCAGGCGCGCGCGCCGCGGCTCGTCGAGGCGCGGCACGGAGCGGAGAAGGCCGAGCGTGTAGGGGTGGCGGGGATCGGCGTAGATCTCGCGCGCCGTGCCGCGCTCGATGATCCGCCCGGCGTACATGACGTTGACGCGATCGGCATACCGGGCGACGACGCCGAGGTTGTGGGTGATGATCAGCATCGCGACGCCGAAGCGCCGCGACAGATCCTTCATGAGCTCGAGGATCTGCGCCTGGATCGTCACGTCGAGCGCCGTGGTGGGCTCGTCGGCGAGGATCAAGGACGGGTTGCACGCGAGCGCCATGGCGATCATCATCCGCTGCCGCATCCCGCCGCTGAACTGGTGCGGATACTGGCCGAGGCGCCGCTCCGGGTCCGGGATGCCGACCATTCCGAGCAGCTCGATCGAGCGGCGTCGCGCGTCGGGGGGCGACATCTTCAGGTGGATCTCGAGGCCCTCGGTGAGCTGGCGCGCGATCGTGAGCACCGGATTGAGCGAGGTCATCGGCTCCTGGAAGACCATAGCGATCTCGCGGCCCCGGACGTGGCGCATCTCTTCCTCGGACAGCTGCAGGAGATCCCGTCCCTTGAAGAGGATCGGGCCACCGGCGATCCGGCCGGCGGGGCCGGCCACGAGCCGCATGATGCTGAGCGCGCTCACGCTCTTGCCGCAGCCCGACTCTCCCACGAGCGCGACGGTCTCGCCCTCGTCGACGTCCCACGAGACGTCGTCGACGGCGCGCACCACGCCGCTACGGGTCACGAACTGCGTCTGGAGGTTCCTGACCTCGAGGAGAGTGCCCACGGCGGCGGCAGTTTAGCACGCCGCCAAGGGCCTAATCGTGGCAGCGCCCGGCGTCCAGGTGGGCCGTCGCCCGCGCCTCGAGCGACGCGTATTCCTTGCATACCGCCTCGGCCACGCACGGCCAGCGGTGCTGGGCTGCCCAGCGCACCCCCTCGCGCCCGAGGCGCCAGCGAAGCTCCGGGTCGGCGACGAGGGTCTCGATACGCTCGGCCAGGGCCTCGACGTCGCCGTCCGGGACGAGGAACCCGGTGACTCCGTCGCGGACGGTCGTGACCAACCCCCCGACGCGAGAGGCGATGACCGGGCTCCCACACGCCATCGCTTCGAGCGCGACCATCCCGAACGATTCGTAGTACGAGGGCAGCACGGTGACGTCGGACGCGGCGTAGTAGAGCGGCAGCACGCCCTGGGGCTGGGGCCCGAGGAAGCGCACCGAGTCACCAAGCCCCAGCCGCTCGATGCGCTGCCGGAGCGAGGTCTCGTGGCCGCTCGTTCGCTCGTCGGCGTCACCGCCCACGACGAGCAGTCGCATGTCCTGACCGCTTTCGGAGAGCCGCGCGACCGCGTCGAGCAGCGTGTCGAGCCCCTTGATCGGCGCGATGCGGCCGACCCACAGCAGGACCGGGCGGCCGTCGAGGTCGAGCCGACGCCGCGCCTCGGCGCGGTCGCCCGGCGTGAACAGGTCGGTGTCGACGCCGCACGGGATCGTGGCGATCCGCGACGAGTGGGCCGCGCAGTCGCGCAGGAGCTCGGCGCGCTCCACGACGTTCGCGGCCACGATGCGGTCGGCCGCGGAGACGATGCGCGTCTCCTCCTCGAGCCGGACCGCCGGCTCCAGCTCGGCCGCGCTCCGGGCCACCCGGTTCTTGAGCCGGCCCAGGGTGTGGAACATCTGGAGCACCGGCACCGACCAGCGGATCTTGAGCGAGAGGGCGGCCACGCCGGAAAGCCAGTAGTGAGCGTGGATCAGGTCGTAGTCGATCGCCTCGGCGATGCGCCACGCCTCGATGCCCTCCACGAACTCGTCCAGGTGGTCGTAGACGCGCTCGCGAGCCATCGGCGCCTCGACCCCGGCCGCGAGGTGAATCACCCGCGCCCGCTCGCCGAGCGGCACCACGCGGGGAATCGAAGGATCCTGCGAGCGCGTGAACACGTCGACGCTCACCCCCATGCGTCCGAGCTCGCGCGACACCTCGCGGACGTAGACGTTCATCCCGCCCGTTTCCTTGCCGCCGAGAGCGGCGAGCGGACAGGTATGAACGCTGAGCATCGCGACGTGCAGGTTCACCGGATTCTCACGGCGCAGACCGCCTCGGCGACGGGCTCGAACTCGTACTTGTACCGCTCCTCACCCCGGAGGAAATCGAAGGTCCGCCGGCCCCGCGCGATCGCGTCACGCACGAGCTGGGCGAGCAGCACTACCCCGGGGGACAGCGCGGCGCGCTCGGGGTCGAACCCGGAGTTGTAGAGGCCGACCGTGCCGTCCCACTCGATCGTGACGAAGGCGGCGATGGGGCCCGCCGGCGTATCCAGGAACCAGAGGCGGC
>Ga0099791_10001082_pt1 | contig 10547 bp, 9 predicted proteins | sample Rivendell_Oct201_7_FD_77318 | JGI IMG/M metagenome (GOLD analysis project Ga0099791, IMG submission 77318) | Vadose zone soil and rhizosphere microbial communities from the Eel River Critical Zone Observatory, Northern California to study diel... | ecosystem: Environmental > Terrestrial > Soil >... | reverse complement strand
GGCGAGAGCGCGTACTTCCTCAGCATCAACCGGAACAAGGAAAGCGTCACGCTCGACTTCAAGCATCCCGAGGGCTGCGCGATCCTCGATCGCCTCATCGCCAAGAGCGACGTCCTGGTCGAAAACTTCCGTCCAGGCACGCTGGCCAAAATGGGACTCGACTACGCGTCGCTGGCGCCGAAGCATCCACGGCTCGTGTACGCGTCGGTGTCGGGCTTCGGGCAGACGGGCCCGCGCCGCACGGAGCCGGGCTATGACGCGGTGATCCAGGCGGAAGGCGGGCTGATGAGCATCACTGGCGCACCGGACGGTCCGCCGTATCGACTCGGCGTCGCGATCGCGGACATCGTGTCGGGCATGTTTGCCGCGTATGGCGTCGTCACGGCGCTCTTTGCACGCGAGCGCACCGGCCGCGGCCAGATGGTGGACGTCGCGATGCTCGACGCCGTCGCCGCGCTGCTGACGTACCAGGCCGGCAATTACTTCGCGAGCGGCAACGTGCCCACGCGGCTCGGCAATCGCCACCCGAGCATCGTGCCGTACGAGACGTTCGCGGCCGAGGACGGCGAGTTCGTGCTCGCGGTCGGCAACGAAGACTTGTGGCGCCGCTTCTGCGAGGTGGCCGAGCTCGATCTCGGCGAGCGCTTCGCCACGAATCGTCAGCGGGTGACGCAATACGACGGGCTGCGCCCGCTGATTGCCGACGCGCTTCGGCGTCACACGCGGCAGTACTGGATCGAGCGGCTGACGGCAGCCGGCGTCCCGTGCGGATCGGTCCGCAATCTGCAAGAGGTGTTCGACGATCCACAGCTCGGCGCGCGAGAGATGATCGCCGAGCTCGAACATGCGACGATCGGTCCGCTGAAAATGCTCGGCGTGCCGGTGAAGCTGTCGGAAACGCCCGGCGCCGTGCGGACGCCGCCACCGCGGCTCGGCCAACACACGGACAGCGTGCTGCAGCACGATCTCGGTTTCGACACCGACGCCATCACGCGGCTGCGCGCGCAGAAGGTTGTCTAAGCGGGCGGACGGCATCGAAACGGCAAACGCGCGAGCGGCGACAGGCGCCCTGGGCTTCTGCTACCGCGGACTGAGCGGATAGACGTCGCGAGCAACCGGCGCGAGCCAAAGAGCTTGTGAAAAAATCACGTTGAACGCACAGATCGCAAAGCGCGCAAAGCATCTTTTCGAAAGATTCTTCTTTGTGGTCTTAGCGGCCTTTGCGTTGACGTGATTTCTTCACATCCTCCAAAGGCGAGCGCGGACAGGTGGCGGGGGTGGGGCCCGCCACAACTAAGAAAAAGATGGAAACCTCCAACGTCCGCCAACGACTGCAGCAAACCATCGAGCGCGCCAGGCGCAGCGCGGGCGAGCGGCGCGCGCGCAACGACGAAGCCACGCGCGCCTTCAACGACTTCCTCGACCACGTGGCGGTTCCGCTGTTCAAGCAGATCGCCAACGTCCTCAAGATCGAGAACTACCCGTTCACCGTGTTCACGCCGGCGGGCAACGTCCGGTTGATGTCCGACAGAAGCGCAGACGACTATATCGAGCTTGCACTGGATACGAGCGACGCAGAGCCGCGCGTGATGGCGCACATCAGCCACAGCCGCGGCCGGCGCGTCGTCGACGCCGAACAGGTGGTTGGAAGCGGCCGGCCGGAGACGCTCACCGAAGAAGATCTGTTCGCGTTTCTGCTGAAGGAACTGGAACCGTTCGTCGAGCGGTGACACAACGTCAAACGCAGAAACCGCAGAACACGCAGAGAAAGGCTTGCTCTGCGGATTCAGCGAGTTCTGCGTCGAGCGGTGACACCACGACGAACGCAAAGGTCGCAAAGGCCGCAAAGCAAGATTTTCTCTGCGGTCTTCGCGGTCTTTGCGTTCTTCGGTTTTAGGCGAGACGCTCCGCAAACGACGTATCGAGACCCTGGCGCTTGAGGAGCGCGAGGAAGCCCGGACGATCGCTCGAACGACGGTAGGCTTCGCGGCTGTCGACGGCGCCGCTCTGGACGAAGCCGACGAGCGAATCGTTGAGCGGCATCATCCCGTGCCGCCGTCCGCCTTCGATGGCCATCGGCAGCTGCGACGTCTTGCCTTCCGCCAGCACGCTCGCCACCGCGGGCGTGTTCAGCAGCACCTCGCGCGCCGCCACGCGTCCGCCGCCCATCTTGTGCAAGAGCACCTGCGCGATCACGCCGCGGAGATTGTCAGCCAACGCCAGCTGCACCTGACGGCGGTACTCCGGCGCGTACAGATCGATGATGCGGTCGATCGCGGCCGCGGCCGTGTGCGCCGAAAAGCCGCCGATGACCAGGCGGCCCGACGCCGACGCTTCGAGCGCCACGTTCATCAGGGCGCCCGTGCGCAGATCCTCGATGACCAGGACGTCGGGATCCTCGCGCAGCGCCGCCCGCGCGGCCGCCAGCAGATCGTCGTCGTCGCCGCGCACCTCGCGCTGGCTGATGAACGAGCTGCCGCGATCGTGGACGATGTTGATCTCGCGCTCGATCGTGATCACGTGATCGCGCCGTGACCGGTTGATCAAGTCGACGTAGGCGGCCATCAGCGTGCGCTTCCCGCTCGACCGGGGACCGGCAACCACCACCAGGCCCTCCGGCTCGATGGCCAGCGCCTGAATCGCGCGCGGCAGACCGAGCTGATCGACCGACACCGTGCGCATCGGCATGAGGCGAAAGACGCCGCCGGGTCCGCGATGATCGCGGAAGCTCATGCACCGCACGCGACCGACGTCCTCGATGTCGACGATCCATTCCGTCGTCGCGCCCGTCCGCAGCGCTTCGTGGCTGCGCTCGGGCATCAGCGTCAGCAACAGCGACTCGACGTCGCGCGCCGTCAGCTCCGCTTCGCCGTCAAGCAGCTGCAGCTCGCCGTCGACGCGGACCGACGGCTGGGCGTCCGACGAGAGGTACAGTGTCGACGCACCACGCGCGGCCGACACGCGCAGCAGGCGATCGAGGCCGAATACCGGCGGTTCGACGGTTGGCGACGCGGGCGCATCGCTCCGGATCGGATTCCGTGAGATCGGCAAGACGACCGCGGGCTGCGGCGGTTCGGCGCGCGGCGGCGGTTGCGCGGTACGCAGCGGCGGTGCGGCTCGCTCCTGCGCCACCGGCGGGGGCGAGGGGGCGGCCACGGGTGGTGGCGGCGCGGCGGCCATCGGCGGAGGCGGCGCGGCGGGAACGCGCGGCGACTCCTCACGCGGCGTGAGCGGCGGTGTGTCACGAACGATAGGCTCGACGCGCGGCGGCGCCTCGCGCGGCGTGAGCGGCGGTGTGTCGTGAACAACAGGCGCGACGCGCGGCGGCGCCTCGTACTCCGGCTCGACGTGCTCCGGTTCCGGCTCGGCGTACTCCGGCTCCGCGGTCGCCGTTAGTTCGTACGCCGGCGAGTCCGCGTCCACCGCGACGTCCTCCGACTCGAGCGACGTCGTCGTCTCGCTTGGCCAGAGCTGGGTCGCGTCAGGCAACAAGAGGTCGTCGCCGTTGGCCTCTTCGAACTCTTGGACGGACGCGACCGCCTCTGCTTCATCAACAGCGCGAGCCTGGAGATGTTCGGCGGCCTGCGCACGCGGTGTCTCCTCCAGCAATTCCAGCGGCACGAGATCGTCATCGTGGTGTGGGAAGGAAGCGACCGTCGGCGGAGCGGCAACACCGGCCGGCTGCGCGGCCTGTGGCGCGGACGGCGCGCCGGGAGGCGGCGCAAAGAATTCCTCCGGCACGTGGTCTTCGTCTGGCACACGTCGCCGGCGAATCTCCACCCAGACGTCGTCTCCACCGCGCGCCGCGACGACCGTGAAGTGCTCACTCGGAAACTCCGGCATTGCCTGCAGCTCGTACTGCACGGCGCCGAACTCGTCGAGGGCGCTTTGGAACTCCGGGGGCAGCAGCTGATTGACGATGCCGTTGACGGCATCGAGCGTCAGACCACGGCTGGCGAGATCGGTCTGTCCCGTGGACCCGACCACGTACGGCTTGTCGCCGGCGTGCATCACCAAGGCCTCGCCATCCACGTGGATGACCGCCTGGAGCAGAGACGGAACGATACTCATTTTCTTGACGAGCGCGGGGCCCCAGCCCCGCGCTCGTCGCCCTCGAGGCTTTCTCCAATGCTCGCGGGGCCCCACCCCCGCTCGCCTCGCTCGCGCATTCGCACTCGCTCGTGCCGCGGGCGCTGCGCTCGGCAGTATCCAGAACAGACCGTCAGGTCAGAGTCCACCACTCGTCCCGTTGTTTCGGTACGAATACACGTGAGCATTAGGCACGCCGTGGTGATCCGACCTCATAAATACGCACGAGCTCGACCAGCTTGTAGCCGCGCGTTTGATAGGGCGGGACAATCCGCTCGGTGCGCAGGTACTGGAGCATGCCTTCGTCGGAATAGTCCGGGCCGCCGATGTCGGCGACCGTGGTGAGCGCCTGCTCGAGACCCGCGACGTCGAGCGCCTTTTCCGTGACCGTACGCGTGGTCGGCAAAAAGCCGAACCGCGTCGAGCGCTCCTGGCGATCCCTGGTCGCGAACCCCACGAACACCTCGTTGCTGATGAAGTTGTAGTCGGCCTCCGATCGGGTGGCCGGCGCGTCTTCGACACGGACGAACGCGACGCCGTCGATCTCGCGCAGCCGTTCGATCAAGCGCTGCGTGAACGTCCCCTCGCCCGACCACTTCGACGTGTCAAGTTCTGACGGCACGATGGATCGCCATGAGACCGCCGAGCACCGGATAGTACCGCGCGCCGCTCAAGCCCTGCTCTTCGAGTAGTCGGACGACGGCCGCGGCGCCGGGATACTGGCGAATCGACGCCGGAATGTACCGGTACGTATCCGGATCGCGATGCAGCATCCATCCGAGCGTCGCGCCGACCGTGTTCAAGTACATCAAGTACACGGCGCGCACGAGACCGTTCGACGGCCGATTGAAATCGAGCGACAGCATTTGTCCGCCGGGCTTCAACACCCGATGAATCTCCCGGATGGCCAGCGTGAGGTCCGGTACGTTGCGCAGTCCATACCCGGTGGTGACGATATCAAATGACGCGTCGGGAAACGGCAGCGCCAGCATGTCGCCGACCACAAAACGTAGCGCGGCCCTTTGAGGGCCGCGATCGCGGGGCTGAAAGCCCCGCGCTAGTTTTGATTGCGCCAGTTCGATCATCCGGTGCGTGACGTCGAGGCCGACCACGTTCGCGCCGCGCGCCGCGAGGGCAAACGCGATGTCGCCGGTGCCGGTCGCGAGATCGAGCGCTCGCGCGCCGGCCCGAGGCGACGCGAGATCCACGAGCCGCCGCTTCCATCGGCGATCCTGTCCGTACGACAGCGCCACCGTAATGAAGTCATAGCGGTCCGCGATCGTCGCAAACAGCGCGCGCACGTAGCGGCGCTTGCCGTCGGGCGCCGCAATTGAATCCCGCAAGGGCATTTTTTTCTTTCTCGCGGGGCCGCGCCATGCTCCATCGCGCGTGGGGCCCCACCCCCAAGCGCGTTCGCTCGCGCATCCGCGCTCGCTCAGGCTCACGGCTGTCGCTCGCTGACGCCTCGCACGCGTCGCGCGAAGCGCTCGCGTGCTGGCGTGGCCGCAGGCGCTCGCATAATATCGTCTGAATGCTTCCCTCGAGCACCGTCGAGAACTACCTGAAAGCGATCTATCAGGGCCAATCCGCGTTGCCGCGCGACCAGCGGCTCGTGTCGATGGGACAGGTCGCGACCGCGCTGGGCGTCACGCCCGGCACCGCGACGACGATGGTGAAGGCGCTGGCCGAGTCGGGGCTGGCGGAGTACGAGCCGTACAGCGGCGTGCGGCTCAGCGCGGCGGGCGAAAAACTCGCGGGCCTCGTGCTCCGACGTCATCGTCTCGTCGAGCTGTTTCTCGTCAAGGTGATGGGCATGAGCTGGGCGGAAGTCCACGACGAGGCGGAGCAACTCGAGCACGTCGTGTCGGAGCGATTGATCGAGCGGATCGACGAGATGCTCGGCCGCCCGACGCACGATCCGCATGGCGATCCGATTCCGAACCCTGATGGTGCCATCAATGCAAAAGATCTCGACAGCCTGCTGACGTGTCCGGTCGGCACGCCGCTGAAAGTGACGCGTGTCGCCGACCAGGACCCCGCGTTTCTCCGATTCATCGAGAACAACGACCTCAAACCGGGCCAGCGCGTCGAAGTCGAGACGCGCGATCCGGCCGCCGATTCCGTGATGCTGCGCGGCAAAGACCATCGTCGCATCACGATCGGCGCGCGCGCCGCCTCGAAGCTCCTCGTCGAAGTCGAGCCCGCCTGATTTGTGGTGTGTCTCTTCCGAATTACGAGCGGGCCGCTCCGCTCGCACCCCACCGCGCAGGCGTGCGCGGCGGGGACCCCGCGTTGTCGCGGCCCGAAAACCGCGGTCGAAGGCTTGTTGTGAGAGTACTCAGCTCATACGGGCCACTAGAGTGACTTCAGGAAGGCCAGCAGCGTCGCGCGCTGTTCAGAGGAAAGCGACAGGAAGCGGCTTCGCGCCGACAAAGCCTCGCCACCATGACGGACGATGGCATCCTCAATCGTCGCGGCCGTGCCGTCGTGCAGGAGCGGGCGGCGCAACCGGAGCCCCCACAGCGCCGGCGTCCTGAACTCCTGGGGTCCGGCGGCCTCCTGCCGAATACCGTCGCCGGTCTCAACGTCGTGCAGGAGCAGATCCGAGAAGAGCGGTACCGTCTTTCGATGGAAGACAGGGTTCGAGCTCGGACCCGTCTGCAGTGAGGGAACGTGGCACGCGGCGCAGCCAACGGCGCCGAACACCGTCTCGCCCGCGCGTACGGACTCGTCAATCACGCCGCGCCCGACGGGCGCCAGAAACTTCATGAACGATTCGAAATTGTCGATGCCGCGGCGCCGAGTTCGAGGGTCAGGGCGATCTTCGGGATCGGGGATCCGGTCGCACAGCTTCATCTGCTCTTTCGAAATCCCGAACGCGAGCTCCTCGGGGAAGAGATCGTTCGTAATGCCCATTTCATTCCGGTAGGCATCGGCGCCGAACGCGAGCAACGTCGCGTGTTGGGCCTTCCAGCCGAACCTGCCGACGCGGCGGTGGCCGGTCGCGATATCGACGATGATGGCAGCGCGTCCGCTCACCCCATCGCGATCGCGGTCGTCTGCATCGTCGAGCGCGATCAGGACTTCGTCGGGAATCGCTTCCACCAGACCGGCCCCAAACAACGGGATCGGCACGCGCCGGGAGATGACGTTCGCCTCAGGCGGAATGGTCGGCTGGCACGTGTGGGTGGGAATCGAGAAGATCTGAAACAGCGAACCGGAGGTGGGCGCCAACTCCACGAACTCGCCGCGTTCGTCGCGACGCGCGGCCCTGACCTCGGCGACCACGCCGGCGCCGCCGATTGCCGGCACGCTGTGGCAGACGGCGCAGCTCGAGCCGTTGAAGGCCGGTCCGAGTCCATCCTCGGCTGTTTCAACCGATGTGAAGTCCTCGAGTCCGAGCCTGAACTCTTCGAATTCCGACCCGTTGATGCCCGGCAAGGGATCTCCCGGCAGTGGCCGGCCGTTCTGGCCTGCCACGTCGATCCACAGCAACGCGACGTACGCGCAGGTTGTCAACGCAATCAGGCGCTTCACGGTTTCACTCTCCTACGGTAATCGTCCCGCGCATGAAAGTGTGTCCCGCGCCGCACATCTTCGAGCACTCGAACGTGTAACGGCCAGGAGTGTCGGCCCGGAAAATCAGCGTCGCCTCACCGCGGCCGCGCTTCGGGATGATCGCGTTGAAGTCGGAGCCGACGATGCGAAACCCATGGTTCGTATCCTCGCTTCGCAACCGGAGCTCCACGATCGTCCCGCGCTTCACTTTGATGTGCGACGGCGTAAAGGTGAACCGCTCGGCGGTCACTCGAATCACCGTCGGATCCTGAGAAAAGCTGGAAGGCGACACCAATACCACGAGCAGCGCCGCACCGGCGAGCGAGCCGCCGCGCAGCCATCTTGTCCTGTTCATCAGAACCACCAGCCGAGACCGATGTTGAGACTGTCGACGCTCCGAAACAAGGAGCTGCGATTCCGGATGATCGAGTAGTCGATCTTGAAGACGACGTCGGGATCGGGAAAGTACGAGCCGCCAAACACCCAGGCGGCCCGATCGAACTGCTTCAACGGGAGCACGCCTTCCGGCATTTTGAATTGTGTGTCGAAGTTCTCGTAGCGCACGAACGCGGCAACGTCGTGCCGGATCCACGGCAACGGCCGAATCGAAGGCTCGACGTAAAACCCACGCATCTGCCGCGCGATGTTCGGATTCACGCCGGCCGTCCGCTGCAAAAAATCGTTCAAGTCGGCCGCGCCATCGATGAAGACCTGCGCGAACTCGCCGCGCGCCGCAACACGTCCGGCGCGGTAGCGGCCGTCGAATTCGAACAGGCCGACGCGCGAATCGACGCGGCGAAAGTTGAAGCCGGTCTTGCCCCGCCAGAAGCTCGTTCCGAGGTTCAATCCCGGGACACCGACGTACTCCAGCCGCCCCGTGTGCGCGACGTTGCGGACGTTCGAAGCGAAGCCTTTCTGCGTCGCCTCGTGCAGCCCCTCCTCGGCGGTAATGCGTGTGGCGTCGAGTGGCGCCATGAGGTACGCGCGGTACTGCCAGCCGGCTCCGACCGTCCCATGAACGCCCACGCCGGCATCGAACCATGTCGTGGGGATGATGAACGTGTCGACGAACGGCCGCTCGACGCCGTGGAACGACGGCGGTTCGTGCCGCTCGTTGATGATCCCAACGGGCGCCAGCACCATTCCCGCGCGAAAATTGAGCTCCGGCTTCACCTTGAAGTCCAAGTACGCCTGCTCGAGCTCCACCTCGCCTGACGCCTCGAGACCGCTCACGAAGGCGTGCTCCAGTTCGAGCTCGCCGACGAAGCGAAGCCTGTCGCTGAAGCTGTGGTTGAACAGGAGCACGAACCGATGGAAATCGAGCTGGGCGTCCTCGTGCTCAGGTTTGTTGAGATGAAAATCCATGTACCCAGAAATCGGCCCGGTGCGCGAGACCGTCGAGCTCTCTTGGACCGACGTCGGTAGCCCCAGGGACGGCGGCATCTGTTGGGCAGGGGCCGGCTCGCGCGGTGCCGGCGGCGGCGCGAGCGGCTTGGTCGCCGCAGCTTCCAATTCGCGGAGCCGTGATTCGAGCTCTCGGACACGGCGCTCGAGCTCCTCGATTCGCGTCTGGCCCGGGGAGGCGGCAGGACTCTGCGTCGCAGGAGGATCAGGGGTCTGCCCCGACACCGGGCCGCCGACCAGCAGCACGATTGAGATGCCGACCAACACCGCAATGGGTCGCTTCATAGCGTTCATCACTCGTCAAAAGTGTATTTTTGACTACACGAAAACGCATTCTATATCAAGACTGGGCTGTTGGAGGCGGGTTTTGCGGCTGAGCGGTTAACGCGCGACGAGTTGGACTGATCGAGGCAGATGAGCGCGGCGCTATAAGATCGACGCTCAATGATTCGGGCGCTGGCGGCTGCATCGCTGTGCGTGATCCTCGCCGCGGTTTCGGCGCACGCGCAGGAGACCATCGAGCCGGATCGGCCTGACGTCACCAACGGCACGCACATCGTCGACATCGGTCTTCTCCAGATCGAGATGGGTGTTTTGTTCACGCGCGCCACACCCGGTCAGCGCGCGTTCGGATCGCCGTTCACGGCACGCGTCGGTCTCACCGATTGGCTCGAAGTGCGGTTCGGCACCGATGGTCTGCTCACCCAGACCGACGGCTTCACGTACGTCACCGGCATTGGCAACATGCAGGTCGGCGGCAAGCTGCGCCTGTGGGCTGATCCGGGAGGCGCGCCGGTGTTGTCCATTCTGCCGACGGTCAACGTGCCAACGGCGAGCGCCGAAAAGGGCCTCGGTTCGGGCTCGGCGGACTACACGCTGGCGATGCTGACCGGCGCGGACATCGGCCGGCATGGACACGTCGACGTCAACTATGGGATCGGGAGCATCGGCGTCGGCGACGGCAAATCGCACTTCATCCAACACGTGGTGTCGGTCTCGGCGAGCGCGGCAGCTTCGGATAACTGGAATCCGTACGTCGAATCGTTTTGGTTTTCGCGTGAGGAGTCGGACGGCGGGGCGGTGACGGCGATTGACGCCGGCGCGATCTACCAGATCGGCGCGCGCTACGCGCTCGACGGCGGAATGCAAGTTGGCGTCAGTCACAACGCGCCCGCCATCGCCGCATTCGGCGGCGTGTCGGTCATCGTCGGCGAGATTCTTGGCAGCCACGGCGCTCGCGGGCGTCAGAGGCAGATTCAACGACGAGCGGCGCGCAGAGCGCCGCGTTCTTCGACGAGCAGGTAGAGCGTCGGCAGCACCAGCAGCGTCAACAGGGTCGCCGATACGAGTCCACCGATCACGACGACCGCCAGCGGCTTCTGCACTTCCGATCCGATGCTGTGCGACAGCGCCATCGGCATCAACCCGAGCATGGCGAGCAGCGCCGTCATCAGTACCGTCCGGAGACGAACCGTGGCGCCCGTCGTCACGGCTTC
>Ga0099791_10001080_pt1 | contig 10558 bp, 7 predicted proteins | sample Rivendell_Oct201_7_FD_77318 | JGI IMG/M metagenome (GOLD analysis project Ga0099791, IMG submission 77318) | Vadose zone soil and rhizosphere microbial communities from the Eel River Critical Zone Observatory, Northern California to study diel... | ecosystem: Environmental > Terrestrial > Soil >... | reverse complement strand
GATCTCGCCCGCGGTCAGCGCAGCGCGCGGGATCTCGATCATCGTGCCGAACTTGTAGGGCACGCGAACGCCCTTTTCCTTCTGCACGAGCTCGGCCACCGGTTTGAGCTCACGGTGGACGGCGCTCATCTCGGCGAGCGTGCCGACGAGCGGGATCATGATCTCGGGCCGCGCGTCGACCTTCTTCTTGCGCAGGTCGGCGGCCGCTTCCATGATCGCGCGCACCTGCATGCGCGTGATCTCGGGGAACAGCACGGACAAACGCACGCCACGCAAGCCGAGCATCGGGTTGGCTTCGTGCAGCTCCTCCACCCGAGCCAGGATCTTCTCGAGCCGCTTCAGCTCGGCCGGGTCCGTGCCGGTGGCTTTCAGCGTTGCGATCTCGTCGACAAGGCCGTCGCGATTGGGTAGGAACTCGTGCAGGGGCGGGTCGATCAGCCTGATCACGACAGGGAGGCCCTTCATCACCGAGAGGATCCCGTGGAAATCGCTGCGCTGGATCGGCAGGAGTAAGTCGAGCTGCTTCTCGCGCTCCTTCGTGGTCGTGGCCATGATCATCGCCTGCACGATCGGCAGCCGGTCCTGCTCCATGAACATGTGCTCGGTTCGGCACAGACCGACGCCCTGCGCGCCGTTCTCGCGCGCCTTGGTAGCGTCGCGCGGATAGTCGGCATTGGCCCACACCTCAAGGCGCCGGATCCCGTCAGCCCAGCTCAAGATCGCGTTCGCTTGCGGATGCTTGCTCAGCGGCTTGGGGTCGATGGTCGGCACCCGGCCGAGATAGACGTCACCGGTGAGGCCGTCGATGGTGATCTCGTCCCCTTCCTTCACGGTGGTGCCGTCGACAGCGAAAAAAAGAGTGCTCAGGTTCACCATCACCTTGCTGGCGCCGACGATGCACGGGCGGCCCATGCCGCGCGCGACCAGGGCGGCGTGGCTCGCGGTGCCGCCGGTCTGCGTGAGGATGCCTTTGGCCTCGACCATCCCGTGCACGTCGTTCGGGTTCGTCTCGATGCGGACCAGGATCACGGCCTTGCCTTGCTTGCCCCACTCCTGCGCGGTATCGGCGTCGAAGACGGCCTGGCCGGTGGCGGCGCCAGGTGAGGCCGGCACGCCGCGCGTGAGAGCCTGAACCTTGGCCGATGGGTCGACACGCGGGAAAAGAAGCTGCTCCAGCTGGCGAGGCTCGACGCGCGCGACCGCTTCCTTGCGATTGATCAGGCCCTCGGAAACCATGTCGACGGCGATCCTCACCGCCGCCTCACCCGTGCGCTTGGCGGAGCGGGTCTGCAGCATGTAGAGCTTCCCGCGTTCGACCGTGAACTCGAGGTCCTGCACGTCCTTGTAGTGCTTCTCGAGCTTGCGGGCGTAGCCCTCGAACTCCGCGTAGACCTTGGGCAGCCTGCGCTTCAGAGCCGAGATCGGCTCGGTGTCGCGCACGCCGGCCACGACGTCCTCACCCTGCGCGTTGGCCAGGTAGTCGCCGTAGAGCTCTTTCTTGCCGGTGATGGGGTTGCGCGTGAACGCGACCCCCGTTCCTGAGGTCGGTCCCATGTTGCCGAAGACCATCATCTGGACGTTGACGGCGGTGCCGAGATCGTCGGGGATGCGCTCCACTCGGCGATACGTCTTGGCGCGGTCGGTGTTCCACGACTTGAACACCGCCTCGATCGCGGCGCGCAGCTGCGCGACCGGGTCGGATGGGAACTCGTGGCCGGTCGCGTCCTTATATATGGCCAGGAACCTGGTCACGAGCTTGCGAAGGTCCTCGGGCTTGAGCTCGGGATCGGTCTTGACCCCCGCGCGCTTCTTCGCTTCGCTCAAGGCGTGCTCGAACTTTTCGCCATCGATGCCCATCACGGTCTTCCCGAACATCTGGATGAAGCGGCGGCGCGCGTCGAGCGCAAAGCGCTCGTCCTTGGTCAGAGCCGCCAGGCCCTTGGTCGTTTCTTCATTGAGGCCGAGGTTGAGGACCGTGTCCATCATGCCCGGCATCGAGAACTTGGCCCCGGAGCGGACGCTGACCAGCAGTGGATTGTGCGGGTCGCCAAAGCGCTTGCCGGTCTTGCGTTCGAGGGTCTTCAGCGCCGTGGTTGTCTGCTCCCACATTCCAGGCGGGAACTTGCCCTTGTTGGCGAGGTAAGCGCGGCAGGCTTCGGTGGTGATGGTGAAACCGGGCGGGACGGGCATGCCCGCCTTGGTCATCTCGGCGGCGCCGGCCCCCTTGCCGCCCAGGAGGTCGCGCGGCTCTCCGTGTGCGCTGCGCGCGGCGGCGGATCCCTCCGTGAAGTGGTAGACCCATTTATGCGCAGCCATCAGGCCAATAGTTTGAGGGAACCCAGGGGCACGCCGTGCCGACGCGCCCCTTTCCTACCTACTACGCCACTTCCCGCTCTGGTTCGGGCGTCGGTTCGATCCTCAGGTCGCCGAGGCCCGCGCGGTCGTAAAGCCGACGCAGCGGGCGGGGCGCCCACCAGTTCCATTCGCCGAGCAGTCGCATGACCGCCGGCACGACCAGGGCCCGAACGAGCGTCGCGTCCAGGGCCACCGCCACCGCGAGCCCGATGCCGATCGCCTTGATGATCACCACTTCGGCCAGACCGAAGGCGAGGAACACCGTGACCATGATGGCCGCGGCGCCTGTGATGAGGCGCCCGGTCCTCTCGAGGCCGTGGGCCACCGCCAGCGTGTTGTTGCCGGTGCGGACGTACTCCTCGTGGATGCGGCTGACCAGCAGCACCTCGTAGTCCATCGACAGCCCGAACACGATCGAGAACAGGATCACCGGGATGCTCGGGTCGATCGATTGAGGTGTGAAGCCGAGCAGGGTCGAAAGGTGTCCCTGCTGGAAGATCCACACCAGGGCGCCGAAAGAGGCGCCGATGGAGAGGAAGTTGAGCAGCACCGCCTTGAAGGGCAGCACCACCGAACCGGTGAGCAAGAACAGCACGATCAGCGTGGCGACCACGACGAATCCGACGGCCAAGGGAGTGCGGTCGACGATGAACTTGATCACGTCGAGGTCAACCGCCGTCTGGCCGCCCACCAGCACCTGGCCGCCGTCGCCCACGCCTGGAAGGCCGCGGATGGAGTTGACGATTGCGCGCGAGGCGTCCGATGTCGCGGGCGATGCGGTCGTGGCCTGGATCAGGACGATGTGCGTACCCACCCCGGCGGTGGTGGTGTGGAGAACCCCGGGGATGGCGGCGATGCGCTGTGCGAGGTCCGACTGTGCGCTGATGCGCGCAGGTGTTTGCGGCGAGCCGCCGGGGTAGTTGACCACGATGTTGAAGGTGGTCTGGTCCTGGCCAGGGAAGTTGCTGATCATCTGGTCGTAGCCCTGCCTCGCCTCCAGGCGCGTGGGCAGCATGTCCACGTCGCCATTGGCCAGCCTCAGCTGGACGAATGGCGAGGCCGCGAGCAGGAGGAAACCGGTCGTGGGCAGAAGGACGACCAGCGGGCGGCGCATGACCCATGTCGCGAGGCCACGCCAGAAACCACCGCCGGTCGGGGTGCGCCGGAAGATCGGGATGCGGAGCCGGTTCACGGCCGGTCCGATAATGGCAAGCAGAGCGGGCAGGAACGTCAGGCCGTAGATGAGCGCAACCGCGACCACGATTGCGCCCGCAGCTCCCATCGAGGCCAGGAATGTGCCCTGGTAGAAGAGCATCGCGGACAGGCCGACGGCGACGGTGATGCCGGAGAACGTGATCGCCCGCCCGGCGGTCGCCATGGTCGTCGCGATCGCATCTTCGCGGCTGGCGCCGCGCGCAAGCTCGTCGCGGAAGCGGTTCACGACGAAGAGCGAGTAGTCGATGGAAACACCGAGTCCGATCAGCGTGACGATGTTGAGGGCGTACTGCGAAACGTCCGTGAATCGGTTCAGGAAGAACGTCCCGGCGAGGCCGCCGATGATGGTGAGCACGCCGACGCCGAGTGGGAGGCCGGCGGCCACGAGCGACGCGAAGATGATGACGAGCAGCAGAAGCGTCAGCGGCAGCGTCACAAACTCAGCCCGCTGGAGGTCAGCCTCGAGCGTCTTGTTGAAGGCTTCGTTGATGGCCACGAACCCGGTGCCCATCACGGTGAGCGTGTCCGAGTGAACCTGGGCGCGCAGCGAGTCGTAATCCTTGCGGGCCTGCATGCCGGTGGACTTGAGGTCGACGCTGACCAGCGCCTGGTGGCCGTTCGTGGAAGTGAAGGCCTGTGCCACCCGCGCGTTGGGCGCGTTGTACGGCGTGATGATCGAGCTGATGCGAGAGTCGCCCTCGATCGGCGCCAATGCAGCCGTGACAGCGTCCTTGAACGCCGGGTCGCCGACCGACAGAGTTGTGCTCGAGAAGATGAGGACGAAATTCGATGTGGCGGGGCTGCCTGACTTGAGGTCGGTCGTGATGAGGTTGCCGGCCCGCGCGGACTCGAGGTTGCTGGTCAGCGGCCCACCGCTCGTGAGCGTGCCGCCCATCAGCAGGCCCGCAACGGAGATCGCCAGCAGCACGCCGGACCCGGCCAGCGTGGCCCATCGGAACCTGTAGACGAAACGACCCCACCTGGCGAACATTTCTCTCTCCTTGGTGGCGCCTAAGCGCCCGAATTCGTCGAGTAGACGGCTGACAACGACATGGCGGCGAGAGCGTCGACCGCCTCGTCCGCGTCGAACTCCGGGTCGACCATCTTCTGGACCATGATTCCGAGGACCCCCGCCCAAACCGCGCTCGCGATCGCGCGCGCCGGCGTCGGATCGGCCTCGCGTTCAGCGAGGACCTGGCGCGCGAGATCTTCGACGTGAGCGCGTTCGGTGCGGATGTTTTCGCGGATCCCGGCTCCGATCTCCTTGTCATGGAGGCCGACGCCGATCAGCTGGATGTAGAGGGTGTGCGCATCGGGCCGGGTCCTGAGCAGAACCTTGAAGTTCTCAAAGGCCGCCGTCGCGCCCTCGGTTCCTTCGGCCGTGTAGACGTCCATCTTCTTGCAGACCTCGAAGAGCACGGCGATGACCAGCTGCTGCTTTGACTTGAAGTAGTAGTGGACGAGGCCCTGGGCCACGCCCGCCTCCTCGGCGATGTCCTTGATCGAGGTGTTCTCGTAGCCCTGGCGGCTCAGGACGGCGAAGGCGGCCTGGAGGATCTTTTCTCGGGTATCGCTTGACAACTTGGGGACTGGCTCCTTGGTAACTTTTGGGTTCCTGGTTGAACAGTCAACCAATCCTGGTTGGTCATTCAATCACAGGGCTGAGGGAATGTCAAGGCGTGCCAGGGATAGGGCCGGCGACGACTCGCCTCCTGGATACGACCAAGTCGGCCCAGATGGCTCGATCAGGGCTCTGGATGCGACGAACTGTGCCCGAATGGCGGCATCCGGCAAGGATGAACACGCCCTGGCGGCGGCCGGCAGCCTATGCCTGGATTCGGAGCCGGCGGTCGGGGCGGACCGCCGGCACGGAGTTGGGGAAGGGTCCGCCTCGCCCCTCAGGCGGTGAGATTATCGACGGGCGTCGTCACCTTCGCCGCCGCTCGGCGGCTGGACCACGACTGTGACGATGATCTGGGTGATCTCGATGATCACGGTCTGGCAGACGGTGACGATCGTGCCCGGGGTTCCGTTCTCGCCCAGCGCGATCACCTGGACCTGGTTTATCTGCACCAGGATGGTCTGCTCGGTCTTGATGGTCACGACCTTGAGGTTCTCGATCTCGGCTTCGTCGTCCTGGATCTCCTTGACGAAAGGCGCCGTGGCCGCGTGAACCTCACCCTCACCCTTGGCGATCGCAGCCTGGGTGTCGGCGGTCGAGAGCTTCGACTTCGCAGCGAGCGCAGTCAGCTGCACATCGCAGCTCGCCTCCTCGTTGTTGACCTTGGTGATGACGTCATCGCCTGCGGTCTTGACCCTGACGATGAGTTGGGTGCGCTCGTCGTCGTGATGGCGCGACGCTGAGGCCACCGGCCCGGTCGTGATGGTGACCGTGTTGCCGTTGATGGCAATGATCAGCGACGGCACCGCGACCACGACCACGATCGTGGTCACGAAGACCATTACGAAACGGGTCGACAAGAAAGTCACGATAGACGTGATCATTCGTATATTCCCCCGACGACTGGAACGACGGGGACCGCCGAAACTTGCGACGGCCGGATACGAATCGGCAAGGAGATGAGCAATTGACAGAGCCGAGGAAGATCGCCCGCTATGGCTGGATCCCCGACCTGCCCGACGAACGCGACCACATCTACGCGGCTCCGCCGCAATTCCTGAAAGCCCTCCCGGCCTCGACCGACCTGCGTTCGCTTTGCCCGGGCGTCTACGACCAGGGCATGCTTGGCAGCTGCACGGCGAATGCCATCGGAGGCGCGATCGAGTTCGATCGGATGAAGCAGAAGCTCACCGACTTCGTGCCGTCGCGGCTGTTCATCTATTACAACGAACGTCTGATCGAGGGCACCGTCAACTCAGACAGCGGCGCTCAGATCCGCGATGGGATCAAGACCGTGGCGAGCCAGGGCGTGTGTCCCGAGCCGGAGTGGCCATACGACATCACGAAGTTCACGACGAAACCTCCTGCAAAGGCGTACAAGGATGCTGCGACCGACCGCGCGGTTTCGTATCAGAGCCTCATCCAGGACTTGAACCAGATGAAGGGATGTCTCGCGTCGGGCTATCCGTTTGTGTTCGGGTTCACCGTCTACGAGAGCTTCGAAAGCGCGGCGGTGGCAAACAGCGGGCATGCGCCGATGCCGGCGCCGAGCGAGCGGGCGATCGGCGGGCATGCCGTCATGGCTGTCGGCTACGAGGACGCGAACCAGTGGTTCGTGGTGCGCAATTCGTGGGGTCGTGGGTGGGGTCTGGCGGGCTACTTCACACTGCCGTACTCGTACCTCATCCAGTCGGGCCTTTCATCGGACTTCTGGACGATCCGAATCGTCGGCCCATAACGGGCTAGCCGGTAGACTCGCATCTTCATGGCCCTGGAACTGGCCGGCGCCGCCGGCTTGCTGGCGGCGCTCTTGGTCGCGGCGATGGCGATGGGACTCATCGGACGGCGGAGGCGCAGCTTGCGGGTATTCCTGGCGTGGATCGGACCTCTGTACTCGCTGGGCATCCTCGCTTACTTCGTGTTCGAGGGAGCGGGGAGCGAGTGCGACGGCGCGGGCGCGACCTTCCACTGCTGGGAGATCTCATACGCGTCCACCTGGGGGCTCCAGGGCTCGGTGATGGTGGCCCTGCTGGTGCTGTTGTCGTTGGCGCCGATGCTGTCGGTGCGGTTGCATTGGCGGGCGCCGGCGGTGGTGGCCGCGATCGCGATGCCTCTCGTGTTCGCGATCTACCTGCCCGGGCTGTGGCCGTGGGCCCCGGCGTGGGCTGCCGCGCTCGGCTCGGCCATCGCGGGCCCGCCGTCGCGCGAGGCGAGCGCTAAGAATCCAGCGGGCCTTCGGGTCTAGCTGGGATTAGGGAGGGAGCGCCCCGCGACGCCCCCTCCCGACGACGCGAATCGACGGCTAGCAGACCACCGCCACGACCGTACCCGTGCCCGCGTGGCCCGGGTTCCCCGCGTAGCCGGGGTTGGTCTTGACGATGACGATGTGCACGATGTTGCCGGAAATGGTCGATCCAGACTTGGAGATCGAACTCGACACAATCACTGCCATGAAGGCCGGCAACGGTCCCGTCGGAGGTGGGGTGCTATTGCCGGGATCGGTCGACCAGCTCACGCCGCACGCGGCCGTCGATGGATTGTCCTCGAAGCCCTTGAAGGACGCAGGCGCCGAGCCCCCGCTCAATGTATTCACCTTCGGCCACTGCGCGCCCCAGTAGGTGACGCTCGTGCCCACCGCTGCATTTCCGTCTCCAATGACGAAGTTGCCGGCGGCGGGGGTGGTGAAAACCACGACGGAGCACGAGGTCGAAGCGGTCGAACCGCCATCGTCCGTGATCGTGGTCGTGATGGTGAAGGGGCCGGTTGATGAGTAGGTGTGGCTTCCACTGACGACGAAGGGGCCGCCCATCGGTCCGGTGACCGTGCCGGCAGAGGTGGTGGCGTCGCCCCACGCGATGGTCGCCGTGAAGTCGGACGCTGTCCCGAACGGGTTGGCGTCAGTGAGATTTGCGGTCGGTCCGCTGAAGGACATGGGGGCCACGGCAACAGCGCAACTTGCCGCCAATGCCGCATCGCCCACGGTTGCCGCCGAAGTTACCGATGCGAAGTTGCCGACATTGTCAACATCGGTGATCGTCGTCTTGGCCGTGTACGACCCCTCCTGCTTGTAAGCGTGGCTCCCGGTGACGGTGAATGGACCGCCCACCAGACCACTAATCACACCCGCCGAGGAGCTGGCGTCACCCCAAGCAATGGTGGCCGCATACTCGGCTGCGGCAGCCGCGGGATCTGGATCGGTAAAGGTCGCAACGATCTGAGCGGCACTCACCCCTTCGGTCCCGCTGAAAGGCTTTCCGGTGGCGGTGATGGCCGGGTCGCCGCCGGGGGCGCACTGCCCGGTCGGAACCTCGTAGGCGCGCAGGTTCCAGTCGTAGGTGTCCTTGCTCCAGAGCGCGCCCAATGGAGCGAAGTCGGTGTTGTCACACGCGAGGCCTTCGAGCCTGATCGGTGAGTTTGAAGCAAACAGCGTGAACGAGCTGAAGGACTTGTCCGTCGCGTAAATCTGCGAGCCGCCATCGTTCGAGAGGTACAGCGCGGTGGCGCTGGCCACGGCAATCCCCGAGTTGCCAAAACCGCCGAGCGCTGCGGTGAGACCGCTATGGGACGCGATAAAGCCTCCGCTCGAGGTGTAGTGATAGATCGTGTCGAAAACATCCGGGCTGAACCACACGGTCTTAGTCGTGCCGTCGTAGGAGAGCCCGTCGTCGATTCGGCCGCTGCCGACCGGGTTGTTGCTGCCGTCAACGGGCGAGAATGCGAACGTCGCAGTCCCGATGCCGAGCGCCTTGTTCAGCAGGACTCTGTAGATTCTCACGGGCGTGATCGCAGGGTTCGCGGTGCCGACCCACAACTGGTTGGCGTCGGCGTCCCACGATATGGCGCCGATACCCTCGCCTGAGACCATGCCTGAGACCTTGTAGGTGCCAAGGTTGGCGCCTGTGCTCGGATCGACCCGCGTCAGGATCTCGTTCTGGGCGGCATTGCTGTTGGAACACGAAACGATCAGCTCGGTTCCGTCAAAGGCCACACCAACGGACAGTGTTGGTCCGAGACCTATACCGTCACAGGCCGGCGCCGGGCTGACGGCGATCGTCCTGATCAGAGCGCCCGGGGCAGCTTGTGCCGGCATTCCCCCGCTTCCAGCGGCAAACAAACCAATTGCCGTCGCCAGTGAAATCGCCACCGATTTCCATCGATTCATCTTGCCACCTCAGTTCACGCGAGCCGGCCCTCTCTTCTCGGCTGCTTCCAAGTGCCGTGGTCGACGGTCACTGGCTGACATGCCGATGGAAGAAGGGCGTCGCCTTGGTTGCCTGCGAACATGCCGAAGGTGATGCGCGAGCTGCCTACGCTCCCTAAACCGGGACTTCCGCCACCTCCCTGCTGAAAGCAAACGCCTGGCCTGTGCTCAGGCCCTGACCCCCGAGACGCCCTACTATTTCACGATTTGTTAATTCAAAGCTCAACTTGCGTGTTAAGTCTTATTAATCCAGAAGACTGGGTGCAAGTCCGCATTGGATTTCCCAAGCGGGATTCCGGTGCCAGGGAGGCACCTGATAATTTGCCCATGCCTGACTCCAAAACGAGCCGTTCCGCCCGCCTGGCCGACCAGTTCGAGGCGGCTCAGGAGAGCTTCATCCGAGTAGTCGAGTCGCTGACCGTCGAGCACTGGCGCATGAGGGGAAAGAACACGCCCGACCTGCGCATCAACAACGAGGACGAGAGCCGAGTCGTGGGTGTGATCGCCCACCACGTAGCGGTCAATCAAGACTGGATCATGAGCCGGATCAAGGCGATCATCGACGACAAGCCAACGCCGCCGGTCGACTTCACGGAGATCAATGCCCGGCACGCCGACGAGCATGCTCACGCGACCAGGGGCGAGGTTCTGGCCTTGCTGCGAGAAAGCAAACCTCGCCTCGGCAAAGAGATTCGGGCCATCCCGGACGAGCAGCTCGACAAGGAGCGCCAGCTGCCGTCGGGGACGATGACCGTGCAGCAACGCATCGAGCGCGTGCTGATCGGCCATATGATGTCGCACCAGGCTTCGATCGAAGCCACCATCTCTTAGGCGGCGATAGGCTCAGCGCCGTGATCGGGCCGTGGACGCGTGATGAGACGAGCGCGTCCGGCCAGGTGTTCGAGTTTCGGTTGTGGGCGGCACTGACGGAACAATCGCGCGGGCAGCTCCACGTCTTCTTGCCGCTCGGTGACCGCGGCGTCGATGCCCTTGTTCACCGGCTCGCCGACGGCGCCTATCTAGCGATTCAGGCGAAGAGCCGCTCGACCCTTAGAGGCGGCGAAGTCCACCTCGTGATCCTGCCTGACAGCCTCACCAATGACGATGTGCTGATCATGGCGGGACTGCTCGTGGATGGAGGACTGGGACCGACGATGCTGGTTGTG
>Ga0099791_10001079_pt1 | contig 10564 bp, 6 predicted proteins | sample Rivendell_Oct201_7_FD_77318 | JGI IMG/M metagenome (GOLD analysis project Ga0099791, IMG submission 77318) | Vadose zone soil and rhizosphere microbial communities from the Eel River Critical Zone Observatory, Northern California to study diel... | ecosystem: Environmental > Terrestrial > Soil >... | reverse complement strand
GTAACTTCTTGCGGCGCCGCCGAACAAGAGCCTGACAATGCTTGATTCTTTGTGGACCCGGCTGCTGGCGACGATGGAGGGGAAGATCCCCGAAACCGCCATCGACTCCTGGCTGCGCCCCTGTCGCGTCACCGCGATGGAGGGAGATCTCGTCCGCGTGGCCGCGCCGAACAAGTACAGCCGTGATTGGCTGGTGCAGCACTACACCGAAGCGCTCCAGTCCGCCGCGCGGACCGTGCTGGGCGGCAATCCGGTGATTTCGATCGAGGTCGATCGCGAGCCCGAGCGGGCTCCGGTTCACGCCCGCGAGGCGCCGTCGGTGCCGCTCTCCAACGGCCTCTCTCCCCGGTACACCTTCGCGTCCTTCGTGGTGGGCAACTCCAACCAGTTCGCCCAGGCCGCCTGCCAGGCGGTCGCCGAGCTCCCGTCAAAGGCCTACAACCCGCTCTTCATCTACGGCGGCGTCGGTCTCGGCAAGACGCATCTCCTGCACGCGGTCGGTCACGAGATCTCGCGTCTCTACCCATCCCTTCGCCTGCTCTATCTCTCCACCGAGCGCTTCACGAACGATCTCATCAACGCCATCCGCTACGATCGCACCGCGGAGTTCCGGGCCAAGTACCGCACCATCGATCTCCTCCTCATCGACGACGTCCAGTTCATCTCGGGCAAAGAGCGCACCCAGGAGGAGTTCTTCCACACCTTCAACGATCTCTACGAGGCCCGGAAGCAGATCATCGTCTCCTCGGACTCCGCTCCCAAGGAGATCCCGGAGATCGAGGAGCGCCTACGCTCCCGCTTCGAGTGGGGCCTCATCGCGGACATCCAGCCCCCCGACTTCGAAACCCGGGTGGCGATCCTCAAGAAGAAGGCCGAGATCGAGCGCGTCCGGCTTCCCGATGACGTGGCCTACCTCATCGCCAGTCGCATCAAGGCCAACATCCGCGAGATCGAGGGCTCGCTCACCCGCATGATCGCGTTCTGCTCGCTCAGCGGTCGTGAGATGAGCGTGGAGCTGGCCCAGGAGGTCCTCTCCGACCTCTGGGGCGAGGACGAGAAGATCATCACCATCGAGCACATCCAGAGGAAGGTCGCCGAGTTCTTCGGGGTCAAGCTCGGCGACATGCGCGCCAAGAACCGGACGAAGGCGGTCGCCTTCCCCCGGCAGATCGCGATGTACCTCGCGCGCCAGCTCACCCACGCCTCGCTCGCCGAGGTCGGTCGGACGTTCGGCGGCAAGGATCACACCACCGTGCTCCACGCGGTCGAGAAGATCCACGGGATGCTGCAGGATGATCCCAAATTCAAGAAGACCGTCGACACACTTACCCAGAGCATCACCCTGTGATCCTCCGGCATCTCCCGGGTACCCACCGACTTCTCCACGACGGCGCCGCCCATAACTCCATGCCGCCTCGTGCCTTTGACCGGCTTCCTCGCTGTCCACCGCTCCGCCTACTCGTACGACGACGAAAGTTTCTCTTTCTCTTCAATCACTGAACAACGGAGAGTCTTATGGAAGTGCATGTGGATCGTGATGCCTTCATCCGTGGTCTCCAGATGGCGCACAACGTGGTCGAGCCGCGTCAGACACTTCCGGTGCTGGCCAACGTGCTGCTCGAGGCGCAGGGCGACACGCTGCGGATGACCGCCACCGACCTCGAGGTGAGCGTGCGCGTGACCGGGCCCGCCAAGGTGGTGAAGCCCGGCACCATCACGATCTCGGCGCGCAAGCTGATGGAGATCGTGAAAGAGCTGCCGGCGGCGCCGCTCGCCATCAAGGTGCAGGAGAACGCGTGGGTCGCCCTGCGGTGCGCGGGGGCGTCCTACCGGCTGGTGGGCCTCACCCCGGAAGAATTTCCCGCGGTGGGGGACGGGGCGAGCACCGGGTGGCTGACCCTCGACGGCAAGGTCATCCGCGAGATGCTCTCGCAGACCACCTTCGCGATCTCGCACGACGAGAGCCGGTATGCCCTGAATGGGGTCCTGCTGGCGGTCCAGGATAAGGAGCTGCGGATGGTGGCCACCGACGGCCACCGGCTCGCGCTCGCGGTGCGGCCGCTGGCCGCGGGCGGCTCCGCCATGTCCGGGATCGTCCCGCGGAAGGCGGTCCAGGAGGTCGCGCGCATCGTCGGCTCGGGCGAGGAAGTGCAGATCGCGATCAGCGACAACCAGTTCATGCTACGCATGCCCAACGTGCTGCTGATGGCGCGCCTGATCGAGGGGACCTTTCCGAACTACGAGCAGGTGGTGCCGCGGGCGCATCCACACCGGGTCACGCTCTCCCGGGCCGCGCTGACCGCCGCGCTGCGCCGCGTATCGGTCCTGTCGGAGGAGCGCACAAAGCCGGTTCGGTTCCTGTTCTCGCCCGGGATGCTCAAGCTGACCGCCAATAGTCCCGACTATGGCGAGGCGGAGGAGCAGATGGAGGCGCAATTCGCCGGCGAGGAGATCGCGATCGGTTTCAATTCGCGCTACGTCCTCGACACGCTCGGCGCGCAAGCGGGCGAGCAGGTATTGATCGAATTGAAGGACGGTTTGAGCCCCGGAGTATTCAAAAGCTTCGAGGACGAGGGAACCCTGTGTGTTATCATGCCCATGAGGATTTGACCTCTCATGGGAGCGAAAATCGTTGCAGATTGACAGGGTAGAACTGTCTGATTTTCGCAACTATCGAAGCCTCTCGCTCTCGCCGGCGCCCCACCTCAACGTCCTCACCGGACTGAACGCGCAGGGGAAGACGAACCTTCTCGAGGCACTCGGCGTCCTGCTGCTCGGGCGCTCGTTTCGCGGCGCGAAGGCGGCGGACATGCTCGGCTGGGACGCGACCAGCGCGTTCGTGGGCGGCGAGATCCGGTGGGGTGACACGGTGCGCGTGGTGCGCCGCGCCGTCGTCCAGCGCGAGGACGGTAGCTGGGGTATCGGCGGCGAAGGCTGTCCCTGGGCGCGCGCGATCGGCTTCGGCTGGCAGGATCTCGCGATCCTGACCGAGGGGCCTCAGGCGCGCCGCAACTTCATCGACGGCTTCGCGGGCAAGCTCTACGCGGCTCACCTGAGTGGCCTCGCTCGCTACCGCCAGGTCCTGGCGCGGCGCAATCATCTGCTCCAGAGCGGGATGGCGGGTTCCACGCTCCGCGGCGCGCTCACCCCATGGAGCGAGCAGCTCGCGCGGGTCGGCCTCGAGCTGGTGGCCCGACGCCGCAGCGCGCTGGAGGCCCTCCAGGAGGAGGCCCGCGCGCTCTATCCGACGCTGGCCGGATCCGGTGACGTGACCCTGCGATACTGCGGCGGCCTCCCCGTGGACGCCACCGAGGCCGACGTCCTCGCCGCATTCGACGAGCACGTCGCCGAGGAGACGCGGCGAGGCCAGACGGTGGTCGGGCCGCATCGCGACGATCTCCTGATCGAGGTGGACGAGCGCGATCTGCGTCTCTACGGCTCGCGCGGGCAGCAGCGGCTGATGGCGCTCGCGCTGCGCCTGGCCGAGGCCGGGCCGGTGGCGCGCGCGATCGGCAGCGCGCCGGTGCTGCTGCTCGACGACGCGCTCTCCGAGCTGGATCCCCAGGTGCAGGCCCGCGTGCTGGAGCACGTGGCCGGCGCGGGCCAGGTCTTCCTGACCACCGCCGACACCGCGCTGCCCGAGACGGGGCGGGCGACCTGGTGGGAGGTGAAAGAGGGCCGCGTGACGGACCCGACGCTCAGCCGCGTGCGAGGAGCCGCCTGATGGGCGACACGTACACCGCGAGCGACATCAAGGTCCTCGAGGGACTGGAGGCGGTCCGCAAGCGCCCCGCCATGTACATCGGCGACACCGGCACCTACGGCCTCCACCACCTGGTCTACGAGGCGGTCGACAACTCGGTCGACGAGGCGCTGGCCGGGTACTGCGACAGCATCAAGGTGATCCTGCACTCGGACGGCTCCTGCTCGGTGGGGGACAACGGGCGCGGGATCCCGACCGAGATCCACAAGGAGAGTGGCCGCCCCGCCGCCGAGGTGGTGCTCACGGTACTGCACGCGGGTGGCAAGTTCGAGCACTCCGCCTACAAGGTCTCGGGCGGGCTGCACGGCGTCGGCATCTCGGTGGTCAACGCGCTCTCGGAGTGGCTCGAGCTCGAGGTCCGCCGTCAGGGCAAGGTGTGGACCCAGCGCTACGAGTACGGCGCGCCGCAGGGAGAGATCACCGCGGGCGAGAAGACGACCAAGCACGGCACCATCGTTCGCTTCAAGCCCGACACCAAGATCTTCGAGGAGACCACGTTCTCCTTCGACACACTCTCGAACCGGCTGCGCGAGCTCGCGTTCCTGAACAAGGGGCTCAAGATCGTCATCGAGGACGAGCGGGACGGGCGCAGCCACACCTTCCTCTACAAGGGCGGCATCATCGAGTTCATCAAGCACCTGAACCAGAACAAGACCCCGATCCACCCGAAGGTGCTCTTCTTCGAGGGCAAGAAGGACAACATCGAGGTCGAGGTCGCGTTGCAGTACAACGACGGCTACCAGGAAAGCGTGTTCTCTTTCGCCAACAACATCAACACCCGCGAGGGCGGCACCCACCTGACCGGGTTCCGGGCCGCGCTCACCGGCACCATCTCGAACTACGCCAAGGCCAACGGATTCCTCAAGAGCTTCAAGGGGGACGTCAGCGGCGACGACGTGCGCGAGGGCCTGACCGCGGTGGTCTCGGTGCGCATTCCCGACCCGCAGTTCGAAGGCCAGACCAAGGCCAAGCTCGGCAACTCCGACGTCAAGGGGCTCGTCCAGCAGATCGTCAACGACCGCCTCGGGGAGGCGTTCGAGGAGGACCCGACCACCGCGCGGAAGATCGCCGACAAGTGTGTGCGGGCGGCCCAGGCCCGCGAGGCCGCGCGGAAGGCGCGCGAGCTCACCCGCAAGGGCGGGCGCGACGACGAGGGCCTCTCCGCGAAGCTCGCCGATTGCTCGGAGCGCGATCCGCAGCTTCGCGAGATCTTCCTGGTCGAGGGCGACTCCGCGGGCGGCTCCGCCAAGCAGGGGCGCGACCGCAAGGTGCAGGCGGTGCTGCCGCTCCGCGGCAAGATCATCAACGCGGAGAAGGCGCGCTACGACAAGGTCCTGTCCCACAATGAAATCCGGCTGCTCATCTCGGCGCTCGGCACCGGCATCGGTCCCGAGGAGTTCGACGTCAGCAAGCTGCGCTACCACAAGGTCATCCTGATGACGGACGCCGACGTGGACGGCGCCCACATCCGGACGCTCCTCCTGACCTTCTTCTTCCGGCACATGGTCCAGGTGATCGAGGCCGGCCACCTGTTCATCGCGCAGCCGCCGCTCTTCAAGGTGAAGAAGGGCCGGGCCGAGCGGTACCTGATGAGCGAGCGGGAGATGGAGGAGTTCCTGCTCGAGCAGTGGGTGGAGAAGGCGAGCATCAAGGTACCCGGCAAAGCGGCCCCGCTCCGGGCCGAGGCACTGCTGGAGGCGCTCAAGCGCGTGCTGGAGTTCCGCGCCCTCTTCGCCAAGATCGTCCGGCGCGGGATCCCGGGGGCGATCCTGGACGGGCTGCTCCGCAAGAAGTTCCGCGCCAGCAAGCGCGGGGTGGGCGACGCCGAGATCGCGGCCGCGGTGGCCGAGGTGGCGGGCGAGCTCCCCGGCTGGTCCGCGCAGCTCACCGGCGGCGACAACGGCGACGCGGGCGCCATCCAGGTCGCGGGGCCGCACGTGGCGCAGTTCAGCGTCGACGTGCTCAAGTCGCCCGACTACGCCCAGCTCCTCGAGCTGCACGGGGACATCGCGGGCCTGCACAAGGGTCCGTGCACGATCGTGGACGCGGCCGGGAAGGAGACCCAGACCAAGAGCCTCGACGGGCTGATGGGCGCGGTCATGGAGCAGGCCAAGGACGGGGCCACGCTCCAGCGCTACAAGGGTCTCGGCGAGATGAACCCCGAGCAGCTGTGGGAAACGACCATGAACCCGGAGACGCGCACCCTCCTCCGCGTGACCATGGAAGACGCGGTCGGCGCCGACGAGATGTTCACCGTCCTGATGGGCGACGCGGTGGAGCCGCGCCGCGAGTTCATCGAGAAGTTCGCCCTCGACGTCGTCAACCTCGACATCTAGGAGATCCGGACCCGTTCCATGAGCCCAGAGCGCCAAACCCCGGTTCCGATCGAAGAGGAGATGCGGAAGTCGTATCTCGACTACGCCATGTCCGTCATCGTCGGCCGGGCGCTGCCCGACATCCGCGACGGCCTCAAGCCGGTGCACCGGCGGGTGCTCTTCGCGATGCACGAGCTCGGGCTCAACTGGAATCGAGCCTACAAGAAGTCGGCACGGGTGGTCGGCGAGGTGCTCGGCAAGTATCATCCGCACGGCGACGCCCCGGTGTACGAGGCCCTCGTCCGCATGGTGCAGGAGTTCTCCCTGCGCTACCCGCTGGTGGACGGGCAGGGCAACTTCGGCTCGATCGACGGCGATCCGCCCGCCGCGATGCGGTACACCGAGACGCGCCTCGCCAAGATCGCCCACGAGCTGCTGGCCGACATCGACAAGGAGACGGTGGACTTCACGCCGAACTTCGACGAGTCGCTCCAGGAGCCGGTGGTGCTCCCGACCAAGGTGCCGAACCTGCTCGTCAACGGCTCCTCCGGGATCGCGGTGGGGATGGCCACCAACATCCCGCCCCACAACCTGCGGGAGGTGGTGGACGGGCTCGTGCGGGTGATCGACGATCCCGAGGTCAGCATCGACGAGCTGATCAAGCTGATCCCGGGACCGGACTTTCCCACCCGCGGCTACATCTACGGCCGCGGCGGCATCCGGGAGGCCTACACCACCGGGCGCGGCATCATCACCCTGCGAGCCAAGGCCCACGTGGAGAAGATGCGGGGCGGGCGCGAGGCGATCATCGTCACCGAGCTGCCCTACCAGGTGAACAAGGCCTCGCTGATGGAGAAGATCGGCGAGCTCGTGCGCGACAAGCGGATCGAGGGCATCAGCGAGCGCCGCGACGAGTCGAGTCGCGAGGGCATCCGCATCGTGCTGGAGCTGGGCCGCGGCGAGATGGCCCAGATCGTGATCAACCAGCTCTACAAGCACACCCAGATGCAGACCACCTTCGGGGTGATCATGCTGGCCCTCGTGGGCCGCCGCCCGCAGGTCGTCAATCTCAAGCAGATGCTCCAGGAGTTCATCGCGTTTCGTCGAGAGGTCGTCACCCGCCGGACCCGGTACGACCTCGCGCGCGCGGAGGAGCGGGCCCACATCCTCGAGGGCCTGCGCAAGGCGGTCGACCAGCTCGACCTCGTCATCCGCCTCATCCGCCAGGCGGAGAGCCCGGACGCGGCCAAGGACGCCCTGATGCGCCAGCTGGATCTCTCGGAGATCCAGGCGAAGGCCATCCTCGACATGCGGCTGCAGCGCCTGACCCAGCTCGAGCGCCACAAGATCGTCGAGGAGCACGAGCAGACGCTGGCCCTCATCGCGGACCTCAAGGGCATCCTGGCGTCCGAGGCGCGCCTGCTCGGGATCATCAAGGCCGAGCTCGCCGCGCTCCGCGAGGAGTTCGGCGACGAGCGCCGCACCGAGATCCTGGCCGAGACCACCGACCTCACCATCGAGGACCTGCTCGCCGACGAGGACATGGTGGTCACCATCACGCGCTCCGGCTACATCAAGCGGACCCACGTGGAGGCCTACCGCAGCCAGAAGCGCGGCGGCAAGGGCGTGACCGGGATGGAGACCAAGGAAGAGGACATCGTCGAGGACCTGTTCGTGGCCTCGACCCACTCCTTCCTCCTGTTCTTCACCAACAAGGGCAAGGTGCACTGGCTCAAGGTGCACGAGATCCCGGAGGGCGGGCGCCAGGCCAAGGGCAAGGCGATGGCCAACGTGCTGTCCCTCGCCGAGAACGAGCGGGTGGCCACCTGCGTCCCGGTGCGCGACTTCGAGTCGGGCGGCTACGTGCTCTTCGCCACCAAGCAGGGCAAGGTGAAGAAGACCGAGCTGTCCGCCTTCTCTCACCCGCGCGCGGGCGGCATCCAGGCCATCACCCTCGAGGACGGCGACGAGGTCATGGGGGCGCGGCGCACCGACGGCCAGCGCGAGGTCCTGCTCTCCACCAAGCAGGGCATGATCATCCGGTTCCCGGAGGACGAGGTCCGCCCGATGGGCCGCACCGCCGCCGGCGTCCGCGGGATCGACGTGGACGAGGGCGATCAGGTCATCGCGGCGGAGACCCTCAAGGAAGGCGTGACGATCCTGACCGTGACCGAGCGCGGCTACGGCAAGCGCACCCCGCTCGACGAGTACCGGCTGCAGGGGCGGGCGGGCAAGGGCATCATCGACATCAAGACCGCCGGGCGCAACGGGACGGTGGTCGGGATGCTCCAGGTTCGCGAGGGGGACGATATCCTGGTGGTCACCACCAAGGGCAAGATCATCCGCGTGCACGCCGACGAGGTGACGAGCCAGGGACGGAACACGATGGGCGTCCGCATCATCGATCTCGACGCGGACGATCAAGTGGGCAACCTGGCCCGGGTGGAAGCCGAGCAGGCCGCCCCCGAGGTGCCGTCAGAGTAGACCTCGCCGCGGCGGGAGCCCGGCGAGGGGACGGAGGCCGCGCAGCTGCGGCCTCTTTTGGCGATGCTCGACATCAAACTGATCCGCGAAGACCCGACGACGGTGGAGCGCGCCCTCGCGACGCGCGGCGCCGAGATCGCGCTCGCGCCGGTGCTCGCCGCGGACACCGAGCGTCGCCGGCTGGTGACCGAGGCCGAGGACCTCAAGGCCGAGCGTAACCGCGCCTCCGAGGCCATCGGGCAGGCCAAGCGGCGCGGCGAGGATCCGCAGGCGGCCATGGCGCGCATGCGCGAGGTGTCGGAGCGCATCAAGGTTCTCGACGGGCTCGTGAAGGAGGTGGACGCGCGGCTCGAGGGCCTGCTGCTCGAGGTGCCGAACCTGCCCCACGCGAGCGTGCCGGTGGGTCGCTCGGCCGATGACAACGTCGAGGTGCGCCGCTGGGGCGCGCCGCGACAGTTCGCCTTCGAGCCGAAGCAGCACTTCGAGATCGGCGAGGCCCTCGGCATCCTCGACTTCGACCGGGCGAGCAAGATCGCCAAGTCGCGCTTCACCGTGATGTGGGGCGCGGCGTCGCGGCTCAACCGGGCGCTCGTGCAGCTCATGCTGGATCTCCACACCCGCGAGCACGGATTCACCGAGGTCTGGGTGCCGCACCTGGTGAACCCGGAGACCATGGTCGGCGTGGCGATGCTGCCCAAGTTCGAGGAGCAGATGTTCCGGACGGTGGAGCCGGACGCGGGCCGCACGCTCTACCTGATCCCGACCGCGGAGGTCGCGCTCACCGCGCTTCACGGGGCCGAGATCCTGCCCGAGGCCGAGCTGCCGAAGCGGTACTGCGCGTTCACGCCCTGCTATCGCCGCGAGGCGGGCACCTACGGCCAGGACACCAAGGGCATGATCCGCCAGCACCAGTTCGACAAGGTCGAGATGGTGAAGGTCGTCGCGCCCGGCCAGTCCTACGACGAGCTCGAGTCCATGGTGCGGAGCGCGGAGGTGGTCCTGCAGCGGCTCGAGCTGCCGTACCGAGTGATGGCGCTCTGCACCGGCGACATGGGGTTTCACTCCGCCAAGACCTACGACCTCGAGGTGTGGCTACCGGGTCAGGGCAAGTACCGCGAGATTTCCTCGTGCTCGAACTGCGAGGGCTACCAGGCGCGCCGGCTCGACCTCAAGTACCGCCCGGCGGGCGGCGGGCGTGTGGAGCTCTGCCACACCCTCAACGGATCGGGGCTCGCGGTCGGGCGCACGCTGATCGCGGTGCTCGAGAACTACCAGGAAGCCGACGGGTCCGTGACGGTACCGGCCGCGCTCCGCCCGTACACGGGCGGCCTCGAGCGCATCGGGCCAACGGGGGCGGGACACTAGTCAGACGCGGAGGGGTGGCCGAGTCCGGTTGAAGGCGCCGGTCTTGAAAACCGGAATCCCGCAAGGGATCGGGGGTTCGAATCCCTCCCCCTCCGCCAAATATTTGGCGCCCGCGTCACGCGGCGGGCGCGGCTTCCTCGACACGGGCCGGGCCCGTTCCATCGGGCGTGACCGTGAGCCGGCGGGCGTGGAAGGCGCGCAGGGTGCTCCGGTGGCCCACGCTGACCACGGTGGTGCCCGGCAGGCGGTCTCGCAGCAGCGAGTAGAGTCTCGCCTCAGTCTCCTCGTCCACCGCCGAGGTGGCCTCGTCGAGGAAGAGCCAGTCGGGCCGCTGCACCAGCGCGCGGGCGAAGGCGATGCGCTGCTGCTCGCCCGGCGAGAGGGCCTGGGCCCAGTGGGCCGTCTCGTCGAGGCGGGCGGCCAGCTCCGGCAGCCCCACGACCTGCAGGGCCTCGCGGAGCGCCCCGTCCGCGACACCGGCGGGCGGCGTCGGATAGCTCACGACCTCGCGGAGCGTGCCGATCGGCAAGTAGGGCTTCTGGGGCAGGAAGAGCACGCGGCCGTCGCGCGGCAGCCGGATCTCGCCGCGGCCGAACGGCCAGATGCCCGCGATGGCCCGGAAGAGCGTGCTCTTGCC
>Ga0099791_10001078_pt1 | contig 10571 bp, 8 predicted proteins | sample Rivendell_Oct201_7_FD_77318 | JGI IMG/M metagenome (GOLD analysis project Ga0099791, IMG submission 77318) | Vadose zone soil and rhizosphere microbial communities from the Eel River Critical Zone Observatory, Northern California to study diel... | ecosystem: Environmental > Terrestrial > Soil >... | reverse complement strand
CCCCGGCCCGGTATACACCCCGATGGTCTACGCGCGCGGCATGACCCCCGCGGCGCGCGACCAGCGGCGGCGCGCCTCCGTCCTCGCCCGCGAGGGCACCGGCTGGGACATCGGCCAGGCCGCGCGCTTCCTGCTGTCGGGCCACGCCCGCTACATCACCGGCCAGGTGCTGGTGGTGGACGGCGGCGCCACCCTGGTCGGGCCCGCCCGCGAGTCCCAGACCGAGCACTGATCGCGAGAGCGAAGGAGAGCACGATGCGCTTCGGCATGTTCACGAGCATGGGCAACCAGACGTGGCCCGCGGTCCTCGAGATGTGGAAGCACGCCGAGGCCACCCGGTGGGACGTGGCGTGCGTCACCGACCACTTCATGCCCAACACGAAGGAGCGCGAGGGCGCGATGCTCGAGGGCTGGAGCACGCTCACCGCGCTCTCCACGCTGGTGCCGCGCATCCAGGTCGGCACCATCGTGCTCGGCAACACCTATCGCCACCCGGCGGTGGTGGCCAAGATGGCGACGCAGGTGGACATCATCTCGGGCGGGCGCCTCCTGCTCGGCCTCGGCGCGGGCTGGCAGGAGAACGAGCACGAGGCCTACGGCATCCCCTTCTACACGATGCGCGAGCGGCTCGAGCGGCTCGACGAAGCCTGCCAGGTGATGAAGGCGCTGTGGACGCAGGACCGCTCCACCTTCAAGGGCCGCTACTACCAGCTCTCGGACGCCCCGCTCCAACCCAAGGCGGTCCAGAAGCCGCACCCCGAGCTGATGATCGGCGGCGGCGGCGAGAAGGTGACGCTGCTCACGGTGGCCCGCTACGCGGATCACTGGAACGTGTGGGGCGGCCCCAAGGTCCTCGCCCACAAGGGCCGCATCCTCGACGAGCACTGCGGCCGCGTGGGCCGCGATCCCAAGACCATCCGCCGCTCGGCCAACATGGCGCTGCTGATCACCGACAAGAAGGCCGAGGTCGACGCGCTCGCCGAGACCATCGGCTCGCGCATGGGGCGCCACGCCGCGGACGCGCGCGACACCTGCCTGGCCGGCACCCCGGAGCAGATCCGGGCCACCCTGGCCGAGCTGCGGGCGGCGAAGGTCGAGACCCTGTTCATCCCGACCCTCTTCCGGCCCCTGCCGGAGCTGCGCCGGGACCTCGACCGCTTCATCACGGAGATCGCCCCCGCCTTCCGCTGAGCCGGCCGGAATAGGCTGACGGCGAAGTGCAAGGCATACTGGTGCCGTGATCCGCCGTCGGACCTGGCTCACCGTCGCGGCCATCCTCCTGGCGGGGGTCGGACTGTCCGCCGTCGCGCTCTGGCTCGCGCTGCCGAGCATCGCGCGCTGGGCGCTCGTCCGACAGGTGCAGGCCCAGACCGGCCGCCGCCTCACCATGACCGCGTTCGACCTCGACCTCCGCGGCGGCCGGCTGCGAATCGACGGGTTCCGCCTCGACGACCGCGAGCCCGGCCCGCCGCTGGCCGAGTTCGACCGGCTCGAGGTGCGCTTCCGCCCGTCCCACCTGCTGCGCGGCCACGTGGACCTCGAGGACGTGACCCTCACCGCGCCCCGCGTCCACATCGTCCGTACCGGGCGCGGCGTGCTCAACATCTCGGACCTGCTCGGGCGCTCGTCGTCGCAGTCCGGCACGACCCCGCTCACCCTCGACCGCCTCGCGCTGACCGGCGGCACCATCCTCTTCGAGGACCGCACCCTCACCCCGCCCCGCACCTGGCGGGCCGAGGCCATCACGGTGGACGCGGCCGCGCTCTCCACCGTGAGCCCGGAGCCGCGGGGCAGTCTGCGTCTCACCACCACCGTCGCCGGCGCGCCGCTCGCGGTGGAGGCCTCCGGCGTGCGCATGTTGCCTCTCGCGGGCCGGGCGCGCGTCACCCTGCGCGACGTGGACGCCACGCTGGCCAATCTCTACCTCCCGTCCGACACCGCGGTGGCGCTGGAGAAGGCGCTGATCCGCGTCGCGGTGGATGCGGTCCTCGACGGTCAGGGCGGGGTGGGCGTGGACGGGCAGGCGCGGATCGACAACCTGACCGTGCGGCGACGCGGCGCGGACGCCTCCCTGGTCACGGTGCCGTCGCTCGTCTTCGCGCTCCAGAGCGGCAAGGGGTCGGACGGCCGGCTGCTCGGACGCGTGGAGATGACCGGCCGCGCCACCGTGTACGATCCGCGCCCCGGCAAGTCGAACCGGTTCGAGATCGATCGCATCCGGCTCGTGGCCGAGGGCCTCGACGCGGCGGGCCGCTCCCCCGCGACGCTCGCCCTCACCGCCGGCCTGCCGGGTGGTGGCGTCCTCGACGTGCGGGGCACCGCCACCCCCGCCCACGCCGGAGGATCGCTGCGCGCGCGGGTGAGCCGCGTGGACCTGGCCTTCTGGGCGCCGTACTTCTCGCTGCCCCTCGACTTCACCGGCATGGCCGAGACCGATCTGACGGTGGACGCGACGGCCAGCGGCGCGCGCGTGCGCGGCCGCGCCACGCTCGCCGCGGCCACCGTCTCCGACGACACGCGCCGCCTCGCCGCCGCGGACCGGCTCGAGCTGGTCGGCCTCGATGCGCAGTGGCCGAAGGTGCGGGTGGAGCGGGTGCGCCTGGCCCGGCCGCGCGCCACGATCGGGCGCGATGCCGAGGGCCGGCTCACCGTCATGGAGCTGGTCGAGTCGATGAAACGCCCGGCGACCGGGCCGGGGAGCGCCCCCGCCGCGCCGGTGGCCAAGCCGACCCCGCTGCCGCCGGACTTCGCGATCGAGGTCGGCGAGGTCTCCGTGGAGGACGGCCGGCTCCGGCTCGACGACGCCACCGTGGAGCCGCCCGCGCGCCTGCGCCTGGCTCCGATCCGCCTGACCGCGCGCGACCTCACGTGGCCGAACCGCCGGCCCGTCGCCGTCACGCTCACCGCCGCCACGCCGGACGGCGGCACCATCGAGACCCAGGGCACGATCGCGCTCGAGCCGGTTCGCTTCGACCTGCGCACGCGCCTGGTCGGCATCGCGATGGCGCCCTATCACCCATACCTGCCGCTGGCGGGTCGAGTGCAGGGGCACCTCGACGGCGACGTCGCGATGAAGGGCACGCTCGGGCCCAAGGTGGAGATGGGCGCGCGGGGCGGGCTCGCCTTCTCCGACCTCGCCTTCGCCGATGGCGACGGGAGCACGGCGCTGCTCACCGTCGGGCACCTCGAGCTGGCGGGGCTCGACTACGCGTGGCCCGCCACCGCCACCGTCGACCGCGTGCACATGCGCAAGTCCTGGGTCCGCATGGAGCGGCGGGCGGACGGCAGCATCCCGCTCACCGCCATCCTCGCCGCGCGCCGGACGGCCCGGGCGCCCGCGACGCCCACGCCGTCGGCGTCACCGGTCGTCAGCCTGGCGGCGCGCGAGGTGCTCTTCGAGGACGGCGCGGCCAGCATCGTGGACGCGGCGGTGAGCCCGACCGCGCGGGTGGAGATCGCCGGGGTCCGGCTCACCGCGCGCGACTTCTCCTGGCCGGCCCGCGCCCCGATCCCGGTCCGCCTCGAGACCCCGACCCCGGGCGCGGGCACCGTCACCGCCCGGGGCTCGCTCGACCTCATCGGCAAGAGCCTCGACCTCGAGCTGCATCCGGCCGGCGTGGACCTGGCCCCGATGCAGCCCTACCTGCCGGTGCGCGGGCAGGCGGCGGGCAAGGCGAGCGGCGATCTGAAGCTCCACGCGACGCTCGACCCGCTCGCGATCACCGCGCGCGGCACCGCGAGCGTGGCGGACATGACGCTGGGCGACGGCGGGCGCCCGCTGGTCACCGCGACGAAGCTCCAGGCGGACGGGATCGAGTGGACGTGGCCGGCCGCGCTGGTCGTCGACCGCGTGACGCTCGAGAAGCCGTGGGCCCAGGTCGAGCGCGCCGCCGACGGCTCCTTCCCCCTCCGCGCGCTGCTCGATCCGCCCGCCCGGCCGAGCCCGCCGTCCGCCGCCGCGGCGCCGGCCGAGCCGCGGGCGCCGACCGCCGGCGCCGCCGCGCCCCAGCTCGACCTGCGCGTGCGCCGCACCGCGGTGCGCGCGGGCGCCTTCCTCATCGTCGACTCGACGGTGCGGCCGACCGCCCGCGACGAGATCAAGGACGCGGCGCTCTTCGTCCGCAACTTCACCTGGCCGGCGCGCGAGCCCGCCGACGTGCGCCTGCGCGCCACCACTGCCACCGGCGGCACGGTCGACGCGCGCGGGCAGGTGCGGCTCGACACCCAGGCGGTGGACCTCCAGCTCACGCTCAAGCAGATGGACCTGGCCACCGCGCAGGCCTTCCTGCCCTCCCGGGTCACGCTCGCGGGCAAGGTCGACACCGACGTGCACGTGAAGGGCACGCTCGCTCCGCTCGCGGTGGCGGCCAGCGGCCAGCTCGCGGTGGACGACATCATCGTGGGCGACGGACAGCGCATGCTCGCCTACGTCAAGCGCGTGGACGTGAGCGGGCTCGACGCCGACTGGCCGCGAAGCGTGACCATCCAGAAGCTGGCCGTCGACAAGCCGTGGGCGCTGGTCGAGCGCGACGCCGACGGGAGCCTGCCCCTGATCGCGCTGCTCCTGCCGAACGGGATCCCGCGGGCCGCCCCGGCGCCCTCCGGCCGCGGGCGAGCCCCCGCGCCGCCCGACGGCACCGGCCCCGCGATCACGGTGAAGAGCCTCGCGGTCGACGAGGGCTTCGTCCGCTTCGTGGACCGCGGCACCACGCCCGCATTCGCCGAGGAAGCCTCGCGCATCGCGGTCAGCGGCCGCGACCTCGGCACCGCGCGCGGCACCAAGGGCCAGCTCACCCTCGCGGGGCGGCTCACCGGCGGCGCCCCGTTCGAGCTCAAGGGGACGATCGGCGCGCTCGGCGGCCCGGTCAACCTGGATCTCGAGGGCAAGCTCACCGACTTCCCGCTCCCCCGCGTCAATCCGTACTCGAACCGGCTGATCGGCTGGATCGCCCGCCGCGGGGCCTTCGGCACCACCGTGCGGTACCGGGTCGTCGACGACGTGCTCACCGCCACCAACGACATCGTCCTCGGCCAGCCCGACTTCGCGCCGTCGCGCAGCGGGGATGCGGTCCGGGACCGGGTGGGCGTGCCCCTCGGCATGCTGATCTCGCTGCTCAAGAACGCCAAGGGGGAGGTGAAGCTCGCGGTGCCGATCTCCGGCAACGTCGCCTCCCGCCAGCTCAACTTCGACGACGCGTTCTGGGAGGCGGTGCGCAAGACCGCGGTCGGGGTGGCCACGCTGCCGCTGAGCTGGGTCGGCAAGATCTTCTACAGCGAGGACGCGCGGGTCGAGACGGTCAGCATCTGGCCGGTCTACTTCGAGGCGGGCAGCACGACGTTCGCCAAGGACTTCGACCGCCACGTCGAGCGCCTGGCCGGCTTCCTGCGGGAGGCGCCCGGGGTCAACCTCTCGATGAAGTCGGTGCTCACCGTCGACGACATCGCGGCGCTGAAGCGGGAGGCGGTGCGCGGGCGGGTCGACGCGGCCGCGCGCGAGGGCGCCGGCGGGGCGCCCGCCGCCGCGGCCCGGCTCTTCGCCGAGCACTTCCCGGGTCGGCCGGTCCCGGCGGGCCTCGACGCCATCCTGAGCGAGCTCGCCCGGGACGAGCCGAGCCCCGCAGCGGCGGCCCGCGCGCTGACCGATCAGCGGATGAAGACGACGCTGGCCCGGCTGCAGGCGGGCGGCAAGCTCGCGGCGGACCGGCTGCGGGTCAGCGAGGGCGTGGTGCCGGTCGAGGGCTCGGGCCTCGGCCGGATCGAGTTCGAGATCGCGTCCTAGCGCGGGCTGTTCGCGCCCGCCGAGCGCGGCCGGGAGCCGCAGGGGGAAATCGTAGTCCACACGCTCGCGTCATTGGTGTAAGTTCGACCCGCTGGCCGCCCCGCCCCGTCCCTTTCCTAGACGACGCGGCCAAGGTGGAGGACCCGGATGGACCGGCGCATATTCCTCGGTAGCATGGCCAGTGCGCTCAAGGAGATCTTGCCGAGGCTTTCTCACGCAGCCCTCCTATTACCCGTGGACGACATGGCCGACCTGACCGATCTCACCCCCGGTTATCTACGCCTATCGATCATTCCCCTTCGGGGGCCTGAAGATCTCAAGGAAGCGTTTGCCAGCATCGAGCGAGAGAAGCCACAGGCCCTCGTTGTTCCCGCCAGCGGCTTGCTCTATACGCATCGGCGAGAGTTTGTCGAGTTCGCGTCAAGGAATCGCCTTCCGACCATCTACGGCCTCCGAGAACCAGTTGTTGATGGCGGACTCATATCGGTCAGCCGCGATTTATCCGCCATAGCGGCTCGTAAGGTGGTCATCAACATGAAGACCGCTAAGCTTAGACGGATGAGCCCGGATGCCTGACCTCCTCGTCCAGTACGGCGTGGCGATCCTCTTCGCCTGGGCATTTGCCGTACAGGCCGGATTGCCCCTCCCAGCCGCTCCCGTTCTGCTTGGGGCGGGGGCCTTGTCAGGGTCCGGCCGGATGAATCTGGCGCTCGCCGTGGGCGCCACGATGGTCGCCGCCCTGGGTGCCGACGTCCTCTGGTATGCGCTGGGTCGTTCGCTGGGACTTCGAGTGTTCGGTGCCCTGTGCCGCTTCTCGCTGGATCCGGACTCTCTCGTCCGGGACGCCAAGGAGCGATTCCTCGCCCATCGTCGAGAGTATCTGGTCCTGGCCAAGTTTCTGCCGGGTCTGAACCCGCTCGCCGCCGGACTCGCCGGGACGGTCTCCCTCCGACCTGACCGATTCCTCATCTATGCCGGGGCGGGCGCCTTGCTCTGGGCCGGTGCCTGGATCACCTTTGGCTACGTCTGCTCGGATGCGATTGGCTTCGTGGCAACCTGGGCCTCCCGCGTCGGGACGCCGCTGGTCATCGTCCTCGCCGCCGTGCTGACCGCGTACCTCGTGCTCAAGTACGTCAGGCGGCATCGCTTCCTTCGTCATCTACGGAAAGCTCGCATCACCGCGACAGAACTCAAGCGACGGCTGGAGGCGGGCGACCGTCCGGTGATCGTTGACCTGCGAACGGCGTTCGACATCGAGGCCGCTCCGTACAAGATCCCGGGGGCGCGCCTGATTGATCCCGAAGAGCTGCTGAGGCATCCCCACCACACGATCCCACGAGACAGCGAGGTCGTTTTCTACTGTGTGGAGCCCAGAGAGGCAACGAGCGCCCGGGTCGCCCTTCGTGCGGCCCAGATCGGCTTCCACAATGTGCATCCTCTGAGTGGCGGACTCGAGGCGTGGCGCCAGGCCGGCTTCCCCGTGGAGCCCATCGAACCGGGGACGCCGGTGATCGGGAGTGCAAGACCGACGAGCTAGCGAATCTGCGCTAAGAACCTTGGCCTCACGATCCCGCAGTCGCTCCTCGAGCGGGCGGACGAGGTGATCAAGTAAGAGTGATGGCAGGCTGGGTGGTTACATGCTCGTGCGGCTGGACCAGGGAGTGCTCATCGCGGTGGGCTGCGGAGAGCGTGACGAAGCTGCATCCCAAGCTGAGCGCGCCGGGTGTCACCCGGTTGCAGGTGGCCGCCGGGTGCGGCGAGTGGCCGCTCTACTCCTTCCGCCATCATTGGGCGTCCCAGATGTCGGCCAGCGGCGAGTCGCTCGCCTATGTCTCGAAGCAGTTGGGCCACAGCAAGCAGTCGATGACGCTGGATCACTACAGCAGATTTATTCCGGACACCAAGCGCCAGCGGGGGGCGGATCGGCTCGCGGCCGAGTTGCTCGCGCCCCAGGTGGCGCCGGTCCGGGAGGTGGCGTGATGAGCGCGGACCGGCAGGAGGTCAAGCGCCCGACCCTGTCATGGCAGGGTGGCGCCGCTACCAAAAAGCTACCAATCCAGTCACAGACACCCCGAAACAGGCCCAACCAAGCCGGAGAGCGAGGCGCGCAAGTACCGAATAACCCTAAATAGCCACAGCTAGGCCGGACTACCCTTGACCCCAAATGCCGGGTAGTCCACCCGGTCCACCATCGCCTCCGGCCCCTCGGTCGGCAGCACCTCGGCGTAGTTCTGGGCCGCGTCGATGTCGTGCTCCCAGATCTCGCGCGGCAACTCGTAGAGCACCTCGATCCCGTGCCCGTCGGGGTCGGAGATGTACACGCTGTGGGTCATGCCGTGGTTGATCCGCCGATGGAAGGTGACGCCCTTCTCGCGCAGGTGCTCGACCTGCTTGAGCCAGGACTCGCGGTCCGGCCAGGCGATGGCCACGTGGTTGAGCCCCACCCCCCCGCGCATCAGGCTCCAGGTCTCGGCCTCGCCGTCGGTCTCGCCCTCGCGCTTCGGGGCCTCGGCCAGGGCCAGGTCGTGGTGAGTCACGTCGCCGCTCTCGGACACGCCGCTGTAGAAGCGCATCTTCGGCCGCACGCGGTCGGGCCGCGACTTGAGCTGGGCCACGCAGCGGAAGCCCATGATCTCGGTCCAGAAGCGGTGCGAGACCTCGATGTCGCGCACGTTGAGGACCACGTGATTGATGCCGCGGGGCGTCTGTGCCGTCGCCATGGTGTCGTCTCCCCTTCGCCTAGAACATCCCGTTGCCGTTGATCCGGGCCATGGCCCCGATCATACCCTAGACCCGCAGCCGGGGGTCGAGGGCGTCGCGGACCGCGTCCCCCACGAAGTTGAGCCCGACCACCGTGACGAAGAGGGCGGCCCCGGGGCCGAACACGATCCAGGGCGCCTGCTGCAGGTACCCGCGGCCCGCGTTGATCATGCTGCCCCAGGACGCGCCGGGCGGCTGCACGCCCAGGCCGAGGAACGAGAGCGACGCCTCGGCCAGGATCGCGAAGGCCACGCTCAGCGAGGCCTGCACCACGATGGGCGCGGTGGCGTTGGGGAGCACGTGCGACCACGCGATGCGCCAGCCGGGGACTCCGAGAGCGCGGGCCGCGTCCACGTACTCGCGCGCGGTGATCGAGAGCACCTGGCCCCGCATCAGCCGCGCGAACGTGGGCGTGTAGACCACGCCGAGGGCGATGACGACGCCGGTGAGCCCGGCGCCGAGCACCGCGCCCAGGGCCAGGGCCAGCACCAGCGGCGGGAACGACAGCACCGCGTCCATCAGCCGCATCACCAGCCCATCGACGCGCCCGCCCGCGTACCCGGCCAGCAGGCCCAGCAGGCCGCCGACCAGCACCGCGATGCCGACCGAGCCGAGGCCCGCCACCAGCGACACGCGCGTGCCCCAGATCACCCGTGAGAGCACGTCGCGGCCCACGTTGTCGGTGCCCAGGAGATGGGCGCGGTCCGGCCGGGCCAGCGCGCGGTTCAGGTCCTGCTTGAGCGGGTCGTGAGGGGCGACCAGCGGCGCCAGCAGGGCCGCGGCCACCGCAACGAGCAGGACCGCGGCCCCGAACGGGGCCAGCCGCGCGCGCGCCGCGTGTCGCAGGGTGCGCCAGCGGCGCGCGCGCACCGGATGGGGGACGGCCGGCGGCGCCAGGGCCGGGGCCACCGGCTCAGCGATGCCGGATCCGGGGGTCGATGAAGCCATAGAGCAGGTCCACCGCGAGGTTGCTCAGGATGAAGCCCACCGCGATCAGCAACACCACGCCCTGCACCAGCGGGTAGTCGCGCGCGAAGACCGCGTCCACCACGAGGCGGCCGACCCCGGGAAGCGCGAACACGTATTCGGTGATGACCGCCCCGCCGATCAGGGTGCCGAGCTGCAGCCCGAGCACGGTGACCACCGGGATCAGCGCGTTCTTGAGCGCGTGCCGGCGCACCACCGCGCCGTCGGAGAGCCCCTTGGCGCGGGCGGTGCGGATGTAGTCCTCGGAGAGCGCCTCGAGCATGCTCGAGCGCAGCGTCCGCGTGATGACCGCGGCGAGGGCGAGCCCGAGGGTGATCGCGGGGAGGGTCAGCGAGCGCAGCCCGTCCCACGGCTCCTCCATCGGGTCGACGTAGCCCGAGATCGGCAGCCAGCGCAGGGTCACCCCGAAGACGAAGATCAGCAGGAGCGCGATCAGGAAGTTCGGCATGCAGATGCCGAAGAGCGCGAACGAGGTCCCGACGCGGTCGACGGCCGAGTTGCGGCGCGCGGCCGAGAGGATGCCGATCGGGGTGGCCACCAGCAGCGAGATCGCCATCGCCAGACCGGCCAGCTGCAGGCTCGGCTTGATCCGCCGGCTCACGTTCTCGATCACCGGCTCCCGATTGCGGATCGAGCGGCCGAGGTCGCCCTGGAGCAAGCGCCCCATCCACGTCGCGTACTGCAGGTAGAGCGGCCGGTCGAGGCCGAGGTCGCGCCGCAGCTCACGCTTGACGGTGTCGTCGACCGACTCCGCCATCATCGCGTCGATCGGGTCGCCGGGGGTCAGGTGGATCAGGGCGAACACCCCGGCGGTGACCAGCAGCAGCACCGGGACCGTGGCGGCGAGCCGGCGGAGGATCAGGCGTCCCACGGAGCCGTCCGGACGCTACTTCAGCCAGACGTCCTTGAAGCGCATCATCCCGTCCGGGATCGGGTCGTAGCCCTGCACCCGCGGGCTGAACGCCTTGGGCTCGATCGGGTGGATGATGAAGATCATCGGCAGCTCGTCTTGCAGGATGCGCACGAGCTGGCTGAAGAGCTTCTT
>Ga0099791_10001076_pt1 | contig 10571 bp, 10 predicted proteins | sample Rivendell_Oct201_7_FD_77318 | JGI IMG/M metagenome (GOLD analysis project Ga0099791, IMG submission 77318) | Vadose zone soil and rhizosphere microbial communities from the Eel River Critical Zone Observatory, Northern California to study diel... | ecosystem: Environmental > Terrestrial > Soil... | reverse complement strand
TGGAGGCGATACGCCGGACCTCGTGGCGGCTGTTGCCGAGGCGGGCGCGCTCGGGTTCATCGGGGCTGCGTACCTGACGCCGCCGCAGATCGCCGAGGCGGCGAGGGCGGTCCGGGCCCGCACGGCTCGGCCGTTCGGCATCAACCTCTTTGCGCCGCTGCCGGCACCGCCCGAGCTCCCGGACGCGAGCCCGGCGCTCGAGCGCGTGGCCCCGTTCTACGCTGAGCTCGGGCTGGCGCCGCCCTCGATCCCGGCGTCGGCCAGCGGCACCTTCGACGACCAGCTCCGAGCGGCGCTCGAGAGCGGAGCATCGGTCTTCAGCTTCACGTTCGGCGTGCTTCCGGAGAGCGCACGCGATGCGGTGAAGGAACGCGGGATGTTCCTGATCGGCACGGCGACGACCGTCGACGAGGCCCTCGCGCTCGAAAAAGCTGGCGTCGAAGCCATCGTCACGCAGGGCAGCGAGGCCGGTGGTCACCGGGCAACGTTTGCGGGCGACTTCGACGGAGCGATGGTGGGGACGATGGCCCTCGTGCCCCAGGTCGTCGATGCCGTCGCGGTCCCCGTGATCGCGGCGGGCGGAATCATGGACGGGCGCGGGATCGCGGCGGCGCTCGCCCTCGGCGCCGGCGCCGTGCAGATGGGCACCGCGTTCCTGACGTGTGACGAGGCCGGGATTCCCGAGGCCTACAAGGCCGCCATCATCGGGGCCCGCGAGCACGACACGCGGATCACGCGCGCCTTTTCGGGTCGCCCGGCACGCGGCATCGTCAACCGCTTCATGCTCGAGGTCGAGCGGGCGGGTGGCGCCGACGCCATCCTGCCTTTTCCACTCCAGAACGCCTTGACGCGACCGCTCCGGACCGCGGCAGCTCGACAAGGCCGTGCGGAGTTCCTGTCACTGTGGGCGGGGCAAGCTTCCCGGCTGGCGCGGCGCCAGAAGGCGGCCGCTCTGGTCGCACGGCTGGCCGACGAAGCCGAGGCCGCCGTGGCGCGGCTCGCCAAATGAACTCTCGCCTCATGGCCAGCGCTTTGCCAGTGGCCGGTGCTTTGCAACTTGTGAAGCCGGATGCGAGAGATCTTCTGGAAGTTCGCTCGGGCTACCGCATACTCCCTTGGAACGGCCTGGGCGTTCCTGGCCGCGGTCCTGGTCATCGTCGCGTGGGCGGCGCTCGGGCCTCGCTACGGCTACTCCGACACGTGGCAGCTCGTCATCAACACCGGAACGACGATCGTCACGTTCCTCATGGTCTTCGTCATCCAGAACACCCAGAACCGCGATGGCAAAGCCATCAATTTGAAGCTCGATGAGCTGCTGCGCGCCGTGAAGGGCGCGCGCACCGGCCTCGTCCAGCTCGAGGAGCGCACGGAGGAACAACTCGCTGCGCTCAGTCGACAGTTCCACGAGGTTCAAGCGCGGGCAGGCCGCATCTCACTGGAGACGCGCGCGCCAAAACTCGAAGCTCCGCCGCCCGACACCACGTCCTGAACCGGGGTCTCGCTCGCGCCCCGCTCGAGTAGTACCCTCGCGCTCACCGGCGGCGCACGACGCTGGGGGGAACGGAGGGAAGCATGAAGCGTGTTCTGTACATTGGAACGGCGGCGATGCTCTTGGCGGGATGCATGAGTCTTCACGAAGTCCGGCAGACGCCGCCGGTGAGACAGGCCATGACCGCGGGGAACTACTCCATCCTCGCCAACTGCGTGGCCGAGGGCCTGCAGACGGCGCGCCGCAGCGGGGATCTCCTGCTCGAGCCAGGCGACCTGATGTACCAGGTGATCCAGCGCTCGGAGCAGCGACGCGCGACGGTGACGGGTTACGCCTTCGGAGGCAACGGGCAGATTCCCCTCATCGATCTCACGTTCACTCAACAGCAAGCCGGCGTGCTCATCGAGACTCGTCTCCTCAGGTTCCAGGGCGCAGATCACCCGGTGCCCGTGACGAAAGGCGTCGACCAGCGAGCCTGGCCGATCGTGGAGACCTGTGCCGGTGGAAACGTCGTACCGATGCCGGCGAGCTGATGACGGAGAACGACGTGTCGATGCCGCGCTCCACGACCGCGTCGGCATGATGCGCGGTTCGTGGAGCGCGTCGCTTCGAGTCCTTACTTGCTGCGCTTCTGACAGACGCTCGTCGACATCTGCCAATCACCACCGGCTTTCTCGCAGTCGGCCTTCGACTTGAACTGCGAGAAATCGGTCGATGTGTCGCCGCTCGTCGACGGGCTCGCAGACGGCGACGTCGTGGACGGCGCGCTCGACGAGCCAGAGCCCGAGCCGCTGCCTGTCGTGCCGGAGCTTCCGGGCGAGGGGCTCGTGCCTGAGCTGCCGGACGTGCCGCCTGAGCCGCTCGTCGTACCCTGAGCTGCCGCGATCGCGGGGCCGAGGGCGAGAGCCAGTGCCAGCGTTGCGAACAGTAAATTCTTCATTCCATCCTCCGTGAGTTGTTTGTCGGCGCGTCGGCGGGGTTCCACCGGGCCGACGACGCGCACAGTGGAGCAAATTGTGGGCCCTCGACACCGCTCCGGAGCTCGAGGCGCGCGGAAACGCAACGGCATCGATCTTGCCCCCCGTGCCGCTCCTTCGGCTCTCCCCGCCGGGCTACTCTCGGCCTATACTCTCGGGCCATATCGCCCCGGAGGAGAGCCGAATGGCCTCGACAGCCCTGATGACGCGCGAGTCGACCCCCACCCCTGATTACGCCCGTCTCGAAGAGCGCATCGTGGCGCGCGATCAGAAGGGGGCGAGCGACGTCCTCTATGGGCTCTTCAAACAGCATCGGCCGGCCATCGAGATCCTCCGCGAGACCGTCCGCATCCACGCGCCGTTCACCCACGTGCCGTACCACCAGCGGCTCGACGACGGCATCGTCAAGTTCGTCAACAACGACCACTGCCTCTTGAGCGAGCGCGTCGGCCTGCCGCTGATGTCGATGGTGCGGCCAGAACTGGCCTGGCTGCCGCTCGCGCAGACCGTCTGGTACATGCCGACCGGGCTCGACCCCTGGAACCAGCTCCTCGGCAAGGCGCCCGGGCACTACACGCGCCTCTACGAGATCGCCGTGCACGAGGACCCGCCGACGCCCGAGATCCACTGGCCCGATCAGGAGCCGCTGCGCATCGACGGCCCGATCGGCGAGCGTCTCAACCATTGGCTGACGCTCGTCCAGCGCGGCGAGGTGCTGCCGTCGTATCGCGTCTTCCTCGGGTTGATGGAGGACGTCCCGCACCGCCGCGAGGCGCTCGCGCACCTGGCGTTCGCCGGTCTCATCGACGTGCAGGACCGCATGCTGCACAACCGCTCCTACACGACCGGGCACAAGTCGTACCGCGCGCGCGCGACGATCGATCTCGGCAACGCGATCGGCTGGGAGCATGCGCACAGCGTGCTCTATGCCGGCGTGCCGGACGTCGCCGTCGGGCCGCGCTGGTACTCGACGTACGAGATGGGTGGCAACGTCGTCCAGAGCCTCCTCGACGCCCGCGACGCCGAGCTGCTGAAGCAAACCGCCGCGCTCACGCCGGCCGAGGAGGCGATGCTGGTCGAGGTCATCACGCGCGGGCGCGAGATCAACGTGATCGAGGCGATCGTCGCGCTCCTCAAGGGTGGCGCCGCGCCGCGGCGGATCCTCGACGCGATCCAGGTCGCCGCCGCGCAGGTGATCCTCGAGACCGGCGACGTGAACAACTACTCGATGTCACAGCACGGCTACGAGTACTGCAACACGCTCGGCTGGTTCTACGACACGTTCCAGCACCCGCACCGGCTCAAGCTCCTCTTCGTCGCCGCCTCCTTCATCCAGCACGCGGCCGAGCACCAGCGCGACACGCCGAACAACCTCGGTCGACGCACGCTCACGCCGCCGCCCGGCGCCTCGGGGTGGTCGGCGACTCGACTCCTCGCCAAGCTGGAAGCGGCGTTGCTCGCGCTCGAGGCCGACGAGTCGGTCGCGCTTACCGCGGCCTACCTCGCCGCCGGACACGATCGCGCGCCGCTGGTCCAGACGCTCGCGTCCGCCGCCGTCGAGGTCGGCAACGATCCGCACAACCAGGAGCTCGGGCTGTCGTTGCTCGAGGACTACGCGAAGACGCGTGCGCACGACCGCGACCGACTGTTGCTGGCGCAGGCCAAACATACCGCCGGTCACCGTAAATACGGCGACCACCTCGAGTGCTACCGACGCTTCGCTGAGGCGATGGGCGTCGAGGTCTGATCGCTTCCTCCGTGGCATCCGCATTGCACCGGCAATGCCGATCGCCACTGCCATAGGCTGCAAGCAACGACCGCTTTGTGATGAACGCCACCCGGGACAACCTCGCCGAGGGGCAGCTCGGAAAGCTGGCCGCCGAGCGCGCCGCACCGGACGAGGTCAAGAAGTTCGCCGAGCGAATGGTGACCGATCACCAGAAGGCGTACGACGAGCTGAAGCAGATCGCCGACAGCAAGGGCCTGAAGATTCCCACCGAACCCGTGGACCTCATGGTGCGCGAGCACGACCGCGACGTGAAAGCGTTCCAGCGCGCCGCGCAAAATGAGAAGGACCCCCAGATCAAGGACTGGGCCGCCAAGACGCTCCCCACGCTCCAGGAGCACCAGAAGCTGGCGAAGGAGACGGACAGCCACGTTCGCACGGCGCGCAAGGAGCGCGGCACGCCGAGCGCATCGCCCGATAGCACGCAGAAATAAGACGATTCGGTCGCGGGCGTGCTCGACGGCTGCGTCGAGCCGCCCGCGCCGGCTAGCCTCTCACACCCTACGGCCGACGCGCGCCGACCCAGCGTGCCGCATACCACGATTCATCGAGGTTCGAGATGCTGACGTGTTTTCCCGAGCGTCGGGCATGGATGAAGCGGCCCTGACCCACGTAGATGCCGTTATGACGGAGGTGATCGAAGAAGACCAGGTCACCCGGCTCGAGCTCAGCGCGGGACACCGGGGCTCCATACTGGTACTGCCTGGCGGCGTTGTGGGGAAGCGATACACCGATTTGTCGGTAGACGTACTGGACGAAGCCTGAGCAGTCGAAGCCCTCTGGACTCGATCCGCCCCATCGATACGGCGCGCCGAGCTGCTCGGTGGCAATGCCGACGATACTCTCGCGGCGACGCGCTGCCGGTCCGCGGGCAGCATCCGACGTGGAGCCCGGAGATGTCGGTGACCGAACCGATACGCGATCGGCATCCCCGTCGTCCGTCCGCGCCGTGGTGGCAGAGCAAGCCGCCAGGACGACGGACAGCCCGAGCAGGATCGTCAGGCGTCTGTTTCCTCGTGCGGCGTTCACGAACGAACCCGGGCGCAACTCGAATGCCAACCTCGAGAGTCGAGGCAATCATTCGATGCGCATGGTGTTTCCGTGAGGCGGGAATCTGGAGCCTGGCGGCGCCGATGTCATGCTGGCTCGCGATCGTGGCACGCCTCGGCGTCCCTTGGCGTCCCGCACGACGCTCAGGCCTTTTCCGAAACACCACGCGCTCGTGCCGCGCGCGGCTCCGGGCGCGCCGAGCTCTCGGTCGTGGCGGTGTCGCTCCGCGATTGCGTCTCTTTGAATTTCGCGGCAGCGCTCATCAGAGCGGGCCTCAGTTCGGCCCACGCCTTCTCGATCGCGGGCCTGATCTCCTCCCATGACTCGCCGGCCGTCCGTTTGAGGGTCTTGAGGCGCTCGGTCGCTTCCTGGCCTTTTGCCCTGAGTTGCTGGGCCAGTCGCTTCGCTTCCGCCGTGGTCTTCGCCGCCCGGACTTTGAGTTGCTCGATCTCGGGCTGCCATTCGGTGAGCTCAGCCTGAATGCGAGCGCGAAATTCCTCGAGACCCCGAGCGGCCGCTGCCTCGGTCGTCCCCGCCTGCTGCGTCAGCTCCTTGAGCTCCGCGCCCCACCGTTTCAAGCTCCGATCGATCTCGGCTCGCACCTCGGCCAGCCGCTCGTAATACTGGCTCTGAACCTTCGCCACCTCCGCCTCGGCGTGGGCTTTCGCCTTGTCGAGCTCCGCCGCCCATTCCGTCAGATGCGTTTCGATCTTCCGCCAGTGCTGTTCACTCCGTGCCATCGCTCCCTCCCCGTCGTCGTGATGAGCTTAGAGTAGCGCCGAGATCCTCTCTCGTCAGGCGGGGTCGAAGGGGCCGATTCTTATCGAGATTTTCGAGCTTGATACTCGGAGATTACGAAATCTTGACGGATTCGCGAAGGCCACCGCGTGACCGGCAACCGAAGAATTTCCGAATCGACGACTCAGACGAGAGAATGGTCGTAGCGAAGATCGAGGCACGGCATCCTTATTTGCTGGAAGAAAGGACGTCCGTCATGGCGGTCACGCACGTCTATCCCCGTCGGCCAACGGCGCCCACACGCCGGGTGGCTCGAACAAAAACGACCCGACTCCATCGCGTCACGCACCACGATTCAGGACACACCGCGAGACCACGGCGCCGAGCCGACGCTGCCTCGCGACTTCGCACGATCCTGGCCACGCTGCGCGCGCTCTTGGAAAAGGCCGGGCGTAAGCTGACGAGCAGTTTCTCCATGCGGGCGGTTGCGAGCGTCGCTGGAATCATCGGTCTCGTGATCGACTGCTTCGCGCTCCACGCAGTGCTCATCGCGTGAACATCACGACGCAGACGCTCCGACGAGGGAACTCCTAGCTCCCGCTCGCGCGCTCGCCGCTTTCATCCGACGTTCTCCAGTCTGGTCGAGGTCGTGTGAAGTTTTCGTGACGATCGGCGCCAATCCCGGCGGCATTCGTATACTCTAGGCACAGAGCATGAATCGAAGCCGCACTCGAGAGGGGCGAAGGCCCTCCAGGGCCAAGCGAGCAGCACGAACGCGGCGACAGCCGCGATCCGGTCGTCGACCCCGCTAAGACGTCCCGCAACGAGCCGCCCGGCCGACGACCCGTGAAATGTCCTGGGTCTCGAACGATCCAATCTGCTCGATCTGTCGAGCGCTGATCAACTCCAGCGATATCGTCGTTCTCGACGAGGGCGAACTCGTTCACGCCGTGTGCGCCGCTCCGAAACGCCCGCCTCTCCCGACTCGATCGCCCAAAAAGCCACGGGCCAAGCGCCGAGGGCGACGGCAGACGTGATCCGCGCGAGTGGAGCGCGCGTCTCGTCGACAACCTCGTGCCCCGCCGCGATTCCCGGGATGAGGCGCGAAGACGGCCGCCTCGATTCTGTTAAGTTTGGGGGGAAACGAGCTCCTGGGCTCGAGGAACGCGGGGGTGACATGAGCACGCGGCAGCGTCACTTCTCAATGATTCGCGACTTTCACCTGGCCGACTTCTTCACCCTGGCCAACGGTGCAAGCGGGATGGCGGCGATCTTCCTGGCCATGGAGTACGTTCGCGAGCCGCGCCCCGAGAAAGTGTACGGGGCGGCCCTCCTCGTCGTCGCCGCGCTGGTCTTCGATGTCCTCGACGGGCGCATCGCGCGCCGGCGCCACGTGGCGTGTTCCCTCGGGCGTGAGCTCGACTCGCTCGCCGACGTGATCAGCTTCGGCGTCGCGCCCGCATGCCTGGCCTACGCGGCAGGGATGAGCCGCCCGCTCGACGCCATCGCCCTGCTCTACTTCGCAGCGTGCGGGATCAGCCGGCTCGCCCGCTACAACATCACCGCGGAGGCGGTGACCGCTGGAGGCGGCACCGTGACCTACTTCGAGGGCACACCAATCCCGACGAGCACGCTTCTCGTGCTGCTGCTCGCGTTGCTGGCCAGGCTGAATCGCATCGGGGCCGAGCTCCCGCTCGGAGTCGTCGTCATCGGCCCCCTGGACCTGCACCCGCTGGTCCTGCTCTTCGTGCTCTCGGGCTCGCTGATGATCAGCAAGACTCTCCGCATCCCCAAGCCCTAAGTGTGCCGGTGCAAGTCTTTGACCTCCTCGATGAAGACTGCGACCGTCGGGTCGGAGTAGACCCCGAAGGCATCGGTCAGCGTCCCCCGGAGGCCACTCCGGGTTTCGATCGCATAGAGGATTACGGCACCGGGCGAGTCGACAGGATAGGCGGTGTCGACTAACTGCGTGTTAAAAGTGGTAGGCGGAGGAGGGATCGAACCTCCGACCTCGGCCTTGTAAGGGCCGCGCTCTCCCAGCTGAGCTATCCGCCCGTGGGTGGATTTTCGTGAACTTGCGACTCGGAGTCAACCACGAGGCGGCACAGTGACGTCTCTCGCCAGATCAGACACTTAGGATCGTTACGCACGTGTACGGCCGCTGTTGTAATTGGACACAACGTGCGCGGCCGATGAATCCATGAGGCCCCGACAATGTAACCGTGCACCCGAGACTTACTGGATGGACCTTCGCTGACGTGGAGGGCACAGCCAATTCTGTCCTGGAAGATCCTATCCCTGCTTCGATGTGACACGCTCTGATTTCAATGGGTCTTCTTCGACACGCGAGCGATCAAGTCGTCAATCCTCGAGAGGAATAGCTTCAGGATCGGGGACGCATTCATGCTGCTGTAGCCCACCACGAGATCAATTGTGGGGGCATCGCCCTGCAATGGGCGGCTGATCAAGGACGACGGAAGCAGGTTCCGAGCGTAGGCGGGTAACAGCGCGACGCCACGCGTTGATGCGACGAAGGACATCGCCATTGCCATATGGTCCGCTTCGTGATCCGGCCTGATGTCAATGCCGGACCGCCTCAAGTAATCGTCGATGACCCCCCGCGTTACGGGAGCCGTGTTCGACACGGCGATGAAGGTCTCGCCCACGATGTCGTGTGGATTGATCACCTCGTGCGAAGCGAGGCGGTGATCGCTTGGCAGCACGACGACGAAGGGTTCCGTTGCGACGACCTTGAACATCAAATCCGTTGCCCGTGCTTCTCGTCGGAGGAACGCCACGTCGAGCTTGCCTCTGACAAGAGCATTCGCGAGGTCGGGAGAATACTGGCTGGAGACGGTGATTTCGATATTGGGGAGCTCGTCCCGAAGGAGCCGGATCACTTCAGGGAGCCAGTCGATCTCCTTTCCGGTCAGGAAGCCCAGCGCGAACAATGGCTTGGCGGGCTGAGCGGCGCGTCGTGCCGCTTCGCCGGCAGCATCGACCTGAGCCAGCGCCAGGCGGGCATGATCGAGAAAGACCCGACCTGCAGCGGTCAGCTCGATGCCTCGAGCACTGCGGATCATCAGTTGAGCGCCGACCTCGTACTCAAGGTCCCGGATCTGCCGACTGAGTGAAGGCTGCGCCGTGTGCAGCCTCCGCTCGGCAGCCACGGTGAGGCTGCCTTCCTCGGCGACGGCAACGAAATACCGGAGATGCCGCAGCTCCATGAAGTGTCCCATGCCTCCGAGGTATGCCACCAGCCTACAAAGTATTAGAGCGCCGCGCTACCAGAACCTGGCCTCCAGCATCTGAAGGCATGTGAATGGTCTTCAGCCGGCGGCCCTCAGGGCCAGCCAAATCGGAAGGAGCGGCGATATGGGAACTCCGGTTGTCTTGATCACCGGCGCGCTCACTGGAATCGGGCGCGCAGCGGCGCGTGCCTTCGCAGGGGAAGGCCACCGAATCGTTGTCGCTGGTCGTCACGAGACGCCCGGCCAGGAACTCGCGGCTGAGCTTCGCGCGTTCGGCACTGAAGTCGAATTCCTGCGCGCGGATGTGCGCCACGAGGACGACGTACGGAACTTGATCGATCGGACCGTCGCGCGCTTCGGTCGCTTGGACGCCGCCGTCAACAGCGCCGGCACCGAAGGCCAGCCTGGCCCCGTGACGCAGCAGACCGCCGATACCTACACCGCCACCTTCGACACCAATGTGCTCGGCACGCTGCTGAGCATGAAGCATGAGCTGCGCGTGATGCAGGCTCAAGGGAGCGGCAGCATCGTCAACATCTCCTCGACCTATGGCCACGAAGGAGCGGCCGGCGCATCAGTTTACGCTGCCAGCAAGCACGCCGTCGAAGGCATGACGAAGTCCGCGGCGCTCGAAGCCGCGCGCTTCGGCGTGCGCGTGAACGCCGTGGCCCCCGGTCCGACCGAGACCGGAATGCTCAACCGCTTCACCGGAACCCCGGAGAGGAAGGCCGCGCTGGCCACGGGAGTGCCGCTGGGGCGCGTGGCCGAGCCGGAAGAGATTGCTCGCGCCATCGTGTTTCTTGCTTCCGACAAGGCCTCATTCGTGACTGGCCAAGTCCTCACCGCCGACGGCGGCAAGACCGCGGGCTGACCAAAGGAGATCCCATGTCTAAGTTAACGGAGAAAGTGGCACTCATTACCGGCGGTTCAAGGGGCATTGGCGCAGCGATCGCAAAGCGTCTGGCCTCGGATGGAGCGAGCGTGGCCATTACGTACGCGAAGGACGCCCGCGCGGCTTCCGCCGTGGTCAAAGCGATTGAACTCGATGGCGGAAAGGCTATCGCGATACAAGCGGACGCCGCCGACGTCGAAGCTGTCAAGGGCGCGGTCGAAAAGACCGTCGCGACCCTCGGCCGACTTGATGTGCTCGTGAACAATGCCGGCACAGCTATTCCGAAAACGTTCGAGGAGACCACGCTCGAGGAGATGGATCGCCTGATCGACATCAACGTCCGCGGCACACTGGCCGCGACGCAGGCGGCGCTGAAGTACATGAAGAG
>Ga0099791_10001075_pt1 | contig 10575 bp, 8 predicted proteins | sample Rivendell_Oct201_7_FD_77318 | JGI IMG/M metagenome (GOLD analysis project Ga0099791, IMG submission 77318) | Vadose zone soil and rhizosphere microbial communities from the Eel River Critical Zone Observatory, Northern California to study diel... | ecosystem: Environmental > Terrestrial > Soil >... | reverse complement strand
GGATTGCGCTGGCCGTACGCCAGGTACGCTCCTTCCTCCGGGCGCATCGGCAGGCTTCTGCTTGAGGCGGCTTCCAAATGATGGGGCGGCGGGGCTGGTGCCCGCCGCCCCGCAACTGTCTGCGAGGACACCATGACACTTCCGCGCCGCAGGTTTCTGCATCTCGCCGCAGGCGCGGTCACGTTGCCAATGCTTTATTCCGTCGGACGCACACAGACCGTGCGTCCGCTCGCCGAACGGCTCGCCGACTACGCCCATAGGCTCCGCTATGACGATCTCGACGGCGCGACCATCGAGCGTGTCAAAGTGCACATTATTGATTCAATCGGCTGCGCTATCGCCGCCTTCGACGAGAAGCCGGTCCGGATTTGTCGTGAGGTGGCGCTGGCGCGCGGCGAAGGAGGAGCGACCGTCATCGGCACCAGGCGGCGGGCCGTGGCCGATCTTGCGACATTCGCCAATTGCGCCGCCATTCGCCATCTCGACCTGAACGACGCCTATGTGGGGCGTGTAACCGGTCACCCGAGCGATGATATTGCGGCGTGTCTTGCAGTCGCGGAGGTCGAGCAGGCGAGCTGCGCTGAGCTCATCACGGCGATCGCTCTCGCCTATGAGGTCAACTGCCGGCTCATCGACGCTTTCGGCATCAGCATTGGCGCCCGCGGCTGGGACGTGCCGGTGTTGAGTCTGCCGGCCGTTGCGTTGGCGGCTGGCAAACTGATGAAACTTTCCTCGGACGGGCTGGCGCAGGCCGTCAGTCTCGCACTCAACGACCACATCTCGATGGCCCAGACCCGGGTGCAGGCGTTGTCCGATTGGAAAGGGGTTGCCGACGCCGAGGCCGGACGCAACGCAGTTTTCGCCGCTACGCTGGCGCGCGCCGGGCTCACTGGCCCGGCGCCCGTCTTTGAAGGAAGGTACGGTTTCTTTGCGCTCGTCGCGGGGCCGGCCGATGTGGATGTCGATGCCTTCGGCCGCCGCGGCGTCCCATTTCGGATCAACCAATGCGGCCTCAAAGCCTACCCGGCCCATATAACGGCCCAGACCGCGATCCCCGCCGGCGTTGCGCTCGCGAACGATATCGGGGCTCTCGATCGCATTGCCGCGATCGAGATCGGCACCACTCGCCGTGGTTACGAGATAGCGGGGAGTGATCAAGAGAAATGGGCGCCGGATACTAAGGAGACGGCGGATCACAGTTTGCCCTACATCGTCGCCCGCGCCATGTTCGACGGCGCTTTCGACAATGACAGCTACGCGCCAGACAAGCTCCACGATCCGCGCATTCTGGCGTTCATGCGCAAGATCACCGTGAAGGAAGACCCAACCTTTGCCACGCTCACCATCAACGTGCCACCGACGCGCCTCACCGCGATACTCGATGATGGAACACGCATCACTCACCTGGTCGACAGCGTGCCCGGCTTCCCGGGGCAGCCGATAAGCCGGGCCGATGTCGAGCGAAAATTTCGCAGCAATGTCGGCCAGCGCTGGCCAACCGAGCACACGGACGCCGTTTTGCGGGCGCTGTGGGCGCTCGATCGGACGGACAATCTGTCCATGTTGGTCGCCTATCTTGCTCTGCCGGCATGAGCAATGAAGGGCTGATCGAAATCGCCTCGCAGGTTGCTTGTGCAGCTTGTCGACCAGGCGTTAGATAGCGGGAAACAAGCCTTGGACAGGGAGGAGCAATCATGATCGTCAATCGCCGCACGTTCTCCACACTGCTCGCCGGCGCGATCGCGGCGCCGCGCCTGGCGTTCGCGCAGGCCAAGACCAACTGCGCATTCTACTCGGGCGTCGGCGGGCAATTGACGCACTTTGAGGTCGATTTCGACGCCGCCACATTGGCCAAACGCGCCGCCGTGACGCTTCCCGGCGGGATTCAGTACGCTTGGCCGCATCCGTCCCGAAGACACTTATATGTAGCGACGAGCAGCGGGGGCGTCGGGATCGCGCCGGTGCCCGGATATCCGCCCAACCAGCACTATCTTGCGGCATTCCGGGTCACGCCATTAGGTGAACTCTCGCTGCATGGCGACCTGATCAAGTTGAGACAACGGCCGATCCACGCCAGCGTCGATAGCGCCGGCGAGCACGTGCTCGTCGCTTACAACTTCCCCTCCAATGTCTCCGTGCACAGGATCAAAGGTGACGGCAGCATCGGCGATGAAGTGAAGCAGGCGGATAATCTCGAGACGGGCATCTACTTCCACCAGATCCGGGTGACGCCGGGCGATAAGACCGTGCTCATCGTCGCGCGCGGCAACAATCCTGAGGGGACCAAGCCCGAAGACCCAGGCTCGCTCCACGTCTACAATTTCCAGAAGGGCGTGCTGTCGCACATGCGCAAGATTGCGCCGAATGGTGGTTACGGTTTTGGCGGCCGGCACCTCGACATCCATCCGACGCAGCCGTGGGTCTACCTTTCGGTCGAACGCCAGAATCAGTTGATCGTCTACAAGATGACGCCGGACGGCGATCTGATGCCGGAGCCCTTATATACGAAGTCGACCCTGGCGGACCCGGCTCACAAGTTCCGGATCCAAGGGGCCGGCCCGATTCACGTCCATCCCAACGGCCGCTTTGTTTATCTGGGCAATCGCTCGGGCCTGGCGAGCGCTGCCGGGCCCGAAGTGGAAGACGTGAACGGCAAGATGGTGTTCAGCGCCGGTGAAAGCAACATCGCGGCGTTTGCCATCGACCAACAGACCGGCGAGCCAACCGCCATTGCGCACGCCGACATTCGCGCCGCCCATCCGCGCACCTTCGGTCTCGATACCGGCGCCCGCGTCCTGATCGCCGGTTCGCTTTCTCCCAGCGCGCGGCGGGAGGACGGCAAGGTGGTAGACCTGCCGGCCGGCCTGACCGTGTTCCGGATGGGCGCCGATGGCAAGCTCGCCTTTGCGCGCAAGTACGACATCGATGTCGGAGCCTTTACGCAATGGTGGACCGGCATGATCCCGCTGGCATGAGCAGACGCAACCGACGCACTGCGCCCAACCAATAACCCCTCCGCACCCTCCGCCCGCATGCGGGGGAGGGTACGGAGGGGGATTGTCCGGAGGATCCGGATCGTCGTGGCGGGTCTTGCGGCGCTGATAGACCTCGTTATCCTTGCGGGAAATAACCTGCAGCCGACCTCGTCGAGAAATGGGAGAGGAGACCCGCCGTGATCCGCCGAATCCCCCGCACAAACACTTATCGCCGCATCGCCGTCCTCGTTTGCGCCCTCGCGCCGCTCTTCATGGTGCGCGAGCTCAGCGCGCAGGAGGCGCTTACCGTCCCCGAGGGACTGCCCGACTGGGCCTTCAACATCCCCGACAAGGTCCAGCCGACCGCGGTGCGAGTCGAAGGGATCGTGAGGGCGCCCGGCAGCGCGAAGGAGTACGAGTGGGCCAAGGTGGCCGGGACCGCCAATCCGCCGGACTGGTTTCCCGATGAACACCCGCCTGCGCCGCGATCGGTCACAGGCGGCCCGGGGATCAGATTTGCATGCGGCGCCTGCCATCTGATGTCCGGCCAGGGCCATCCGGAAGCCGCCGACATCGCCGGCATGCCGGCCGAGTACCTGATCCGGCAGATGGCATACTACAAGTCGGGCGTGCGCAAGGACGACGCACGCATGGGTCCGATCGCGAAGGCCACGTCGGACGAGGACGTGCGCCAGGCCGCCGAATACTTCGCCTCGCTGAAGCCCGCCGTGTGGGTGAAGGTTATCGAGACCGCCACGCCGCCGAAGACATTCATCGCCACCGCGGGCCGTCACCGTCAGCTCCATCCCGACGGAGGCACCGAGCCGATTGGACGCCGTATCCTCGAGATACCCGAAGATCCGTTCCGCACGGAAATCCGCGACCCGCATTCCGGTTTCATCGCCTACGTGCCGCCCGGCAGCATTGCCAGAGGCGAAGCGCTGGTCAAAGGTGGAGAGTCCGGAAAGACGGTGCCATGCGCGGTCTGTCACGGCGAGGGGCTGAAAGGCCTGGGCGAAGTCCCGCGGCTCGCGGGACTGCAACCGCTGTATGTCGCACGACAGCTCTTCGATATACGGCATGGCTCGAGCGCGGGCAAAGCCGCGGAGTTGATGAAGCCGGTCGTCGCCAATCTGTCGGAAGACGACATCATCGCGATTTCCTCATATCTCGGCTCACGCACTCCGCACTAAGGATCACGCCGCCGGCGCACCTCCCCCTGGAGGGGGGAGGTCGGCCCGCGCCAGCGGGCCGGGTGGGGGTGACGGCCGTGCCGCAAATCCCCCTCCCTACCCTCCCCCGCAAGCGGGGGAGGGTAGGGAGGGGGCGTGGCGCCGCCGCCACCCCACCCCGGACTGCCTTCGGCAGTCCGACCCTCCCCCTTCAGGGGAGGGTATAGAACATGCCTCGTCGGTTCTGAGGCGACATCAATCCGAACGCGTTCAGAACGGCCGGGCGCCGTCTCTGCCGACGTTGATGGCCGTGGCCGTGTAGGTGCCATCCGGCTGCTTGGTCGCCGCCTGGGCCCGGAAGGCCGCGCCCGCCTTGAGGTCGTCCTTGCTGCCAAACGCGTTGCGCACGACATGCGCATTCGCCGGGATGACGATCCGCTTCTCGCCTTCCGGGTACTTGACGACGATGCTGGGATCGCCGCCGCTGGCGAGCGTCGCGCCAACCGTAACGACCGGTTGGACGAAGCCGTTCGTCATGGTGCCATTGGGCGCGCCGTACCACCCCTCATTAAAATGGCCGCCGTCGGCTTGTGGCCGGGGGAAGATGCGCAATTCGACCGCCTTCTGGCTGCCATCGGCCTGCGGCACCGCGCCGGTGCCGACGTAGTCACCCGGCTTGATATCGGCGACTGTCGCCTTCAACACGGCGGTGATCGCCGCGTTATCGGCAAGCTTAAGGGTGATCGCACTGCCGTCGTTTCCTTTCCCGTAGATGATATTGCCGTCGACCCGCTCGATCGTGCCGCTCACGCGCTGGGTCTGCGGTTGCTGCTGTTGGGCAAGAGCGGCGGAAACCGTCAATGCGGCGGCAAGGGCAGTGACAGTCAAAAGAGGTGTCCTCATCATGTTGCTACCTCCTTGAGGAAATCATCCATCGTTTCTGAGTTTCATTAAGCATGGCTGTCAGCGACACGATCGTACGACGATCAAGTACAGCGGCGAAAGGCCATTCTTGTCAGGTTATCTTTGTGCCTCTTCCGAGCGAGCCGGAATTGGCGTAGCGTCATCGCACCGTTACCTTGCGGCCATTATTCGCTGGCGCTATCGCGGAGGACCCATGCGCGTCGTCATTGGGCTGCTGGCTGCATTGCTTCTCGCATTTGCGGCACCAGCGGGAGCCCAAAACCACCAAAACTATCCGTCGCGGCCTGTTCGGATTATCGTACCGTACGCGCCTGGTGGTGTGTCTGACATTGCCGCCCGACTTGTCGGGCAGAAACTGACCGAGGCGTTGGGCCAATCATTCATTGTGGAAAATCGACCGGGCGGTAACGGCTTCATTGCCGTGACGGCCGCCGTGCGCGCACCGGCTGACGGACATACGCTTCTGGTCGGCACGATCGCCGAGTTCACGATCAATCCGGCGCTTTACAAGAAACTACCCTACGACGTGGAGCGTGATCTCACTGCCGTTGCCATGTTGAGCGATACTCCGCTGGTGTTCGCGACCCATGGCTACTCGCTCTACCATTCGGTCGCGGACGTCATTGTGGCTGCGAGAGGAAAGCCGGAAACGCTTGGTATCTCGTCTCCGGGAACCGGCACATTCAATCATGTCACCATCGAGCAACTGGGGCTCAAGGCGGGCATCAAGCTGCTCCATGTTCCCTACCGAGGCGGCGCACCGGCCGCGACAGCGGTGGCAGCCGGCGACATACCGCTTGGGCTCCTCGCAATCTCCTCCGTGGTGCCGTTTATCCAGTCCGACCGTGTTCGCGTGCTCGCGGTCACGACCTCGAAACGGTCGAGCTTCAATCCGGCATGGAAAACGCTGCTGGAGGAGGGCGTACCCGACATCGATGCATCCAATTGGGTGGGGATGTTTGCCCCCAAGACTGTGTCCAAGCCCATCATTGAGAAGCTGCACGATGAGATTCAGCGAATCTTGGTAACGGCCGACATCCGCGGCCTCTTCGCAGTCGGCGGCGCCGATACGACGCCGATGAGCATTGCGGATTTCGACGCGCGCATTAAGGCTGATACCGCGCGCTTCCAAAACATCGTGAAGGAAGCCGGCGTCCAGGTGGAATGAAGCTCTTCCGGGTAAAGCCTCGCCCGCGCCCGGCCACGGCCGGAACCCATGAGCCGCTCTCATAAGTCCATGCGAATTCCGCAGGCTGAAGAGGCTATCCCCTCATAAGACACATCCCGGTGAGTTGTCCTACAATGGAGAAATGTAGGACAACTTGCATTTAAGGTTCGGTTGCCCAGGAGGCCCCGATGACATCGCGCCCGGATTCCTCACGCTTGCATCTCGCATTGTTCCTCTTCATCACGGCTGCCGCGAGTTTTGCCCTGCGGCCCGCCGGGGCGGCACAGGTTGCGGCGAGCATCGAATTTGATACCGCTCCCCGTCCCGCAGGCCTGCCCGAGGATATGCAGCCTCTGCCGGGCGCTTCGCTGAAGTTCCTTGCGATCAAGGCGATCGATGGATCCAAGGTCGATGCCGCCCTGTGGCAGCCGGATAACGTCCCGCCAAGCCGCACCACAATGATCGTGCAGGTGCACGGCAGCGGCTCCAATCTCGCCGAGCTGCCGTTGCGTGCGGTGGCGCGTGCGCTGTCGCCCAAGGGCTACGCGGCGCTCACCATCAGCACCAGGCAGCACGACGAGCATCTGAACACGGACAATTTTTTTGACGTGCGCAAGGACATCGAAGCGGCCGTCGCGACCGCCAAAGCGCTCGGCTACACGTCAATCGTGCTCGACGGGCATAGCCTCGGCACGATCCAGGTCGAATACTATGCCGCAACCAACTGGGACCCTGCGATCAAGGCTGTGATCCTCACCGGTCCGTTCGGAAAGTTGCCGTGGAAGTCGCGCAATATCCTCATCCAGAACGAGGACACTTACAAAAAGCTCGGCGCGGCTGCGCGCATCGCCCTGGCGACCGGCCGGGCCGCCGATGTTCTGCCGATACGAATGCCTTATCTTGGCGGCCGGCAGACGGCGGTGACCGCCCAGCATTTTCTCACTTATCGTGACGAACAGGCGAGCGCGGCCGACGGCACCTATTGGATTGCGCGCATTCCGCATCCGATCCTCATGCTGCGCGACCAGGCGGACGGCATCATACTGCCCTTCGAGCCCCATATGTTGCTGAGCGCCGCCCATGCGGAAGGCTCGCTCGTGCCGAGCATCAGCTATGTGGTGGTGCCGGATCAACATCCGGTGGGCGCGGCCGGGCACGTATTTACCGACAACACCCAGCCGCTGATCGACGCCATATCTGCGTGGCTTGCCGAACAGCATTTGTGATCGACTATGGCCGCGGCCGGCCGTATGACTTAGCTCCGCACGCGACGTCGCCTCAGTGCAAGGGTGAGCAATGAAACTTCCCCGTCGACAATTTCTGCATGTGGCTGCGGGCGCTGCCGTGCTTCCGGCAGTCTCACGCTTTGCCAAGGCACAATCCTACCCGGCGCGGACGGTGCGCATTGTCGTCGGTTTCACCGCCGGCGGTTCCACCGACATCGGCGCGCGCTTGATCGGACAGTGGCTGCAAGAGCGGCTCGGCCAGCCATTCGTCATCGAGAACCGGCCGGGCGCGGGCACCAATATCGCAACCGAGTCGGTCGTCCGCGCGCCGCCCGACGGCTATACGCTCCTGATGGTCGGCCCGTCGAGCGCGGTCAATGCGACGCTGTACGACAAGCTCAGCTTCGTGTTTCTCCGCGACATCGCGCCGGTCGCGAGCTTGATCCGGCAGCCGCAGATCATGCTGGTGAATCCGGAGGTCCCGGCCAAAACCGTGCCCGAGCTGATCGCCTACGCCAAGGCCAATCCGGGCAAGATCACAGTTGCCTCGGCCGGCATCGGTTCGACCGGTCATCTGGTGGGCGAATTTTTCAAGCTCACGACCGGCGTCAATCTCGTTCACGTGCCGTATCGCGGCGCGGGCCCGGCATTGACCGATCTTCTCGCCGGACAGGTCCTGCTGTCCTTCGCGGGGATCGCCGGAGCGATTGAGTATATCAGGACCGGGAGGCTGCGCGCCCTCGCGGTCACCACCGCAGCACGCGCGGAGGCGCTGCCGGATGTCCCGACCCTGAGCGAGTTTGTGCCCGGCTTCGAGGCCGGCGACTGGCTCGGGGTCGGCGCGCCCCGAAACACGCCGCCTGAAATCATCGATCGACTCAACAGGGAGATCGCCGCCGCCCTCGCTGATCCCAAAATCAAGGCGCGCTTTGCAGATCTCGGCGGCACAGCGACGGCGCTCACGCCGGCCGAGTTCGGCAAGCTTCTCGCCGACGAAACCGAGAAGTGGGGCAAAGTTATCCGAGCCGCCAACATCAAGCCGGAGTAGCGCACGGCGTCAGGTATTCCGTAACGCCGCGCAGGCGGCCAGGGATTGCCACAGCAGCGCACGCAACCTGAGTTTTGCCTTTACGAAACCCCTCTGCAAGACACTGAATTCGCTTGCATAAAAAGGGGTATTTCGTTCTGCCAAAATCGTCAGGGCAGTTATTCAGGTATTTAGGTATCTAGACACCTATAAACGTACGCCGGCATGCTTAGCTATCGCGGAGTGACATGGATCAGCCCAGCAGGTCAACCTTGAAGCCCGAGCGCCGCACGACGCCGTCGCGCGCTTCCGCCACCAGCCGCAGCACACGCGGCACGTCGACGCCGACCAGGTTGCCGCGCCACTTGCGCGCCCTGCCGGCGATGAAGACGGTGTCGACGTTGCTCGGGTTCATCAGGTTGACGACCGCGCCCGGCGCATTATTGAGCGGCCAGACATTGAGACGGTCGGCCTTGAGCAGCACGATGTCGGCATCCTTGCCGGGCGTCAGCGTGCCCACCTTGCGTTCGAGGCCGGTGCAGCGCGCGCCTTCGACGGTGGCGAACTCGAGCACGTCGCGACAGGTGAGCAACACCGGCAGGTTCTGCGCGCCGGTGCGTGCCCGCTGCAGCACGCCGAGCCGTTGCAGCGTGAAGGCGGCGCGCATCACCGTGAACGGGTCCTGCGCCATGGTCACGTCGACGTCGGAGCTGAGCGACGGGCGGATGCCGTGGTCGAGCGCGTCCTGGATCGGCGGCAGCCCATGGCCCATCGCCATCTCGATCGGGACCGCGAGCGACACATGGCCGCCGCTGTCCTTGATCAGCTTCCAGGCGGCGTCGCTCATGTGGGTGCAGTGGATGTATTCATCCCCGGGCCTGAGCAGGCCGGCACGGCCGAGCGCTAACAGTGTCGGCTCGGTGTTGTTGTTGACGCCGTGCGAGACGGCCGGCACGCCGGCCTCGCGCGCCGCCCGGAAAACTCCCTCGTCGAGATTGGCGCCGAGCGCCAGGGTCAGGAGCTGATCCTTGGAGCTGAAGGTGGTGCGCGCGAGCCGCATCACATCCTGCGGATATTGCGCGGCCGGGCCGGTGCCGCGCGAATAGGCGTAGACGACGCGCAGGCCGGATTCCTGCAGCGCGCGGATGCCCGCGTCGGTGTGCTCGGGCGTGTGCTGGACTTGCGAGGTATCGACCGCCGTGGTCGTTCCGTGATCGATCATGCCCAGCGCGGTGACGAGTTCGCCCGCATAGACATCGGGCGGCTGATAGACCGCGGTGAGCGTGCCCGCAATGTCGCGCTGGTAGTCCGGGTTGAGCAGGCCGTTTGCAAGGATGTTGCGCAGAATGCCCTGGTAGAAGTGGTGGTGGGTGTCGATGAAGCCCGGAATGACGATGCGATTGGCGGCATCGACCACCGCCGCGTCGGCGGCGGCGACGCCGGGGCGCACCTCGCGAATCTTGCCATCCTCGATCAGCACGTCGGCCTGCGCGAAGTCGCCGACCTCGCGGTCGAGCGAGAGCACGACGCCGCCCTTGATCAGGATGCGGCGCTCTCCCAACACCCGCGCAAGCTCCGCATCGCCGCCTTGTGCTTGCGCATTGGCGGACAACATGGGGGCTGCTGCGGCAGCGCCAAAGAGGCTTGCGCCGGCCCTCAGAAAGTCGCGGCGTGAACTTGTTTCATCGCCACCGGTGTCGGCAGCGGAAATTCCCGACGCGCCGCTATTGGCTCCGTTCGATCGCTCGCTCACGCTTACCTCCCCTTCTGGCGACTCTTGTCATGTGATCGGAATGGCGCCGCTGCACCAGATGAGCCGCGGGCTCAGCGCACGGCAGCCAGCTACGATGGGACAGCGAACGTAGACTAGCTACTTTCCGGCGCAAAAATGGCAGACCAAGCGCTTTAGTTCCAATGGCGGTCTAGCCGGGAAGCTGCGAGGGTGAACGGGTTCGGGCCTGATCTGGCGGCTCGGTCCAGCGGGCTGGATTTTTCAGAAAAATTCTTGGAAAGGGTGTTGACGTATGCCGGCGAATCTGTCTCATTCTTAAGAATGAGACTTGAGCGGATCATTGTGAGGCGC
>Ga0099791_10001074_pt1 | contig 10580 bp, 7 predicted proteins | sample Rivendell_Oct201_7_FD_77318 | JGI IMG/M metagenome (GOLD analysis project Ga0099791, IMG submission 77318) | Vadose zone soil and rhizosphere microbial communities from the Eel River Critical Zone Observatory, Northern California to study diel... | ecosystem: Environmental > Terrestrial > Soil >... | reverse complement strand
ATCCAGTCTTCAATAAGGGCGTCTCCCGGGAGAAACCGTAGGGATTTCTTGTTGAAGTGCGTCATTGCGCACAGGAAAGTAGACTAAACCGCGCGCCTAACCCTGCATTGCTATTGGCTCCATCGTGAGTATCAACTAATGAAAATTCGCGAGATACTTTTTGATTTAGTCGTATTGTTACGAGAAGCCATCTCATAAATAGCTAACCATGCAGCCTCGTGTATTTGGATTTGCACAAGTTTGATTCCGGCGCTGAAAGCGCGGCCGCACTCCAGCCCAGGGCAACGCCCTGGGTTTCGAAATCGATCGGTGCGCCCTGCAAGAGCGCAGGAATCCTCCGCCCTTGCAGGGCGGAACATGGACTCGGGCACGTCCCCGGGGCGTTGCCCCGGGCTAGCACGCTCCGCGCCGTTGGCGCGTCATCGTGGCTGCGTTCTCGAGCGGAGAAAACTGCTACAAAGCGATTTATGAGATAGCTTTTGGCTACAGGGGCGCTCAGTTATCAGGAGACGGGCGCGGCGGGCAGGGTTTGTGGGTGCAACACTTTCTTGGCTTCTTCGATGCCGCGGTCGATGGTGGCCTGCCAATCAGGATGCGGGACGGTTGAGGCGTGAGCAGCCTCATAACACCGCAGCGCGTCCGTGGGGCGATTGAGCCGCTTTAGATAGATGCGGCCAGCGGCCATCTGCGCCAGCAGCCCTTGTTTCCTGTCTGGATAGGCCTGCGCAAGGGCCTGGTACTCCCCGGCGGTGCGCTCCAAATCCGGTTGGGTCTCCAGTTGGCGGCAAAGATCGAGCCACAGCGGCGCGGAGAGATTCTCCCCGCCAGAATTCTTGAAATCTTGATACGTCAGCCACGCCCCTTCGTGGTCATTCGCTTTTATTTCAAACGCCATGATCGTTTCCAGGGCGCCACGATGAGCTGGAAGGTCGGTCTTTCGAAAGTAAATGTTTTGCAGCATCCGGTAAGCTTCGACGGAGTCGGGCTTTTCCTGGAGCAATTTCTTCAGATTGGATTCCGCATCATCCAGTTGGCCCTTCTCAATCTGTTCGCTCGCTGCCGCAAGCAAGGGATGGCTGACCCAAGTGATCTTTTCTTGGATTCCTTTCTCCGCAATTTGCTCGAGCCCCGAGGCGCGTATTCCCACTGCGATCAATCCGCCAAAAACGAATCCGCCAATGTGCGCCCAGTGGGCAACGCCACTGGATTGCCCGAACACTGACCCATAGAAAACCTCCATCAGGAGCCACAGGGGAAGCAGCCAGTAGGCAGCTGCCTTGAAGCGGTAGAAACGGTAGAGCAGTAGCCAGCCCATTTCAATCTTGACGGTTGGAAACCGCACCAGGAATGCGCCCATCAAACCGGCAATGGCGCCCGAAGCCCCGATCGTAGGCGTAAGACTACCCGCGTTGACCACGGCATGAACCTGCAATGCGAGCATGCCCGCGATCAAATAAAATGAGGGATAGATCAGCCTGCCCCAGGTGTCCTCAAGAATTCCGCCGGCGAGCCACAGGAACCACATGTTTCCGATCAAGTGGAGCCAACCCCCATGCAGAAAGTTCGCGGTGAGGTAGCTCATCGCCGTCGGATGCTCCGGGACGAAAGCAAACTTGGAGACGATCGAAGTAGAATCCAATTCCGCGTAACGCGCCGAGAGGGAGTCCATCTCCTGTTGCATGGCCGCAGGATGCTCATCCGCCTGCATGCGCATACTTGCATCCCAAGCGTCGTGCACATCCCTATTTTGATTTTGGGCTTCCTTCCACAGACCGGGGTTCTTTGTTTGGACCGTGGTGACGAGGTCTTGGGCTTTGCCGTCAATCTTGAGTTCCGGATGCATGGCGGCCAGGAGGAGAATGTGCACCCGGACTTCACCCAGCTCCGGGCCCTCCTTGTCCATCGTCCAATGGGTACCAAGGAAGATCAAGAGGTTAAGGGCAATGAGCCCGATGGTGATGACCGGCCAGCGACGCCCTTGCATGTTTTCATGACGCAGTGGGATCAGCATTCGGCTATTCGCCTCGCAAAGTAGGAAGGGACCAAATTCCCTACGGTCTCTTAAGTCTAGAATGTTCGAGCATTGGCTTGACCAATATTTGGAGGGGTTACATGCAATCAGTTACAGCTTACGCTTTGGACATCCAGGGGAGGAGCGATCCGTAGTTTGGAATCACATGGGGAGAGGCCTTGCGTAACTGCACGCGGCAACTGCCGCTGTGTGTTCCCTCGGACGAGACCCTGACACTGGCCAGGCACTCCTGATAAACCCGGATTGTCGCAGCCACGATTGGCTGCAAACCTCGCAGGCGCTCCGGAGAACATCTCGCAACCCCACTCAGTTCGTCTGCCGCATAAGAAAAGATATTGGATTGGTTCGGGCGTCCAACGCAATGGAGAGTAGGAGCTCAATTGGATTCGCCGGCCATCCCCATGGCAGAACCGAACCTCGTTGACCAGGAGTTGTACCGGCAACTCGCGCAGGGGAGCGAGGAGGCGTTCAGCGCTCTTTACGAACGGTATCAGGGACCCATCTTCAGGTTTGCGTGGCACATGAGCGGCAACAGCGCGACGGCGGAAGACGTCACCCAGGAAGTATTCATGCTGTTGGTCCGCAATCCAGGGAATTACGATCGCGCAAAGGGTTCCGTGGCTGGATATCTGTTTGGCATCGCACGGAATCTTACGCGGAGGAGGCTGGATCGCACCCGTCTTGACGAACCTCTGGCGGAGGAATGGATGGAAGGAAATGGACTCACGAGCGATACGGACCTGTTGGCGGATCTAGCCCGAGTGGAACTCCTCGAATGCCTGCAGAAAGCTGTGCTGGGTCTGCCGGAACAGTACCGGGAGGTGATCGTCCTATGTGACCTCGAAGAAATGAGCTATCCCGATGCTGCAGTAGTTCTAGAATGTCCACCGGGAACAATTTCCTCGCGGCTACATCGAGCCAGGTTAATGTTGAAAGCCCGGCTGCAATGCCAAGGATGTGTGAAATGAATCAGTCCGACAACCGATTGTCTGCGGCGCTGCGCTGCTTGCGTGCGATTGCCCCAGGAAGCGCACCGCCCGCCCTGGGCGACAGGCTCAAAGGTGAATTCCGGCGCTATCATCTTCGCCGCAGGAGAGAGCGAAACGCGCGAATTTTATTGGCCGCCGCCTGTTTGGCCGCATCCGTAGGCGCGTTCCTCATTTTGAAGCCGCGCACGTCGAACACAGCGGCAATCCACGAGCCGATCCAAACAACACTGCCGTCAAACGCAAACGTTTCAGCGGGGCCAACAGAGCCGAAGCCGACGCAACTGAGAACAGTCAGGAACCATGTTTCAAACCGAACCCGGAAAAGTCCAGCAAGTGCGGCCAATCGCTTTGTGGCGCTGCCGACCTTCGATCCGGCTATCCCGATTGACCATTTGGAGATGGTGCGCGTGGATCTTCCTGGCCGGGCTCTTCGGTTGGTAGGATTTCCCGTAAGTGAAGAAGTCGCGGATAGCCGCGTTGTGGCGGATGTCCTGCTTGCACAAGACGGAACTCCCTACGCATTGAGATTAGTACAAAATTCAAGCAATAAGGAGCAGTGACCATGAACAAGGTTTTCGCAGTGGTAGCAGGAACTTTTCTATTCTGTGCCGTCGCTTTCGCGCAAAACACGCCTCCCAGTGATGCCGGTCCAAACGTGATGTTTTTTCAGTCCGCCGCGATTGGTCCCGTGAACGTCGCCACCGGAGGCGTTGGGGGCTTCTTTGTCGAATCGGCAGCCAACGGAAAAGTCATCACGGGCGCTCCGTACACGGCGACAGTGTCGACGGAGATGACTCAGATTTTGGCCGACGGGAATCGCATCAACAATAAGACTACCGCGTCCTTGGCGAGAGACAGCCAGGGTCGCACTCGCCGCGAAGAAACTATGGGGATGGTGGGACCCTGGCAAGTAAATGGGCCCAAACTGGTCTTCATCAACGATCCTACTTCGCAAACGAACTATGTTCTCGATTCCGACAAACAAACAGTCGCGGTTCTGAAGCATGCAGGGATCGCGGGGTTCAATGTTGCGGGTGCTGGACCGACTGTTTCAGCGAGCGCTTCAGGTGGATTCAAGGTGAAGTATCTGGGGAATGGGCCTGGCGGCGACCAGCCTGAAGAAACGAAAACAGAGTCACTAGGCACTCAGACAATGGAGGGTGTTGCCGTCGAAGGCAAGCGAGTCACGCGAACGATCCCCGCGGGACAAATTGGAAACACTCAGCCCATCGAAATTACTTCCGAGGTGTGGACTTCGCCGGACCTCCAAGTGACTGTGATGAGCAAACACAGCGACCCCCGGTTCGGCGAAACGACTTATCAACTCACTGGAATCCAGCGCGCCGAACCGGACCATTCGCTGTTCGAGATTCCTCCCGGCTACGCAGTCAAGAGTACGCCCGGTCCGATGGGATTCCATGCGGGGCCTGCTGAGGGCGATCCTGTTCCATTCGGTATCGTCGGAACCATGGGCCCGATTGGAAAGTAAATCGGCGAGATCGATTTGGATCCGCCGGGGCAGACAGTATATAAGCAATGCCTGGAATGTCGCTGGTCGTGTCTGCGATTCTGGGCTGTGGCTCTGGGTGGTCGCTCTGGGCTGCGATTCATGCGTTCTCGTTTTTACGGGACAATCTGCGTTTATACGCTGCGCATTGCCTCGAACTCTAGATAGAGACATCGAGCTATGCTATTCTGATACTTCCACTCGGGCAGTTTTTATCGCACCCGGGTGCCTGCTGTCGGGGCGTAGCGCAGCCTGGCTAGCGCGCCTGGTTCGGGACCAGGAGGCCGGTGGTTCAAATCCACTCGCCCCGACCATTCTTTTCAAACATATACCTAGAACGCCTACTAAAAGCGCCTTGTTGCCATATAATAGGAATTTATGGCGCTTACAAGTATTATAAATTTGACTCGATTGCTGTAATCGCATGAAATGCACAGCGTAGGAGAGTGTACAGACCTATGGACATTATACGCATCTTCGATACCACGCTGAGGGACGGCGAGCAGGCGCCCGGATTTTCCATGTCCGCGCCGGAAAAAATACGCATGGCGCGGCAGCTTGAATCGCTTGGCGTGGACATCATTGAGTCCGGCTTCCCTATCGCTTCACGCGGAGATCTGGAAGGCGTGCGTGCCGTGACGCGCGAAATCCGCAATTGCACCGTGGCGGCGCTGGCACGCGCGCGGCGCGACGATATCGATGTGGCTCTCGACGGCCTTAAAGGTGCGGCGCATCCGCGTCTGCACATGGTCCTCGCGACTTCTGATTTGCACCTGCGGTACAAACTGCGCATCACGCATGAACAGGCGCTCGAAGCAATTTCGACGAACGTTCGTTACGCCCGGGAGCATTGCGCGGAAGTTGAATTCTCCGCAGAAGACGCCAGCCGCAGCGATATCGACTTCCTGTGCAGGGCTGTGAAACGCGCCGTCGACGCGGGAGCAACCACGATCAATCTGCCTGACACGGTTGGCTATGCCCTGCCTGATGAATACGAGGCCATGTTCCGCCGGGTCATCGATTTTCTAGACGGCGCACCTGGAATCATATTAAGCGCGCATGGCCATAATGACCTCGGTCTGGGCGTGGCGAATTCCCTGGCCGCGATTCGCGCCGGCGCACGCCAACTGGAATTGACGATCAATGGAATTGGTGAACGCGCGGGCAATGCGGCGCTCGAGGAAGTCGCTGTTGTGCTGCGCGTGCGGCAGGCCACTCTCGGCGTGACCACGAACCTCCATCTCGACAAACTGTATGCCACGAGCCAACTGTTGTCGGAGATTACCGGCGTCGCTGTAGCGCCCAATAAATCCGTTGTCGGAGCGAACGCGTTCTCCCACGAAGCGGGCATCCATCAGGACGGCATCCTCAAGAATCCCCTCACGTACGAAATTATCTCCCCCGAAGAAGTTGGCGTTCCCAAGCGGCAATTGGTGCTGGGAAAACATTCGGGCCGCAATGCGCTGCGCACGGCGCTAGTCGAAATCGGGTACACACCCACGCAGCAAGAACTCAATGAGTGCTACAAGCGGGTTTCCGCGCTGGCAGATGAATCGAAAAATGTCCAGGCTCGCGATCTACTCGCGATCGCCCGCCAGGTGATACCCACGCGGGGCACGGAAACAGCTGTCGCGGCGGAGTAGACTGCCGGGGAAGTCTGCTTGTTGAGAGCGGTTTATTAAGAGTGATTGCTCGCGAAGGTTACGAAATCTGATGAGCTGTTTGCGTGGCGCAACCCGTTTTTTGCACCTTTCTATTACTTGGCTGACTTCGGGTGCATGCGAATGCTGTAATCCTTATCGCAGGGGAGAACACTGTCGACGCGAACAACCTTCACAGATTCATCCGCCGCTGTAGTACGCAGGTAGCCGATGGCGCCCTGCACGTTGGACACGAACTTGAGCACTTCTGTTGGGGTCGCTAGGGTCGTCGGCGCCGCGTGAATGTCACCTGTAAATATATGGTGCAGGAAGTAGGCATTGAAATCTTTATCGTCCATCCGGTAAATGAGAGTGAGCACCAACTGTCGCTCCGGCTTGCCGGACTCCAGCATCACCAACGTAATACGCCGGCCATCCGACCAATGGTTTTGCTCTCCTAAGAAGACTTTGCGTAGCTCCGCAAAAGACAGATTCTCGACCGGATTCGACCGATTCACCAGAATTGCCAGACATTCATCAGCCGCCGGGTTACCTTGCGGTTCGAGTCCGGCGGGCTGGCTGGTCCTGGCCGGCGGAACAGAGGACAGCATGACAGCCATGGTCAGCATCAGTAGCGCAATGGTTACACGAGGCATCGTCGCACGCCTTTAATTTAAAACGTGAAGCCCGCCTGGAGGGCTAGCCCGTTGATCGCCGGATTGGCCCGTAGTGAAGTGTAGTCGTATTGGAACTTCAGCGCTACGAAATCCGTAGGGTCGTACCGCACACCCAGCGACGGGCCGGCCCGCAGGCGAATATCCGGGAACAAAGGTTCGCTGTCCGCAGCATTCAAATACTGATAGCGGAAGTACGGCCGGTAGGACCCGAAACGCTTGGAGATCTGGGTGTACCCCCCAGGCGTATCGAACACACGGCCTCCCTGGGGCGTATGGCGGATGACCAGTGCTTCGTTCAGCCACTCGAAATTGGGGCGGATGAACACGGCGTGGGCTGCCAGGATGGTCTCGCCGATGCGCACCGGAACGCCTGGTGTTAGTACGTCATGGTAGGCGGAAAACCCCACCTGTAGTCCGCGAATACTGTCAGGCCGGGCGAAGAGTGCCACATTGAACGCCTTATGGGAGTTCTCATCTACATAGTTCTGCACTGCGGTAGCGTTTTGGCCCAGCGGTGGGACGTAGGAGCGCGAGTCCCGGCCGTTGCCGATCTCCACTACGTAATGAAGTCCCACAGCGCCGGACGGGATGCGCCCAAATAGGGACGCCCCCACGTTATGGATAGGAAGGGGTCCTCCCTTGTCTTCGAATTCGAATAGGAAGGGGCGTCCCGTAGTAGTCTGGAACCAGGTGCTGTGGTGATATGCCGTGTTGTAGTAGCCGATCGCGGTGTGATAACGCCCTACCGATATGTTCAGATAGTCGTTCTGAGAGTACTGCAGCTGCATGCGCTCAAGATCCACACCGAAATTGTTGAACTCGTCCGATTCAAAGACGATCTCGCTGAGGAACTTGAAGCGTTCCGAGAGATCTGAAGTGACAAACAGATTTACCTGCCCAATTGTGAAGGAACTTGGGAAGCAAGTGTAAGCCTGGCATTGGGGGGTATCGTGGATGTGGTCGTTGCCATGAAAGGTGATGTCGCTGAAACCCCTTATGCGCAAGAGGGTCTTGTTCATGTCCATTCCTTGCGACTCGGCAGGTTGAGCTTGCGGCCCAGCTTCAGGTTGCGGGGGTGGAGCGGCTTGGGAAGGCGCCGGGCTGGGGGCTGCGGTCGCTGTTTTTGCCAATGCCGCTTCTAATTCCGTTACTCTTCCCTCAAGCTGATCAATACGCCGAAGGAGTAATTGGGAAGTCTGCTGATTCAGATCGGAGGGAGCATTGATTTGCTGCGCACAAAGAAGGGGCGTACCCACGACCATGCCGAGGAGTAAAGGAAGCATCAGCCTTCCGCACATGCGACCGATGAGCTTCATCGCGAATAGGGCTCTGATTTGTGGGAGAGTGGAATACTTCATTTCTGCCTCCTTAGAGTTTAGACTGTTGCCATAGTCAGCAGGTCCCCCACGATCCAGGAGTGGCTCAAAGCACGCCGCCAATGGAGTAACCCGCGGTCGTAATAGTACTCACAGCTGCGAATTGCACGTTGCTTTCCCATTATCGAAGAGATGGCCCTCGCTTTAGTCTCAACATTACAAATCGTTGGGATTAGTTGGTCGTGGCAGCGCAACAACGAGCGTAACCGTACAGTATCTCTCAAAGACGTTCAAGCGAAATCCAGTTTTGGAGGAGCAGTTCAGAAATACAGTGGACCAAGTGGTCCAATTCCTGTCTTTCTGTTGACTTCCTCCAAACACACACTTAATATTGCGCCACAATGGTAGGGCAAACCTTCTCCCAGTATAGGATCATCGAGAAACTCGGTGGCGGTGGGATGGGTGTGGTCTACAAGGCCGACGACACACGCCTGCACCGCGTAGTCGCTCTCAAATTCCTACCACCGGAACTTTGCCGTGATCCCCTCGCATTGGCCCGCTTCCGACGCGAAGCCCAAGCCGCATCCGCCTTAAATCATCCCAATATCTGCACGATTCACGACGTCGGAGAACACGACGGACAGGCGTTCATCGCCATGGAGTTTTTGGACGGCCTAACTCTGAAACACACGATCTCCGAAAGACCGATGGACAACGAAAGGCTGCTTTCTCTGGGCATTGAGATCGCCGACGCGCTTGATGTCGCACATACCCAAGGCGTCGTTCACCGTGATATCAAGCCCGCAAATATCTTTGTCACGAAACGGGGGCACGCCAAGATTCTCGACTTCGGGCTCGCGAAACTGACGCTCGTGGGCAATAAGGTTGCGCAAGCTGCTGGCTTTACGTTTGAAGCGACGGTTAGCTCAGATGCAGGGCAACTGACTGGTCCGGGCACGGCGCTGGGCACGGTGGCTTACATGTCGCCGGAGCAGGCCAAGGGGAAGCTGCTGGATGCCCGCACGGACCTGTTCTCATTCGGTGCAGTGTTGTACGAGATGGCGACAGGGGCCATGCCATTTCGTGGCGATACTTCTGCGGTAATTTTTGATGCCATTCTGAACCGGCCGCCTTTGCGCCCCTTGCGGCTTAATCCCGATCTGCCGCCAAAGTTAGAGGAGATCATCAGCAAGGCGCTGGAGAAGGACCGCGACTTACGTTATCAAGTGGCTGCGGAAATACGCGCAGACCTGAAGCGCCTGAAGCGCGATATTGAATCAAGCTCCCCGCCGCCGGCAGTCTCAAGGACTTCAACCGTTGTGGTTAGCCCGCTGGAGCCCCCCAAATCTCAGCAGCCTGGCAGTTCCGCAATCGTCTCCGCGGTAAAGCAGCACAAATGGGGCGCCACGGGAATTGCATTGGCAGGACTGATCGTTTTGACTACAGCCGGGTTCGGGCTGTACTCGCTGTTGCATCGAACGAGCCCCACTTATTTCCAGAATTTCACGATCACGCAGGTCACCAACTCGGGGAAGGCAGCACTCACAGCTATTTCGCCGGATGGCAGATACGTGCTGACCGTCATTAACAACAAGGGGTTGCAGAGCCTCTGGCTCCGCAACCTTCCGACCAGCAGCGACACCCAAGTGATCCCGCCATCCCCAGCTTCTTACAAGAGTCTTACGTTCTCGCCGGACGGAAATTATCTTTATTTCATCAAAGCTGTGGACGCGACGAACACTAACTTCGATCTCTATCGTGCGCCGGTGCTGGGGGGCGCTCCCCAAACCATGGTTCGGGGCATTGATAGCGACGTCACCTTCTCTCCCGACGGGCGGCGCATCGCCTTCGCTCGTGCCAACGTTCCGGAGACGGGCAAGTACCGGCTGATTACAGCCAATCTGGGTGGAGGCGACGAACGGGTTCTACAGATCGCGGCGCCGGCTTCTGATGTACCTGCGTTCGTGGCTTGGTCCCCTAAAGACGACAAGCTCGCGTACAGATTGTTTAAGCCAGACCAGGCTCTGGGCGGGATCGCCTTATTCGATATCCAGTCCAGCAAGGTAAATAGGTTTGCTAGTTTCGATGACAAACTCACTCTAGATTTCAAATGGTTGCCAGACGGGCATGGACTCCTGGCGTTATATTCGCAAAAGGGACCCGATTACTATCGGCGGTCACAGATCGGATTTGTTCCGGCGGGAGGAGAGCAACTCCAACCCGTCACTCGCGATACCAATAGTTACACGACATTGACTCTGTCTGGTGATGGAAAGACTCTGGCCACTGTCCAGACCAAGGCTACGCAGAATCTGTATGTCCTTCCGGCTGCGGGCAGCCAGTCGGCCCAGGCGAACCCATTGCTTCCGCAGGGACAGTATGTTTACTGGTTTGACTGGTCGGCGGACGGGAACCTGGT
>Ga0099791_10001071_pt1 | contig 10593 bp, 11 predicted proteins | sample Rivendell_Oct201_7_FD_77318 | JGI IMG/M metagenome (GOLD analysis project Ga0099791, IMG submission 77318) | Vadose zone soil and rhizosphere microbial communities from the Eel River Critical Zone Observatory, Northern California to study diel... | ecosystem: Environmental > Terrestrial > Soil... | reverse complement strand
TTGGCATTGCTCGCATTCGGAGGGAACGCGCATGCCCGGGAGCATGGCACAGGGCTTGCGACTCGCCGGGCGGGTATTCCCACTACCGTTCCGAGGGGGATGACGAGATGAGTCAGGAGCGTGATGGGTCGCGCGGAAGACCGTCGTGGATGGCCGGCGTCAAGCCGGGCCACTCCCTGACCGAGGTACAGCCGCTCTCCCTCCTCCGGCTCGAGTCGGTCGTGAAGACCTATCGCGACCCGATGACGCTCCGGCCGTTCACCGCGGTGGACGGCGTTTCGCTCACCCTCGAGCGTGGCGAGATCTTCGGCCTTCTGGGACCGAACGGCGCGGGGAAGACCTCCACGATCAAGATGATCCTGGGCCTGACGCGGCCGACCCGAGGCCTGATCCGCATCGAAGGCCGGGATCCCTGGGACCCCGACGCACGGAGGAAACTTGGCTACCTTCCGGAAAACCCCTGCTTCTACGACCATCTCAACGCGATGGAATATCTGGAGCTGGTGGGCTCGCTCTTCGGAATTCGCGCGAAGACGCGCCGCGCACGCGCGGAGGCGCTCCTCCAGCGACTCGGCCTCAGCGCGCATGCGCGCAAGCCGCTACGCAAGTTCTCGAAGGGGATGACGCAGCGGGTGGGCATCGCGCAGGCGCTCCTGAACGAGCCCAACTTCCTGGTGCTGGACGAGCCCATGTCGGGGCTGGACCCGATCGGCCGCTCCGACGTGAAGCAGCTCCTCCGCGAGGAGCGCGAGCGGGGGACCACGATCCTCATGACCTCGCACGTGCTCGCGGAGACGGAGTCCCTGTGCGATCGCGTGGCGATCCTGCACGCGGGGCGCGTGCTCGAGGTGGGCACGGTGAAGGGGCTGCTCTCCTCGGTCGTGGAGTGGGAGATCGGCCTCGAGTCGCTTCCGGCGGACCGCGCGTTAGCACTCCGGGCGCAGGGGCACCGGGCCGATGCCGTCGGGGCTCGCTGGGTCGTCCGCGTCGGAAGCGAATCCGCGCTCCAGGGAATCCTGCGCGAGCTCGTGGGCGCCGGCATCAAGATCGACTCCGTGGAGCCCCGGCGTGAAAGCCTGGAGGATCACTTCGTCCGGGCCCTGGGAGCGTCGCGTGAGGGGCGCCGGTGACCCGCACGCTCGCCATCGCGCACAACACGCTTCGCGAAGTCGCCCGGGAGCGCGTCGTGCTGGTGTTGGCCTTGTTCGGGCTCATGCTCCTGATCGGATCGCAGGTCCTCTCTCCACTGGCGCTGGGCGAGGGAAGAAAGGTGGTCATCGACTTCGGGCTCGCCGGCTCTTCGCTCCTGGCCACCCTCCTGTGCGTCTTCCTGGGATCGAGCCTCCTCCACCAGGAGCTCGAGCGGAGGACCGTCTACGCGGTGCTCGCGAAGCCGATCCGCCGCGAGGAATTCCTGGTCGGGAAATTTCTCGGGCTCTGGGTCACCGCCGCGATGCTCCTGGCGGGGATGGCCGTGATCCTGCTTGCGGTCGTGACGGTTGCCTATCACGACACGCCGTGGCAGGTTCTGGGCGCGGTGGGCCTCAACCTGATCGAGCTCGGGATCGTGACGGCGGTCGTGGTTCTCTTCTCCTCCTTCACGACGCCCGCGCTCACCGCCTTCTTCGCGGTCGCGGCGACGGTGGCGGGCCACTTCGCTGAGGACCTTCGCTATTTCGCCTCGCAGGGGGCGCCCGCGCTCCGCGCCATGGCGGAGGGCGCGTACTGGGTGCTGCCGCACCTCGACCTCTTCAACGCGCGCGGCCTCGTCGTGCACGGCGCCTCGGTCGGGATGGAGCGGATCCTCTACGCGTTCTCGTACGGGCTCCTCTACGTGATCGGGATGCTGATCCTCGCGGGGGCGATCTTTCGCCGGCGGGAGTTCCGTTGACACGGTACCTCGACCGCGCGACCCTCCTCGGCGTCCTTACGGCCGCGCTCTTCGTGGCGGCTTCGGGCGGGGTGCACCATGCCGTGAGCGCGAAGCTGGGGCCGAGCCGCGACGAGGAGCTTCTCTATTACCCGTCAGGACTCATGGTGCGCCGCGCGTCCCTCGGCTACGAGACGGCGGCGGCCGACCTGGCCTGGCTGCGAGGCGTGCAGTACTACGGCGAGCACCGGCTCACGGACATGAAGTTCGGCATGATCGACCACGTGATGCGGATCGTGGCCGAGCTGGACCCGCAGTTCATCGAGGCCTACGTCTTCGGGGGATTCGTGCTGGCGCAGGAGATGCGGCAGCCCGAGCGTGGCCTGGCGCTTCTTACGGAAGGGCTGCGAGCCAATCCCACGAATTGGCGCCTCGCGTTCGAGACGGGGTTCCTCCATTACGTCTGCCGTCACGACTACGCGTCGGCGGGCCGATACTTCACGTGGGCGAGCCGGATGCCCGATCATGCGGAATACGCCGAGCGCTTCGCCGCGTTCGCCAATCAGAAAGCGGGGAACACCGGGATGGCGATCCTCCTCTGGAAGCACACGCTCCTGACCGGGAACGCGTACATGCAGGACGTCGCGCGCAAGGAGCTCTTGCGCCTGGGAGTCCGGTGATGGAAGCGGGAGCGATGACGGAATCGGGACTGGTGCAGATCGGAGCCTTCGTCCTCGGGCTCGTGCTGGGAAGCTTTCTCAACGTGGTCATCGAGCGGCTGCCCCGCGGGCAGTCCATCGTGCATCCGCCCTCGCGCTGCCCGCGCTGCAAGAAGGCGATCTCTCCCTGGGACAACATCCCGCTCCTCTCCTTCGCGCTGCTCCGCGGCCGGTGCCGCCACTGCCGCAAGGCCATCTCGTGGCGCTACCCTCTGGTGGAGCTCCTCTCCGGGCTCTTGCTCTGGCTCCTGGTTCGCCGCGTGGAGGATCCGATCCTGCTCGTGCCGCAGGCGGTGTTCTTGCTATCGCTCCTCGCGGTGGCGTGGATCGACCTCGACACGCGGACGATTCCCGACATCGTGACGATTCCCGGCGTGGGGCTGGGCCTGGCGGCAAGTCTCTTCGGACCTCCGGGGCTCGCGGGAGCCGCGCTGGGCGCGCTCTCCGGAGGCGTGAGCCTCTGGCTCGTGGGCGCGCTCTACGAGAAGGCGACCGGCGTGGCCGGCATGGGCGGAGGGGACGTGAAGCTGGCGGCGATGATGGGCGCCTTCCTGGGCGTTGGGGGCGTCTTCGGGGCCATCTTCCTGGCCTCCCTCGCCGGCTCGGTCTTCGGAATGCTGCTCATCGCGCGCGGGAAGGGCTCGCGCCGGACCGCGATTCCCTTCGGCACCTTCCTGGCCCCGGCCGCCATCGCCCTCTGCCTCTACGGCGAGCCGCTCTTCCGCTTCTACCAGTCCTTCCTTCACTGATTCCGGTGCCGGACGCGCGAGGCATGGCGGGTGGGCGCACGCCCGGGCATCTCCGCGCGGGCTTCACGCTGCCCGATCTCCTGGTCGTGCTGGTCCTCCTGGGACTCGTCACCGCGCTCGCCGTTCCCGGCGTGAACCGCTTCCTGCGCGCCATGGACCTGAACGACCGCGTGCACGCGGCGGCGGCGACCATCCGGGTGATCCGCGAGAGCGCCGTGACGGAGCGCCATGAATACGTGCTTCTCTGGGACGACGGGGTCAAGGGTTGGGCCTGGTTCGACGACAAGAACCGGAACGGGTCCTGGGACGAGGGGGAGCGGAAGCAGGACGCGATGCCTCCTCCGGCCTGGATCATCATCCGGAACTCCGAGGCGAATCCCTTTCCCTCGCCCGTCACGACCTTCTACCCGGACGGCAGCGCGAGCCAGTCGGGAACACGCGTCTACTCGAACTCGGACGGATACAAGCGGTCCCTCTCGGTCGTGCGACCCACCGGGATGGTGACGGTGCAGTGAGCCATCCGGAGAAGCGCGGCCGCTCCTTCGCGTACCTCGAGATCCTCGGGGCGCTGCTCGCGTGCGCTGTGGTCTCGGGCTCCATCTACTCCATCTTCGTCCGGCAGGAGCGATCCCGGCAGGTGGGGATCGAGCTGGCCGAGGCGACCCAGAACGCCCGCAGCGGCATCGATCTTCTCTCGCGCGAGCTCCGCGCGGCGGGGTATGGCGCGGACTCCCCGGGCGCGTCCTCCGTCCGAACGGCCTCGCAATTCCGCGTGACCTTCACCCTGGACCGAAACGGCGACCATGAGATCGAGCCGGGCGAGACGGTGACCTACTTCCTCGACCCGAACCGGGGGGATCCCTGGCTTCGTACGGGGGTGAATCCTCGAGACTACGTGCTGCGCCGGAAGGTGAGCACGGTGGACGATCCCCTCGCGATGCCGGTTCCCGGGACCGGGGAGATCGTGGCCTATGGCCTCACGCAGAGGACCACGTCCCGGGCGGCCGCGCCGGACGTGCCGCTCTTCTCGTACCGGAACGCCGGGGGAGAGGCGCTCGAGCGGAAACCCGGAACGCTCGAGGACCGCGCGGGGAAGTTCTACGGCCGCACCGTGAGCGACGAGGATCTGGGAGCGTCCGCTTCGGGAGAGGCGAAGGGGCGGATCCAGAGCGTCGAGGTGACCGTGGTGACCGAGACCCGGGAGAGGAATCCCTGGAGCGGCTCCTACGACCGCGTGCGGCTCGCGGTCTCGATCGGTCACTGATAGATCCAGTAGTGGAAGGGAGCCCACTCCCCTCCGTCCTTCGGGTCCTCGCGGTAGACCTCGATCTCGGGGTGCGGCCGGACGAGCAGGGGTCCCGGGATCCGGAAGGAGGGCTCGGCCCACGTGGTCTCGGCGCGCCCGATCGTCCAGACCCCGGCCGGAGCGCCGTCCACCTTCACGGTCAATCGATTCGGGTACCAGGCGTCGGTGCGCGCGATCAGGACGGCGTCCTTTCCCGGCTCGACCGACATGTGGAAGCGCTCCCACGCGAAGACCTTCCTTCCACCATCGGTGACGGGGCGGCCGCTCCCGTTCGCCGGGATGTACTGCCTCAGGACGTCGCGCAGGATGACGCTGGGCCGGTCCCGCCAGACGGAGCGCTTCTCGTCGAAGGCGTAGCCGTACGACACCCATCCGTGCCGCGCCTCGTCGTCGAGCCACGCCAGGTCCAGGCGGTCGCGCCGCCGGGTGCCCGCGATCTCCGGATGCACGAGGTCCAGCGAGTCGGCATGGAGCCGGTCCGCCCACCGCGCGGGATAGACCACCTTGTCGTCCTCCCCGCTGATCGTGTTGTCGGAGAGGTGGGCATGGAAGATCTCCGGACCCAGAACGCCGCTCGCCTTGAGGTAGGGGAACCACTCCGGGTAGATGGCGAAGTGCGTGGGAAGGCGGCCCGGCGGAAGACGGCGGAGCTTCTCGAACAGGCATCCGATCCCCGAGCGATAGGCCTTGGCGAACCCTTCCGTCGTGAGCCCGATCAGGTCCACGGTGGACCGGTTTCCGTAGTAGGCGATCGCCCCCGCGTCGTTCATCGCGACCACCGCATCCTGGGGCAGAGCCTTCGCGATCCAACGCCCCGTCCGTACTTGTTGATGCAGGATGTTCTCGCAGTTCCGTCCGTAGAACTCGACCAATCCGCCGTACACCTCCGTGAAGACCGGGGACCAGGCCCAGAGCGGTACTCCGAGGATCAACGCGGCCGCGGGAATTCCCACCGCGCGCGGGAGCCGGGTCCACGTAAGGGTGACGGCACGGGCGATGCCCGCGGCGAGACACAGGAGCACGACCGGATAGAACCCCTGCTGGTAACGGTAGAGGTGGACCGACCACGCGACCGGGAGCGAATCCACGAGAATCGCCGCGGGAAAGAGCAGGAGCACCACGCGTCCGTCCTGCCAGGGGCGCCGGCGCGGCACGAAGGAGAAGAGCGCGAAGAGCGTGAGCGCCGCGGCGGTCGGAATCCAGTAGCGGGTGACCATGATGGCGCCGATCCCCAGCTGGAGCCAGGAGAGGTACGCCGCGAGGATCGCCGCCCAGACCTTGGGGGAGTCCACCAGGAACTGATACCGGATGTCCGGGTGAGGCTCCGCCAGGATGGACTTCGCCTGGGAGCTCGTGGACTCGATCGATCCCGAGACCGCGAGGTTCACGAGGAATGGAAGGGCGGCCGCGGCGAAGGGAAGAAGCAGCACCGGGCTGAAGAATCCCGGAACGGTGCCCTTCCGCGCCGCGCGCTGGCGATCCAGAGCCATCGCCACCCCGAACACGCCGCACAGGATCGCGCCCTCCGGGCGGGACACCGCGAGCAGGAAGAGCATCCAGCGAAATCGGGGGAAGACCGCGGCCTCGCGCTCGAGCAGGTAGAGAAGGAGCGAGCCGAGGAGCACCGTCCCGTAGAGCCCGATCTCCATCCCGGTCATGTACCCCCAGAGCAGATGCGGGCTCAGGAGGAACAACAAGAAAGCGAGCAGCATCCCCGCCGTTCCGCCCAGGACGTGGCCGAGTCGAGCCATGAGCTGGGCGCTCACGCACAACGCGACCGCACCCAGCGTGAGCGACCAGGCGATCCCGGCGTACGGGCCGAGGCGCAGGAGATGCGGAGGGAGGAGCAGGAACGGCCAGAGGAGGCTCGTCGCGCCGGTCGTCGGCGCGTTCCCGGGCGTGTATACGAACGGGTGTCCCTCGGCAATGGCTCGCGCGTACTGCAGATAGATGAAGCTGTCGTCGAGCGGGAGGGAGATCTCTCCGCCCGTCACGAGCCGCTCCATGCGGAGCAGGCGGAGGACCTGGATGAAGAACCACGCCAGCCCCAGAAGTCCCAGCACCCGGTAGGGATGCTCCCGGACGAGGCGCGGGATTCGCATCAGAGAAGGTGCGAAAGAACCGGAGGGGAGGTGCCGATTCTCCTCGCACGGCAGAAACGGCCGGACATCACGTGGGATGCGCGCGGCGCGGGGAGAACGTGTCGAGCATGCGCGCAACCTAGCAAGCGGGCGCGGCTCGGTCAACGCGACGAGCGTCGCGGCCGTCGTGCGAAAGGAGCCGGCGCAAGACGAGCCGGTGACACGTTTCGGCGGCAAAGCGATGGCCGTCCGTGCGTGATGCAACGCGGGATGCAGCACGCATGGCAAAGCGCGTCAGGCGTCAGGTGCTCGCGTAAGCTGTTACGAGAAAAGAGCTTACGTTGCAGGGGAAGCGGTCCATGGCATGGAACTTGCTCGAAGTGAAGCGCGCGAACCGTTACGTGTGGGTACCGCGGCGCGCGCCAATCTCTTCCAACAGACGGAGCGACCATGTTCGGTAAGAAGAAGACCACCGTGGGCCTCGACATCGGGTCCAGCTCGATCAAGGTCGTCGAGCTCTCGCATGACCGCTCCGGAACCCGTCTCGTCAACTTCGGTGTCTCGGAGCCGCTCTCCGAAGCCATCGTCGACGGCGAGATCATGGATCGCCAGCTGGTGCACGAGGCGATCGCCAATCTGCTCGAATCCCGCCAGATCCGGAACCGCAACGTCGTCACGGCCGTTTCGGGACGCGCGGTCATCGTGAAGAAGATCCTCATGGACCGGCTGAGCGAGGAAGACGCCAAGGAAGCGATCCAGTGGGAGGCCGAGCAGCACGTCCCCTACGACATCAACGACGTGTCCCTGGACTTCCAGATCATGAATCCCAACGTGGACCAGAAGAAGATGCAGGTGCTCCTGGTCGCGGCGAAGAAGGAGATGATCCAGAACCACGCGGACATCATCCGCGAAGCGGGGCTCACGCCGATCATCATCGACGTGGACTCCTTCGCGATCCAGAACTGCGTCGAGGCGAACTACGATCTCCGGAGCGATGAGGTCGTGGCTCTGGTGAACATCGGGGCCGAGATCACCAACGTGAACATCGTGGAGAACCAGGTCCCGCACTTCACGAAGGATCTCTCGGTCGGATCGAACGCGTTCGTCGAGGGCATCCAGCGCCGCTACAACGTGAGCCAGCCGGACGCGCTGGACGCGCTGCGGGGCAAGGGCAGCCAGTCCATCGACGTCGCTCCCATCATCCAGGCCGCCTGCGAGGATCTCTCGGTGCAGCTGGACCGCGCGATCGCCTATCTGAAGTCCTCCGGGGACGCCGAGCGCGTGGATCGCATCCTGCTCTCGGGCGGATCCGCCCGCGTCCCGGGCCTGAAGGAGTTCCTGGGCACGCGGCATCAGGTGCCCGTGGACGTCGTGAATCCGCTCCAGAAGATCGGCTACGACGAGGGCCTCTTCAACGGCGAGTCCGCCGAGAGCCTGGCCCCTTCGCTCACCGTCGCCATCGGTCTGGCGCTTCGATAGGGGGATCCATGATCCGCATCAACCTACTGCCCCGGGATGAACGCCAGACGCGGCGCTCCTTCACGCTGCCGAAGATGGGTGCCCTCATGCCCGTCTTGGTGCTTCTCCTTGTCGTGGCGCTCTTCGGCACCGTCTCGGTGTTCCAGGCGCTGCAGATCGGCCGGCTGAATGCGGACATCGCGCGCGCCGATCAGGAGTCCGCGAAGCTGGCGCCGCAGATCCGGACGATCCAGGAGCTGACGGTGAAGCGCGAGGAGCTCCAGCGCCGGCTGAACGTGATCCAGGACCTGGACAAGACGCGCCTTCAGCGCGTGATGCTGGTGGACGAGCTGAGCCGCTGCGTCCCCGAGCACCTCTGGCTGACGAGCTATGAAGAGACGGGAAGCAAGGTTCAGATCGAGGGCGTGACCTTCTCGAATCTGATCGTGGCCGACTTCATGACCCGCCTCGAGGCGAGCCCGCTCTACGGGACGGTGGATCTGATCCTGGCGGAGAAGGGCGTGATCGACAATCGCAACGTGGTGAAGTTCAAAGTCACCGCGTTGATGACGCTGTAGGCGGAGGCGCGCGAGGGAGGACGATGGACCTCAAGGACCCGAAAACCCAGAAGATCATGCTCGTGGTGGCCGGGATCGCCATCCTCGTCTACTTCTACGTGATCGCGGACTACGTGCCCTTCAACTACCCGGCGCGCTCCAAGCAGATTGGAACCCTGAAGACGACGTACACCCAGAAGCTGAGCGAGCTCACGAAGGCGCAGCAGCTCGTGAACCGGCTGCCCGAGCTCAAGAAGGAATTCGAGCTTCTGAACCAGCGCTGGACGGTGGCTCAGGAGCTGCTCCCCTCGCAGAAGGAGGTCGCGAGCCTCCTTCGGAAGGTGACGATCGCGGGGCAGGAATCGGGCGTGCACTTCCTGCTCTTCCGGCCCGGCGATCCAAAGCCCTCCACGTACTTCACGGAGAACCCCGTTCAGGTCTCGGTGACGGGCGGATTTCACCGCGCCGGCGCGTTCCTGGGCGAGATCTCCGATCTGAGCCGGTTGGTGAACGTTTCGGAGCTCAAGTTAAAGGGATTTGACAAGGGCGACCTCGACGAGACCGTGCAGGCCGATTTCGTCGCGACCGCGTACACGCTGGCCGAGGGGACACCTCATGAATCTGCCAAGCAGTCTGGCGCTGTCACAAAGTAAGTTCTTCCAGAGCCGGCTCGGGATTCTTCTCATCGCTCTGGTCGGGCTCGCGATTGCGGCCGGAATTCTGCTGCTCCGGCAGAGGGAGCCCAAGGCTCCGACGATGCCGACGCCGGCGACGTCTCCCGCGGCGCAATCGATGGCGCGCCCGGTTCCCAAGCCCGTGATGTACGGACCGCCCGCGCCCGCGTGGGCGCGGACCGATCTCAAGTACGGTCCGCCGGCGCCTCCGGAATATCTCGTCCACGCCGCTCCGGCGGCGGGCGGCTCGACGGTCCCGTCGGCTCCGACGATCCTGGCTCCCGGAGAAGCGAGCGCTCCCTCCTCGGCGGTGGCGCCCAACACGGGGGCCGCTTCGATTCCGGGCTCGGCGTCCGCGGTTTCCGGTGCCCCGGGCCAGGAGGTTCCGATCGGGGTGCTCACCGGCGAGACGCCGAAGTCGGTCGACGCCAGCGTGCTCTTCGCTCGCGAGCGCTATGAGTACATTGGCGGCGGGCGGCGCGATCCATTCCAGTCTCTGATCGAAGGAAGGTACTCGACCCAGACGGGAGACGGGTCCCTGGTGGACGTGGGGGACATCCATCTGGTCGGGATCATGTGGGGATCCTCGGATAAATTCGCGCTGGTGGAAGACAGCCGGGGACACGGTTACGTGCTTCGGGTCGGAGACCCGGTCTTGAACGGGTACATCTCCGGGATCAGCAAGAGCGAGCTGCAGGTGGTGCAGAACGCGTTCGGAGAATCCCAATCGATGTCGATCCGCCTGCAAACGAAAGAGGGTGACAAGAATGCGACTCGAAACTAGCTTCGTGCGCGCGCGCCGCTGGGGCGGCCGCATCGCGGCGCTCGGGGTGACGCTTCTCGTAGCGGCGTCCTCGGCGACCGCGGCAACCGTCAAGAGCGTCTCGATGAAGGATGCGGGCACCGCGACGCAGGTCGTCATCGAGGGAGACGCTCCGCTCAACTATCACGACTTCACCCTCGAGTCTCCGGACCGCATCGTCGTGGATTGTCCTGGAACGCAGCTCAGCTTCAGCGAGCGCAGCTGGTCGGGCCGCGACGGCTCCTCCATCAAGGCGGTGCGCGCGACCGAGACGGGTTGGGGCAAGGAGGCGGGCACGCGGATCGTCGTCGATCTGACGCAGCCCTCTTCCTATGCGCTGAGCAGCGTCGGAAACAACCTCGTCCTCGCGGTCGAGG
>Ga0099791_10001069_pt1 | contig 10596 bp, 18 predicted proteins | sample Rivendell_Oct201_7_FD_77318 | JGI IMG/M metagenome (GOLD analysis project Ga0099791, IMG submission 77318) | Vadose zone soil and rhizosphere microbial communities from the Eel River Critical Zone Observatory, Northern California to study diel... | ecosystem: Environmental > Terrestrial > Soil... | reverse complement strand
GCACGCCGGAAAGGTGGTTCGGGTAATCGGGGGAGACCCGTCACGGGCGAGGGTAGCGGCCTCAACGTCGCGGAAGGCGGCGGCTCTGGCGGGAGTCGGATAGGGTCATACGACCGATGAAGCTGGGTAATGCCGGCGGAGGGAAGGACCCCGACTTCTGGTGCGCTTTTGAAGATGGAGAGGTCGAGGTGATTGGCGCTGAGCCTGCGAACACCATCGAATGACAGAACCCATCCGAGATTGCTGTGTGGAGGGGCGAAGGCGAGAAGCCGCCGCGCAGATGACGCGCGCGACCCGTTTCTCCCCGTGTGCCTCACGGTGAAACCAGTCGGAGGGCCGGATGCCGGAAATCGGCACGTCCGGTTCGATGAGCGGGGATGGGAAACGGAGCGTTGGCCATGGGGCCCCAAGCAACCGCGCCCATCCTCGACTCTACCGACTCGGCCGACTTGGGTGTTGCAGCAAGTCGGCGGCTATCCGTGGTACACTGGTCGTGATGCCGACGTAGTCCAGACGGCCGTGACCCGCAGAAGACATCCATGAGCGACGACCGCAAGCAGCCTCTGTGTAGGTCGGTCGGGCTACATCCTCCCGACCGATGTTGTCCCTGCCAACAGTGACCAAAGACCCGCCGGGGTCTTCTGGTCACAAGGTCTTTTGTTTATGGCCGCATTCCTTGCAGGCGTATTCCACCCGGCCATGGTCCACCTCCGCGCTAACGCGATTGGGCGCACCGCACTTGCTGCATTTCACGTCCAGCCGGGTCTTGCCCTGCGTGAAGGTCACGTTCCGTGCCATCGCCTCTCTTACCAAGCGTTCGGACTCCTGGCGCATAGCTTCCTTTGACATCGCAGGCGCTCGCGGTTTCCGCACCATCAATTCCCCTTCTCCGAAGAACTCAGTCTCTAGCCTACTTTTCCACCGCGCCCAAATCGCTTCGTTTCCCCTCCGCTTGGGGTCGAACGTCTCAACCGCGAATCGCCGCATAAACAGATCGAGCGTGCTCATGCATCCACGATGCAATAAACTGCGTACCACTGGCCGTTGTGCTCCCGCGGGCAAAACGACAGTGCGGCAAGCCCGACGCGATCGGGGGTGAATCGGACATGCCATTCGCCTTGTTGACTTGACGCTTTTGTCGAGTCGCCCGGAGGAGTTTCACCTCCGGGCGCTCCCAGAAGCGTGCATGACGCTCTCGAGTCACACGGCTCCCGATGTCCCGCCGTTGCCATGGCATAATGCCCAATGGGCGAACAGAGTTGGTCTGGCGCGGCGTTGCCGGTCGAGCCATCCCTCCCGCCTCTGGTTTGGTGGGCGCATGCGCTTGAACTTGCGACGTGCCCACCGGATGACATAGGCATCGATCCTCTTCAGGGTCGGACGCAACTGCGTCCTGTAGAAGTGGCTGTAGTAGGTGATCGAGCCGCGCATGCACGGGTTGTGAACATGTCCGCCCAACCCAGCCGCACCGGCACGCCGGGGCGCCCGCACGCGGCCCAGCAGGAGTCAGGCCGCACTACCGAAGGCGGTGAGCTTACATCCCGAGAGTTAGCCAGACCTCAGCGCGCCACAGAGGAGAGCGATGCCGGCGGGCGGGAAAAAGCAACCCGGTCCCCTGCGGGTGATCGGCGGCGCAGAGGAAACCAGGGTAGAGGTATCCGCAAATCCGCTTCCAAGCCACCTCGGTTTTGCCCGTTTGTCGCGCTCCTACATGAATTGAGGGGAACTTAGATTGAGGGGGACATTGTGATGCGCAAGAACGTGTGCGCGGCGTTGCTTTTCGTTCTCCTTCTTGGCACCGAAGGGGTAACACAGGACTGGCCGCCCTTGCCAAAGCAGGGCCCGGTCCCCCCCAAGACGAGATAGCGCACAATCGCGCCCAGGAACTTTTTGCCGCCTACCTCGCTGATGACCGGCATCGCAACATTCTCGGAGAACCGGATCATGAAGCCGACCGCTCGCGGCATCGGTGCTACCTTGCTTGCAGCCCTGCTGGGATTTTGCATCGGTGCCCCTGCCGCGTCGCGGCCGCTCGTGTCGGCGGACGATTGGGTCGGGCTCTGGCGCGGGACCTATGTGTGCGCGCAAGGCGTGACTGGTCTTTTCCTGACCGTCAGCCGATCGGGGCAAAGGGAGGTCACGGCCGTGTTCAAGTTTTTTGCCGTTCCTGAAAATCCCGGCGTCCCGACCGGTGAATTCGACATGACGGGGCGGCTGGGACCGCAAGGCAACCATCTACGGCTCTCTCCAGATGGGTGGATCGCGCGGCCGCCCGGATACCTCACCGTGGAATTGGAGGGCGACTACGACGATGCCTCCGGCGAATATTCAGGTCAGGTCTGGGGCTGGGGATGCACGCGATTCATCCTGCGACGGGATGCGGTCGGCTGAGCGATTGCGGATCGCCTTGCGTCCGGACTGCCTGGTCGTCAGGAATCGGTCTGCTCATGACTGCCGAAATTGGCACTTCCACAGCGCCGGGCGCGCACCTATGAAGCCGACGCCGATCGGCGGCGGACACTCACGTTAGAGGGTCAAGCATGAGGGCTGGCTCAGAATTGAGGCGAGCGATTGTTGGGGCAACGGTGGGGCTTTTGTACGGATCCATTCTCGCGTTTGTGTCGGTATTCGCGGCCGGCGGCGGTCACGGCACCTCAATTCCTTTATTGCTGTCGTCAGCGCCGCTTGTCGTCTTCGGCTTTGTCGCCGGACGATTTGGTGTGTCTTATGTCGGCGACTACGGGCTGCTCCTCAGTGCGCCGCTTCTATGGGCAGTGCTCGGGTCGTTGGTTGCGTTGTCCGGCCGCGGGAAGACGCTCAGACTCACTCAGGTTCTGATTCTGTTGCACTACGCGTCCGGGCTCGCGCTCGTCGCGATATTCGCGGGCCCTCTGCCCTCATCGCCGGAGGTCGTCGTTATGTGGGTGACGATCTACCTCGTTGTGTGGGTGACGGTCTACCTGGTTGGGCAGGTGGCGTTGTGGTCGCGAATAATGGGGCGCAATCAGTCTCACTGAGGCGATGGTGCTCATATCGTTATCTCTCTGCCGAATGCCGCGGGAGGCTGACCCGCGAGCAGGCGCCGGGCTCACTCTTCCGTCTGCCGTCGCCTCGCCTCTATTCCAATCACGGCGTTCGGCGACGTCCAACAGCGTGCGCGCGGCCGCGAATGCCTGCAACCGCGTTCCCGCTTTCCGACGCTGAACCGGACCGCGCTCGTTGGTCGAGAGCACATCGACGTAGTCCTTGCCTATCGCCACCACAATGTTCCCCCTCATCAAAATGGCGGCGCCGCTTCATCGACAACGGCACCGGTGAGCCGCGCTGCCACCGACCGCGGTAAGGCAGGCAGAGAGTGGTTCGCGCGAGCGCCCGCACCTCTCTCAACGCCGATCAGGCCAAGCTTGATCAAATGGCTGACCGCAAACCGAACGTCGCGCGGTATGGCACCGATCGCGTTCCCCATCCTCTCATAGGAAAGCGACCCCGCGAAGGATTCGACGCAGAGCCGCCGATACCATGCGGCGATAACACCCAGCACCTTGCGATCGAGCTCGGTCAAGCCTGGTGTCAGGACCGCCTGATCGTGCCAAGCCTGGAAGCGCCTTTGCGGAATTGGCGCGGCACCGCTGGCAATGCGCATCCGCTTCATGGGCCTGGCGGTCTCATCGCTCACGATCGTGCACACTCGCTGGCTGTAAGCACGAGATGGCGACACTCATGTCCCTACCGTCCAATCATCCCTGGCCCGACCCTTGTCAGCAGCAGCCTTCAAAGCACGCTCAAGCGCTTGGAGTGCGCAGATCGTCACGCGCTCTGCGTCTGTGGGCCGCCGCCCTTCTTCCTTTGCGGCATTGACCAACGCGGTACGTTCCATTCCGAGCGCGTCCACGAGCTCATAAACGTCGATGTCAGCGAGCTTCAGCATTGATCAGTCCTCCTTGCGGGAGCGCTGCATCCAGTTCCGCCCGCCCTACGGCTCGGACAGCGGCTGGAGTACAGCCGTGATCGTCAGCATCAGGCAGAGCCAAATCAAACTCAGGTGCCAAATGATGATCAGCCCCGCGATGTGGTGCTGTTCCAGCCGTTCCTGCGTCCGGTTGATGGCAGCACGAAGAAGGTTGGCGTCATCAACACGTTGATGCTCAAAAATTGGTTGTCACGGCGGCACAAGGACGTGCTGGAGGTAACCCGTAAGGATGCGCTCGATATCGTCAACGTTAGCGATGCGGTGTCTCGGTTGGACGCAGACGAGAGGGACACTATCGTCCTGACCGATAGTATCGGTCGCATGAAAGAAGTGCTCATCATATCCGAGCCAAGTCTTTACAAGCTGAGTGCGGGTAGCACCAAACCGGGCCCCGAAGCGCAGACAGCACGGTTCGGGTCGCGAGGCGAGGACTTTGTCTTCGCTCGGCGGCTACAACAACAGGAGCGCCATTGCCCCAGAAGGTGGGAGTGATCCGCCTGCCCCCCGCGTTTGCCAGGGCTGACGCCCGAGCAACAGCGCCGGATCGCCGATGAGGGGACGGCGGGCCGCGCGATCCCGGGCTTGTCTCGATTGTGGGAACCGACCCCGCCTGTCCGCGTTTGTCACGCACGCGTGGGGGACGGAGTGTCCCATGCCGACCATCAAGAAGATCCTACTTGGTCTCGTCTTAGCGGCGGGTATGTTGTTGCCCGGACATGTACTCGCCGACCGGGCCCCCACTCGCCAAGAGCGGTCCCGCATCGAGAGCGTGCTGCGCAACGAGGGCTTCACGCGCTGGGGCAAAATCGAACTCGACGACGATGATGACCTTTGGGAGATCGATGACGCCTATGCCGCCGACGGCCGCAAGTACGATCTGAGGCTTCATCCCGACACACTGGCCATTGTAGCGCGCGAGCCGGATGACGACTGAAGTGACGCGCCAATCTTGAGCGGCCGGGAGAATTGATCGCATAGGATCGCATAGGAGAACGCCATGCAAAGCCAGACGCGCAGACGGTTCGTTCAAGCAATGGCAGGGGTCGGATTGCTGAGCGCTGCCGGAACCGGCTCGGCTTTCGCTCAGCCGACCAACGGAACTGGGACGATTCTCGTCCGGCGCGAGATCAATAGCCTCTCTGACGATGACTTGTCCTCACTTCGCGCCGGCGTCGCCGCAATGAAGGCGCGCGACCCGAGCGATCCGACCAGTTGGCTGTTCCAGGCCAATATCCACGGAACCCACGACGACATCCCAGATACTTTTGGCGATGTGTGGGCGAGCTGCCAGCACGGTAGCTTCTTCTTTCTATCGTGGCATCGGATGTATCTCTACTACTTCGATCGTATCCTCAGGGCGGCAGCGGGGCCTGGCAATCCGGATTTTGCCCTGCCCTACTGGGACTACAGCGTGCCTGCGCAACGCAGTCTGCCCGATGCATTTCGTAATCCGGCAACGCCGAACAACCCTTTGTATACGTCGAGAAGACGCGCGTCGCGAAATGCCGGGGTCCCGCTCCCTGCGAGCGCACCGGATGATACGCAGGCGATGGGGACCATCAACTTCGCTTCGTCGCAAGGTTCCGGGTGGAGTTTTGGCGGGCAGACCGTTGACGGACCGGTCCACCAGACTGGGCCTCATGGCCGACTCGAGTCGCAGCCCCATGACGTAGTCCATGTGTCGATCGGTGGCCAAAGCGGATGGATGACCGATCCCGATATGGCAGCGCGCGATCCGATTTTCTGGCTGCATCACTGCAACATTGACCGGATGTGGGAGCATTGGAGGGCGCTCGGCGGGGGACGCAGCAACCCAACGACCGACGATACTTGGATGAACACCGTGTTTACATTTTACGACGAAAATGGAAACAAGGTGACGCTGACGGGCGCCGACGTTCTCGATACGCAGAACCAGCTCGGTTACCGCTATGATGACCTGCCACCTGCCATGGTGGCGGCCGGTGAGCGAGAGACGACCGGGAGAGCGCCAGTGACCGAGGCGCAAACGAGCCGGGTACTGGCATCGCGGCCCTCCACTGAAGGGGCGGTGACCCTGACACCACGCGAAACCACTCTTAGGGTGCAGCCGGCGTCCACCGAGGCGGCCGAATCGATCGCAAAGCCGGGTACCGGTCCCGTCGTTCTTTCGTTCAGCGACATCTCATATCGCCGTCCGGTCGGCGTCTACTACGAAGTCTACCTCAACAAGCCCGAGGCCGCCCCTCCCGATCCATCGGGACCATATTATGCGGGCAACCTCGCACTCTTCGCTCTGGGTCATGCGCACCGCAACGAAGGTGTGACAGGCGGGCAGGTGGCGCTAGACGTCACGGCGGTGCTTGCTCAACAGCGCGACCTTGGACTGTGGTCCGGCGGTCCAGTGAAGATCGACCTGCATCCGGCCGAGGTTGAGCCGACGGAGTCGACTCAAGCCGGGCCGCTCGCCAGCATCGGCCAGGTGAAATTGCTCGGACGCTGAAAAGACTTGATGGGGCTGCATCATGGTTGATACGGATCCGCCTCGACCTTTGCCGACGACCTCGTTGTGGAGCCAGCCGCGTTCTGCTTCCCTGGCCAGGCAACCGATCGCCGGATCCCGCGCGGCCTCGAAAGCCTTGGCCCTGGTCGGAGCCCGGCGCAGATCCAAATCGCCGCGTACCGAGCTTGCCAGCGTTGTGATGTACCCCGGCATGGCGATCCCCCTTGATCAAAACGGCGGTGCAGCATCATCTGCGACCACGGCCGGCATTGCGGAGTCTTTTTTCCGTAATGTCTTTGAAGGCGTCGCAGCGTTTCAGGCCGCTGACGAGGTCGCCGGTCCTGTGCTTGCCTGGATACCGCTTGGCATAGGCGACCATTGCCTTGCACCGCCGCGTCATTAGGTCATTGATCGGTGGCTGCTGCTCCCGTTCCAGCTTTTCACGGGCGCGTCGTTCTCTGGCGACCTGGGCTCGGGCAGGCTTCTTGGCCTCCCGGACCCTGGCCAAATACTCGTCGATCTGCTCCGGCGTGCCATCGTACGGCCGGAACCTGGAAGGATGCCGACCGAACATGACGCCAATCGCCTTCCACTCCTCGGTCGTGACGTGGAGCAGTCGGCCGATTGCGTAGCCGTCGAGCTCCTCGATGAGGTGCCCCTCGCGTTCAATGCCGGAGATCACGTCCTTGGCGGCCTCGAGGCTCGCGTGCTGGCCATCAGGGCGGACACGGAAGAGTTGGTAGACTTCGGTCCCGAGCAGGTTCTTCCACGCTCGGGTACTGGCGCGTGATCGCCGTGCGGCCTTGGTACGCCCGTCGAGTAGGTCGTCATGCGGGCAGCCGGAACTGTCGTTGAGCCCTCGTTCGATGGCGCCGCGCAGGTCGTCGCCCTCGGCGACCAGACCGTTCTTCTCACACGCACCGAACATCTCCCTCTCGACCGTGCGCCGATCGATCCAGCCGCGGGCAACCATGGTGCCCATGGCGAAGGCCTTCCTGTACGTCATTTCGTTGCGGCCGCTGTTGGGCGACATTGTCGCGAGCTCCGCGACGATGTTATCGAGCGTGCCGCGGGCGTAGGCCTTCTCGCGCTTCGTTACGCTCTTGCCAGGTGATGATAGTGTGGACCTCGGTGACGGCTTCGCCTCCTTCGCCTCGGCCGTGGCTTTGGGCGCCTTCTTGGGCTTGTCCGGCTTGCGCGGCCTGACGATGTCCACGAACCATGAAGGAATTGTAGGGATGGCACCGTTCCGGAACGCCTCAATGAGTGATGGTGAGCCGGCGGCCGTGCACCACATCGAGCCATCACGACAAACGGCGCCAGGGCCCACAATAAAGCCGGAACGGCCGCGCACGTTGATGGCCTGGCCGTGTAGTACGCCATCATGATTGCCAAGCGGCTTCCCGTCTGGCTGTTTGAACACGTAGTGGAGACCGCCACCGGCCGTGGCGGTCATCGGTCCGACTGGAAGGCCTCCGCGCGCCGCTACGAGCTTGTCGAACGCCGCAACTCCATCAGGGCCGCCGTGTCGATCGGCATCGATCACCACAAGACCGGCCTGGCCGAGCGCAATGCCGGGCACCGCCTGGGGATATTTGCGCCACCAGCCGCGCACGCGCTCCGGGTCGGCGCTCACGGCCTGCCAGCCCTTTATGATTGGCTTCTTCTTCCACCGGCCGTCCTCGAAATAGACGCGGACTGCAAACACAGGGATGCCGGCTTTGGCGAGGTCGAGCGCGGCTTGGAGATTGCGCGCCTCAATGTCGGCAGGGGCTGCTCTATCGAGCGGAAGCGACTGCTGTTCTTCGATCCTCTCGGGTGCGGCCGGCGGCGGTGATGGCGTTTCCTCCTCGATGGTGCTGATCACGGCCGCCGTCCGCGGTGGCGGACCGTGCTCCGGGCGGCATCACTTCCTCGACCGCCTGCGGTGCGATCGGAGGCAATAGTGACGGGGGTTGCTGGATGTCCTCGATAGGTGCGACCGAGATCGTTTCGCTGCGCGCCGGCGACGCTTCCTCAACGGCTACACTGAGGGAATCGAGTCGTGCCTGCGCCGCTTGCAGCGACGGCGCCATCAGGCGATCGTGAATGTCGCGGTGCTGTTCATGAAACTGGATGATCTCGGTCGCACCTATGTCGATTGCGACCGCTTGGAGGGCCCACTTCACGAACCATCCGGTCAAGTCCGCGGGAATGTCGCTCAACGTCAGACCTTGCTGGAACGCCTCGCAGAGCCGGTGCTGGTAATGGATGAGGAGGTACGTAACGAGCTTCTCGGTACCGCGCCAGCGGCTGATCACATCCCTGAGGTCCGGCTCGACAGTCGTTGTCATCATCGTATCGCGCGTTCTTCATCAGAGGCGCACGACTTGCAGACCACGAGGACACCAGCTAAATACCGGATGTTCCGTCGTCCAACAGAACATTACCCGGCGCTGGCCTCGCTCCGCGAGGTCGGCGCTCTTTTTTAGATTGGTGCAGTGGGCTGCTCCTCGGTAGCTTCGGGCTTGGTGGGCTCCGGCGGCGTGGCGGCAGCGGCATCCTCCGAGCTCGCAACATCGTTTACGGGTGCCGAATCTTCCGGTGGCGTCGATTCTAACGGGTCGCCTTCAGGACGTTTCGGTTTGAACAAGTGTTGAAACCCAAGGCGATTGCGTTGCCGCGGATGTTCTTGAGTTGGCCGACTTTGAGCACGAGTGCCCTGTTTCTGTCACTCTCACTGAGATTCCTGATTTCGTCGATATTGAACGGCGTATTGATGACGTTGCGCATCGCGGCGTAATCGCCGACCATCAGTAGGGCTTGGGTCTCGACCCAATCGAACACTACGAGATACTCGGGCCGATGCTCCTCAACCCGAAGCTTGCGAGCGATCACGAGGACCTCCGCCGGCGTCACGTCGGCAGGCGGGACAACGGCAGGTGCCGCGGTGATATAGGTGCAAGCTTCTAAAGCTTGAGGCCCTCGGCATCTCCCGGAAAGAGAGCCAGGACTGGCGAATGGTCGCTAGGATACCGGAACCTGACTTCGAGGCTGCGCTCGCTGACTCAAGCAGGATGCCGTCAACGGCCGGCCTGCTGCGCAGGTGCGCCGGCCGATAACGTGGTGCCGATGCCAATGCAAGCTGCCGGGCAGTAATGATATGGCACGACTGCCGCAGACTGGCCGCGCCGTTGCCTCCCTGTACGAGCGGTCGCCAGGGATCGATAAGTTGGTCAAGCGCGGGCTGCGCAGTAGCGCGCCCATGCATCCATCAGCTTGCGTCGTTTCTCGAACACGGTCCCACGCTGGTAGGCGCCCTCGACCTTGTCGCCCTTGATGTGCGCCAGTGCGGCCTCTGCGATCTCGCTTTGAAAGTTGGTCTTCTCGGCAACCCAATCCCTGAACGAGCTACGGAAACCATGCGGCACCACTTCCCGGCCGCCTTGCTTCGGGTCTACCCACAGCGGAAGCCCGGCCTTCTTGCGCGCCTCATTCATGCGTCGGATGACTTCGGTCAGCGCCATATCGGAGGCGGCTCGTCCTGCTTATCGCCTGGAAACACGTAGTCGTTCTGTCGCACGCCCCACATGTACTCGACGACCGCGAGCGCAGGCGCGGTGAGGGGCACCCGGTGCTCCCGCTCGCCCTTCATGCGATGCGGCGGGACAGTCCAGACCTTGTTGACGGTGTCGATCTCGCCCTCCCACGGCACGCCACGTGATTCCCCACTGCGGGCGGCCGTCAGGATCGTGAATTCCAATGCCTTCGCGGCTAGGCCTGCCTGCGCACGTAGCTCCGCCGTGAACTCCGGGATCTGTTCGTACGGTAGCGCCGGGTGGTGCTCGACCTTGTGGACTTTGCTCCGCGCGGGTAGCAGGTGGTCGAGATGCCCCCGCCACCGGGCGGGGTTCTCGCCGCTGCGATGGCCGTTCACCCTAGCCCAATCAAGGATGGTCTCAATGCGGCCACGGACCCGGCTTGCTGTCTCGTTCTTCTCGATCCAGATCGGCTGAAGGATCTGCATGATCAGGCCGGTGTCGATATCCTGGACCGGCAGCTTCCCGATAAGGGGTAGGCGTAGGTCGCGAGCGTGTTGTGCCACTGTTGCCGGTGCTTGGCATTTCGCCAGCCGGCTTCGTGCGCGGCCATCTATCGCGTCGCG
>Ga0099791_10001067_pt1 | contig 10611 bp, 9 predicted proteins | sample Rivendell_Oct201_7_FD_77318 | JGI IMG/M metagenome (GOLD analysis project Ga0099791, IMG submission 77318) | Vadose zone soil and rhizosphere microbial communities from the Eel River Critical Zone Observatory, Northern California to study diel... | ecosystem: Environmental > Terrestrial > Soil >... | reverse complement strand
TTCGTCATGTGGCAACACCAGGTCCCGTATGACGAGCAGTATCACCTCGCGACAATGACGCGCCAGCAGCTGCGGCACGGTCAGAAACACATCGCTTGACATGAACCAGAGAAAGTCTGCTGCCCCTCGCCGGCGAGCGGCGCGGCGAGGAGGCCGCCAGCGATGATTGCCACGAAGGCGCGTCGAGGCATCTCGGGCAAGCAGGTGGGGTCCATCGGGGCCGTCCTGCACGCCATCACTAGGGGTCTCCTTTCGTTCCGCCGGTCGGTCGCGGACTACGGTAGGCGGCGCGCGCGCGCCCTGTCAATCACCCGGACCGGCCCGCGCTTGGCGGTCCTAGTTGGGTCGCACCGACCCGGCTAGACGTGAGGGGCTGGGGGATGGACGCGGGGACTCGCCGGGCACGAAAGGGCGCAATCGGCCCCCTTCCACCGCCCGGTGAGTACTTCGTTTCAGCGCGAGGAGTACATGATCAACGGAAATCCGTGTCAAGTCGTGTGTCTTGCTCGGACTCGTGCGTCAGCGGGCGGCGCGCGGCGCCGCGCGCGGCGGCGAGTGTAGCAGACGTCGACCCGGAGGCGGGTTCTGGCCTGTACGGTCACGCATTTCGCGGCGCCCGGCGCATCGGCCGCGGGGTCTTCGTGGGGACTGGCGCCTGGCGCGCCCACGCCGCCCGCGCGGCCTCCATCTGGCGCAGCACCTCGGCATCCCGCCCCTCGCGCACGTGGGCGTACCGCTCCACCATCTTGAGGCTCGACCAACCGCCCGCGCGCTGGAGGAGGAGCGCGTCCCCCGAGGTCTCCATGAATCGTGAGGCCCAGGTATGGCGCAGAGCATGTGGGGTGACTTTGCTGTCGAGCCCCGCCGCCTTCACCGCCTGGCGGAAGTGGTCCTGGAAGGGGTAGAGGAAGCCGCCGAGCGGCGCCGCGAAGATGAGCAGGCTGGTGCTGGTCGCCTGCATCGTGCGCAGGCGCTCGAGCATCGTGGGGGCCACCGGGCACCAGAGCTCGCGGTGGTTCTTGCCCCACGACCTGTTTCATGCGGCTGATCAGGTTCTCAACAGCCCGACATGAGCCTTCGGCCTCGTCCTTCGACACCTGGCGTCCTTGATGTACAACGGCGTGTCGCCGCTTCGCATGCTCCCGGTATTGGGGCCACAGCGCCCCATCCTGCTGAATCTGGTCGCGGGTCACTGCCACATAGAAGTCGATCCGAGCATCCACGCGACGCGTCCCCTTGGCGATCCAGTCCCCCATCGCGGTCAGCTGTCGCTTCTGAATGAGTTGAGATCGTACCTGCGCGGTGAAGACCTCGAAGGCGGTCTGAGCAAGGACTACCGCGACGCCGTAGTGGCTCTGTGCAATGAAGTGGTGGGCCGAATTAAGAAGGTCCTCGTGCAGCGGGGGATGATTGAAGAGCAGCAGCAGCGTCATCAGTCACTTACCTTTCGGCCCACGCGGGTCCACGGTGTCGGGGAGGCACATCGCCTATTCGATCACCTGATCCGCCCGCTGCAGGAGCGACGGCGGGATCGTCAGGCCGAGGGCGGTTGTGCGGAAGCTCATCATTCGCTCAAGATCTTGTCAGCCCATCCGACCAGCGCCACCAACGTCGCTGGCGTCGCAAAGGTCGCATTCTTCCTGAGAAGATCCGCGTCCAGGACCCCACGGGCCCGTGAACACGCGGTTCAGACGTGGATTGGAACCTTCAGCGAAATCGTCTGGCTCAAGATCTCGGCCAAAGGCGGCCACCCGACGGGCACCACGGCATTCGCGACCGGCTGCCGCATGACCGAGACCGCCTCACCGAGCAGGAAGATCTGCGACTCGTGCCCGGCCTCGGCAAAGGCATTCGCGTGTAAGAAGGGAAACGCGGCCTTCGTCGGATCGTCAGAACCCCAAGCGCTCTTGAATAAGATCTTCATGCACTCTCCTACTCGATCACCTGATCCGCCCGCTGCAGGAGCGACGGCGGGATCGTCAGGCCGAGGGCCTGGGCGGTCTTGAGGTTGATGACTAGCTCGAGGGTCGTCGGCTGCTGGACCGGCAGATCGGCGGGCTTGGCGCCCTTGAGGACCTTTCCCGCGTAATGGCCGACCAGGCGAAAGGCAGAAGTTAGGCTTGGTCCATAGCTGATCAGGCCGCCGGAAGCGGCGAATTCACGCCACGCATAGATCGACGGAACGGCACGGCGCGATGCCAGCGCCACGAGCTGCTCGCGCCGGCCACTCAAGAACGGATCCGCGCCGACGACGAGCGCGCCAGCATGCAGTTGGACTAGGGAAGCGAAGGCGGTGTCGATCTCGCTTTCGCTGCTGGCTTTCAGGATATGGAGCTGCAACCCCTTCGTGCGCGCTGCTTCCTGCACGTCTCGAATGACGCGCTCGGCAGTCGCATTGTTCGGGTTCATCAGCAGGGCGATCACCCCAACCCGCGGAACCAGCTCAGACAGCAGCTCAAGCCGCTTAGCCGTCAGCTCGTCGGCGATAAAGCTGACCCCCGTGAGGTTGCCGCCCGGCCGGGCGAGGCTGGCGACCAGCCCGTCCCCGACCGGGTCGGCGCCACTCCTGAAGACGATCGGGATCGTCGAGGTCGCGCTTTTCGCGGCTAGTGCCGAAGGCGGGCTGTTCGCCATGATCAAATCGACCTTGCGGCCGACGAGATCGGCGGCCAATGCGGGCAGCCGATCGTAATGGCCCTCCGCCCAGCGGTATTCGATCGCCAAATTCTGTCCCTCGACGTAGCCGGCTTCGCTCAGTCCCTGGCGGAACGCGGCCATAAACGGTGCAGAAGACGGGCCGGGCGATCCGGTGCTGAGGACGCCGATCACCGGCATCGCCTTCTGCTGCGCGCGGGCGGCGAGCGGCGCGGCGAGGAAGCCGCCTGCGATGGCCGCCATGAAGGTGCGTCGGGGCATCTCGGGCGAGCAGGTGGAGTCCATCGGGGCCGTCCTGCACGCCATCGCTAGGGGTCTCCTTTCGTGCCGCCGGTCGGTCGCGGACTACGGTAGGCGGCGCGCGGGAGACCTGTCAATCACGCTCGGACCGACCCCGCTAGACGTGAGGGGGCGGGGGATGAATTGGGGGACCGGGGTGGAGCGGGAGGGCACGATCGCCGCGGTTCGACCCACCGCCTGGTGAGTGGATCGTTTCAGCGCTGGAGCGGTCGGATCGACGGAAGTCCGTGAGAAGTCGGCGATGTAGGCGTCGGGCCGGCGTCAGCGGGCAGCGACCGGCCCCGCGCGCGGCGGCGAGTGTAGCAGACTCACCACCTGGGGTATTGTGTAGGCCATGGAGATCGTCCCGTCGGTCTGCCCCCATGACTGCACCAGCACCTGTGCGCTCGAGGTCGAGCGGATCGACGCGCGCACCATCGGCCGGGTGCGCGGCTCGCACCGCAACACCTACACCCGCGGCGTCATCTGCGAGAAGGTGGGCCGTTACGCCGAGCGCGTGCACCATCCGGATCGACTGCTCCACCCGCTGCGACGCGTGGGGTCCAAGGGCTCGGGCCGCTTCGAGCGCATCGGCTGGGACGAGGCGCTCGACACGGTGGCCGAGGCCTTCACCCGCCAGGCCCAGGCCCTCGGTCCGGAGACGGTGTGGCCCTACTACTACGCGGGGACGATGGGCCTAGTCCAGCGCGACGGCATCAACCGCCTGCGCCACGCCCTGGGGTACTCGCGCTACTACTCGACGATCTGCGTGACGCTCTCCGACACCGGCTGGGCCGCGGGGGTGGGAGCCAAGCGCGGGGTGGACCTGCGCGAGATCGACGAGCACTCCGACCTGGTGGTGATCTGGGGCGGCAACCCGGTCAACACCCAGGTCAACGTGATGAGCCACGCGATGGCGGCCAAGCGCCGCGGCGCCCCGCTCGTGGTGGTGGACCCCTACCGCACCGACACCGCCGCGAAGGCCGACCTGCATCTGGCTCCGCGCCCCGGCACCGACGGCGCGCTGGCCTGCGCGGTCATGCACGTGCTCTTCGCCGAGGGCCTCGCCGACTGGGACTACCTGCGCGCCCACACCGACTGCCCGGACGAGCTGGCCGCCCACGTGGCCGCCCGCCCGCCCGCGTGGGCCGCCACCATCACCGGCCTCGACGCGAGGCAGATCGTGGAGTTCGCGCGCCTCTACGGGCGCACGAAGAAGAGCTTCATCCGCTGCCACCACGGCTTCAGCCGCTCCCGGAACGGGGCGGTGAACATGCACGCGGTGTCCTGCCTGCCCGCGATCACCGGGGCCTGGCAGTACCCGGGTGGCGGCGCGGTCTACGGCCAGACCGCGCTCTATCCGCTCGACCGCTCGCTGATCGAGGGGCTCGACCTGGTCGACAAGTCCATCCGCGCGCTGGACCAGTCGCGTCTGGGCCCGATCCTCACCGGCGACCCCGCGGCCCTGCTGGGCGGCCCGCCGGTGACCGCGATGCTCGTGCAGAACACGAACCCGGCGATGGTGTGCCCGGAGACCCACCTGGTGCACCGGGGCCTGGCCCGCGAGGACCTCTTCCTCTGCGTGCACGAGCAGTTCCTGACCGAGACCGCGGCCTTCGCCGACATCGTGCTGCCCGCCACCATGATGGTCGAGCACGACGACTTCTACACCGCGAGCGGGCACACCTACTTCCAGGTGACCAAGCAGGTGATCGATCCGCCCGGCGAGTGCCGCGAGAACCACTGGGTGATCTGCCAGCTCGCCAAGCGCCTCGGCGCCACCCATCGCGGCTTCCAGATGAGCGCCTGGGAGATCATGGACGAGACGCTGCGGAAGTCGGGCATGTGGGACGCGGAGACGAACTTCCGGCAAGGGGGGCAGGACTTCGCCCCGCCGTTCGAGACCGCGCACTTCCTCGACGGCTTCCCCACCCCCGACCGGCGCTTCCACTTCAAGCCGGCCTGGTCGCGCTGGGGGGGCCGCGGCGACACCATGCCGACCCTGCCCGACCACTTCGACGTGATCGACAACCCGACCGCCGAGAAGCCCTTCCGCCTCGTGGCCGCGCCGGCGCGGACGTTCCTCAACTCCACGTTCAGCGAGACCCCGTCCTCGCGGGCGCGCGAGAAGCGGCCCACCGCCCTGCTCCATCCCGACGACTGTACGGCGCTGGGCGCTCCCGCCGGCACCCCCGTCCGGCTCGGCAACGAGCGGGGCGAGGTGGTCGCGCACGCGGAGCCCCGGCCGGGCCAGCAGCGGGGCGTCGTGGTCGTGGAAGGGGTCTGGCCGAATCGCGACTTCGTGGGGGGCGTCGGCATCAACGCGCTCACCAGCGCCGAGCCCGGCTACCCCAACGGGGGCGCCGTCTTCCACGACACCGCGGTCTGGATCCGCAAGCTCTGATTGACTTGACCGGCGCCCGCCGGATATAACCGCCCCCATTACCGTCACGCCGCGACAGGGTCGCCGCGGCGGACGGAGCAGGCCGGTGGAGCCCGGCGGGGAGTCTGCGCTGGACACGATCCTGCAGCTTGCCCTGAATGGCCTCGCCGTGGGCTGCATCTACGGCCTGGTCGCCCTCGGCTTCGTCCTCATCTACAAGGCCACCGAGCTGGTCAACTTCGCCCAGGGCGACCTGCTCATGCTGGGCGCGTTCGTCTGCTACATGTTCGTGGTCTGGTACGGCATCGGCTACTGGACCGCCTTCGCGCTGGCCATCGGCATCGTCGGCGGCTTCGGGGCGGTGCTCGACGCCACCGTGCTCCGGCGCGTCATCGGCCAGCCCCAGTTCGCGGTGGTCATGCTCACCATCGGCCTGGGTGCGATGTTCCGCTCCTTCGCCTCGCTGACCTGGGGCTCCGAGATCTACACCCTGCCGACGCCGTTCAGCGCCAGGACCACGCGCCTGGGCGGGGTGACGGTGAGCCACGAGTACGTGGCGATCATCGTGGGCACGGTGGTGCTCTGCGCCCTGCTCTACGCCTTCTTCACCTACTCGCGGGTGGGCGTGGCCATGCAGGCCGCCTCCCAGAACCAGCTCGCGGCGTACTACATGGGCATCCCGGTGAAGCGCATGTTCTCGCTCATCTGGGCCATCTCGGCCGGGGTGGCCGCCATCGCCGGCGTCCTGCTGGCCCCGGTCTCGCTGATCGACATCAACCTGGGCTTCATCGGGCTCAAGGCGTTCGCGGCCGCGGTGCTGGGAGGCTTCGGGTCGATCCCGGGCGCGCTGGTGGGCGGCGTGACCATCGGGCTCATCGAGCTGTTCTCGGGCGCCTACCTGCCGCTCGGGGTGAAGGACGTGGCGGCCTACATCGTGCTGCTGCTGGTGCTCGCCATCCGGCCCCAGGGCATGTTCGGCACCGTGGGCCGGAAGAAGGTCTGACCGCACCCCATGCGCTTCGCCTTCAAGACCAGCTACGATCACGACCTGGGGCTCTTCCGCGATCCGGTGCAGCGGCGCTGGTACGCGGGCCTGCTCGCCGCGGTGCTGCTCCTGCCGCTCGCCCTGCCCGACTACCTGAGCGACGTCAGCATGGTGTTCATCTACGGGCTGTGCGGGCTCTCGCTGATGGTGCTGGCCGGCTACACCGGCCTGGTGAGCCTGGGCCACGCCGCCTTCCTCGGCATCGGGGCCTACGCCCACGTCTACTTCGTGCAGGACCTGGGGCTGCCGTGGGTGGTCGCGGTCGCGCTCGCGGCGGCGCTGTCCGCGGCGTCCGGCGTGCTGGTGGGCCTGCCCGCGCTGCGCATGACCGGCGTCTACCTGACGATCGCGACCCTCGCCTTCGCGCTCATCATCCAGGAGGCGTTCAGCCGCTGGGAGCACGTGACCCACGGCCTGAAGGGCCGGCCGGTCGACAAGCCGGTGATCTTCGGCGTCTCCTTCGCCTCCGACGCCGCCTTCTACTTCCTGTGCCTGGCGTTCCTGATCGCCGGCCTGTGGCTCACCGCCAACATCCTGCGCGCGCCGACCGGCCGCGCGTGGGTGGCCATCCGCGACAGCGAGATCGCGGCGCAGTCCATGGGCGTGCACCTCGCGCGCTACAAGACCACGGCCTTCGCCTACTCCGCCGCGCTGATGGGCGCGGCGGGCGCGCTCTTCGCCCACAAGATCGGCTTCCTCGCCCCCGACATCTTCAGCGTCCTGCTCTCCATCCAGTTCCTATTGATGGTCGTCGTGGGCGGCCTCGGCAGCCTCCACGGCGCGCTCTACGGCGCGGTCTTCGTGGCGATGCTGCCGGTGCTGATCTCGGAGGTGCGCGACCACGCTCCCCAGTGGGCCGGGCATCTCTCGGGCCTGCTCGGCAAGGACGCGGGCGCGGCGATCTACCTGACGGTGGAGCGCTTCGTCAAGCAGCCCGGCCTCGAGCCCGGCATCTTCGGCCTCATCCTGGTCCTCTTCATCCTCTTCGAACCGCTCGGCATCTACGGCCGATGGCGCAAGATCCAGCTCCTCTTCTCGACCTTCCCGCTCTACAAGCGCGCCACCTTCCGGCGTCAGAAGACCTACATGCGCTCGGAGCGCCTCCGGTGACCTTCTTCGCGGTCGAGGATCTCGGGGTCAGCTTCGGCGGCATCCGGGCGGTGGATGGCGTGTCGTTCGAGGTCGAGGCGGGCGAGGTGTTCACGATCATCGGGCCGAACGGGGCGGGCAAGACCACAATCTTCAACCTGATCTCGCGCATCTACGACCCCACCGACGGCCGCCTCGTCTTCCGCGACGAGGACATCACCCGGGTGCCCCCGCACGAGATCGCCCGGCGGGGCATCGCGCGCACCTTCCAGAACATCGAGCTGTTCGAGCACGCCTCGGTGCTCCAGAACCTGCTGCTGGGCCGCCACGCCCACGCGCGGCCGCGCCTCCTGGAGGAGATCCTGTTCCTCCCCGCGGTGCGCGCCCGGGAGCGCGCCCATCGCGAGGCGGCCGAGAAGGTGATCGACTTCCTCGAGCTGCAGGCCTACCGCGACAACCTGGTCGTGAACCTGCCCTACGGCGTGCGCAAGGTGGTGGAGATGGGCCGGGCCCTCTGCACCGAGCCGGCCCTGCTCTTGCTCGACGAGCCCTCGTCCGGGCTCAGCGTGGAGGAGACCGAGGACATGGCGTTCTGGATCCAGGACATCCGGAGCCTGCTCGGCATCAGCGTGCTGATGGTCGAGCACGACATGAGCCTGGTGGGAGCGGTCTCCGATCGCGTGCTCGCGCTGAACTACGGGCGCGTGCTGGCGTGCGGGACGTCCCGGGAGGTCCAGGAGCATCCCGACGTGGTCAAGGCCTACCTCGGAGGCTGACGGGCGGTGGCCGAGGCGCTCCTCACCGTGAGCAACGTGGAGACCTACTACGGCCCCATCATGGCCCTGCGGGGAGTGAGCTTCGCGGTGCCCGCGGGGGCCATCGTCACCATCCTGGGCGCCAACGGGGCGGGCAAGACCACCATCCTCAAGACGGTGTCCGGAGTCATGGATCCCCAGAAGGGCACCATCACGCTCGCGGGCCGCCAGATCCAGGGCCTCGACCCGGACCGGGTCGCGCGCCTCGGGCTCTCCCACGTGCCGGAGGGACGCGAGGTCTTCCCCTTCCTGACCGTGCGCGAGAACCTGCGGATGGGCGCCTACACGCGCCGGGACGCGGACGGGGTGGCCCGCGATCTGGAGATGGTCGCCGAGTACTTCCCGGTGCTCGCGGCGCGCGCGGAGCAGCGCGCGGGATCGCTCTCGGGCGGGGAGCAGCAGATGCTGGCCATCGCCCGGGCCCTGATGGCGCGGCCCAAGGTCATGCTGCTCGACGAGCCGTCGCTGGGCCTGGCCCCCAAGCTGGTGAAGGACATCTTCGAGATCATCCAGCGCATCAACCGTGAGCGGGGCGTCACCGTCCTGCTGGTCGAGCAGAACGCCAACATCGCGCTCCACACCGCGGACTACGGCTACGTGCTCGAGCTGGGCCGCATCGTGATGGAAGACAACTGCGACCGACTCCTCGAGAAGGACGACATCCGGGAGTTCTACCTGGGCCTCAAGGAGTCGAGCGTCCGCGGCACGCGGCGCTGGAAGAGGAAGAAGACATGGCGCTGAAGACGGAAGCCCGCCGGCCGCCCCTCCCCGAGAACCTCGCCCCCACCGTGCACGGGCAGGACACCCTGCCCCGGCTGTTCCGCCACGTGGTGCGGGAGCGGGGCGACCGGGTGGCGATGCGCGAGAAGCAGCTCGGCATCTGGCGCGGCATCTCCTGGCGCGAGTACGGAGAGCGGGCGAAGCGGGTCGGTCTGGGGCTGGTCGCCCTCGGGCTCCGGCCCCGCGACGTGGTGGCGATCATCGCGGACAATTGCCCGGAGTGGCTCTACACCGACCTCGGCGTGATGTCGGCGGCCGCGATCCCCAACGGGATCTACACCACCGACTCGGCCCGCCAGGTGGAGTACATCGTCAACGACAGCGGCGCCCGGTTCTTCTTCGCGGAGAACGAGGAGCAGCTCGACAAGATCCTCGCGGTGCGCGAGCGCTGCCCGCAGCTGGTCAAGATCTTCGTCTACGACATGGAGGGCCTCCACGCCTTCCAGGACGAGCAGGTCATGCCCTTCGACGCGCTGCTCGAGCTGGGCGCGCGCTACGAGCGGGAGCACCCCGACGCCTTCGACCTCCTGGTCGAGATCCCGCAGCCCGACGACCTCGCGATCCTGGTCTACACCTCGGGCACCACCGGGCCCCCCAAGGGGGCGATGCTGAGCCACCGCAACATCCTCTTCCAGCTCGCCTATGCCGATTTCATCACCCCCCTCCGCGAGGGAGACCAGCAGCTCTCCTTCCTGCCCCTCTGCCACATCGCGGAGCGGACCTTCACCGTCTTCAACCCGCTCTATACCGGCTCGACGGTGAACTTCGCCGAGTCCATCGACACGGTGCCAGAAAACATCCGCGAAGTGGCCCCCGCCCTGTTCTTCGCGGTGCCCCGGATCTGGGAGAAGTTCTACTCGGGGGTGGCCCTGCGCATGCGCGAGGCGACCTGGCTCGGCCGCGTCGCCTACGAGCGGGCGCTCGGGATCGGGCAGCGCGTCGCGGAGCGCCGGCTCGCGGGCCGGCCGGTGCCGTGGGGCCTTCGGCTGGGCTTCCGGGTGGCCGACTTCCTGGTGCTCGACAACGTCAAGCGCTCGATCGGGCTGCACCGGGCCCGCGGGGCCGCCACCGGCGCGGCCCCCATCGCCCCCGAGCTGATCCGCTGGTATCTCGCGCTGGGTATCAACATGTTGGAAGTCTACGGTCAGACCGAGAACACCGGGCTCGCCACCGCGATGCCGCTCGACCGCATGAAGCTCGGCACGGTCGGAGTCGCGCGGCCGGGCACCGACGTGCGCCTCTCCCCGGAGGGCGAGATCCTGCTGCGGGGCCCCCACGTCTTCCTCGGGTACTACCGCAGGCCGGAGAAGACCGCGGAGACGGTGGTGGACGGGTGGCTGTACACCGGCGACGTGGGCACCATCGACGCGGAGGGCTTCGTGCGGATCACCGACCGCATGAAGGACATCATCATCACCGCGGGCGGCAAGAACGTGACCCCCTCCGAGATCGAGAACCAGCTCAAGTTCTCGCCCTTCATCTCCGACGCGGTGGTGATCGGCGACCGCCGCAAGTTCCTCTCGTGCCTGGTCATGATCGACCACGAGACGGTGGCCCAGTTCGCC